>Ga0209391_10000296_pt1 | contig 22472 bp, 19 predicted proteins | sample PPLLak3March2015_FD_187246 | JGI IMG/M metagenome (GOLD analysis project Ga0209391, IMG submission 187246) | Freshwater sediment microbial communities from Prairie Pothole Lake near Jamestown, North Dakota, USA - PPLs Lake P7 Core (1) Depth... | ecosystem: Environmental > Aquatic > Freshwater >...
TCCGATGCGACCCGGTCTGCCGCTTGACGACCCACCCCAACCCGAGCAACGCCGCCAGGACGCGACGCGCCTTGGTCGAAGGCCAATGACTCAAGCAGCGGCCACCGAGATCGAGATCGAACCCGGTTCGCTCTCCGCGTGCTCCAGACGCTCGGCGAGAACTCGCAGCGCCAGCACTTGGACACGAGCCACCGCCTCATCCCGAGTTGCTCCGTAGGCCAACACGCCGGGCAACTGCGGAACTTCCGCAAGCCAGCGACCATCGGCCTCTCGTTCACTCTCGATATTGAGGTTCACCATAGGCTCCTCCGATTCCGGTCGATTCTACGCCGACGCCGTGGTGACGCCCAACGAGATGTAGGTCGTTTGGATGAGGGATAAATGGATAGGCTACGCCGCATAATCGGCGGGCGTCAACGACAAGTACCTGATGGCGCAGGGAAGGTGACTGCGGGGTAACACGGAGGTGCCGGTATGCACGGCACGGGCGAGCAGGCGCCCAATCAGCACGATGGCGGCGCGGCGCCCGCAGCCGCCGGGAGTGCGTTGGCACGTTCTCCGCGCACCCTCCTCGACGCCGTGCGCGAGCGGATCCGCTATCGCCATTACAGCTACCGGACCGAGGAGGCTTACGTCGGCTGGGTCCGGCGCTTCGTGGCGTTTCACGGCCGGCGCCACCCGCGCGAGATGGGCGCCGCCGAGATCGAGGCGTTTCTCAACGACCTTGCCAATGAGCGCGATGCCGCGGCGTCGACGCACAACCAGGCGCTGTCCGCGCTGCTTTTCCTATACGGCGAAGTGCTCGGCGTCGAGTTGCCGTGGCTGGGCGACATCCACCGGCCGAAGCGGCCGCGCCGGCTGCCGGTCGTGCTCACGCGGCAGGAGGTGCGCGACGTGCTTGCCCACATGGACGGATGCGCCGGCCTGATGGCGACACTCCTCTACGGCACCGGCATGCGCCTGATGGAGTGCTCGCGGCTGCGGGTGAAGGACGTGGACCTCGCGCGCGGCGAGATCACGGTACGGCACGGAAAGGGCGCGAGGGACCGCGTGACGATGGTGCCGCGCGCGCTGGCCGATCCGTTGCGCCGTCAACTCGCGCACGCCCGCGTCGAGTGGCAGGACGACCGCGCTCGCGGCGCCCCGGGAGTCGAGTTGCCGGGAGCGCTGGCGGCCAAGTATCCGAAGGCCGGCGAGTCTTGGGGATGGTTCTGGGTCTTCCCCGCCGCGAAGGCTTCGCGCGATCCGCGCTCGGGCGTGCAGCGGCGCCACCACGTGAACGAGGAGACGGTCCAGCGGGCGGTCAAGCGGGCCGTCCGGGCCGCCGGCATCGCCAAGCCGGCCACGACGCACACGCTGCGGCACGCGTTCGCCACGCACCTGCTCGAGTCCGGGTACGACATCCGGACGATCCAGGAGCTGCTCGGCCACCGGGACGTGGCGACGACGATGATCTATACGCACGTGCTCAATCGCGGCGGGCACGGCGTGGTGAGCCCGCTCGACCGGCCATCGTGACCCGCGCCATGCCCCACACGGCCCGAACATGAACCGCACCGGCGCGAGCCCGGCAACGTGGGCGCGCGATGCACGCGGCACGCACTTCGTTCAGGCGATCCCCGCGTGCTCCCGCACCAGCGTGTGCAGCGACGGCCCGATGCCTGCCGCGCTCGCGATCACTGGCGCGCGTACGCCGAGCCCCTGCGGCCCGGGGAACGGCGCGACGTAGCCGCCTGCCTCCTCGACGAGCAGCAGCCCGGCCATCGCGTCCCACGACGACAGCTCGAGCTCGACGTAGGCGTCGTAGCGCCCCTCGGCGACGTGCGCGAGCTGCAGCGCCGCGCAGCCGAAGTTGCGGAAGGCAACTTCGTGGTCCATCAGCGCGCTGCGCAACGCGAGGTAGCGCAGGTCGGGAAAGCGGTCGCTGTGGCCGACGCATACCAGGCTGCCCGGCAGCGTCGTGGCCGCGGTTGCCGCCAGCCGCGTCTCGCCCTCTGCGTCGGTACGCCACGCGCCCCCGCCGCGGCGCGCGTGGTAGACCGCTCCCGCGACCGGCTCGCAGATCGCGCCGAGTGTGCGCACGCCGCGCTCGACGTAGGCGATCGACACGTTCCAGTAGGGAATGCCGCGCAGGAAGTTATGGGTGCCGTCGATCGGGTCGACGATCCACACGCGCTCGGGCGTGCCCTCGATCGCGTTCGCGGTTTCCTCGCCGAGGAACGCGTCGCCCGGGAAGGCGCGCGCGATCTCGTCGCGGATCATTGCCTCCACCGCCCGGTCGGCGTGGCTCACGAAATCCTGCGGGCCCTTGAGCTCGACGACGAGCTCGGCGCGGCGCCGCCAGAAGTCGAGCGCATACGCGCCCGCGCGTGGCGAGAGCGACTGCAGAAAGCGGTAGCGGTCGTCGATCGTCATGAGTTGGGGATATCCGTCGCTCCCGGCAAGTTCATCGCGGCAGCACAATCACCGCGTCGGGCTCGAAACGGATGCCGACGGGCGCTTCGCGCGCGACACGGGTCCGCGCGTTGCCGTCGAACGCCAACAGATCGCCCCACGGGGTGGCTACGATGTACTCCGCACGGCTGCCCAGGTAGGCCACGCGGCGGCACACGCCCTCGATCAGTCCCTGCCCGCTCGGCACGACGCGCAGGCGGTGCGGCCGCACGGCGAGCACCGCCGGGCCGGCCGGCACGCCGTCGGCGCGCACCGGCAGGCGCACGCCGCCCGCCTCGAACGTCGCGCCACCCGCGTCGACGCGCAGCTCGCCGTCGACCAGGTTCGCGTCACCGATGAAGTCGGCGAGGAAGCGGCTCCGCGGCGCCTCGTAAAGCTCCTCCGGTGTCCCCTCCTGCGCGATGCGCCCGCACTCCATCACGATCACCCGATCTGAGACCGCGAGCGCCTCCTCCTGGTCGTGCGTCACGTAGAGCACGGTCAGCGCCAGCGCCTGCTGCAGCTCGCGGATCTCGTCGCGAACGTGGCGGCGCAGCTTGGCGTCCAGGTTCGACAGCGGCTCGTCGAAGAGCAGCACCGCCGGCTCGAGCACCAGCGAGCGTGCGACGGCGACGCGCTGCTGCTGGCCGCCGGAGAGCTCGGAGGGGAGCCGCTTCTCGAGGCCGGTGAGCCCCAACATGCCGAGCTTCTGCTGCGCGAGCTGACGGGCCTTCGCCTTGTCGGCGCCCATCGAGATCGGTCCGTAGCAGACGTTCTCCAGCACCGTCATGTGCGGGAACAACGCGTACGACTGGAACACCATGCTGACGTTGCGCTCGTTGGCCGCACGGAGCGTCACGTCCTCGCCGCCAATCGTCACGCGGCCCGAGGTCACGGGCTCGAGGCCGGCGACCATGCGCAGCGTCGTGGTCTTGCCGCAGCCCGAGGGCCCGAGCAGCGTGACGAGCTCGCCGGCGGAGACCCGGAAGCTCACCTCGTCGACGGCCGTCACGTCGCCGTAGCGCTTGGTCACCCGCTCGAAGACGACCTCTCCGGACGTGGGGCTCTTCTGTTCGGTCTTCATCCTAGTTTCCGGTGGCGATCGTCGCGGCAGCGCGGCGTCCGAGTCGCGATTCGCCGACCATCGCCTGCACCGCGAGCAGCACCGCGAGCATGATGAAGATCAGCACCGAGGAATAGGCGATCGCGAGCGGGTACTCGCCCGCCTCGACGCGCCCGATGATGTAGACGGTGGCGAGGTTGTACTTCGCCGTCGCGAGGAAAATCACCGCCGAGACCGCGGTCATCGCGTGCGTGAAGCTGAACACCAGCGTCGCGACGATCGCGGGGCGCAGGAGCGGCAGGATCACCGCGGTCAGCGTCCTTACCGTCGAGGCGCGCAGCGTGGACGAGGCCTCGTCGAGCGTCTTGTCGATCTGCGCCAGCGCGGCGACGCCGGCACGCACGCCCACCGGCATGTTGCGGAACACGAAGCAGATCACCAGGATCGCCATGCCGCCGGTCAGCTCGAGCGGCGCCACGTTGAAGGCGACGATGTAGGAGACCCCGATCACGGTGCCGGGGATCGCGAAGCTCACCATCGTCAGGAACTCGAAGGCGCGGCGTCCGACGAAACGGTGGCGGGTGATCACGTATGCGGACAGCAGCCCGACGATCGCGGTCAGCGGCGCGGCCACCGCCGCGACGAGCATCGTCGTGAACAGGCTGTCCCAGGCCGAGCCGGTGAACGCCGGCCCGCCATTGCGCCACTCGACGCCGAACCCCGACGCGAAGTGGCCGAGGTGTGGCGTAAGGTCGCCGCGGCCGATGTCCTTGACGAAACCGCCGGTCAGGATGACCGCGTAGCAGGCGAGCGTGAACACGATCCAGAGCGCGGCGAACGTGAAGGAGCCGGTCCACAGCGGCCGCGGCAGGCTCGCGTGCACGCCACCGTCGCCCTTGCCGCTCACCGTCACGTACGAGAGCTTGCCGAGCCAGCGCTGCTGCATCCAGAAGGCGACGAGCGTGAGCGCAAGCAGTACCATCGCGAGCGCCGCCGCCTGTCCGGGATCGTGCTGCGCGCCGGCGACCGCGAAGAAGATCTTGGTCGACAGCACCTCGTAGTTGCCGGCGAGCACGATCGGGTTGCCGAAGTCGGCGAGGCTCTCGACGAAACCCAGCAGGAACGCATTGGCGAGCGCGGGCTTGAGCAGCGGCAGCGTGATGGTGCGGAACACGCGCCAGCGCGAGGCGCGCAGCGTCTGCGCCGCCTCCTCGAGCGCCGGGCTGATCGCCTGCAGTGCGCCGTGCAGGATCATGAAGGCGATCGGCGAGAACGTGAGGAGCTGGGCGATCGAGACGCCCGGCAGCCCGTAGAGCCAGCGCGAGCGCGGAATGCCGAACCACTCCGACAGCCAACCCGTCACGACCCCCGTGCGGCCGAACAGCACGACCAGGGCGAGCGCGAGCACGAACGGCGGGGTGATGATCGGCAGCACCGACAGGAGCCGCGTGATCGCGGCGTAGCGCTGCCCGCCGCGCTGCACGACGAGCGCAAGCACGAGACCGATCAGCGTCGAGCCGACGCCCACGATCGTCGCCAGCACCGCGGAATTGATGGCGACGCCGCAGCGTGTGCCGCCGGCGAAGCAGCCCAGGCTCCATATGTCGGGGGTGAGCAGGCGCTGCGCCGCGAGGCCGGGCGCGAACCGTCCGTCCGCGTCGAACAGCGCGGCGACGAGCGCCTTGCCCACGGGGAAGAACACGAAGAGCAGCAGCAGGCCGGCGATGACCACGACAACGGTCGCGACCACGGTGTCGCCCGCGAAGCGTCCGCGCCGCGCGATCGCCCGCGCGAACACGACGGTGAGCGCGAGGAGCGCGACCCCCGCGCCGATGCCGAACGACAGCCCGCGCGGGCCGGCCGCGAAGCCGGCCGCGAACGCCCACAGCACGGCAAAGGCCGCAATGGCGGCGGTGGCGCGGTCCAGGCCTCGCCACGCGAACAGCGCCGCACCCGCGGCGGCGGCGACGAGCGGCCAGAACGCCGCCGCACCGCCGTGCGCCCGCGCGAGCGCCGACGCGCCGCCGCCGAGCGCCCAAGGCAGCACTGCCAGTGCGACCAAGGCGATCGCCGCGACCACTGCGGTCAGGCGGTCGCGGTGCGCCGGCACGAACACGGCACGCTCGAGCGTGCCGTGTACCGCGCTCATGCGCGCCTCCCTGGACCGTCCCGCCAATCAGCCGTAACGCGTCGGCGCGGCGCAATCGCGCGGCGACGCGCCCTTCGGGCCTGGGCTGCACCCGCCGCGCTCATGCGCGCCCCCCTGGACCGTCCCGCCAATCAGCCGTAACGCGTCGGCGCGGCGCAATCGCGCGGCGACGCGCCCTTCGGGCCTGGGCTGCGCCCGCCGCGCTCATGCGCTACTTGGGTAGCTTCGAGACGTCGTTATCCCACTTGCCGAGCAGCCGCTTGCGCTCCGCGGACGAGCCGTACTTCACGAAGTCGTAGTCGATCAGCTTGACCTCGGAGAGCTTGGGCGCCTGTGCCGGCAGCGGCGCGCTCTTGTTCGACGGCACCTGGTAGCTCACCTTGGCCTGCGCGCCGACCGCCTGCGCCTCCGGCGAGAGCGCCCAGTCGTACCACTTCTTGGCGTTCTCCATGTTCTTCGCACCCTTGATGATGCTCATGCTGCCGATCTCGTAGCCGGTACCCTCGCACGGCGAGACGATCGCCACCGGTGCGCCGTTGACGGCCTGCAGCACCGCATCGTGCTGGAAGGTGATGCCGACCAGGCTCTCGCCGGTGGCCGCCGCGCGCGCGGGGGCCGCGCCGGACTTCGTGTACTGGTTGGTGTTCTTGTGCAGCGCCTTCAGGTAGTCGAAGGCCTTGTCCTCTCCCATCAGCTGCACGAGCGTCGCGAGCATCGTGTACGACGTGCCCGACGAGTTGGGGTTCGCGACCTGGATCTCGTCCTTGAATTCGGGCTTGACCAGGTCCGACCAGCACTTCGGCGCCGCGATGTTGCGCTTTTTCAGCTGCTCGGTGTTGTAGCTGTAGCCGAGCGCGCCGGCATAGACGCCGACGGTGCGGCCCTTCGACGCCTCCCACTGGCGCACCGCCCAGTCCTGCAGCTCGCCCATGCGCGGCGACTTGTACGCCTCGGTCAGCCCTTCCTCGGCAGCCTGCAGGTGCGGGTCGCCGGTGCCGCCCCACCAGATGTCGCCGCGCGGGTTCGCGGCCTCGGCCTTGAGCTGCGCGTAGAACTCGCCGGAGCTCTTGCGCGTCATCAGCACCTTGATGTTGGTCGCCTTCTCGAAGGCCGCCACCATCGGCCGGCACCACTCCTCCTGCACGGTGCAGTACACGACCAGCTCGCCTTGCGCGGCGGCGGTGAGCGGGACGGCGAACGCGACCGCCGGCAGGGCGGCGCGAATCCAGTTCCAGGGGCGCATCGTTGTCTCCTCCGTTCAGCGTGTGATGGGAATGCCGACCACGGCCGCGAGCTTATCGCAAAGCGCGGCATTGGTCGCGATCAGCGGATTGCCGGCCCGCAGGCCTTGTCCCGCGAAGAAGTCGTTGGTGAAGCCGCCGGCCTCGCGCACCAGCACGATGCCCGCCGCGCAGTCCCAGGCATTGATGTGCAGCTCGGCGTAGCCCTCGACCCGGCCGGCGGCGACGTCAACGAGGCCGAGCGCGCCGGAGCCCGCCCGGCGGATTGCCCCGCCTGCGGCGAGCACCCGCCCGACGAGGTCGACGTAGGCCCGGGCCGGGCGGCGGGTCGACCAGCCGCACTCGACCGTGGCCGCGCCGAGGTCGTCGCAGCGACTCACGGCAAGCCGCTGGTCGTTGCGCCATGCGCCGCGGCCCAGCGCAGCGGCGTAGAGCGCATCGTGCGAGGGATCGTGGATCACGCCCAGCGTCGGCACGCCGTGCTCGAGGTAGCCAATCGAGACACAGTAGTGCGGAATGCCGCGTGCGTAGTTGGCGGTGCCGTCGATCGGGTCGATGATCCACAGCCGCTCGCCTTCGGCGCCGCCTTCCTCCTCGCCGATCACCGCATCCCCCGGGAACTGCTCGGCGATGGCCCGTCGGATGAACCGCTCGACCTCGGCGTCCATCGCGGTGAGGATGTCGTGGCGGCCCTTCAGCGTCGCGGTCGACTGTCCGAAACCGCGGTGCGCGAGCGCACCGGCCTCGCGACCCAGCGCCTGCGCGAAGTCGAAACGGTCCGTCACGGGAGCTCTACCACGCGCCGCTCGAGGAGCGAGGTGCGCAGCGCGATGCCGATGCGCGTCGCTTCGGTCGCGTCGTGAAGCGTCAGCGCCGGCGCGCGGTCGTTGCGCACGCAGTCGACGAAGTGCGCGAGCTCGCGCAGGAACGCATCGGCGAAGCGTTCGTAGAAGGTGGGCGTGGTCTCGGTGCGGATGCCGTGGGCGTCGGCGATCTCGACCTGCGCGAGCCGGCCGTCGCGGCCGATCACCAGCCGCCCGGCGGTGCCGATCACCTCGCTCACCGTCTCGTGGCCGTGCGCCATCGTCCGGGACGCGTAGAAGCAGGCCATCCTGCCACCCTCGAACTCGCAGATCGCCACGCCGTTGTCGACGTCGCCGCAGTCTGCGAGCCCGGCGTGCACGGCGATCGTGCCGGTCGAGAACACGCGCAGCGCCTTCGGGCTGCCGAGGAGCCAGCGCGCGACGTCGATGTCGTGCACGCTCATGTCGACGAAGATGCCGCCGCTCTGCGGCGCGAAGCGCACGAAGAAGCCGGACGGGTCGTTCATGTCCGTCGTTTCGGAGCGCACCATGAACGGCCGGCCGATCGCGCCGGCCACCACCTTCGCCTGCGCGTCCTGGTAGCTCGCGTCGAAGCGCCGCACGTAGCCGATCATGACCTTCTGCCCCGGGTGCTTCGCGGCTTCCGCCTCGACCGCCAGGCAGGCGTCGATGTCCAGCGCCAGCGGCTTCTCGCAGAACACGTGCTTGCCCGCGGCGAGCGCCGCGATGATCTGCTCGGGATGGATCGTGTTCGGTGTGACGATGAAGACCGCGTCGACCTCGCCGTCGGCAAGCAGATCCGCGTACCGCTCGTACAGGCGCGGGACGCCGAGCGTGTCCTTCGCCCAGGCCCGCTCGTCCGCGTCCGGGCTGCCCGCCGCGACCAGCGACACGCCCGGCAAGCGCCACGCGAGATTCTCCGCGTGGCGGCGGCCCATGCGCCCGATGCCGGCGATGCCGGCGCGCAGGATTTCCATCTAGAGCTCCACGATGCGGCGCTCGCGCCACGACGTCGTCGCCGCCTCGGCAAGCTCGAGCGCGGCAACACCGTCCGCGATCGTGGTGCGAGGCGCCGCCCCGCTCGCGAGCGTCTCGAAGAAGTGCGCCATCTCGTTCGCGTACGCGACCCGGTAGCGCTCCAGGAAGAAGTGCTCCGGCTTGTCGGCGGCGACGTGCTGCGCGGTCCACGCCACGACCTCCGTGGGCCGATGGTTGCCAGCCTGCAGCATGCCCTTGCTGCCCAGCACCTCGAAACGCTGGTCGTAGCCGTACGCGGCGCGGCGGATCGTGTTGATCTGTGCGAGGCGACCGGACTTCGTGCGGATCGTCACTGCGGTCGCGTCGACGTCGCCGGCCTCGCCCACCGCCGGGTCGGTGAGGCAGCTGCCGGTCGCGTGCAGCGTCGCCGCCTCGTCGCCGAGGATCCAGCGGAAGATGTCGAAGTCGTGGATCAGCATGTCCTTGAAGATGCCGCCGGACCGCCTGATGTACTCGACCGGCGGGGCACCCGGATCGCGGCTCGTGACGACCAGCATCTCCGGCGTGCCGATCTCGCCTGCGTCGATGCGCGCCTTTGCCGCCGCGAACGTCGGGTCGTAGCGTCGCTGGAAGCCGATCAGGCAGTGCACGCCGGCACGCTGTACCGCGTCGGCGCAGCGGCGCGCCCGCTCGAGCGAGAGATCGACCGGTTTCTCGCAGAAGATCGCCTTCCCTGCCGCGGCCGCGCGCTCGATCAGGTCGGCGTGCGTGTCGGTCGATGAGGCGATCACGACCACGCGTACCGCCCCGTCGGCGAACACGCCGTCGGTCGCTCCGACCGCAGCGCCGTGTTGCGCGGCGAGCGCGGCGGCGGCCTTCGCGTCCGGGTCGACGACGTACTTCAGGTGCGCCCCCGGCTGGCGCACGAGGTTGCCGGCGTGGATCTTGCCGATCCGCCCGGCGCCGAAGATTGCCACTTCAGTCATCGTAGTCTCCGCGGTAACGGTGTTCCTCGACGCTGGACTCGAGGCGGTAGGCCAGCGCGACGAACAGCGCCTGCCCGATGCACAGCGTATTGGTGAGCGAGCGGAACGCGAACGCACTGCCCTCGTGGACGAGCAGCAGCGCGTGCGCGTGGCGGGCGAGTGGGGCCATCCGGCTGTCGGTCAGCACCAGCACCTTCGCGCCGCTCCTGCGCGCGTGGCGCACGCACGCCTGCGTCTCCTTGCCGTAGGGGGTGAAGCTGATCGCGATGACGGCGTCGCCCGGACCGATCGAGCGCACCTGCTCCATCACCATGCCTCCGGTGCCGTCGACAAGCTGCACGCGCTTCTCGATGTGCTGCAGCGCGTAGGTGATGTAGGCCGCCACCGGGTAGGAACGGCGCACGCCGACGACGTAGATGTGCTCCGCGCGCTCGAGCACGCCGACCGCGGCGGCGAACGACGCGTCGTCGAAGTCGCGGGCCAGCTCCGCGAGCCCGGCAGCGCTTGCGCCGATGAACTCGCGCGCCACCGCGCCCGGCGTGAGCGCACCGCGGCGCTCGGCGACCAGGCGGCGGATGCGCTGCTGGTACGTCGACTGCGGCGCGGCGCTCTCGGACCACTGGGTGCGGAACACCTGCTGCATCTGCGAGAAGCCCGAATAGCCGAAGCGCTGCGCGAAGCGCACCACCGCCGACGGGTGCACGCCGCAGCGCTCGGCGATGTCGCCGACACGGTCGACCATCAGGCTCGCGCGGTGCTGCTCGACGTAGCGGGCGACGCTCTTCAGCCGCGCGGGCAGCGTGTCGTAATCGGTCGCGATGCGCGCGATCAGCGCCTCGACCGGGTCGGCCGGGTTGGCCCTTGCCGGCGGCGGCAGCGCGGTCGGTGGCGCAACGCGGCGGCCCGGCGGCCGCGCACCCGCGCGCGTCTTCAGCGCGCGAGCATCCATTCGTGCGCCGGGTCGTTGCGGAAGTGCCAGACCCGCTTCGGCCCGGCCATCACGTTCAGGTAGTACGACTCGTAGCCGTACGGCACCACGACCGGATGATAGCCGCGCGGCACCATCACGACGTCGTGGTCCTCGACCGCGAGCGACTCGTCGAGCGAGCGGTCGTCGGTGTAGACGCGCTGGAAGGCGAACCCCTGCGGCGGATCGAGGCGGTGGTAATAGGTCTCCTCGAGCGAGCTCTCTTCCGGCACGCGGTCGGTATCGTGCTTGTGCGGCGGATACGACGACGAGTGTCCGGAAGGCGTGCGCACCTCGACGACCAGCAGGTGCTCCGCAGGGGCCGTCTGCGGCAGGATGTCGCGCACGTAGCGGGTGTTCGCACCCTGCCCGCGCACCGAGCGCGGAATCGTCGACGGCTCGATCAGGCGCGGCGGCAGCGCACCGCCGCCGGGGGCGCTGGCCACGCCGATCTCGGCGGGGGTCAGCGCCTCGATCGTCACGCCGGCACCATCGGGCGCGTAGACGGCGTAGGGCCCGCGCTCGTCGAAGACGCTCGCGCGACCCCCGATGCCGTCGAAACGCGCCGCACCGGTGTCGACGTTCACGCGCCCCGACAGCACGACGACGCAAACCTCGCGACCGGCGAGGTCGAGCACCTGGCGCTCACCGGGCGCGAGCCGATAGGCGGCGAAACCCACGTAGCGCCAGCCCGCGGAGGCCGGCGTCACCCGGACGATCTCGCGCGCGTCGTGGCGCGCCTTCACAAGGAGGCTCATGGCTAGCTCCTGTTCACACTAGGCCGCTCCGCGCTCGGCCGACTGCAGCGCGTCGACGATCCCGCGCAGATGGCGATAGCCCTTGTCGGCGTACGCGTAGCTCGGCGCGACCACCGGATCCTGCTCGGCCTCGACGACCAGCCAGCCGTGATAGCGGTGGCGATCCAGGATCCCGAGCAGCGCGGCGAAGTCGATCGCGCCGTCGCCGGGAACGGTAAAGGCGCCTGCGAGCACCGACTGCAGGAAGCTCCAGCCGCGATTGCGCGCCAGGCGGAGCACCTCGGGACGCACGTCCTTGCAGTGCACGTGGCAGACACGTGCGACGTGCTTGCCGAGCATGGCCACCGGGTCGCCGCCGGCGAACGCCATGTGCCCGCTGTCGAAGAGCAGCCCTACCTCCTCGCCGGTGACCGCCATCAGCCGATCGACATCCTCGGCTGCCTGCACGTACGCGCCCATGTGGTGGTGATAGGCGAGCCGCACGCCGCGGGTCAGCAGGTGCCGCCCGAACGCGGTGAGCCGCTCGCCGTAGGCGCGCCACGCGTCGTCGCGGAAGAACCGTGGCCGCTGGTAGAGCGGCTTCGGCCGCCCCTGGATGCTGTCGGCGACCTCGCCGTACACCATCACCGTCGCGCCGTTTTGCGCGAGCTTGTCGAGGTGCGGCGCCACCGCCGCGACCTCGTCCGCGACGCTGCGCCGCGCGAGCTCGCCCGAGTACCAGCCGGAGACGAGCGCGAGCCCGTGGCGGGCGAGGACGTCGCCCAGCGCGTTCGGGTCGCGCGGGAACTTGTTGCCGAGCTCGAAGCCTTCGTAGCCGATCACCTTGCCTTCGGTGAGGGCCGTCTCGAGCGGGATCTCCCCGCCGAGCGAGGGCAGGTCGTCGTTGCTCCAGGAGATCGGGTTGATGCCGATGCGCACCTCGAGTCCGCGTGCCGTGGCTGTCATGGCAGTTGCCGTCGCTTGTCCTGTTCGTAACGCCGCCGTGCCGCGGCGACTTCCTCACGCTCCGACACTGCCGGCACCGCGACTTCCCACCAGCAACCACCGGCCTCGGTCGACCGTGACGGCGACGTGTCGATCGACACGACATAGGTGCGATCCGACTTGCGGGCGCGCGCCAGCGCCGCCTCGAGCTCGACGATCGAGCCGACGTGCTCGGCGTGCGCGCCTAGGGCCCGCGCGTGCGCGGCGAAGTCGATCGCCGGCGCCGTGCCGCCCCCGTCGACGCAGTCGTCGAGCAGATTGTTGAACGGCGCCCCGCCCACCGCCTGCTGCAGCCGGCTGATGCAGCCGTAGCCGCGGTTGTCGAGGACGACGATCGTGAGCTTGCGGCCGAGCATCACCGAGGTGGCGATCTCGGAGTTGAGCATCAGGTAGCTGCCGTCGCCGACGACGACGATCACTTCGCGCCCGGGGTGCGCCATCTTCACGCCGATGCCGCCGGCGATCTCGTAGCCCATGCACGAATAGCCGTACTCGACGTGATAGCCGCCCGGCACCGCCGTGCGCCAGAGCTTGTGCAGCTCGCCCGGCAGCGACCCCGCGGCGCAGACGACGATGTCATCGCGGGGCGAGTTCGCTGCGCTGCGCTGGATCGCGCCGATCACCTCGCCGTCGTAGGGCAACGGGACGTCGCGCACGCCGGTGATGTGCGATACCTCGTCGCGCCAGTGCTGGCCACGCTGCTGCGAGGCCGATTGCCACGCGACGTCGGCGCGCCAGCCGTCGAGCGAGCGCGACAGCGCCGCGAGCCCGCGACCCGCGTCGGCGCGCACCGGCACGCCGCGCCACTTGAGCGCGTCGAAGGCGTTGACGTTGATCGACACGAGCCGGGCCTGTGCGAACAACGAGTGCGAGCCGGTGGTGAAGTCCTGCAACCGCGTGCCGACCGCGATCACCACGTCGGCCTCGCTCGCCGCGTCGTTGGCGGCGGTCGCGCCGGTGACGCCGATCGCGCCCAGCTGCAGCGGGTGGTCCCACGGCAGTGCGCCCTTGCCGGCCTGCGTCTCCGCGACGGGCACGCCGTGCGCGTCGGCGAACGCACGCAATGCTGCCGTCGCCTGCGCATAGAGGACGCCGCCGCCCGCGACGACCAGCGGACGCCTGGCCGCGCGGATCGCCTCTGCGGCTGCGGCCACGTCTTCCTCGGCGGGCGGCATCGCGACGAACCGGATCGGCGCCGGCGCGAAGAAGGCCTCCGGCCAGTCGAAGGCCATTGTCTGCACGTCCTGCGGCAGCGCGAGCGTCACCGGCCCGCACAGCGCGGGGTCGGTGAGCACGTGTATCGCCCGGGGAAGCGCGGTCAACAGCTGTTCCGGATGCAGGATGCGATCGAAGTAGCGCGACACCGGACGGAGACAGTCGTTCGCCGACACGGTGCCGTCTTGGAAGTCCTCGACCTGCTGCAGCACGGGGTCGGGCGCGCGCGAGGCGAACACGTCGCCCGGCAGGAGCAGCACCGGCAGGCGATTGACGTGCGCGGTGGCCGCCGCGGTGACGAGGTTGGTGGCGCCGGGGCCGATGGACGTCGTGCACGCCATCATCCGGCGACGCATGCTGGCCTTCGCGTAGGCGATCGCGGCGTGCGCCATCGCCTGCTCGTTGTGCGCGCGGTACGTGGGCAGGTCCGCGCGGTGGGCGTGCAGTGCCTCGCCGAGACCCGCGACGTTGCCGTGGCCGAAGATCGCGAACACGCCGGCGAAGAGCCGGGCACCGTCGGGACGCTCGACGCGCAACGCGGCGAGGTGCCGCACCAGCGCCTGCGCCATCGTCAGCCGAACGGTCTTCATCGCCTGGCGGCTCGCCACGCGTCGATCAACGTCTCGTACGTCGCACGGACGCGGATCTTCAGCGTCGCGTTGTCGATCTCGCGCGCGAGCCACGCGCGCGCGGGGTCCTCGAAGATCGTGCGCCCGACCGCGAAGCCGCGGCAGCTCCTGCTTTCTCGGGCATCGCGGAAGCCCTGCGCGAGCGTGGCCACCGGCGCGGACAGCCCGAGCAGGACGACGCCCCGGCAATGCGGATCGCGCTCGGCGATCAGCGCGTCCAGCCCGGCCCAGACCTCGGGCGCCATCGGCTCGAGCTTCCACCACTCGGGATAGATGCCGAGGTTGTAGAGGCGCTTCACCGCGCGCAGCACCGTGTCGGGCGCGCGCGGCAGCGACTTCGGCGGGATGATCTCGAGCATCAGCTCGTGGCCGCTCGACTGCACGGCGTCGTGGAGTGCGGCGATCTGCGCTTCGTTCTCGAGACGCGTCGCGATCGCGTCGTCCGGGTGGTAGAAGGAGAGGCACTTCACGACGTGCTCGTCAGGCCAGGCGATCAACGCCGTTCCGACCGACCGGCCGTGGTCGAACTCCAATGGATTGCTGCCCGGCAACTCGGTCGGGCGACCGATCCACCAGCCGCGTCCCGTGGCGGCGTTCAGCGCGTCCTGGCCGTAACGGTCGTCGCAGAGGATCCCCACGCGCCCCCGGAGCCCACGATCGCGCTCGGTCTCGGCCACCGCTTCCACCAGCAGCTTCTTCAGGTCCGGCAGCCGCGACTCGTCGGCGCCGGCCTCCTGCGCCAACGCGAAGAACTGCGGGCGGTGGTCGAAGGCGAACACGAACAGCTCGTCGCGCGGCACGCGTGGCGCGGTGACCCGATGCAGCCGGGTCAGCGTCGCGTCGCGGTCGGGGCGCGGGATGCGATCGGCATTGGCGATGAAGTAGTCGAGCTCGACGCGCGTCGGCATCGCGGGCGCGCAGCCGTGACGCGAGACGACCAGCGCGCCGCAGGCGTTGGCGTAGCGCGCGCAGGCTGCGTAGTCCTCGCCGCGCACCCAGCCGGAGAGGAAGCCGCCGTTGAACGCGTCGCCGGCGCCGAGCACGTTCAGCACCTCGACGGTCACGCCGCGGCCGTTGAAGGCGTCGTCGAGCGAGCGCGGGATCGCGCCGTCGATCACGGCGCAGCCCATCGGGCCGCGCTTCACCACCAGCGTCGCCGCCGAGATCCTGCGCACCGCCTCGAGCGACGCGATGATGTCGGTCGAGCCGCCGGCGATGTTGAACTCCTCGATCGTGCCGATCGCGAGGTCGATCTTGGGCAGGATGCTCTGCAGGTGCGCGGTCACCGATTCGGACTGCACGTAGCGCGTCTCGCCGTCGCCGCGCTTGGTGAGCCCCCACAGCACCGGCCGGTAGTCGATGTCGAGGATCGTGCGCACGTCGTTCGCGCGCGCGCGGTCGAGCGCCCGCTGCGAGATGCCGTTGATGTACTCGGTCGAGAAGTGGGTGCCGGTGATGAGCAGCGCCTTGCTCTGGCGGATGAAGTCCTCGGCGATGTCCTCGTCGGCGATCGCCATGTCGGCGCAGTTCTCGCGCAGGAAGATCAGCGGGAACGTGTCGCGGTCCTTGATCGCGAGCACCACCGCGGCGGTGAGCCGGCGCGGGTCGACCGACACGTGCGAGGTGTCGCAGCCCTCCTTCTGCAGCGTCTCGACGAGGAAGTGGCCCAGACCGTCGTCGCCGATGCGCGAGATCATGCCGGTGCGAAGCCCGAGGCGCGCGCAACCGAACGCGGTGTTGGCGGAGGATCCGCCGAGGTACTTCGAGAAACTGGTGGCGTCCTCGAGGCGGGCGCCGATCTGCTGCGCGTAGAAGTCGACGGCGAGCCGGCCGAGGCAGAGGACGTCGAAGCGCCGGTCGGCGGCGAAGCGGGTACGGTTCTGCATGACGGGAGCCCGGAGCAATGCGATGGCGGCCGAGGCCCGCAGAGGTCGTTCCGGCGCCGCGGTCGGAACGAGGATTCTGCGCCCACGCCTCGTGGAACGCAAATTCCAGTCTGCGCGGCAGCGCGCCGCGCACGCGCGTAGACTGCGCGACCAAGGGTGCCCCACGGTAAGCCGCGCGTTCGTGGCCCGAGGCGCCATCACGACGAGGAGCCCACGATGGCCGCGACAGCACCCCAACCCTATGCCGGCGTCTTCCCGATCGCCCCGACGCCATTCACCGCGGGGGGTGAAGTCGACTACGACGGGCAGCGGCGCGTGCTCGACTGCATGGTCGACCAGGGCGTGGACGGCATCTGCATCCTCGCCAACTACTCGGAGCAGTTCCTGCTCACCGACACGGAGCGCGACGCACTGACCGACCTCTGCCTCTCCCACGTCGCCGACCGCGTGCCGGTGATCGTCACCGTGAGCCACTTCAGCACGGGCATCGCCGCGGCGCGGGCACGCCAGGCCGCCGCCGCCGGCGCGCGCATGCTGATGCTGATGCCGCCCTACCACGGCGCGACGCTGCGCGCCGACGAGAAGGGCACGCTCGAGCACTTCGCGCGCGTCGCCGACGCGGCCGGCATACCGCTGATGGTGCAGGACGCGCCCCTCTCGGGCGTCACGCTTTCGGTGCCGTTCCTCGTCCGCCTCGCGCGCGAGGTGCCGCTGGTGCGCTACTTCAAGATCGAGGTGCCCGGCGCGGCCGCGAAGCTGCGCACGCTGATCGAGGCGGGGGACGACGCGATCGAGGGACCGTTCGACGGCGAGGAATCGATCACGCTGATGGCCGACCTCGACGCCGGGGCCACCGGCACGATGCCAAGCGCGCTCCTCCCCGACCTGATCCGCGAGGTGGTCGTGCACCATCGCGAGGGCCGTCGGCACGAGGCGGCCGCGGCCTATGCCCGCATCCTGCCGCTCATCAACTTCGAGAACCGGCAGTGCGGGCTGCGCGCGACCAAGACCGTGATGGCCGAGGGCGGCGTGATCGCGAGCGACGCGGTGCGCCACCCGCTCGAGGCGCTGCACCCGGCGACGCGCGCGGGCTTGCTCGAGCTCGCCCGCGCCGCCAGTCCGCTGTCGTTGCGCTGGGGACGCTAGCTCCCCTTCGCACGCCGCGCGATCCGGGAAGTCCCCTCGGCACGCTGCGCCGCGTCATCGGCACCTCGTCATCGCCTCCGGAAGCCTGGAATGCGGGGCCGCATGCTGCGCCGCACGCAAGCAGCGTTTGCGGCCGCTTCACGATCGCGTCATGATCGCCCGCCAACGTGCCGTTTTCCGCGCCCTGCATGTCCGCCTACCTCTCGATCGAATCGCTCTGCGTCGGCTACGGCACCACGCGCGTGCTCGACGACGTGAGCCTCGCGATCGGCAAGGGCGAGCTGGTCGCGCTGCTCGGCAGCTCCGGGTGCGGCAAGACGACGCTGCTGCGCGCCATCGCCGGGTTCGTCGTGCCCCAATCGGGGTCGATCCGGGTCGACGGACAGGACCTGCTCGCGCTGCCGCCCGAGAAGCGCGGCGCGGCGATGATGTTCCAGTCGTACGCGCTGTGGCCACACATGAGCGTCGCCGGCAACATCGGCTACGGGCTGCGCATGCGCGGCTGGAAGCGCGATGCGATCGCCGCGCGCGTCGAGGAAATGCTCGCGCTGCTGCAGCTGGAAGGCTTCGGCCCGAGGCCGGTGACCGCGCTCTCCGGCGGGCAGCGGCAGCGCGTCGCGCTCGGGCGTGCGCTCGCGGTCAGCCCGTCGCTGCTGCTGCTCGACGAACCGATGTCGAATCTCGACTACCGGGTCCGGATCGACCTGCGCCACGAGCTCCGCGAGCTGCAGCGGCGCGTCGGCATCACCGCGGTCTACGTGACGCACGACCGCGAGGAAGCATTGACGCTCGCCGATCGCATCGCGGTGATCGATGCCGGCCGTGTCGCGCAGTTCGGCGCACCTGAGGAGGTGTTCCACCGCCCGGCCTCGCCGTTCGTCGCCGGGTTCATGGGCGCGGACAACCGGCTCACGCTCGCGATGCGCGACGACGGCGTGCTGGTCACGCCGGCCGCGGCACCGGGCGCGCGCAAGGTGCACGCGCACTTCCGCGCCGACTCGGCGCGGCTTTCCGATGCGCCCGGCGAGCCCGGTGCCGGCGACGTCTCGCTGCCGGGCGTCGTCGTCCAGGTCTATTACGTCGGCCAGGGGTACCGCTATCGCGTGCGCACGGCCGACGGCGAGGTGTGGGCCCACGCGGGAGAGCGTCGCAGCGAAGGCTCGCCCACCGCGGTCGTCGTGCCGCGCGAATCGCTCGTCGTCTTTCCGGCGTCGGGTCCCTGACGTCCCACGTTCCACCCGAAGGAGGAGTCCATGCGCATCCGCACACTCGTCGCAAGCGTCGCCGCCGTGCTGTTCGCGACGGCGCTGCCCGCCGCCGGGCAAACCAATCTCAACGTCGTCACCGCCGGCGACCAGAACATGGTCGACTACGTGAACGATTTCCTCGCGCCGCGGTTCGAGAAGCTGAACCCGGGCGTCAAGGTCCGCGCGGTCGGTACCGGACCCGGCGACGCCGGCTCGCAGAAGATCTACGAGAAGCTCTCCGCGCAGCAGAAGGCGAACGTGGCCGCGTGGGACACCGACGTCGCCGTCGTGCATCAGCGCGGCGCCGCGACGATGGTGAAGGAGAACCTGCTCATGCCCTACCGCAACGACGTCGCGGCCGGCAAGCTGGTGACGCGCGACAGTGCGAAGAACGCGCTCGGCGCGAACGTCGACGGCTACGTGCTGCCGATGTTCCACAGCCAGATCGCGTTTGCCTACAACCCGGACCTCGTCAAGAGCCCGCCGAAGTCGTTCGCTGAACTGAACGAGTGGGTGAAGAAGAACCCGAAGCAGTTCGGCTACAACGGCGTCAAGGGCGGCATGTCGGGCGTGGGCTTCGTGATGGGCTGGGTCTCCGCCAACAGCGGGCTCGGCGACAAGCTCGAAAAGGGACCCTACGACCCGGCCGCCAAGGCCACGATCGAGAAGTCCCTCGCCAGCCTCAAGACCTTCAACCAGAACGTCGTCATGACGCCCGGCAACGCAGGGACGCTCGACATGCTGAACCGCGGCGAGATCGCGATGGGCCCGGTGTGGGTCGACATGTTCTATACCTGGATGGCCGACGGCAAGATGAATCCGAAGGTCAAGCTCTCGCTGCCGTCGCCGGGCCTGCCCGGACAGCCGATGTACTACGTGATTCCGTCGAAGGCCGCCAACGCGGCGCTGGCAAAGAAGTTCGTCGACTTCGCAGCGAGCCCCGAGATCCAGGCCGAGGGCATCGTCAAGCGGTTCAACTGGTACCCGGGCATCGACGCGCAGCACGTGCAGTCGAAGATGGCGCCCGCCGACTGGAACAAGCTCTTCACCGACATTTCGCCGCAGGACCTCGCGAACTTCGGCCGGCCGTTCCCGCTGTCGGAGTACTTCACCGACATCGTCGAGGGCTACGAGCGCGTCGTGCTGAAGTAGCGACGAGCGGCACGCGGCGAGGGGCCCCGCGGGGGAAGCTCGCGGGGATCGACGCCAAGCCGCTCGGCGCAGGCGGCCGACACTCGACCACACGACATGCTTAAGCCGTCCAAGGAGGCCGCGATGAGCCCGAAGGGCCGCCCCGAGGGCGAATCAGGCCCGGAGCGCGCAGCGCGAAGGGTAGTCCAGTGAGCGACACGCGGGCCGTTCGCCCGCTCGTCCCGGGCGGCGCGATCGGCCTGCTGCTGGTCGCGCCGGCGCTCGCGATCATCGCGGTCTTCTTCGCGCTGCCGCTCGGCCTGTCGGTGGTCGGCGCCTTCCGCGACCGCAACGGCGTGTTCACGCTGGCGAACGTCGTCAAGGCCTGGGAGCTCTACTCGACCGACTTCGTCTTCACCGTGGCGATCGTGCTGCTGTCCTCGGCACTGATCGCGGCGTTTGCCATCGCCATCGCCGGCTACCTCGCGTACGGCGAGAACCCGCGGCTGGTGAGTGCGCTGCGCTGGCTCTACCGCTGGCCGCTGTTCATACCCTTCATCGTCACCGGCCAGGTGATGCGGGGCTTCCTCGCCAAGAACGGCATGCTGAACCACGTGCTGATCGGCGCCGGGCTGATCGACCCGCTCGCCGCGCAGAGCCTCCTCGACTGGCGCGGCATCGTGATCGCATTCGTCTGGAAGCAGACGCCCTTCGTCGCGCTGCTGCTCGCCGGCGCGATGGCGTCGCTCGACCGCCAGCACGTCGAGGCCGCGCGGAATCTCGGCGCCTCGCGCCTGCGGGCGCTGTTCGAGATCGTGCTGCCGCAGGTGCGGGGGACGCTGCTCGTCGGTGTCGTGCTGTCGTTCGTGACCATGCTTTCGGTGCTGTCGGTGCCGCTGATGATCAACCCGAACTCGCCGACGATGATCACCGTCGACATCGCCTACCGGATCAACACGCACGCTGACTATGGCGTGGCCAACGCGCTTTGCCTCGCCTCGCTGGCGCTCGCCGCCGCGGGCGCGTGGTTCTACCTGCGCCACGCCGTGGTGCGGGCGGAGGCGCCGGCGTGAGAGAGGCGGCCGCGTGAGCCACCCGGCGAGAGGCCCCGCGCAGCGGGGATCCATGGCAAGGCGAATCGCGGCCGGGACGCCGACACTCGGATTTCGCGCATTGACACGCGGGACCGAGGAGGCGGACGCATGACTTGGCGCCGCGGCCTCGGCGGCACGCTCGTGACCGGGCTCCTCATCGGGTTGCTCGCGTTCGCGATCTTCGGTCCGCTCGCGAACCTCGTGCTGTGGGCGTTCGCCGAGCGCTGGTACTTCCCGCACAAGATTCCCGCGGAGTTCGGCTTCTCGTTCTGGGCGCGCGTGTTCAGTCCGCGGGGCGGGGCGCTCGCAGCGCTCGGCACGAGCGTGTGGATCGCGGTGCTGACCGTGGCGCTCTCGCTCGCCGTCGCCATTCCGGCGGGCTACGCGCTCGCCCGGCTGAAGCTGCGCTGGCGTGGCCTGATCCTGCTCGCGTTCCTGCTGCCGCAGGCCGTGCCCAACCTCCCGATCTACGTCAACATCGCCCGGGTATTCTACGAACTGGGCATCGCCGGCACGATCACCGGCGTCGTGCTCGTCCACGCCTCGCACGGACTGGTGCTCGCCGTGTGGATCGCCTCAGCGGCATTCGCGGCCGTCGACCCGTCGATGGAAGAGGCGGCGCGCAACCTCGGTGCCTCGCCGCTCGAGACGTTCCGCACGATCACGCTGCCGCTCGCCGCGCCGGGCCTGATGGCGAGCGCGATCTTCGTGTTCCTCGAATCGCTCGACGAGTTCACCGGCACGTACTTCGTCGGCGTGCCGGACGTGACGACGCTGCCGTTGCTCATGTTCAACGCCAGCATGGGCGGCAACTACCAGATCGCCTCGATTACCGCGCTCCTGCTGCTCGTGCCCTCGATCGGGTTCATGCTCGTCGTGGAACGCTTCCTCAAGGCAAACGTGCTGGCGATGGTCGGCCGCTGACGCGGCCCGGACCGGTGGGTTGCGCACGTGAGGGCGTACCGTGGCAAAGGGCACGCCACGACCTGCCTGCCGGGTTCGGACACCCCATTTTTCGGGGTACCCCGATTCCCGCGCCGCACCGACACTGAAGGCACGCCGCCCTGTCGGGCGCCTCTCCAGCGACCGCAGCGACCCGATGGCACTCGGCTTCCAGGGAGACTCGCACCGTGAAGACCCAGCCTCCGCCTCGCCGCCCGGGCATCGCACTGGCGACGACCTCCGCCCTGCTGCTCGGGTGCGCCGCGCTGCCCACCGTCGACGCGGCGCCGATCGCCCATCTCAGCCGAACGCGCGTCGACTTCGGCTATGTCTCGCGCAACACCACGAGCCCGACGCAACCGGTGTTCGTCACCAACATCGGCGACGCGCCGCTCGCGATCTCGGCGATCGCACTGGGCGGCTGGAAGCCTGGCGAGTTCAGGCTCACGGGAACGTGCGCCGCGCCGCTGTCGCTCGCGCCCGGGCAGAGCTGTCGCATCGACACCACGATGGCGCCCACGGGGCCCGGTGGCGCGCCGGCCGGCGCGGACGTGAGCGTGCAGTCGAATGCCGCCCCCTCGCCGGCGACGATCGCGCTGGCCGGCGCCGTGGATCCGGTGCTGACCACGCCGATCTTCGTGCCCAGCCCCGAGTGGCTCGACTTCCCGCCGCAACCGGTGGGCACGACGTCCGGCGCGCTGACGATGACCATCCGCAACTCGACGTCGCGCGCGTTCACGATCGACTACTTCGGACTGAGCGGCGGCGATGCCCCGGACTTCGCGCTATCGACCGACTG
>Ga0209391_10000297_pt1 | contig 22381 bp, 19 predicted proteins | sample PPLLak3March2015_FD_187246 | JGI IMG/M metagenome (GOLD analysis project Ga0209391, IMG submission 187246) | Freshwater sediment microbial communities from Prairie Pothole Lake near Jamestown, North Dakota, USA - PPLs Lake P7 Core (1) Depth... | ecosystem: Environmental > Aquatic > Freshwater >...
TGCAGATCTCGCGCCTGCGGACGCTCGAAACTCAGCTCCCGATGCTGCGTGCGACCAACACCGGAGCCACGGCCATCGTCGACGCCCGGGGCCGGGTCGTCGCGCAGCTTCCATTCAACACCGCCGGCGCGCTTGACGGCACCGTGCAGGGCTACCACGGGCGTACACCGTATATCCGCTACGGCAATGCCCCGGCGCTCGTGATCAGTGTCATTGTGCTGCTGTTCGCGGCCGCCGTTGCGCGTGCGGGGCGCCGTCGCAGTGCTCAGTAGAATCGCGGCTCCTGCGCGCCACCTTCCGCGCTGAAGCCTCGTCATGATCACCTTTCAAGAAGCGATCCTGCGTCTGCAGGATTATTGGAACCGGCAGGGTTGCGCGCTGCTGCAGCCGATCGACCTTGAGGTCGGTGCCGGCACCTCCCACACGGCGACTTTCCTGCGGGCAATCGGCCCCGAGCCATGGCGCGCCGCCTATGTGCAGCCATCACGCCGGCCGAAGGACGGCCGCTACGGCGAAAACCCCAACCGCATGCAGCATTACTACCAGTACCAGGTGGTGCTGAAGCCGTCGCCGCCCGACATCCTGGAGCGCTACCTCGGGTCACTGGAAGCGCTGGGCTTCGACCTGCGCAAGAACGATGTGCGCTTCGTCGAGGACAACTGGGAGAACCCGACGCTCGGCGCCTGGGGACTGGGCTGGGAAGTCTGGATGAACGGCATGGAGATCACGCAGTTCACGTACTTCCAGCAGGTCGGTGGGCTCGAATGCCGGCCGATCACCGGCGAGATCACCTACGGGCTCGAGCGGTTGGCCATGTACCTGCAGGGCTGCGAGAACGTATTTGATCTGGTCTGGGCGACCTGGCAGGAACGCGGCGTCGAACGCAGGCTGACCTACGGCGACGTGTTCCATCAGAATGAAGTCGAACAGAGCACCTACAACTTCGAGCAGGCGGACGCGTCGAAGCTGCTGGGCCTGTTCAGTCTCTTCGAAGGCGAGGCGCAGCGGCTGATGGCGGCACAGCTGGCCCTGCCGGCCTACGAGATGGTGCTCAAGGCCGGCCACACCTTTAACCTGCTCGATGCGCGTGGCGCGATCAGCGTAACCGAGCGCGCCGCCTACATCGGCCGTATCCGCAACCTGGCCCGGGCCGTCGCGCAGAGCTACTACGAGTCGCGGGAGCGGCTGGGCTTTCCCATGCTCGGTGTCGACGCCCGGCGGGAGGTCGCGTGATGAGGGCCTCGCTGCTGGTCGAACTGCACACCGAAGAGCTGCCGCCGCGCGCGCTCAGGGCGCTTTCGGAGGCCTTTGCCACCGGCATCGAGGCCGGACTCTACAGCCGGCACTTCCTGGCCGCGGACAGTCGGGTGACAGCGTTCGGCACGCCGCGCCGGCTTGCTGTGCACATCACGGACGTCGCGCGCCGGTCGGCGGACCAGCCGTTCAAGCAGAAGCTGATGCCACTTGCGGTCGCCCGCGACGCCGCGCGCAACTGGACGCAGGCATTCCTGAAGAAGCTCGAGGGACTGGGCCGCGGACACCTCGCCGCGCTGCCGGTCGGGTCCAGCGAAGGACCGGACTCGCTGATCGTCGAAAGCGACGGCAAGGCGGAGTCCATTTACCTCCACAGCATTGCGACGGGCCAGAACCTGCACGTTGCCCTGCAGGCGGCGCTGGACGAGACGCTGGCCGGGCTGCCGATCCCCAAGATGATGAGCTACCAGCTCGCCGACGGCGTGACGACAGTGCAGTTCGTCCGGCCGGCGCACCGGCTCGTTGCGCTGCACGGACACGAAGTCGTGCCGGTGCATGCGCTGGGCCTCTCGGCCGGCACCAAGACGCAGGGCCATCGCTTCATGTGCAAGGGCGAGATCGCGCTGCACTCGGCGGACACCTACGTCGAACAGATGCAGGAAGAGGGCCGGGTGATCCCGTCCTTCGCGGCGCGCCGCGCGCGCATCGAGGAACAGCTGACGCGCGCGGCCGCGCCGCTTGGGGCCTCGGTCATCGCCCCCGATGATCTGCTCGAGGAAGTCACGGCGCTCGTCGAATGGCCGAGCGTGTACGAGTCCGGCTTTGAGCCGGAGTTCCTGCAGGTGCCGCAGGAGTGTCTGATCCTCACGATGCAGCAGAACCAGAAGTACTTCGCACTGAAGAGTGCCGACGGCGCGCTGATCGACCGCTTCCTGCTGGTGTCCAACCTCGATGCCAACAACCCCGAGGCGATCATTTCCGGCAACGCACGGGTCGTGCGGGCGCGGCTCGCCGATGCGAAGTTCTTCTACGACCAGGACCGCAGGCAGACGCTGGAGAGCCGTGTCACGGGCCTGGCGCATGTCGTCTACCACAACAAGCTCGGGTCGCAGCTCGAACGCGTCGAGCGCGTGACCGGCATCGCGGTCGGAATCGCGCGCGAGCTGGGGCTGGACGTCACCCACGTTGAACGGGCGGCGCGGCTCGCGAAGGCGGACCTGCGCACGCTGATGGTCGGCGAGTTCCCCGAACTGCAGGGCATCATGGGCGAGTACTACGCCCGGCATGACGGCGAAGCGGGCGATGTTGCGCTGGCCATCCGCGAGCATTACCAGCCGCGCTTTGCGGGCGATGCACTGCCGTCGTCGATGGCGGGCATCTGCGTCGCGCTGGCCGACAAGCTCGAGACGCTGGCGGGGCTCTTCGGGATCGGCGAGAAGCCGACTGGCGAAAAGGACCCGTTCGCGCTGCGTCGCCACGCGCTGGGCGTGCTGCGCATGCTGAAGGAAGAGGCTCTGCCGCTCGCGCTGGGGGATCTGGTCGACCGGGCGCTGGCCGCCTTCCCGGCCGGTGTGCTGAAGGATGTCGTGGGTGCACGCACGTCGCTGGTGGCGTTTTTCTCCGATCGCCTGGCGGGTTTGCTGCGCGAGGAGGGCTACGACGCGCAGGAAGTGGAGTCGGTGCTGGCCGGCTCCTGGCTGCGCATCGACCTCGTGCCCAAGCGGCTCGCCGCCGTCCGCGCCTTCATGGAACTGCCCGAAGCGGCCAGCCTGGCCGCGGCCAACAAGCGGATCGGCAACATACTGAAGAAGTCGGAGCGCGTGCCTGCGACCTTCGACCGTTCGTTGCTGATGGAGCCCGCGGAACAGGCGCTGGGCGCAGCGTTCGGTGAGCTGCAACCGCGCGCTGAAACGTTCTACGCGCGCAATGAATATGCCGCGATGCTGCAGGCGCTCGCGCCGCTCAAGCTGCCGGTCGATCGCTTCTTCGACGAAGTCATGGTCAACGTCGACGACGAGAAGCTGCGCGCGAATCGCCTCGGGCTGCTGGGGCAGCTCCACGCAACGATGAACCGCGTTGCCGACATATCGAAATTGACGGCTGGCTGATGCGTTGAAACCACGCGCGCTCACTCCGTTCGCAAAGACGCGGCTCAGCCTGCGGTCCGCCGTCCGGCCGCAGGGCCTGCTGCCTGTCCAGGCTCAGCCCCGAGGGCGCCGAGTGCCGCGGCTCCGAGCCGACCTGCGTCGGCCTGGACGGCACGAGGAGGCGTTGCGTCTTGCAACGCCGCGGCCTGCAAGGCCTCAGTCGGCTTGGAAGCGGCCCGGCGCCGACTGACATGCTGCTGGCCCTGCGCTCGGCGCTTTACCTGGCCTTCCTGATCATCGTCGTCATTCCGTGGTCGTTTGTCGTACTCACCGGTTGGCTCTTTCCGGTGCACACGCGCTACTACCTGTGCACCCGGTACACAAAGATGGCGATCTGGGGCGCGCAAGTGTTCTGCGGCATTCAGTGGAAGGTCGAGGGCTGGGACAACCTGCCCGACGGCCCGGCCATCCTGCTGCCGAAGCATCAATCGTCGTGGGAGACGCTCTGGCTGCCATCGTTCATGCCGCGTGACCTCACGTTTGTCTACAAGCGCGAACTGAACTGGCTGCCGTTTTTCGGCTGGGGGCTGGCCTCGGCCCAGATGATCAGCATCGATCGCCGCAAGGGCCAGGATGCCTTCGAGCAGGTCGTCGAGCAGGGCATCGATCGGCTCGGGCGCGGCTGGTGGATCGTGATCTTTCCCGAGGGCACGCGCACCAAGCCCGGTTCGACGCGCCGCTACAAGACGGGCGGTGCGCGTCTCGCGGTGCGCACGGGCGCCTTTGCCGTTCCGATCGCGGTCAACTCCGGCGAGCTGTGGCCGCGCAACGCCTTCATCCGGCGGCCTGGCACGATCACCGTGTCCATCGGGGCGCCGATCGACTCGCGCGGCAAGAGTGCTGACGAAGTGGCGGCCGCGGTCGAGAGCTGGATCGAGACCGAGATGCGCCGGCTGGCGCCACATCGCTACAGCGGTCCCTACGTGCGCGGGCAGGTGGCGGCCACGCGGGCGCAGGGCGAGGGCGCGGCATGAAGAAGCTGGTTGCGATGGCGGGTGAGCAACTTGCGCTGGCGCTCGACCCGCCGGCGGTGGAACGACCCGCCGCTCCCTCAGTGGCCGATCCGCGCGCGCGGCGCGTGGTCGTCGGCACCGAGGTGCTGACGTACCGGCTGCGGCGTGCACGTCGCCGCTCGATCGGCTTCCAGATCGACGACCAGGGCCTGACGGTCAGCGCGCCGCGCTGGGTGCCGCTGCGCGAAATCGAGTCCGCGATCAGCGAGAAGCGACGCTGGATCCTCACCAAGCAGCGCGAGTGGCACGAGTGGCGGGTGAAGCGACGGCTGCCGCCGGTGCGGTTTGCTGACGGTGCCGCGCTTCCCTTCCTGGGGGGCCACGTGACGCTGCGGCTGGCGGCGACCTCGACCGCGACGCATCACGCCGATGGCGAACTGCGCGTTGCCCTGCCTCTGGATGCCAACGAACTGCAGTGGCGCGATGCCGTGCAGGCCTGGCTGCAGGGCGAAGCCCGGCGCGTATTCGACGAGCGTATCCAACGCTTCGCCGGCCGCATCAGCGCCCGCTACGCGGGTTGGACCCTGTCGTCCGCGCGTTCGCAGTGGGGTTCATGCACGCACGATGGCCGCATCCGCCTCAGCTGGCGGCTCATTCACCTTGCACTGCCGTTGATCGACTATGTCGTCGCGCATGAGCTGGCGCACCTCGAAGAGCTAAATCACGGTCCGCGCTTCTGGCAGGCCGTCTCGCAACTGCTGCCGGGCTTCGAGGAAGCGCGTGACGAGGTTCGCCGCATCGATGTCGCGGCGCTGCCGCTGTAGCGCCGGGCCGATGCGCACCGCGGCCGGCCAGTGAAGTTTCAACCATCCTGGGAGCACTGATGAGAGTCCTGCACACCATGCTGCGCGTCGGTGACCTCCAGCGGTCGATCGACTTCTACACCCAGGTGCTCGGGATGAAGCTGTTGCGCAGGACTGACCGGCCGGACCAGAAGTACACGCTGGCGTTCGTGGGCTACGGTGACGAGCGCGAGCATGCGGTGCTCGAACTGACCTACAACTACGGCGTCGAGCGTTACGAGATGGGTACGGCCTTTGGCCACATCGCCATCGCGGTGCCGGATGCCTATGCGGCGTGCGAGCGTATCCGGGCGGCGGGCGGCAACGTCACCCGCGAAGCGGGGCCGGTCAAGGGAGGCGCGACCGTCATCGCGTTCGTGACCGATCCGGACGGCTACAAGATCGAGCTTATCCAGTCGCGCGCGTGACGCCGGGCGAGCCGGCAAGGCCGAGCTGCCGCGCCAGCCTGACGAATGCATCGTTGCCGAGAGTTTCGGCGCGCGCCTGCGGATCGACGCCGGCCGCCGCAATCGCGCCGACATCCAGCAGCGTGGCCAGTGCATTGCGCAGTGTCTTGCGGCGCTGGCCGAAGGCAGCGGCCACCACGCGGCTGAACGCCCCGGCATCCACACGCGGCAACTGGGCCGCCGGCAAGGGTTCCATCCTTACGATGCTCGATGTCACCTGGGGCGGCGGATTGAACGCTCCGCGCGGCACATCGAAGAGCTTCACCATCCGGTAGCGGAACTGCAGCATGACGGAGAGGCGCCCGTAGGTTCGGCTGCCGGGCGGCGCCACCATGCGGTCGACCACTTCCTTCTGCAGCATGAAGTGCTGGTCAACCACGCGCTCGGCCACCGCCGCGAGGGCAAAGAGCAGCGGCGAGGAGATGTTGTACGGCAGGTTGCCGACGAGGCGCAGCGGCGCCGGCAGGCCGCTCCAGTCGAACGCGAGTGCGTCGGCTTCGATGAGCGAGAGTTGCTGCGGCGTGAACTCGCCCCGCAGGCGCGCTGCCAGGTCGCGATCGATCTCGATCGCTGTGATATGCCCCGCTCGTTCAACTAGCGGACGTGTCAGCGCAGCCTGGCCCGGCCCGATTTCGACGATCGTCTGTCCCGGCCGGGGATCGATCGCATCGACGATGCGCGCGATGACGCGTGGATCGTGCAGGAAGTTCTGCCCGAACCGCTTGCGCGCGCGGTGCGGTGTGGCGCTCATGCGCGCTGCCGCGCGACCAGCTCGACGGCCAGTTCGAGCGCGGCACGCAGGCTGCTGGCATCGGCGGTGCCGCGCCCGGCCTTGTCCAGCGCGGTCCCGTGATCGACGGACGTCCGCACGAAGGGCAGTCCGAGGGTGACGTTCACCCCGTGCCCGAAGGTCGCGTACTTGAGCACTGGCAGGCCCTGGTCGTGGTACATCGCGAGCAGGGCGTCGAAGCGCTGCGCGACCGCGGGCACGAACAGCGTGTCGGCCGGCAGCGGGCCGTGCGCATCGATGCCTTCACGACGCGCCTGCTCGATCGCGGGTGCCATGACTTCGATCTCTTCGCGGCCCAGGTGCCCGCGTTCGCCGGCATGGGGGTTGAGACCGGCGACGGCGATGCGCGGCTGCGCGATCCCGAAACGCAGGCGAAGGTCGTGGTCGATGATCCTGAGCACGCTCGTGATCAGCCCGGACGAGATCGCGGCGCTGACGCTCGCCAGCGGCAGATGCGTCGTGGCCAGCGCGACGCGCAGCGGCCCGTGGGCCGTCGCCCCCGCCAGCATCATGACGACCTGGGAGGTCGAGGTGCGCTCGGCGAGATACTCCGTGTGGCCGGAAAACGGCACGCCGGCCTCGTTGATGACACTTTTCTGCACGGGCGCGGTGACCACGGCGTCGAAGCGTCCCGTCGCGCAGCCGTCGATGGCGGCGTCGAGGGTCGCCAGCACGTAGCGCGCGTTGCGCACGTCGAGTGTGCCGGCCACCGACGGCACGGCGAGGGGCACATGCAGGATCTCGACCGTTTCCGGAACACGGCGCGCAAGCATCGCAGCGCGCGCGGCGATGAGATCGGCGTCGCCGATCAGCGTGATCGCCGCCGGCAGCGGCGCATCGAGCGCTGCCACCGAGATCTCGGGCCCGATCCCGGCCGGTTCTCCGGTCGTGATCGCGAGTCGCGGAAGCATGGTCAAGTCTGCAGCGGTGTCAGCTGCGTTCCTCGAGCCGGTACTCGACGTAGGTCTTGTCGCGCAACTGGCGCAGCCAGTCCTGGTACGCCTCTTCGCTCTTGCGCTCGCGCAGCGCCTGGCGTGCCGCCTGGCGTGAGCGTTCGGCCGAGGCCGGCTCGGTGCGGCGTTCGTTCACCTGGATCAGGTGCCAGCCGAAGGGCGACTGCACCGGCCCGCTGACTTCGCCGATCTTGAGCGCGTTCATGGCACGCTCGAATTCGGGCACCGTGTCGCCCGGATACACCCATCCGAGGTCGCCGCCGCGGCTGCCGCTCGGGTCGACGGAGTGCAGGCGCGCGAGCGTGCCGAACTCGATCTGCCCGGCCTCGATGCGCACCTTGAACTCCTCCAGGCGGCGCTTGACGTCGGGCTCGGGTGTCACGTCGGTGACCCGCAGCAGGATGTGGCGGACGCGCGTCTGCTGCACCGGGGCGCCGGCGAGCTTGCCCGCAACCGCGCTGCGGCGGCCGAGGACCTTGAGGATGTGAAAGCCATTGGGACTGCGCACGATGGGAGCGACATCCCCCGCCTTCACGCCCTTGATCGCGTCGATGAAGAGCGTCGGCAGACGGTCGGTGCTGCGCCAGCCGAGTTCGCCACCCTGCAGGGCCTCGGCCGCGTTCGAGTAGCTGGCGGCCAGCCGCGCGAAGTCGGCTCCACCCTTGAGCTGGGCGACGAGATCGTCGGCGCGCTGGCGCGTTTCGTCGAGACGCTGCGGGGTCGCGTTCTCCGGGACCCGCAGCAGGATCTGGGCGAGGTTGACCTCTTCGGCATCGGCCGAGATCCCCGACTGGTCCGCGATGAAGTTGTCGATCTCGCTGTCGGATACCTGGAGGCGGCTGTCGACCTCACGTTCGCGCAGCCGGTTCAGCAGGATGTCCTGCCGCACGTCCTCACGGAACTGCGCGAACGAGATGCCCTCGGCCTCGAGCCGCTGGCGCAGCGCCGGCACCGTGATGTTGTTCGATTCGGCAATGCGCATCATGGCGGCGTTGACCGTGGCGTCGTCGACGCGCACGCCGGTCTCGCGCGCCAGCTGGAGCTGTGCACGGTCGACGATCATGCGCTCCAGCACCTGGCGTGCGAGCACATCCTGCGGCGGCGGCGCGATCTTCTGCCGCTGCAGCTGAACCTCGGCGAGCAGGGTGCGGGAACGCAGTTCATTGGCGGTGATCACTTCGTCGTTGACGACGGCGATGATGCGGTCCACCGGCTGGGTCGTGCGACCCGACGGCGCCTGACGTGCCGCCGGCGGCGCGCTGGTTCCCGGAGCGGCCGGGGCGGCCGCTTCAGGCTGGCGTGGCGACGGCGCCTGCTGGGCCGAGACTCCAGCGGCGGCGAATGCAACAACGGAAAGAAGCGCGCACAGGGGCGCGCGCAGGGTCGAAACCATGGGATCTACTCGTAGTACTCGAACATCCCCGGCTGCCGCGGCAGCGGGGAGATGCGCTGGTAGCCGGGGATATTACGCTGCAATTGCGAGAGGGCATTGGTTCCGACACTGGTGAGGCCGGTCAGTTCCAGCTGGATGTAGAAGTTGGTGGTGTTCGATGCTGTCGTCGTCTGGAACCGCTGGAAGGCGAAGCGCAGCAGCCAGCAGTCTTCCTTGAATTCGAAGCCTGCGATGACCTCGACCGGCTTGCGGCTTTCAAAGGAGTAGTTGTAGCGCCCCACCGCGTACCAGCGGTCGGAGAGCGGCCACTGGGCCGAAAGATCGATCTGGTCGGTGCCCGAGCCGGAATCGCCCGCCACATACCGGTAGTAGGCACTGATCACCGACGAGCGCTTCGGCTGCCAGCGTGCACCGGCCGTCGCGCGCGAGATCTCGCTCTGCTCCGCGGAGTACTGCGCGGCTACGTCCACTGCCCAGTTGTTGCCCAGTTGAGCCGAGACACCCGCGAGCAGGTCGCTCTCGTTGCTTGCGCGCGGTGACTCGCCGGGCAGCGTGACCTTCTGCGGCGTGAAGTAATAGCGCTGGGCGATGGCGGCGCGCAGGAACTCCGCCCCGGTCTCGTTATCGAGGATGCGGGTCGCCAGCGCCAGGGTCATCTGGTTGGCGTTGACGATACGGTCGTAGCCCGAGTAGATGTTCTCGGTAAAGAACTGGACATAGTTGAGATCGGCCAGCGCGCTGTCGAAATTGGGCAGCGTGCTCTGGTCGCGGTACGGGATGTAGGCGTAGTACAACCGCGGCTCCAGCGTCTGCTGCACGCCGCGGCCAAACCACTCGCCATCGCGCTCGAAGATGAGGCCGCTGTCGAGGCTCAGGATCGGCAGCACCCGGCTCTGGGACGTTTCGTAGCGGAAATTTTCCGCGTCCATGCCGTAGTAGGTCGCCGACAACTGGGCCCGCGGAATCACGAACCAGCCGGCCGACTGGAACGGAAACGCGACCCGCGGATTGATGATGATCCGCGAGCCTTCCGGCAGGGGAAGTTCAGGGTTGACGAACCGTGTGCCGTCAACAAACACACCCGCTTCCCAACCGCGCCAGTCACTGACGAATCCATTGAGCGTCACCTGCGGCACGCGCTCGTAGGGCGGGACAACCGGAGCGAGCGGATCCTGCAGGGTCTGGTTCTTCGTCACGCGGACGGCCGAATTCCAGAAAGGCTGCGTAAACGATACGAAGGCGTCCTGCGGCAGCACCTTCTGCGACGACCCCAACTGAGTGCTGGAGAAGTCGACAAAGTAGTTGTCGTCCGACACCCGGTTGTAATTGACCCCCGCCGAGAGGCCCGCAAGCGCTCCCTGGGCCGCGTAGTTAAGGCGCACGCCGGCATAGTCGCGCGAGTCGTCCGTTTGGCGGTCATTCCCGATGACGTCGTAGAGCAGCGTGCCGCTGAACTCCGACGTGAGGAAGCGGAACTCGTTGCCAAACAGCACGCCACGCTTGGACATGAAGCGCGGCGAGAGGGTGTAGTCGTAGTTCGGAGCGATGTTCCAGTAGAACGGCGTGCGGATGTCGGTGCCGAGCGTCGTGCTCAGCCCGAAGCTCGGCGTGAGAAAGCCGGTGCGCCTGCGCTCGCCGACCGGGAAACCGAAGAACGGCGACGCGAGGACCGGCACGCCCTGGAAGTACAGCCGCGCGAAGCTCGCCGTAGCGGACTCTTCCAGGCCGTCGACGGCGATCTCGTCGGCCTGGACCCACCAGGACTTGTCACCCGGGGCGCAGGTCGTGAAGGTGGCGTTCTCCATCCGGGCCCGCTGTTCGCCGAGGAACTCGATCAGGGTGGCTTCGCCGCGGCCCTGGCGTGCTGGGTAGGTGAAGCTCGCCTCCGACATCGAGCCGGTCTGTGCATCCACCCGGAACGACATCGAGGGCGCGGAAAACGACGCGCCATGACTGTAGATCCTTGCGTTGCCTTCGACGTCGACCTGGTCGGTCGCCTGCGTGTACGTGATGCGATCGCCGCGCAGCACCGAGCCGCCGCGCCGGATCTCGGCGTTGCCCTCCAGTACGATCCGCTCGTCCAGCGTACCCTCGATGCGCTGGGCGCGGGCGTACGTGGGCGTCGCCTCGCGGCTGACCGGACGCTTCTCGGACAGGAGCTGGTCGAGTTTCAGTCGCAACCACGGCAGTTCGTCACCCGCGGGACCGCGACACGCCTCCAGGTTCGTGTCGCACGGCTTCGCAGCTTCGGCAGTGTCGGACTGCGCTGCCGCAATGACCGGAAAGGCCGCAAGCAGCGCAGCGCTCAGCGGAAGCACTGCGAAACTCAGGATCGGCGCGGCGTTCGCCGGCGGGCGCGGCATTTAGAATCGGTGGGCGAAGTCGGGCCGGAGAGGCGCAGCGATTATAGGCATCGCCCCCTGCAGTTCCGCGCCTGCATTTGATGTCACACCCAATATCCTTCCTTCATGAGCGTTGTGTCTGCCACGATGTTGCCGAACGATGCCCGACTCGAGCAGGTCACCGCGTGGCTGGCCTCGCTGCCGCGGCAGCATCGCATCGAACCGGCGACCCTCGCCGTGGCTTCGGCCGATGCAAGTTTCAGGCGCTACTTTCGGGTGGTGGCCGGGTCAACTACACGCATCGTCATGGATGCGCCGCCCGGCAAGGAGGACGTCCGGCCGTTCATCCACGTCGCCACGCTGATGCGCGCGGCCGGACTCAACGCGCCGGAGATCATCGAAGCTGACGAGAGCCAGGGCTTCCTACTGCTGAGCGATCTCGGGCGCGAGACCTACCTTGCCGTACTCAACGAGGCCAACGCGCCGCAGCTTTTCTCCGACGCGATCGACGCGCTGGTGCGCTGGCAGCTTGCGAGTCGACCCGGGGAGCTGCCTCGCTACGACGAGGCGCTGCTGCGGCGCGAACTGGAGCTGTTTCCCGACTGGTACGTGGCGCGCCACCTGAAGCACGAACTGACGCCAGCGCAACGCGATGTGCTGGAGACGATGTTCCGGCGCATCCTCGCTTCGAACCTGGCCCAACCAGCGGTCTACGTGCACCGCGACTACATGCCGCGCAACCTGATGGTGGCGGCGCCGAACCCCGGAGTCCTGGACTTCCAGGACGCGGTCATGGGTCCGATCTCGTACGACGTCGCATCGCTGTTCCGCGATGCCTTCATCAGCTGGGACGAAGAGCGCGTCATCGACTGGGCGATCCGCTACTGGGAGCGTGCGCGTCGTGCCGGCTTGCCGGTTGCCGCGGACTTCGGCAGCTTCTGGCGCGATTTCGAGTGGATGGGGCTGCAACGACACCTCAAGGTGCTGGGCATCTTTGCGCGCATCAATTATCGCGACGGCAAGCCGCATTACCTGGCCGACACGCCGCGCTTTGTCGGGTACGTGCGGTCCGTCGCGCGACGCTACGATGAACTGGCGCCGCTGGCGCGCCTGCTCGACGAGCTCGAAGGCGTCGCGCATCGAGTGGGATACACGTTCTAAGGGGCGCCGCTCGTGTACGCATCGGCTCCGCCGATGCACGTGCACTCGCGACGGATGTGATCTGCGCGCGCCGCTTGAGGCGGCTCGGCACGGCGCGCGAGTACAACGGCGGCGAAGCCCGCTGCGGGTGCTACGGGGAACTTGCTGAATGCGAGCGCTGATTCTGGCAGCGGGGCGGGGTGAGCGGATGCGCCCGCTGACGGACGACACGCCGAAGCCATTGCTGAAGGCCGGTGGCAGGCGCTTGATCGAGTGGCAGATCGAGGCGCTGGCGCGCGCCGGGGTGCGCGAAATGGTCATCAACGTGGCGCACCTGGCCGACGCGTTCGAGCGCGCGCTCGGCCGCGGTGAAGCCCTGGACGTCACGCTTGCGTACTCGCGCGAGGGTGACCGGGCTGAGGCCGCGCTCGAGACGCTCGGCGGCATCGTGCGCGCGCTTCCGTTGCTCGGCCCGGACCCGTTTGTCGTCGTCAGTGGCGACATCGTGACCGACTTCGACTACTCGACACTGGCGGTGGACGCCGCGCGGCTTGCCGCCGGAGCGGCCGATGCCCATCTGGTGCTGGTCGACAACCCTGCCTTCCACGCGCGCGGTGACATGGGCCTGGTCGACGGTCTCATCGCGCCCGACGCCGGCGAGCGCTACACGTACGCGAATGTGGGGGTCTTTGCGCCGCGCCTGTTTGCGGGACTCGAACCCGTTCGGGCGCGCCTCTTCCCATGGCTCTACGCGGCAGCACGCGCGGGCCGCGTCACGGGCGAGCACTACACCGGCCGCTGGTACAACGTGGGCACGCCGGCCGAACTGGCGCGCCTCGATTCCGAACTCGGACGCAGCGGTGGTACGGGCGACTCGTAGAATCGCGCCTTGATTCCGCCGCCCGCTCCTGCTGCAGAGATGAACGATGTCTTCCGCGCGCGCCGCGCCCGCGTCCTTGACGCGATGGCGGCCCGGGGCGGCGGTGTTGCCGTGCACTTCACGGCGCCCGAGCGCATCCGAAACCGCGATTCCGAGTATCCGTACCGCTTCGACAGCCACTTCTGGTACCTCACGGGGTTCGGCGAGCCGGGAGCCGCGCTGGCCCTGGTGGCGCACGGCGATCGGCGGGAAGCCTTGCTTTTCTGCCGGACCCGGGACGCGGAGCGCGAGATCTGGGACGGTTTCCGGCATGGACCGGAAGCGGCCGCCGCCGCGTTCGGATTCGATGGTGCACATCCGATCGATGCCCTCGACACGCTGATGCCGGCGAAGCTGGCGAACGCGCCGGCGCTCTACTGTGCACTCGGATCCAGCACGGAGCTGGACGTCCGGGTTCAGCGCTGGATGTCGGAGGTGCGCGCGCAAAGCCGCTTGGGCGCGCGACCGCCGGCCGCGATCGTCGACCTGCTCCCGATCGTCGACGAGATGCGGCTGATCAAGGAGCCCGCGGAACTCGACGCCATGCGCCGCGCAGCGGCGATCTCGGTATCCGCGCATGTGCGCCTGATGCAGGCGTGCCGCGTCGGCCTGCGCGAGTACGAACTGGAGGCCGAACTCTTGCACGAGTTTCGCCGCCACGGCGCCGCGGCGCCGGCGTACACGCCGATCGTCGCAACCGGCCCCAACGCCTGCGTGCTGCACTATCCGGCCGGCCACGCGCGACTCGAAGACGGCCACCTCTGTCTGGTCGATGCCGGCTGCGAGGTGGATGGCTACGCCGCGGACGTGACGCGCACTTTTCCCGTCAATGGACGATTCTCGGGTGAGCAGCGCGCGATCTACGAACTGGTGCTGGCGGCGCAGGAGGCCGCGCTGGCGACGATTCGGCCCGGCAGCACCTTCGACTCGCCCCACGCCGCGGCCACCCGGGTTCTGGTGCAGGGCCTGATCGATCTCGGGTTGTTGACCGGGTCGATCGAAGCTGTGATCGAGTCCGGCGCACACCGCCAGTTCTACATGCACCGCACCGGACACTGGCTCGGCCTCGATGTGCACGACGCGGGGGACTATCGCGAGCCGCACGCCGCGCAGGATGGCACTGAGCGGCCCTGGCGTGCCTTGCAGCCCGGGATGACGTTGACGGTCGAGCCGGGCCTGTACCTGCGGCCAGCCGCGAATGTTCCCGAGCGCTTCTGGAACATCGGTGTGCGCATCGAGGACGACGTCGTCGTGACGCCCGGGGGTCACGAAGTCCTGACACACGGGGCGCCCAGGCTTGCTGCCGATGTCGAAGCCCTGATGCGGTCCTGAGATGAAGAAGCCCCCTGAGGTGGTGATCGTCGGCGGGGGTCCGGTGGGCCTGGTGCTGGCGCTGATGCTGGCTCGCCGGGAGCTTGCGAGTGAGGTGCTGGATGCACGCGCGCTCGACGCGGCGCGGGCGGATCGCCGGCTGCTGGCGCTGTCGCGCGGCACGCTTCAGCTGCTGCGGCCGCTGCTCGACCTGCCATCGGCCATGACAGCGCCGATACGCAAGGTCCATGTCAGCTCTGCCGGCGAATTCGGGCGCGTCGAACTGGGCAATGACGATGGCGAGCCCGAGCCGCTCGGGCTCACGATCCGTTACGGAGACCTGCTGGCCCCGCTCACAGCGGCCTGCGATCGCAGCGAACTTGTGACCATCTCCCGGCCCAGCCGGGTCTTGGAAATCCGGCAGCAGCCCGCGCGCGCCGTGGTGAAGCTGGATGACGGCACTGCGCGCGACGCGCCGATCGTCGTGAACGCCGAGGGCCTGGGGGCGCAGTCGCCGGCCACGGCGCCGACACAGTGCGCGCTTCTCGCCGACGTCGTAGTGCAGGGCCCGGCGACCGGCAGTGCCTTCGAGCGGTTCACGCGCGATGGCCCGCTCGCGCTGCTGCCGCTGCCCGGCGCGGTGGAGGCGGGGCGGGCGATGGGCCTCGTATGGTGCATGCCGCCCGGGGCCGCCGCGCGGCGCGCGACGCTGCCCGATCTCGACTTCCTGGCAGACCTGCAGGGTGCGTTCGGTGCGCGCGACGGTAGGTTCGTGCGCGTCGGGCCGCGGTCGAGCGTTCCGCTGCACCAGCAGGCGCGCGAATCGCTGCGGGAGCACCGGGTCGTGTACCTGGGCAACGCCGCGCAGACACTGCACCCGGTCGCCGGACAGGGCTTCAACCTTGGTGTGCGCGATTGCGCGTCGCTGACAGACAGCCTGGCCCGGGCCAAGTCGGAGCAGCGCGACTTCGTCACGGCGCTCGGCGACTATGACCGCGGCCGGCGTGCCGACCGCGCGGCGATACTCGCTTTGACGCGAAGCGCTCCGGCGCTCTTCAGCACCCGTGCGGCACCGATTGCCTTCGGGCGCTCGCTGGCCCTGACGACGCTGTCCATGTTTCCGGACATGCGTCGCCAGTTTGCGCGGCTGCTGATGTTCGGCGTGCGTGCCTGAGCCTGCGTGTTCCGCTTCGCTACAATGCGCGCCCCTTCGCTTCGCCCCGTCCGCGTCTGAAATGCGCATCGGTCCGTACCAGTTGCCGAACAACGTCTTCGTCGCGCCGATGGCGGGCGTGACCGATCGGCCGTACCGGAAACTGTGCAAGACGCTCGGTGCAGGGCATGCGGTGTCGGAGATGGCGGCCTCCAATCCGCGCCTGTGGGCGAGCGAGAAAACGATGCGCCGGCTTGACCACGCGGGCGAACAGGCGCCGGTTGCAGTGCAGCTGGCAGGCTCCGATCCCGCGATGCTTGCCGAAGCAGCCCGCTACAACGTCGAACGCGGCGCTCAGATCATCGACATCAACATGGGCTGCCCGGCGAAAAAGGTCTGCAACGTCGCCTGCGGCTCGGCGCTTCTGCGCGATGTCGACACAGTGGCGCGCATCCTCGAGGCGGTCGTCGGTGCGGTCGACGTACCCGTCACGCTGAAGTACCGCACCGGCTGGGACCCCGGCCGGCGCAACGCGGTCGAGATCGCACGGCTCGCCGAGGCGAGCGGGGTGGCGGCGCTGACACTGCATGGCCGCACACGCGCCTGCGGTTTCACCGGGGCCGCCGAGTACGACACGATCCGCGCCGTCAAGCAGTCGGTCGGGATTCCAGTCATTGCCAACGGTGACATCGATTCACCGGAAAAGGCCCGGCAGGTGCTCGACGCCACCGGCGCCGACGCGGTCATGGTGGGTCGCGCCGCGCAGGGTCGGCCGTGGATCTTCCGCGAGATCACGCATTACCTCGGTACGGGGACGCTGCTGCTGCCGCCGGAAGTCGACGAGGTGCGGGAACTCCTGCTGGCGCACCTGGATGATCACTACCGCTTCTATGGCACCGCGGTCGGGGTCCGGACGGCGCGCAAGCACATCATCTGGTACACGCGCGGTCTCGTCGGCGGACGGGATTTCTGCGACGAGATGAACCGGCTCGACGACTGCGAAGCGCAGGCGCGAGCCGTCGATCGCTTTCTCCTGGGGCATGGCGAGCAGCATCATCGTCTTGCGTACGCCCCGGTGCTTCACTGAGGGACACGCAGGGTGGCCAAGCCGCAGCCCCGAACGGGCGCAACGACGGAGCGTGCCAGCAGAGCACGCAGCGGGGAAACGCTGGAGCAGTGCGTCACGCGCAGCCTGCAGCAGTACTTCGAGGATCTCGATGGCGCGCGTCCGCATGCGCTGTTCGAGATGGTGACCCACGCCGTGGAGCGGCCACTGCTGCAGTTCGCGATGGCGCGCGCCGCGGGCAATCAATCCGCGGCGGCTGAGCTGCTGGGGATCAACCGCAACACGCTGCGCAAGAAGCTGGCTCAGCACAAGATCACCTGACGGGAAACGGGGGCCGGGATCATGAAGAGGCAGGCGCTGATCAGCGTCTCGGACAAGGCCGGCGTCGTCGACTTCGCGCGCGCGCTGTCGGGGCTCGGCTTCCACATCCTGTCGACCGGAGGCACCGCGCGGCTGCTGGCAGAGAGCGGCATCGCGGTCACCGAGGTCGCTGATTACACCGGCTTTCCCGAGATGCTCGACGGGCGCGTCAAGACGCTCAACCCGCGCATCCATGCCGGGCTGCTGGCGCGCCGGCCCGATCCGGCGCACATGAAGGCACTTGACCAGCATCGGATCGACCCGATCGAGATCCTGGCCGTCAACCTCTACCCGTTCGAGCGTACCGTCGCCCATCCGGACTGCAGCTTCGACGACGCGATCGAGAACATCGACATCGGCGGCCCGGCCATGCTGCGTGCGGCGGCCAAGAACCATGAAAGCGTGGCCGCCATCGTCGATCCCGCCGAGTACGCCGGTGCGCTCGAAGAACTGCGCGCGGCCGGCGCGGTGGGCGCAGTGACGCGCCTGGCGCTTGCGAAAAAGGTCTTCGCGCATACCGCGCGCTACGATGGCATGATCGCGAACTACCTCACGTCGCTCGATGCCGAGCGGCGCCGGGGTGCGTATCCGGAAGTGCTCACGCGCCAGTGGGTGCGGGTGCAGCAGATGCGCTACGGCGAGAACCCGCACCAGTCGGCGGCGTTCTATCGCGAACACACGGTCGGCGCGGGGCTCCTAGCCGGCTATATGCAGTTGCAGGGCAAGGAACTGTCGTACAACAACATCGCCGACGCCGACGCGGCCTGGGAGTGCGTGCGCAGTTTCGACGAGCCGGCGTGCGTCATCGTCAAGCATGCCAACCCGTGCGGCGTGGCTGTCGCCGCCTCGCCCGTGGAAGCCTATGCGAAGGCGTTCAAAACCGATCCCACCTCGGCCTTTGGCGGGATCATCGCCTTCAACCGGGCGGTCGACGCCGCGGCGGCGCAGGCGGTTGCCCGGCAGTTCGTCGAAGTCGTGATCGCACCGGCGTTCGACGCGGCCGCGCGCGAGGTGTTCGCCGCGAAGACCAATGTGCGCGTACTGACGGTCGCACTTGGGGCGACTCACAACGACTTCGATCTCAAGCGGGTCGGCGGCGGGCTGCTCGTACAGTCGCCGGACCTGCACACGATCGCTCCGCCGGACCTCAAGATCGTGACGGCCAAGGCACCGACCCCCGGGCAGATGGCCGACCTGCTCTTTGCCTGGCGTGTCGCCAAGTTCGTCAAGTCGAACACGATCGTCTTTGCACACGACGGCATGACGCTCGGCGTCGGTGCGGGCCAGATGTCACGCATCGACTCGGCGCGCATCGCCTCCATCAAGGCGAAGGAAGCCGGCCTGTCACTAGTGGGCTCCGCGGCGGCATCCGATGCGTTCTTCCCGTTCCGGGACGGGCTCGATGTCGTCGTCGATGCCGGCGCGAACTGCATCATCCAGCCCGGCGGCAGCATGCGCGACGCGGAAGTCATCGCTGCCGCTGACGAACGGGGCGTGGCGATGGTCTTTACCGGAGTTCGCCACTTCCGGCACTGACGGGCGTGCCGCCCATTGCGGTGCGCACGCCGCAGCCGACGACCTGTGAATTGCGGCGCAGCTCGCCGCTCAGCGCGTTCCCGGGAGTCGCTCGCGGGCCACGACGGCGGCTTCGCTGTTGGGATATTCCTGGATCACCCGCGTCAGTGTGCGGTTGGCGCCGCGCTTGTCCGCCAGCTGCAGTTGGCTGTCGGCGATCGAAAGCAGCGCTTCCGGCGCACGCGGTGAGTCCTTGTAGCGGTCGACGATGACCTGATTGGCGCTGATCGATGACTTGTAGTCCTTGAGCGCGAAGTGAGCGCTGCCGATGAAGTACTGCACGGCCGGGACGTAGGCGCTCGCCGGGTACTTCGCCAGGAACTGCTGGAAGCTGCCGATCGAACCCTTGAAGTCACCGCTGCGGAACTGGGTCAGCGCAGCTTCGTACGCAGCCTGTTCGGCTCGATCGACCGTCGCCGTGCGGCCATCGACCGTCAGCGTGGCCGGTTCGAGCTTCTTCAGCCGGGCATCGAGGTCCGTGTACAGGTCGCGGTTGCGTTTCTGCAGCGTCGCCACCTCGTTGGTCAGCGTCTCGACCTGCCCGCGCAGCCGCGCGATCTCCTGCCGCAGCGTCTCGTTCTGATTGGCGAGATCCAGCTGGTTGCGCTGCGCGGTGTCGAGCCGCCCCCCGAGCTCGCTCTGCAGCGCGTTGATCCGCTGCCGCAGCTCAAGGATCGCCTTGCGTGCGTCGTCGTCGGCAAAGAGTTGCGCGTGCGCCGGCAACGACACGGCCAGTGCGAAGGCGGCTGCGAGGACTCGGAGGTTCATGATTGCCAATGGATTCGATGTGTCGGGCGCGGCGACTGCGGAACGACCCCTCGTGCAGTTGTACCAAGGTCGGGCGCCGGGCCGCTCCCAAGCCCGCCCTTCAAACTGTTCCGCTGCGAGTGCACGTGCGACGCGCATGGCGCGTCGCGTACACGAGCAGCGCTACTTATAGACGATATCCGCCCGCCGGTTCTGCGCCCACGCTTCCTCGGTGCTGCCGGTGGCGCGCGGCTTCTCCTTGCCGAAGCTGACGGTCTCGACCTGTGCGTCGCGTGCTCCCATCAGCATCAGCCGCTGCTTGACCGCCTCGGCGCGCTTCTGGCCCAGCGCCAGGTTGTACTCGCGTCCGCCGCGCTCGTCGGTGTGGCCCTCGACGGTCACCCGGCGGCCGCTGTTGCTGGCGAGGTACTTGCCGTGGGCTTCGACCAGTGGCTGGAACTCGGTCTTGACGACGAAGCTGTCGAAGTCGAAGAAGACGCTCTTCTTCGACAGCGGGTTCGCCGGATCGGTGAACGGGTCCACTGCCTGCGTGCTCGCGGCGGTGACGGGCGCGACGGCACGCGGATCCGTCTTGGTTCCACCTGCACCCGCGGTCGCGTCGGTGATGGGCGCCGGGCTCTGCTCGTCGAGCTTCACGGATGAACAGCCGGCGACCAGTACGAAGACGGCCGCGGCGGCAGCGGCACTGCGTGCGAACTTGCGGAGTTGAATCATCGTCGCTCCTTGCTTGAAGACCTACTTGATGAACGGACCCCAGGTGGGCTCGCGGATGTCGCCGCTCGGGCCGGTCAGACGCGTGCGTACCCGACCATCGACCGAGGCGGACGCGAGGATGCCGCGCCCTCCCACCTCGGTGGCGTACAGCAACAGCCGCCCGTTGGGGGCGAAGCTCGGTGATTCATCCCGCGTCGTGTCGGTGACGGGGATCTCCTGGCCACCCGCAAGATCGAGCAGCATGACCTGGAAGCGTCCGCTGCGGCGGCCGACGTACGCCAGCAGCTTGCCGTCGGGCGAGAGCCGCGGGCTGATGTTGTAGTCGCCGTTGAACGTGACGCGCTGGGCGTTGCCGCCCGCGGCCGGCATCTTGTAGATCTGCGGGCCGCCACCGCGGTCCGAGGTGAAGTAGATCCACTGGCCGTCGGGGCTGAACACCGGCTCGGTATCGATGCCGGTGGTCTGCGTGATCCGCCGCACGTTGGAGCCGTCGGCGTTCATCAGGAAGACCTGCGAGTTGCCCTCGCGCGTCAGCGTCACAGCGAGCGTACGGCCGTCCGGCGACCAGGCGGGCGCGCTGTTCGAGCCGCGGAAGTTGGCGACCGCCTTGCGCTCACCCGTCGTGATGGTGTGGACGTAGACGACCGGTTTGCCGGTTTCGAACGAGACGTACGCCAGCCTGCCGCCGTCGGGGGACCAGGCCGGCGAAATGATCGGTTCGCGCGAGCGCAGTGCCGCCTGCGGGTTGGCGCCGTCGGCGTCCGCGATGTGCAGCTCCCATGACGCGCGGCTGGTCTGCACGACATACGCAATGCGCGTCGCAAAGACCCCGCGTTCGCCGGTCAGCTTTTCGTAGATGCGGTCGGCGATGCGATGCGCGGTCAGCCGCAGGTCGGTTGCCGGCGTCGCGTAGGAAAGCCCGTCCAGCTGTGCCTGCTGCACCGTGTCCAGCAGGCGGAAGCGCACGTCATAGCGGCCGTCAGCCAGTCGCCTCACGCCGCCGATTACCAGCGCGTTGGCCCCCCGCGTCTTCCAGTCGGCCAGATTGACGCTCGCGGTGTCGGCGATCGGCTGCGTGCCGGCGTCGACGATGCGGAAGAGCCCGCTGCGCGCTAGGTCGGCCCGCACGATGGCGTCGATCTCCTGCGGCGCGCCACCCTCGACAGCGAATGGCGCGACTGCGATCGGGAACTGCTGACTGCCGACGCCGGTGATCTCGACGCGCAGTTGCGCGCGAGCGGCGAGTGGCATCAGGGCGAGCGCACCGCAGAAGCTGCGGCGGGCGGTGCGCGGGGAGGCGATTTCGGTCTGTTTCATTCGAGACACTGTGAGCGAGTATAGACAGCGCCGTGCGCGTCACGTTCACAGAAACGCGCGACGACGAACGACGGGGTTATGTGGCTGGCCGTGCTAGCGCAGTTCCACGGGATCGAAGGCGAGCCTGACGGAGCGGGGCATCGAGCCCTCGCTCGGGCGCGGGAACGGGTCGCAGCGCCGAATCGCCCGCTCGACGGCCTGATCGTAGGCCGGCAGGCCACTCGCGCGCACCGGCTTTGGCGCGCCCACTTGCTCGCCGGAAGGCAGGAGTTGCACCTCGAATTCGGCCACATGCTGCTTGGGCCGGATTCCCTCCGGGACACTGAACACGACGTGCGGGCGTATGCAGCTCACCACCAGGCCCTTGTAGCTGTCCGAAAGGCCCGGGCTGCCCGCCGCGACGCCACCGGACGCGGGGCTCGTGGCGGATCCGCCGGCCGCGGCGAGCGCGCGCTGTATCGCGGCATCCCGCTGCTTCTGCGCCGCGGCTTCCGCGGCCTGTACCAGCTTCGCCGCCTTGGCCTCGTCTTCGCGCTTGCGCTGCTCGAGCTTCGGGTCCGGCTCGATCTTCTTCACTGGTTCGATCTTCTTCACCGGCTCGGCCTTCTTCTCGGGCCTGGGCTCGGGCTTCTTCTGCTCGATGACGATGTCGGGCTTTGCCGGCTGAGGCTCCGGGTCGGGCGCGCGCTCGACCTTCACTGGCGGCGGGGGAGGTGGCGGCGGTGCGGGTGCCGGCTCGACCACCGGCGGCAGCCCGCCCCAAAGCTCGGCCGACACCGGGCCGGCAGGTTCTGTCTTCCAGCGCACCACGAACGCGATGGCGAGAAAGAGCATCGTGTGCGCCGCCAGCGAAATCATGAAGGCCGGGCCGGTGCCTTTCTCCGGCGCGTGCCATCGATGGCGCAGGACGCGGGGCG
>Ga0209391_10000298_pt1 | contig 22348 bp, 15 predicted proteins | sample PPLLak3March2015_FD_187246 | JGI IMG/M metagenome (GOLD analysis project Ga0209391, IMG submission 187246) | Freshwater sediment microbial communities from Prairie Pothole Lake near Jamestown, North Dakota, USA - PPLs Lake P7 Core (1) Depth... | ecosystem: Environmental > Aquatic > Freshwater >...
CGGTGAAATCCGTGATCGACACCGGTCTTTCCGCGCAAGAAATCTGCCTTTACGCGCTGGTGGCCCACATCCTGGCGGGCCTCATCGCGGCGTGGATCGGAGCCTCGCGGCCGCAGTGGGAATGAGCCATGCACGCGGCATGCAGCCGTTTTTCAAAACGCGCCGTTGAGCTTGCGGCCGGCCCAGAAGGTGCCTAACAGCACAATCAGCGCGGTGAGGGTGCCCCAGTGGGACCACAGCGGGATGCGGCTTTCCAGCGGGCGCGGCTCGGGCAGGGCGTTGATCTCCTTGACCAGCTCGGCAAGCTGCGCGGGCTGGATCACCCGGCCTTTGGAAACGCGGGCCATTTCCTCCAGCACTTCCGGGCGCGCCGGTTGGCCGGTTTTCTCGATTTCCACGCCTTGGGCGAGCAGGGTGGTTTCCAGCGGCTTGTCCTCCGCTCCGCTGGCGGTGGCACGGATCTTCCATGCCCCGGGCAGGTCCACTTTGAAGCGCCCGCTGAAGGCTCCCCAGGCGCTTTCGTTTTTCTGCAGCTCGATGCGCTGGCTGCGGCCGTCGGGTGCTGTTAGATCGATGGCCACCGAGCCTTTTTCCAGCGGTGCGCCGTTGGCGTCGAAGGCGTTGGCATTGAGGGTGACGGTGGAGCCGGGCTCCGGGCGCTCCGGGGTGAAGAAGAGGCGCACGCGCTGGCCGGATGCCATGTTGCGCTGGTAGGACATCCAGCGCGCCACCTGGCCCCAGAAGCGGTAGTGATAGAGATCCTCCACGCCGCGGCGCCAGCGCCATGCGGAGTCGATGCCCATGAAGAGCACCTTGCCATTGCCGGCGGGTCTGGTGACCAGCAGCGGCACGGGGCCGAACTTGTCGCGGCGGTTGCCATGCACGGCGAGCACCTCGCTGCCGCCCTTTGCCTTGATGACCGGCGCGTGCCAGAAGAAACCCGGCAGCCTGCGCCAGATCTCCGGGTTTTCCTGCTCGTTATCGCCGAGCATGGTGAGCAGCGAGCCGCGGCCCTCGGTGGTGAGCGTGAGCGGCGCGGCGATGGATTCGGAAAATCCGGCGGGCTTGTCCTCGTCGAGCATCACCGGGATGAGGTCGGAGAGCTCGGTTTCCAACAATGACATCTGGTTGCCCTGCGGACCGGGCATGAAGATGACGCCGGACGCCTGGTTTTCCACAAGGCCACGGATGAGGGCGCATTGCTCCTTGGTGAGTTGGTCGTTTTTCACGCCCACGTCTCCGAGGAAGATGACGTCGAATTTGGCGAGTTCTTCCAGTTTCTCGGGAAAGGCCTGGATGTAGTCCTTGCCACCGCCGGGGCCGAGCTGCGGGTGGAAAAGCAGGCAGGAGAGCTCGACGCCGGGGTCGCGCGAGAGCGCGTTGCGCAGGAAGCGGTATTCCCAGCGCGGCAGGCTCTCGATGACGAGCACGCGGATTTTTTCCGGGCGGCCGGCGATGGTGAACTTGCGTGAGTTGTTAGAAACGACGAGTTCGCCATCCGCCACCGGGATGGAGAGTTCCAGGGTGGAGGTGCCTTCCTTCTCGATGCGCCAGAGGATGGAATCGTAGGTTTCCGAATTCGGCGGCAGGATGATGTCCTTGGTTTGCGTGCGCCCGGCATCGTCGCGCAGGCGGACGATGGTGCGCACCTGCCGGTCCAGCGAGGAGCGGATGGTGAAGGGGATCTGCACGTTTTCGCCGGTGATGCCGTAAGTGGGCGCGGATACTGTTAGAAGATCGAGGTCCGGCAGCCGCGTCTGACTGCCCACCGGGATGGTGAACAACGGCACGCCGCGGACACGCATCTTCTGTGCGGCGACGACCGGTGGCTGGCCGAGGTTGTAGTCGCCATCGCTGAAAAGCACGACGGCGCGGAGGTTGTTCTGTTCTTTGAGCAACCCGCTGAGGGGCGATTCGAGATCGGAGCCGGAGAGCGCGGGATTTTCAGCATCCGGCGTGGCGAAGGGCAGGGCTTCGACATCGTTCGCACCCTCGGCTTCGAGGGGTTTCCAAAGCTCGGAGGCGAGGGCCTTTTTCACCCAGGCGGCACGGGAGACGACGTCGGCCTTGGCGGATAGGACGGGCGGCAGCGGCGCGTCGATGGTGCCCATCGACTTCGAGTCGTCCCACAGGATGGCGATCTTCGGCTTGGTGTTCGGATGGATGATGGTGCGCCATTCCGGCTGCCACAGCAGGATGACCACGGCGAGCGCGGCGAGCATGCGCAGGATTTCCAAAGCCGCGGTGCGCCCGCGGTGAGGGCTGCGTTTCCAAGTGAGAAACGACAACGAGCCGATCAGGATCAAGGCAATGATGCCGATCCAGAGCGTGACGGGAGTGGGGGAGAGGTGGAGCACTATGGATGAAACTCTCAATTCGAAACGATGGGCATCAGGCTGCGGTTTTTTGAGGCAAGGCCTCGGTGATGGTTTTCTTCGGCAGACACAGCAGCGCTTCCGAGATGAGGAAAAAAAGAACGGCTACGAGAAAGGCGCGCCAGACGTCGCGGGAGATGTTGGGGTCGTTGGCTTGGCCGGCTTGGTCGAGCAGGGTGTAGCGGGTGCCGTCCAGGACGGCGTCGAGCGCCTCGCGGGAGAGGATTTCCGGTGAGTCCTCGGCTGGCGGGCGGTTGAGTGCGAGCAGGCGCTCGCCAAGACGATGGATGCCGGCTTCATAATCGGCGTTGGCCGGATCCGGGCTGCCGTAATCATCGATGCGGCTGCGCGTTTCACCCGGCAGCAGACTGGCGGCGGGCGAGCCGACATCGGCATGATGTGAAGCGTCGAAGCGCTCCGCCCCGGCGGCGATGATGCGCTGGACTGCGGGCAGCAGGACATCGGCGTCGCCGAGATTGGACCAGGTATAATCCGGGATGGAGCCGAGGAACCATGCGGTGCCGTGATCGAAAATCCGGCGGATCAACGCGGGCTCGCCGTCCTCCCAGCGGGCGAGCGGTGTGAAGTCGCCTAACGGAATCTGGCGGCGGATGGCCTTGAGGCGGTTGCCGGCGACGGGGGTGCCGTCGATGCCGTCGCGCAGCGGTCCATCCGTGTGATTCCAATCACCGAGGATGAAGAATTTCCCGGCGGGAGCTTCCGTGGGGTCGGCCCACGAGAGGCCGCTGAATGAGATGTCAGACGGTGTGCCGTGTGGCAGGAAAAGCACGTGACCGCCGGAATTGAGGAAATTCTGCAGGGCATCTGCGGCGGGGCCGGCAGGCAGTGGTGCGGCCCACAGGATGGCGGCAAGGTCCGCAGTGATGGCAGCGGCAGCCTCTGCCGGATCGACACGGCGGGTTGCGTGATTTTCCAAACCCGGCGGCGCCGCGGCCAGTGCTAGGTAATCGGCGCTTTCGCCTGGGGGCGAAACAAGCAGCGATTGGATGGGGCGTGCCGGGCCGTAGGCGAAGAACGCGGCGTTGTCGCGCGGGTTGCCATCGGCGGGAATCGAGAGCCAGCCATGGCCGGTCTCGCTGCCGGCGGGTAGGGCGATGCGCTTCTGGAATCGCAACGATTGGCCGGGCATGGTGAGGTTCTCGGTGGTGCGGCTGCCGTTGAGCTGGGTGGTGAGCGGAATGGCGGATGTGCCGCGGGCCTCGCCGGAGCGCAGGATTTCGAGATCCAGCAGGAGTTCATCGCCGGAGCGGTGCGAGCTTAATAGTCTGATCGATGAGTTGGCCGCGGTGGGGCCGGTGATCGAGAGTACGCGCACGGCGGGTTTCTGCGGCAGTGCGGACAAGCTGGCGCGGGCGGCGGCCCAGCGTTCGTCGTCCGGTTTCCAATTCGATTCCTGGAGATCGGAGACAAGCCACACTTCCGAGCGGCCGGTAATGTCTGTTAGAAGCTCGGCGGCGCGTGCCAGCAGTGCGGGCAAGTCCGCCGTGCTGTCGGTGCTGGCGGTGGAGGATAGAGTGTCGAGGATTTCGGGCGAGGGGATTTCCTGCGGCCGGCCGCTGGCGCTGTCGATCAGCACGAGGCGCGCTGAACCGAGATCGGCCATGGCATCCCGTACTTTGCTGATGGCGGTTTCACGGCGCGATGCGAGCCCGTCGCCGGGCCTGATCTCCATCGAGGCGGAGCGGTCTAACAGCAGGACCACGGTGTCGATGGAGCCTCCGCCCCAGCCGATGAGGCCGGAAACGATGGGCCGGGCCGCGGCAAGCGCGAGCGCGGCAATGGCCAGCGCGCGGCAGGTGAGGATGAGAATGTTGCGGAGCTTCTTCTTGCCGCGGGACTGCCGCGAGGCCTTGAGCAGGAATTGCATCGCCGCCCACTGGATGGTCTTGTGGCGGCGGCGGTTGATCAGGTGGATCGCGATGGGCACTGCGGCCGCCGCGAGAAACCAGAGCAGGAGTGGTGCAAGGAAAAGCATCAGTGCTTTGACTTAGGAAGTCTCGCGGTCAGGAAATCACGCAGCAGCGGCTCCAGCGGCGTGTCGGTGGTGACGAGTTGATAGTCGGCGGAGGCGTCGTGGCACTTGGCGCGGACCTTGGTGAGGAAATCGCGCAGCGCGGTTTTGTATTCTTCGGCAATGAGGTTGGGCTCGGCAACGAGTGCGGTGCCGTCTTCAAGGTCCACGAATCGGTGCGGGCGATCGAACTCAAAACCGATCTCCAGCGGGTCCAGCAGGTGAAACACCGAGATGTCGTGCTTGCGATAGCGCAGGTGCTGGAGCGCATCGCCGAGCGCGGAGGGATCGGTGAAGAGATCAGAAAGAATGACGACAAAGGCGCGCTGGCCGATTTTTTCGGCAATGGTGTGGAGTGCGGTGATGAGGCCGGTTTCACCCGACGGTTCGAGTTTTCCGAGTGTCGAGAAGAACCGTTCGAGGTGCGCGGCGCGGCGGCTGGGCGGGACTTCAAGGTGGAGCTTGTCCGTGCAGATGGATAACCCGGCGGCGTCGCCTTGATTTACTAACAGATAAGCCAGCGACGCGGCGATGCGGCGGGCGTATTGGATTTTCGAATCGCCACTGCCCGCGAAGTTCATCGAACCGGATGCATCGACCACGAAGTAAGCACGCAGGTTGGTGTCCGCCTCGAATTCCTTGATGTAAAACCGGTCTGAGCGGGCAAAGGCTTTCCAGTCGAGACGGCGGGTGTCATCGCCGGGCACGTATTTGCGATACTCGGCGAATTCCACGGACGACCCGCGATGCGGCGAGCGATGTTTTCCCGCCACGTTGCCCAACATCGGCACCCGCGACTCGATGGGCAGCGAGCCGAGACGCGAGAGGAGATCGTTGTCGAGAAAGTCGTATTTCATGAGGAAACCAGAGACCGGAAACCAGAAACCAGAAAAGAGAAGATCATGCCTTGGTCACGAGTTTTTCGATGAGCGAGCCGAGCATCCTGGAAAGCTCCCGGGTTTCCTCGATCATTTCGGAAGTTTCATCGAACGGCTCAATGCCAAGCTCACGGCAAACCTCTTTATGAACCATGAGTTGGGTGCGAAGCTCACCGCATGATCCTTTGCCATATTCGAGAAACCTTGCGAAATCCGCATCCGAACGACGTTCTGCCCCCTCCGCGATGTTCGATGGAATAGACAAAGACGAGCGGGTGATCTGGCTCTTCAATTCAAATTCCCTGGAGCCATGGGCCGCGACACAAACATTCACCGCAAGCCGGCAACCGCGTTTCCAAACCTCAAGATTCTCAAAATTGTGAGAGTGCATGATTCTTAGTCTGGTTTCTGGCCTCTCAAACTCACGCGTCGCGCATCTCCTTGATCAGGCGCTCGACGATTTTCTTCGACGTCATTCCCTGCGATTCCGCCGCGAAGTTGGTGATGACGCGATGGGTGAGCACGGCGGGGGCGACGGCTTCGAGGTCTTCCAGCGAGGCCATGTAGGCGCCGCGCAGGGCGGCGCGGGACTTTGCACCGAGGATGAGATACTGGACCGCGCGCGGGCCGGCACCCCAGCCGACGGTGTCCTTGATCCACTGCGGCGACTCCGGTTGGTGCGGGCGGGTCTTGCGGACCATGTTCACTGCATATTCATAGAGGTGCTCGGGCACCGGGACGCGGCGGACGAGTTGCTGGCAGGCGAGGACTTTCTGGCCATCGAGCAGGTGGCCGAGCGTCTGCCGGGCGGAGCCGGTGGTCTCGCGGGCGATGCGTTTTTCCTCATCGGCTGAAGGGTAATCGACTTCGATGAGGAACATGAAGCGGTCGAGCTGTGCTTCCGGCAGCGGGTAGGTGCCCTCCTGCTCGATGGGGTTTTGCGTGGCCAGCACGAAAAACGGCGGCTGCAGGGTGTAGGTGTTGCCGAGCACGGTCACCTTGTTTTCCTGCATCGCCTCCAACATGGCGGACTGGGTTTTAGCCGGGGCGCGGTTGATTTCATCCGCGAGTACGATGTTGGCAAAGACCGGTCCTTTCACGAACTCGAACTGCCTGCGGCCGCCGACGCCGGATTCCTGGATGATGTCGGTGCCGGTGATGTCCGCGGGCATCAGGTCCGGCGTGAACTGGATGCGGTTGAAGGACAGGTCGAAAGTCTGCGCCACGGAGGAAACCAGCAGGGTTTTTGCGAGGCCGGGCACGCCCATGAGAAGGGCGTGTCCGCGGGCGAAGAGGCAGATGGCGAGCTGCTCGATCACCCGGTCCTGGCCGATGATGATTTTTCCAAGTTCCGCGCGGAATTCCTGGTAGGTTCTGCCGAGTTCATCGATGGCGGCCACGTCATCAGGCGGAAGTTGCTGGGCGGGTTCGAGGGTGGAATCCATGGTTTGCAGGTGGAAGCGAAGCTAGAAGCGGCGCTTGTTTTGTCCAGACGGGATCTCGGCGGGTTTTCCGCCAATAAGCCCGCCAAAATGGCTTCGCAATCCGCCTCGCGGCTTTATGCCAGCACTTCTGCGCCGAAATACGGGACGAGTGCTTGCGGAATCCGGATCGAGCCGTCGGCTTGCTGGCATTGTTCCAGCAAGGCCACGTAGAGACGCGGCAGGGCGGTGCCGGAGCCGTTGAGGGTGTGCGGGAAACGGTTTTTGCCCTCGGCATCCTTGAAGCGCAGTTTCATCCGGCGTGCCTGATAGTCGGTGAAGCACGAGCAGCTGGAAACTTCCAGATACTTGCCGTGGCCGGGTGCCCAGACTTCGATGTCGTAGGTCTTGGCCGAGGAAAATCCGATGTCGCCGGTGCAAAGCTCAATGACGCGGTAGTGCAAGCCGAGTTTCTGCAGAATCGACTCGGCGTGAGCCGTGAGTTGTTCGAGCACCTCGAAGCCGTGGTCCGGGTGGGCGATCTGCACGAGCTCCACCTTGTCGAACTGGTGCATGCGGATGATGCCCTTGTTGTCGCGCCCGGCGGAGCCCGCCTCGCGGCGGAAACACGGGGTGTAGGCGGCCATTTTCACCGGCAGGTCCGCTTCGGTTAGAATGGTGTCGCGATAGAGGTTGGTCACCGGCACCTCGGCGGTGGGCGCAAGGAAGAGGTTGTTGATGCCATCCTCGCCGGCATCCGTGCCATACATGTCGTCCTCGAATTTCGGCAGTTGGCCGGTGCCCTCCATGCACTCGCGCTTCACCAGGTGCGGGACGTTGACCTCCTCGTAGCCGTTGGCAGCCTGGGTATCTAACAGGAAATTGATCAACGCACGTTCGAGCCGCGCGCCCTTGCCGCGATAGACGACAAAGCCGGAACCGGCGACGCGGGTGCCATCGTCCCAGTTGATGAGGCCGTGCCGGAGCGCGAGTTCGACGTGGTCCTTCGGTTCGGCGATGTCGGGCTTGCTTCCCCACTCGCGCACGACCGGGTTGGCGGTTTCATCCGAGCCGGCGGGGCAGGCGTCGTGGGTGAGGTTGGGGATGTTGAGCAGCAGGTTGGTCTGCTCGGCGGAGGCGTCCTCAGCCTTCACATCATGGGCGGTGATCTGCTCGTTGATGGCGCGCACCTCGGCCTCGATGGCGGAGGTGTCCTCGCCCTTGGCCTTGAGCATGCCGATTTGTTTGGAAATCGTTTTGCGCTGGTTCTGCAGCTGCTGTTTCTCGGTCTCGGCCTTGCGGCGCGCCTCGTCGCAGGCGAGCACGGCATCGATGAGCTTCCAGTGATCACCGCCACGGGCCTTGAGGCGTTCCTGGACGGCGGCGGGGTTTTCGCGGATGACGCGGATATCAAGCATGGCGCGGCGACTCTCGCGGCCGATGGGGTCGGGAATCAACGCGAATTTTTCGCTTATTCGAGCGGGGTGAGCTCGACCTTGCGGAAATGGATTTCCGCGCCCTCGCTCTGCAGGCAGATGGCACCCTTGCTGGTGCTCAGGCCGCTGCCTTCGTTCATCCGCACGCCATTGACCCATACGGTGATGGTGTCTGCCTTGCAGATGACTTTCATCGTATTCCACTCGCCGGGAGGGTTCTCGGTGCTCTCCTGGCGTTTCAGCCAGCGGCGGCCCAGCGGTGTGGCGTTGGCAATGGTGACCGTTTCACCGAGCATCCAGAAATCTCCGGCATTGCCGCTGCCGAGCTGCACCTCCAGCGATTTCGGCCAGACAAATGTTTGCCGCGGAGTGGAGGCATGCACCAGCAAGCCGCTGTTGCCGGGTTTCTTGCCATCCGGCCATCGCCACTCGACGGTGAGCTGGTAGTTGGAAAACTCCTTTTCGCTGCGGATCACCCCGGGCGGGCGGCCCTTGCACACCAGGATGCCGTCTGCCACCGACCAGACAGCGTCCGGCTTCACATCGGGGTCAATCACATCGAAGGTCCAGCCATCGAGGTTTTTGCCGTTGAACAAGGGCAGGGGCTCGGCGGCAAACAGGAGTGATGGCAAGAGGCAGAGGAATGCGGCGCGTATCATCCGGACCATGGCGGCATGAGATAACAGATTCCCCACCGTGGGGCAAAGAAAAGCTGCGTGGAAAATCGAGCGCCGCAGTTGCTGTCTCCTCCGCAGGACTCGCTTCTTGCAGGCAGCGCCAAACTGCGGCATCATGCACGGCATGAGCCGATTGTTGTTCCTGTTTCTCGTCCTCGTTGCCACAGCCAGAGCCCAGTCCTACACGCCGGCTGGCGAACGGCCGCCAGCCCTGGCCCGCGAGTTCCGGGGCGCGTGGATCGCCTCGATTTACAATATCGACTGGCCGAGCTCCAAGGGTCTCAGCGCCTCCGCCCAGCAGGCGGAACTGCGTGCCATGCTCGACAAGATGGCCGCCTTGAAAATCAATGCCGTCGTCTTCCAGGTGCGCCCGCAATGCGACGCGCTCTATCAGTCCTCGCTCGAGCCATGGAGCCCGTGGCTCACCGGCACCATGGGTCGCTCGCCGGGTTATGATCCACTGGCTTTCTGCATCAAGGAGGCCCACGCGCGCGGCATCGAGGTGCATGCCTGGTTCAATCCCTTCCGCGCGCTTTCCAACAACTCGCAGCAGGTTTCCGGAAACCACATCGCCCGCGCCATGCCACACATCACCAAACGCTACGGCACCATGACGTGGTGCGATCCAGGCCATCCCGATACCCGTTCGCACGCCCTCAATGTCATCATGGACGTGGTGCGCCGCTATGACATCGATGGCGTGCATCTGGATGATTATTTCTATCCGTATCCCAACGGCGGCCTGCGCTTTGCGGATGGCAAGTCCCCCGCCCAGCGCCGGGCCTATGTCGATGGCTTCGTCAGCAGTCTTTACTCCTCCGTCAAGAAACAGAAGCCCTGGGTGCGGGTGGGCATCAGCCCGTTCGGCATCTGGCGGCCGGGCGTGCCCAGCGGCATCGAGGCCGGCATCGACAGCTATGAGCAGCTCGCCGGAGATTCGCGCAAGTGGCTGAAAAACGGCTGGGTGGATTACCTCGCGCCACAGCTCTACTGGCGGATCTCGCCGCAGAAGCAGAGTTTTCCGAAATTGCTCGATTGGTGGCGCGATCAGGGCAGCCGCCCGGTCTGGCCCGGCATCGCCACCGCCCGCATCAATTCCTCCGACGATCCCGGCCGCCCGGCATCCGAGATCACCAACCAGATCGACCTTTCCCGCAAGATCGGCAAAAACTGGAACGGCCACATTCATTGGAGCGCCAAAAGCCTCGTCACCAACCGCGGCGGCATCGCCACCCGGCTCGCCGGCACCTACACCCAGCCTGCCGCCGTGCCGCCCATGCCGTGGCTCAGCAAGAAAGCGCCGGCTGCACCAGGGGTGAGTGCGAGTGTGCAAGGTGGCGATACCGTGGTGCGCTGGCAGCCGGATTCCGCCACCGCGAAAATCGCAGTGCAGGCCCGCAACGGCGGCACTTGGCGGACGATGAGGATCGCATCCGCCAGGGCAGGCCAAGCCACCATTCCGCGCGCCGACGCCATCGCGGTCACCGCGCTCGACCGCTTCGGCAATGCCAGCCCGCCCAAGGTGCTCGCTTTGCGGTGATAGTCTCCCATGAAACGCCATCCGAATTTCCTGCTGTTAGGCCTGATGGTGCCTGTCATCGCATGGTCGGCATGGCGGCCGTATGACCGGCTCACCTGGTGGCTGGAGGTGACGCCCGTGTTTATAGGTTTCATCGCGTTGTTCATTGCGCAGGCCAAAACCGGCTGGCGTTTTTCCAATCTCGCCATGCTGCTCATCGCGCTGCACATGATCGTGCTGCTGGTGGGCGGTCATTACACTTATGCCCGAGTCCCGGCAGGAGCGTGGGCGAGCGAACTCATGGGCTGGCAGAGAAACCACTACGACCGCCTCGGCCACATCCTGCAGGGGCTGGTGCCGGCCATCATCTGCCGCGAGATTTTCCTGCGCATCCGCGTCATCGCGCATCGTGGCTGGCTTCATTTCTGCGTCGTTTCGGTCTGCCTGGCCATCAGCGCCACCTACGAGCTCATTGAGTGGGCCGCAGCGCTGTTGTCCGCCGAGGCAGCCGCCTCCTTCCTCGGCACCCAAGGCGACGGCTGGGATACCCAGTGGGACATGTTTCTCGCCGGCCTGGGCGCGCTCATCGCGGTTTTCCTGCTGGCGCGGGTGCATGATCGGTCCATCCCTTTGATTTTTATAAAGGGACAGGCCTTTTATCAGAAAAGGCTTGCGATGTGGGTCGTGGGCGTGCAGGGTCCGGGCATGAGAAGGGCGCGATGGCTGGCGGAGTGGCGCAATTCGGAGCAGAAACCGGTGTTTTACCACTGCATCTCCAGAGTGGTGGACCGGCGCTTCGTGCTGGGGGCCGAGGAAAAGGAGAAATTCCGGACGCTGATGCGGATTTATGAGAAATTCTCCGGTTGCCAGGTGGTTTCCTACTGTCTGATGGACAATCACTTCCACTTGCTTCTGGAGGTGCCGCCGATGGCGCAGGGCGGACTTTCGGATGACGAGTTGCTGAGGCGTTTGTCGGCGCTCTACGGCGAGGCCTTCGTGGCGGAAGTGGCGGCCGAACTGGCCGAGGCGCGGTTGCAGGTGAAGGAGGGCCGTGCGCAGGAGGCGGTGGTGGTGCGGCGGATTCACGAGCGCTTCACCTACCGGATGCACGACCTAGGCGAATTCATGAAAGGGCTGCTGCAACGCTACACCCAGTGGCACAACCGGATGCATTCGCGCACGGGCCGGTTGTGGGAAGACCGTTTCAAGAGCGTGATCGTGGAGGACGGCGTGGCGGCGAAAACGATTGCGGCCTACATCGACCTCAACCCGGTGCGGGCGGGCGTGGTGAAGGATCCGGCGGAATACCGCTGGAGCAGCTACGGCGAGGCGATTGGCGGCGGAGCCAAGGGGAATGGGAAAAAGGCGCGCGCTGGCTTGGTGCGGGCATTGCGGGCCCACCAGGGATGCGGGGCGGACGACGCGTTGTGGACGAACGATGTTTCGCGGGAATACCGCAAACTGCTGATGGCGGGGGCGGTGGAGAGGACCGAGACGAAAATCGGCCGCGATGGAACGGAGGAAACAAGGCGGACGCGCAAGGGTATGAGCGCGGCGGATGCGGCGCGTGAGAAGGAGCGGGCGGGCGAGCTTTCGCGGGGGCGGATGCTGCGTTGCCGGGTGAGGTATTTCACGGACGGCGCGGTGATCGGCAGCCGGAGTTTCGTCAACGTGGCGTTTGCCAGTGCGCGCGAGCGCTTCGGGAAGAACCGCAGGGACGGGGCGAGGAAACTGCGCGGCGAGGCATCAGCCGCGGCGGGGATGCTGTGGAGTGTGCGGGATCTGCGGAAGGGGATTTGAGGCAAGGCGACCTCCGGTAATTCCGGGCAGGATTTCCAAGCGGGATTTCTGGTTGCCACGCTGCCGCCGAAACCCTTGACTTCGGGCCCACCTCACCCCTTCCGCCACTTGTGAAAGCTCACGAAATTTACTCCGCCGTCGATCCCGCAATGGTCACCGGGATTCTCGACTGGTTCCGCGCCAACGACCGCAATGTTTACAAGTCCGCCGTGGCCACCCTCGCGGGAAATCGCAAGCTGCGCCCGATCTTCATCCAGAAGAAGCCGCTCGCCGAGCAATACGCCTGGATTCACAAGACACTCAAGCTGAACGCTTGTGACACCATCGGCGAACACCTGCTCCAAGCCTACCTGATGGCCTCCCAGCAATCACTGCTCGCCATGTTCTGTGATGGTCTCGGCATTCCGCACGATGGCAAGGGCTCGGTGGTCGGCGATCTGCCCAAGGCGCTTGATGCGGAGCGGCTCGCCTCCACCATCGACCGCCTTGTCGATCTCTTCGATCCCAAGCTGCTCACCCTCTACCTCCGTTGCTTCAATCTGCAGACTCCCGGCGGCTGGCCGGAGCTGACTGAGAAACTCGCCAATGATCCGCGTCTTGTGCTGGCGTAAATCAGTCTGAACCGTCTGGCCGGAAGATGTCTTCTCCCGGCGTTTCAGTTTTTCAGCCTCTACTTCAAAGTGCCCAAGGTTTACATCAGGACCTACGGTTGCCAGATGAACGAGCGCGACTCGGAGCAGGTCGCGCGGATGTTCACCGAGGGCGGCTACACAGTCACCGCCAACGAGCGCGAGGCCGATGCCATCCTCATCAACACCTGCTCGGTGCGTGACCAGGCGGAGCAGAAGGCGCTCGGGAAAATGGGCACCATGATGCACGCCGGGCGCGACCGCAAACACGTGGTCTATGGCTTCATGGGCTGCATGGCCCAGTCGCGCGGCGAGGAGCTTTTCAAGGCCGTGCCGAGTCTTGACGTGGTCGTCGGCACGCAGAAATACCACAAGGTTTTCGAATACGTGGATGGCATTCTCCAGCGGCGGCTGGAGGCCCGCATGGATGATCCCACCCATTCGCTGCGCGGTGGCAGCGTCTGCGATGTGGCGGAGGAGGAAGGCTCGCAAAACACCATCCGCGATCACATCGCCAAGCCGCGGGAAGCATCGGCATTCGTGTCCATCATGCAGGGCTGCAACATGCGTTGCTCGTTCTGCATCGTGCCGGACACCCGCGGCAAGGAACGCGGCCGGCCGATTCATGACATCGTAGGTGAGATCCGGCACCTCGCGGCGCATGGCGTGAAGGAGGTGACTCTGTTAGGGCAAATCGTAAACCTTTACGGCCGCACCGAGTTTCCACGAGTCGATGGCAAGTCGCCATTCGTGCAGCTGCTGGAAGCCGTGCATGAAGTCGATGGCATCGAGCGCATCCGTTTCACCTCGCCGCATCCCATCGGCTACCGCGACGACCTGATCGCGGCCTTCACTTATCTGCCGAAACTCTGCTCGCACATTCATTTCCCGATGCAGAGCGGCTCGGACCGCATCCTGCGCGAGATGCGCCGACCTTATAAGAACGAAAAGTTCATCGAGATCTGCGAGAAAATGAAGGCCGCCCGCCCCGGGCTGGCGATCACCACTGATATCATCGTCGGCTTTCCCGGCGAGACCGAGGAGGACTTTCAGGCGAGCATCGACACCGTCGAACGCCTGCAGTTCGACAACGCCTTCGTCTTCCGTTACTCGAAGCGCCGCAACACGCCCGCTGCGGAGATGGTGGGGCAGCTTTCCGAGCCGGAAAAGGAAAACCGCAACCAGCGCTTGTTAGATGTCGTGAACCGCATTGCGAAGGAAAAGAACGCCGCGCTCGTCGGCAGCCGCCGGCAGGTGCTGTGTGAAGGCCCGTCCAAAACCAACGCCGCGCGTCTCACAGGCCGCACCTCGCAGAACAAGATCGTCATTTTCGATGGTGATGCGGAGCGCCTCACCGGCCAGCTCCTCGACATCCAGATCGAGGAGTCCGGCGGTTTCTCGCTCTTCGGCACGGCCTGCCTGGATTAGGCAGGCGCGTTTTTACCGCTTACTTCCTCACGGGTTCGTCGTCGTCGATGTTGTGGGTGAGGATGAACTGCAGGTCGTCCAGGCCGAGGTTGGAGGCAAAGCCTTCGTCGCCGAGCACGTTGGTGACGAGTTGGGTTTTCTGGTGCTGGAGGATGCGGATCTTCTCTTCCACGGTGTCGCGGGTGAGCAGGCGGTAGGCGATGACCTTGTTCTTCTGGCCGATGCGGTGCGTGCGGTCGATGGCCTGGTTTTCCACCGCCGGGTTCCACCACGGATCGTAGAGGATGACGTAGGAGGCGGAGGTCAGGTTGAGGCCGGAGCCGCCGGCCTTGAGCGAGAGCATGAAGACCGAGGGATCCTTGGTGGTCTGGAATTTCTCGATCTCGCCCTTGCGGTCCTTGGTCTGGCCGGTGAGGTAGTTGTAGGGGCGGTTCTCCAGTTCGAGGCGCGCCTTGATGAGGTCGAGCATCGAGACGAACTGTGAGAAAACGAGCACCTTGTGGCCTTCCTCGTGGAGTTGGTCCAAGAGATAGAACAGCGATTCCATCTTTGCGGATTCCTCCTTGAGATACTTGGGATCGATGAGGCCGGGGTGGCAGCAGATCTGCCGCAGGCGCATGAGTCCTTGGAGGATGGCGAAGGAGTTCTTCTTCACCGCCTCGTCGGAATCGAGACCCAGCAGCGCTTTCTGGATGCGCTTGAGCTCGTTTTTGTAGAGCTCCAGTTGGACGCCCTCCATCTTCGAGTAAACTTCTTCTTCGGTCCGCGGCGGCAGGTCCTGGGCGACTTGCAGCTTGGTGCGGCGCAGCAGGAACGGCCGCAGGCGCGAGGCGAGGCGCGTCTGGCTGAGCGGGTCTTTGCGCTTGTCGAAGCGTTTCTTGAAGTAGGCGCGGGTGCCGAGCACGCCGGGCATGGCGAAGGCCATCAGCGACCACATGTCGAGCAGGCGGTTCTCGATCGGCGTTCCTGTTAGAACGAGGCGGTTCTGGGAATCGAGCTCGCGGGCGCACTTGGCGGCCTTGGAGTCCGGGTTCTTGATCTGCTGGCCTTCGTCGAGAATGGTGGTGAGCCACTTGATGCCGGCGAGCTCCTCACCGCAGACGCGGAGCTGGGCGTAGTTGAGCACCAGGATGTCGATGTGGTTCTGGATGTGATCCACATCGATGTCGTCGCGGTTCTTGAGAATCTTGACGACGAGATCCGGCGAGAACTTCTGTGCCTCGCTGGCCCACACGTCCAGGACGGATTTCGGGCAGACGACAAGCGCGGGTTTCTTCGGTCCCTTGGTTTTCTTGTGTTCCTCGAAGAGCCACAACAGATAGGTGAGCGATTGGATGGTTTTGCCGAGCCCCATGTCATCGGCGAGGATGCCGCCGAAGTTGTTGACGGCGAGGTAGGCGAGGAACTTGAAGCCATCGATCTGATAGGGACGCAGCGTGGCGTTGAGCGCGGCGGGCACGTCCGGGTTGACCTCGAGCTGGATATCGCCGGCGCGGCCCTTGATGCGCTCCCATGCTTTGGGGTCGAAAACCTCGGCCGCTTTCGGATCGGCGAGTTGCAGGGCGTGCATGCGGTGGGTTTCTCCGGAGAGATCGAAGGGATCGAGTCCGAGGCGGGTGACGGCCTCGCGCTGGTCGGCATCGAGCTTGATTTCCAAGCGCATCCACGAGCCGTCGTCCATGCGGACGTAGCCGCCGCGGGCGGCGACGAGTTGGCGGATCTGGGATTTGGAGAGGTTGACGCCTTGGACGTCGATGACGATGCGCAGGTCGAACCAGTCGATATCCTGGCCGACGACTTCGAAGCGCACGGCGGCGGTGACCGGATCCGCGAGGATCGACTTGAGGCGCAGGTCGATATCGAGCTCGATATCCTCGGGCATCGTCTTGATCCACTCGGCGAAGCGCTCGGGGAACTGCTTGGTGATGCGGGATTTGAACGAGAGTAGTTTCTCGTCATAGGCGAGGCCCATTTCGTCGAGGATGGCGGGTACCGGATAGAGTGCCTCGCGGGCGAAACGCAGCAACTGCTTGCCCTTCACCGGGTGTTGCTCGGCGAGCTCCCAGCCGTCCTTGGTGAGGCGCTCGGTGCGGCGGCCCTTGGTCTCGATGGCCATCACGTCGATGACGAGGTGCTCGGTTTCCGCGGCGGTGAGACCGGCCACGAGTTTCATCTCGAACTTCGGCTTGAGCTCCAGATCCACGACGCGCTTCTTGAGCGACTCCGGCAGCGAGGCGCCGATCTTGCGCAGAAACTCCACGCCCTCGAGTGAATCGATCACGCGTTTGGGAATGAGGTAGCGCGGCATGACGTCGGTTTCCTCCAGCCAGCGGGGCGGGCCGGGGAAGACGGTTTCGTCGGACTGGTAGAGTTCCTTGCGGCCGGGCAGCAGGCGCACCGAGTGGGAAACGTTTTCGCCGGCGGCGGTGACGAGCTGCAGGGCGAAGCTCATGGCGTCATAAGGATCGTCCTCGCAGACCCAGCGCAGGGCATCGGTGACGACTTTGAATTCCTTTTCGTCGAGGTTGACGATGTAGCCCTTGAGGGCGGGCTGGCGGAAGACCCGGTTCATGAAACGGCAGGATTCCTCCTGATCGAAGTCGAGCGTGGTGTCGCCGAATTTCCGATAGAACGCGAGGTAGTGTTCCCACAGTGTCTGGCTGGAGGCGTCCATCAGCAGCGCGCCTTCGTGGTGGAGGTCCACGTAGTGCTCGATGTCGTTTTTCTCGCGCAGTTGGAGCCATGTGTGGGCCTTGGTTTCCTTCACCTCCATGCGGGCCTCGTTGATGGTGGCCACCAGGCGGAAGGCCACGGTGAGCGGCTCGTCCTGTGGTGGGCGCTCGTTGACCTGCTCGATGCGCTCATACCATGAGGCGACCTCGCGCTCCTGCTCCCAGTCGGCCATTTTTTTCTGCACGTGACCGAGGTCGGTGATCACGTTCATGAACTCCGGATAGGGGAGCTTGCGCTTGAAGAATGCGTAGGCGAGGTAGTTCCAGAACTCGAGGATGTCGCCGGGCGGCATCGGCCAGAGTTCGAGCGGCTCGTAGGTGGTGATTTCCCAGCGCGGGTTGATGCGCACCATGTCGTGGTCGTGCAGCTCGCCTTCGATCACGTAGCGGCGGTAGCGTTTCTCGATCTTGGTGACGAAGTCCGCCTCCTTGTCATCCAGCTCGCGGCTGAGCTTGTCCTCGATGATGTCGAGCACCGGCGTGTCGTCGAACTCATTGGGCGACTCCGGCAGGTCCTCGCCGCGGTGCATGCGCTCCATCATGGTAGCGTATTGGCAGGCGCCGGCGATGATCTCGTCCTCTGCGGTGCAGGAGCCGAACCAGCGGTTGCCCTGCAGGCGCAGGCTGGTGCGGAAGGTGCCGCTTTCGTCCTCCACGCGGCCTTGGATGAAGAGGTGGTTGCCGAAAATCTGGGTGACGGCACCGTCTTTTTGGAGCATTTCGCCGCGTTTGCGGGATTCCTCGGGGAAACTGTTGAGAAAGTTGAGGGTGGCTCGGTCGGGATTCATCGCGTTGTGAGTGGAAATGGTTCCGGCAGCCTGCGTGAACGGGCGAAACGCCGGCACACGAAGCTGCGGGAGGCGAGCTTAATCCGGGAATTTTAAACCAATCAACAAAAACCTTCAGGCAATGATTGCTGATTTCTGTGCATTTCTGGTTTTGGCGCAGCGGCCCGGTTTCAGGATCCATGCACGATCGCCCGACGCCTGACCGCTTCACTCCAATGTTGCATGTTGAATGTCCAATCCTCCGCCTTTTGCCTTTGCCTGCGCTGGGGATTGGCCTACCAAGAGCGGCCGCCGCCAACATGAGATTGTTCCGCATCCTGACATTCAAAGAGCTCAAAGGGTATTTCCTCACGCCCTTCGGCTGGGTGGTGCTGGCGTTCGTGGCGGTGATGCAGGGCGTCTCGCTGTCCACGGCGATGAAGGGCTTCCGGGACACGCCGGTGAAGGACAGCCTGGTTTACGTGTCGTTCCATACGCCGTTGTTCTGGTTCTATTTCCTGTTCATTTTCCCGCTCATCACGATGCGCCTGTTTGCGGAGGAAGAGCGCTCCGGTACGCTGGAAACGCTGCTCACCGCGCCGGTGCGCACATGGCAGGTGGTGCTTTCCAAATACGCCGCGGCGATGTTGTTTTACACCGTGTTGTGGGTGCCGGCGCTGCTGCAGTTCCAGCTCTTCGTGTGGCTCACCGACCTGCCGCCGGCCTGGACGCCGGGCGCGCTGGCGGGCACCTTCGGCATCCTCATGCTGATGGGCGCGGCCTTCACCGCGGTGGGCTGCCTGTGCTCGGCGCTCACCTCCAGCCAGATCATCGCCGGGCTGCTCACCATCGGCTTGCTGGTGATCCAGTATTTCCTCGGCTTCGTCACCGTGATCTGGGGTGAGTCGTTTGCGGGCGCGCCGGTTTTCCATTACATCTCCTCGCAGCGGCACCTGCATTACTTCGCCAGCGGTCTGCTGGACACGCGGCCGCTGGTGTATTTCCTGAGCGTCGCCGTCTTCGTGCTCTTCCTCACCTACCAGGTGGTGGACTACCGCCGTTGGAAACGGTGATTCATTTTCCCGCCCCATGATCGATTCCCCGCCGCCGCCTGATGAAAGGCCCGCCCGCCCGCTCAACCGCTGGGGCATGGGCTCCTTGTCCGTGCTGCAAATCGCGCTGCTCGCCGCCTGCGTCATCGCGCTCAACTACCTCTCGCTCCATCACTACGCCCGCCTGGATCTCAGCCGGAGCGCGGATTACTCGCTCTCGTCCGCCACCGGGCGCTACCTCAAGAGCAAGGCGCTGCGCGGCCGCGAGAAGCCGGTGAAGTGGATCATGGCCTACCGCCGCAGCTCGCCGTTTTACGAACGCGCCCGCGCCCTGGCCGAGGAATACGCCCGCCTTTCCAAAGGCCGCATCGAGCTGGAAATCGTGGATCCCCTGCGCAGCCCGGACCGGATGCAGGAAATCACCGCCGCCTACGGCATCACCCTGGTGCGGGATCTCATCATCATCGACGCCCGCAGCGACGACAGCCCGGTGGCCACCGAGGATGCCAACCACGTCAAGACGCTCAACCCGCACGTCCGGCTGGTGGTGGCGGAGGACATGGCGGTTTACGCCACGGCGGAGGGGAAACGCAAGATCACCGGCTTCCAGGGCGAAGACGTGCTCACCGCCGCGCTCGTCGGCGCGCTCGAAGGGCAGGCGCGCAAAATGGCGCTGCTGGCTGACAAGAGCCGGCTGGAGGGCCAGCAGGAAGGGCCCTCGCTACGCAAGACGCTGGACGACACGCTGCGCTTCCAAAACGTGGCGCTCGCCGAGCTCCAGCTCTCCGGCCTGCAGGAAATCCCGGATGATTTGGCCGGTGTGGTGCTGGCCGCGCCGAGATATGATCTCACCGAGGACGATCTGGCCGCGCTTGAGCGCTACTGGAACCGCCCTCGCGCGGCTATTCTGGTTCTGGCGGATCCCGCCGGGGTGCCGCCCCGGCTGCGGGCTTTCCTGCGCGCCAATGGCGTGACGCCGCGCAACGACCGGGTGATCGCCCGCGAAAAGGACGCGCTCGTCACCACCGCGCGCGGCGTTTTCACCAAGGGGGTGGCATTCACCCGCGATCTGGCCGGGCAAACCACCGAGTTTGGCGGTGCGAGTTGCTCACTGGAGGTTCGCGAGGGGGCCGAGGACCTGCTCAACCGGCGCATCCTGCCGATGGGCCTCATTCAGGTGTCCGCCGGATTCTGGGGCGAGACGAAATTCGGAAAAGGCGGCGAGGCTTTTGATGAAGTGGAGGACCACGGGCCGCCGCTGCATCTGGCCGCCAGCATCACCCGCGGCGCGGAAAGCGACGACCGCTTCGCCGCGGATTCCTCGCGCATGATCATCATTTCCAACACCGACTTCCTCGCTCCGCAACACCACCGCGCCGAGAATCTCGACTTCCTCGCCTCCGCGGTGAACTGGCTGGTCGGCCGCGAGCAACTCGCCGGCATCGGGCCGCGCTCGCTCGGCACCTACAAGCTGCCGCTGCTGGATGCGCAGGTCTCCTTCATCAACCGCATCAACCTGTTCTTCATGCCCGCGTTTCTCGTGCTGATCGGTGCCTTCGTCTGGTCGTCGCGCCGTGTCTGATGCTCCCGCCATGCGCTCCCTTGGATTCACTGTTGCTCTCGGGCTGGCCGCCGCGCTGCTGGGATTTGTGGCCGCCTGGCAATGGCGCTTGGGAAACTTCGATGCCCTGCTGGGCACGCCGCCGGTGGCCGTGGGCCAGCGCGTCTATGATTCCTTCACGCCGGCGGAGGTGAAGCACATCCGCGTCTCCACCGGTGGCGCGAGCGCCGGTTTTTCCCTGCGCGAAAACGGCTGGCAGGCCGCCACGCCATGGGAGGACCGCATGGACCCGCGCGCCGCGGTGGCCATCATCAATTTCACCCTCGCCATGCGCGTAGAGGACCTGGCGGAGGCCGATGATGTGGACCCCTCCGCCGCAGGGCTCGAGGACGGCAGCGTCAAGATCCGCCTCGAGGATGCCGACCGCCGGCCGCTGGCCAACTACAGGCTCGGCCGCGTGTCGCCATGGAAGGCGGAGGTGGATGGCGCGGAACAAGCGGTGGCCACCGTTTTCATCCAGCCGCGCGACCGGCATCGCAAGCGCCATGTCTATCTCTGCGCCGGTGATATCAATCCGCTCTTCAAGGACGGTCTGAAATTCCTGCGCGACCACCGGCCGTTTTACTTCAATCCCGTCAGCCTCGGAAAAATCCGCATCCGCTCGCAACAGGGAGACCTCACGCTCGGCCGTGAGACCCCGCAGAGCCCGTGGCGCATCGTCAAGCCGCTGGACCTGCCCACCGATCCGGCGGCGATGAAGAAGCTGCTGGAGGGACTTTTCGAGCTGCAGGCCATCCGCGTTTCAGACCGTGCGGCGGCTTCCCCGCCGGCTGAGGATGCCGCTGTGAAGCCCGCCCAGATCGCCATCACCACCTTCGGCTCCGAGGTGGAAACCGTGCTGGAAATTTATCCGCCGGAATCCCCGGAAAACCAGGAAGTGCGCGCCACCGTGAGCGACCGGCCGAATACCCGCTTCGAGCTGCCGCTCAAGCCCGAGCCCGGCATCGTCTCGCTGGCGGACCTGCCGCTGGCCATCAACGACCTGCGCGACCCCACGCTCACCCGCCTCAACGTCGCCTCGCTGCGCACCATCTCCATCCAGCCCGCCACCGGCGCGGAAATCCTCATCTCGCGCGAACCGCCGCAGCCCTGGATGACCACCATCGACGGCATCCCCTGCGAGGCCAACGAGGAAAACCTCTTCGCCCTGCTCAAGGCCGTCACCAGCAGCCGCGCCACCGGTTTTGAAAGCGATGCGGCCACCGACTTCACGCCCTGGGGGCTGGACCGCCCGGTGCTCACGCTGCGTTTCCTCAGTCGTGACAACCAAGTGCTGGAGCTGCGTTTCGGGCTCGATTCCAGAGGCGGCCTGTTCGTCAACCGCGCCGGCACCGCCACCGTCATGCGCGTGGATGAATCGTTTCTCGCCTCCATTCCCGTGCGCCCCTACGAGTGGCGCCACTCGCGGCTGTGGTCGGTGGACCGCGTGAATCTGTTAGGCATCAGGCGCGTGGATGACGGCGGACCGCCGCTCGTCCTGAAATATCAATTCAACCAGGAATCGTGGCAGGCCGGGCAGGAGGGGAAAGACCTGACGCCAAGGCTGGATCCCGCGCGCGCCAACTTCATGCTCTCCGTGCTGGAGGGTCTCAAGGTTTCACGCTGGCTCGCTGCCAACGACGAGCAGGCGCTCGCCGCGCTCGCGAAACCCTCGCTCAGCCTCACCGTCACCGAGTTCACCACCGATGACGAGGGCGAAACCGCCGGCATCATGGACCGCACCGTGGTCTTCGCCCCCGCCGGCACACCGGGATTTTTCTTCGGCCGCCTCGGAGAGGATCCGCATCCCTTCCTGCTGGACGCGGAAACCTACGGCAAGCTCGCCGCCGGTTTGCTAGAGCGTTGATTGTTTCCGGCGCAGCGGCACGGTGAGTTCCAGCCGCGTGCCCTCAGCCGGGCCGCTTGCCACATGGAACTCCGCGCCAAGCGCCGCCGCCCGTTGCCGCAGCGCCCGCAGCGTGGCCGGGCGCTCGAGTTTTTC
>Ga0209391_10000300_pt1 | contig 22316 bp, 22 predicted proteins | sample PPLLak3March2015_FD_187246 | JGI IMG/M metagenome (GOLD analysis project Ga0209391, IMG submission 187246) | Freshwater sediment microbial communities from Prairie Pothole Lake near Jamestown, North Dakota, USA - PPLs Lake P7 Core (1) Depth... | ecosystem: Environmental > Aquatic > Freshwater >...
CTGCCGCCGGAGTTCGCCGGGCGGGCGGACGAGTACATCGACACGATCTGCGACGACTGGCTGCCGCGGCTCGCCGGGCAGGCGGACGCCGTGGACGCCTACTGCGAGGACATCGCCTTCTCCGCCGCGCAGTGCGACCGGCTGTTCACCGCGGCACGCGCGCTCGGGCTGCCGGTGCGCCTGCACGCCGAGCAGCTTTCGAACGTCGGCGGCAGCCAGGTGGCCGCGCGTCACCGGGCGCTCTCCTGCGATCATCTCGAGTACGCGAACGAGGCCGATGCGGTTGCGCTCGGCCGCGCGGGCACCGTGGCCGTCATGCTGCCCATCGCCTACTACGCGCTCGCCGAAACGCAGCGCCCGCCCATCGAAGCACTGCGCCGCCACGGCGTGCCCCTCGCGATCGCCTCGGACTGCAACCCGGGCTCGGCGCCCGGCGCTTCGCTGCTGCTCGCGATGAACATGGCGCGGCGGCTGTTCGGCATGACGAGCGACGAGGTGCTGCTCGGCGTCACGCGGCACGCGGCACGGGCGCTCGGCCTCGAGGCAGTGCGCGGCTCGCTCGCGCCCGGCCGCGCCGCCGACTTCGCCGCATGGTCCGTCGACTCGCTCGACGAGCTCGGATACTGGGTTGGCTTCAACCCCTGCAGCCTGGTCGCCAAGGACGGCGCCATCGTGCTCGAGCGTGACGTGTGAGGAGACCCGCATGACCCGGCACCGCGAGATGGACGGCGAGCTCTGGTCCGGCCGCGTGGACGCGGAGGACGGCGAGCGCGGCCGCCGCTGGCACCAGGTGGTGCGGCCGGTCGCCGCGGAAACTTCGAACATCGCGGCCACGACAGGCCCGGCAGGCGTAGCGCTCCTCGGCCTGGCAAGCGACGCCGGCGTGAGTCGCAACCGCGGCCGGACGGGCGCTGCCGAGGGCCCGACCGCACTGCGGCGCATGCTCGCCAACCTCGCCTGGCACGGTGGCGACACCGCGCGCCTGTACGACGCGGGCGACGTCGTCTGCGAGGGCGACGCGCTCGAGGATGCACAGTGCGGCTACGGCGAGCGGCTCGCCGCACTGCTGCGCGCCGGGCATTTCCCGATCGGGCTCGGCGGCGGCCACGAGATCGCATGGGCGGCTTACCAGGGAATCGCGCGGGCGCTGGCGGGCGATCCACGCCTCGAGCAGCTCGGCATCGTCAACTTCGATGCGCACCTCGACCTGCGCATGCCGCCATCACCGGGCCGCGGCACGTCCGGCACGCCGTTCCTGCAGATCGCCGAGGCGCGCCAGGCCGCGGGCCTCGGGTTCCGCTACCTCTGCCTCGGCGCGAGCGAGGCGGCCAACACGCCGGCGCTGTTCGACCGCGCCGCTCGGCTCGGCACCGAGGTCGTACTCGACGTGCACGCAGCGAGCCCCGCCGCCGAGGCGACGCTCCAGCGCTTCGTCGCGAACTCCTCGGCCGTGTACCTGACTTTCTGCCTCGACGTGCTTCCGCCGGCCGTGGCGCCCGGCGTCAGCGCCCCGTCGGCGCTCGGCGTGACTCTGCACCGCGCGGTCGCGCTGCTGCGCAGCGCGCTCGCGGACTGCGGTCACGGGCGACCCGGCAGCAAGTTGCTGCTCGCCGACGTCGCCGAACTGAACCCCCACCACGATCCGGACGGCCGCACCGCGCGCACTGCGGCGCGGCTCGTGTACGAACTGGCCGCGTTCGGTCACTGACACCCGCCCCGCTGCCGGCGCGGACGCGGCCGCTGGCATACTGCGCGACGCGAAGCCCCGCCCTGGCGCGAGAGACCCCACGATGCGATTCCAAGCGCGAACCCTGCCGCTGTTCCTCTCCCTCGCCGTGCTGCTCGCGGTCGCCGGCTGCAGCCGCAAATCGCCGCCGACCACGCCGGTCGAACCCGAGACCGCGACGGCCTCCGCGGCGGAGGCATCGAGGGTACACCTGCCGCCCGGCATCGACTGGTTCGCCGGCGACGTGGACGCCGCCTTCGCGGCCGCGAAGGCTGCCGGCAAGCCGCTGTTCCTGTTCTGGGGCGCCGAGTGGTGCCCGCCCTGCGCCCAGATCAAGTCCACGATCTTCAACACGCGCGAGTTCCAGGAACGCAGCCGGCTGTTCGTGCCGGTGTACCTCGACGGCGACACGCCCAGCGCGCAGCGCCAGGGCGAGCGCTTCGGTGTGATGGGCTACCCGACCATGATCCTGTTCCGCGCGGACGGCACGGAGATCACGCGGCTGCCGGGCGGCGTGGACGTGGCGCGCTACGCGACCATCCTCGATGCGGCGCTCGCGGACGGGCGGCCGGTGGCCGAGATCCTGCAGGCGGCACTCGGCAACGGCGAGGTGACGCCGAACGACTGGCGGCTGCTCGCCTACTACTCCTGGGGGACGGACAACGGACGCATCCTGCCGCCTGACCGGCGCACGGCGACCTTTCGCCAGCTGAGCGAGCGCTGCCCGAAGGAGATGCTGCCCGAGTGCGCACGGTTCCACTTCGAGTACCTTGGCGCCGCCGCGCGCGAGGCTGGCGAGGCCCGCACGCCGCTCGACGCCGCGACGCGCAAGGCAGAGATCGCCCGGTTGACGCAGTTGCTCGGTTCGGCCGAGGTCGGGCAGGCCAACGTGGACAGCCTGCTCTACGGCGCCACCGACGTGGTGGGACTGCTTTCCGACCCCGGCTCGCCGGAACGCGAGCAGTTGCTCTCAGCGTGGCGCGCCGCGCTCGAGCGGCTCGCGCACGGTGGCGAGGGCTTCGCGCTCTCGGGGCCCGAGCAGCTCAACCTCGTCCGCGCGCGCATGATCCTGCAGCGCCTCGAGGCCCCGGATGCGCCGCTGCCCGAGGCCCTGCTCGCGGAGGCCCGCGAGGCGGTGGCACGGGTGGACGCGGCGACCACCGAGCCGTACGCACGGCACGCGGCGATCTACGCCGCCGCCGGCCTCTACTGGGAGGCGGGCCTCGCCGAGGACGCGAACCGAATGCTCACCGCGGAGCTCGAGAAGTCGAAATCGCCCTTCTACTTCATGCTGGACCTCGCCCGGCTCGCGAAGCAGGCCGGCCGCAAGGACGAGGCCGTCGCCTGGCTCGAGCGCGCCTACGCCGGCGCCCAGGGGCCCGCGACGCGCTTCCAGTGGGGCTACAACTACCTCGTGGGCCTGCTCGAGATGACGCCGGAGGACACGGCCCGCATCGAGCGCGTGGGCCTCGAGGTGCTCGGGGAGCTCGGCGACTCGCCGGACGCGTTTTACCAGCGCACGCAGATGCGGCTTGCGCAGCTGAGCGCGAAGCTGCTCGAGTGGGGCACGGGCGCGGAGTCCGCTGCCGTCGTCGAGCGCCTGCGCGGGCGGACGGGGACGATCTGTGCGGGCCTGCCGGCCGGCGACCCGGGACGCGCCAACTGCGAGGCGTTCCTCAGGCCCGCTGCGCAATCCACCGTGGGCGCGTGATCGAGTACTTCACGGCGGCGCGCTCCGCCTCCGTGCGCCCGGCCAGGATATCCTCCGGGTAGACGAAATCGCACTCGAAGGCGAGCCCGCACTTCTCCATCACGCGCCGCGAGCCCGCGTTCGCTGCGAGCGTGCGTGCCGAGATCTTGTCCGCGCCCGCGCGCTCGAACCCGTAGGCGACCAGTGCTCGGCCGCCCTCGGTCGCGAGGCCCCGGCCCCATTCGCTGCGCCGCAGCCGGTAGCCGAGCTCCTGCTCGCCCGCGTCGAATCGGTCCGGCCGCAGGTGGAACCAGCCGACGACCTCTCCCGCCGTACGGCTCTCCGCCGCCCAGTAGCCGAGCAGCGGCATGGTGTCCTGGAAGGCAAGCCAGCGCGGAATGATTTCGCGCTCGTAGCGCTCGCGCGGCGTGGGCTGACCGTAGGTGATGTAGCGCATCACCTCGGGATCGGAGTCGAGTTCGACCAGACGGTCGATGTCCTCCGGCACGAAGCGCCGGAACCTCAGCCGCTCTGTCTCCAGTAGAATCACGACTGTCCTCCCCGCTTCCCGCGGCCGCGCCGCGCCGCCTGCCCCGAGATGACCCAGATCCGCTACGACTTCCGCAGCGACAACGTCGGCGGCGCCGCCCCGGAGATCCTCGACGCGCTGGTCGCGGCCAGCGCCGGCACGGCGGCCCCCTACGGCGACGACGACTATACCCGCCGCATGAACGCGCGCTTCGCGGCGCTGTTCGAGCGCCCCGTACACGTGTTTCCCCTGTGCTCGGGCACGGGCTCGAACTCCGTCGCGCTCGCCGCGCTCGCCAATCCCTACGGCGCGATCTACTGCCACGAGACGGCGCACATCAACGTCTACGAGTGCGGCGCACCCGAGTTCTTCACCGGCGCCAAGCTGGTGGGCCTGCCGGGCCGTGACTACAAGCTCGAGCCCGCGGCGCTCGAGGAGTCGCTCGCCCTTGCCGGGCGCGGCAACCCGACCCGCGTGCAGCCCTTCGCGCTCAACCTCACCCAGCCCACCGACTTCGGCACGCTCTACACGCCCGCGGAAGTATCGGCGCTCTGCGAAGTGGCGCACCGGCACGGCCTGAAGGTGCACATGGACGGCGCGCGCTTCGCGAACGCCGTGGCGGCGCTCGGCTGCTCGCCCGCCGATCTCACCTGGCGCGCTGGCGTGGACCTGCTCTCGTTCGGCGCCACCAAGAACGGCGCGATCAACGCCGAGGCGATCGTGGCATTCGACCCGGCGCTCGCGCGCGAGATCCCGTTCCTGATGAAACGCGGCGGCCAGGTGCTGTCGAAGGCTCGCTTCGTGTCGGCGCAACTCGAGCGCTACGTGGTCGACGACCGCTGGCTCGAGCGGGCGGCGGCTGCAAACGCCCACGCGGCGATGCTTGCCCGCGCGCTCACCGCGCTGCCCGGGGTCGCGCTGGTCGCGCCCGTGCAGGTCAACCTGCTGTTCCTGCGCCTACCCGCGGCCGCCGTCGCCGCGCTCGACCGCGGGCCGTTCGATTTCTACAAACTCGGCCGCGACCTGCGGTTCGTCTGCCGCCACGACCAGGAACCAGCCGGCATCGAGGCGCTGCTCGACTGCGTGCGCGTCACGCTCACGAGCCGCGCGGCCGAGGCCGGGCGCTGAACATGCGTGCCGCTGGCTGCGTCCTTGCGCTCGTGCTCGTGGCGCTGGCGACCGTCGCCGCGGCGCGCGAGCTGCAACTCATCGAGCTGCGCTACCGCCTGGCGGAGGAGATCCTGCCCGTCGTGCAGCCGCTGCTCGAGCCGGGCGGCGTGCTGACCGGGGCGGACGACGTGCTGTTCGTGAACACGAGCCCGGCCAACTTCGAGCAGATCCGCCAGGCCGTGGAGATGCTCGACCGACGGCCGAGGCAGCTCATGATCACCGTGGGCCAGGGCACGGTGACGCGTGACGACCGGACGGATTTGCGGGGGACGGCGACCGTCGGCAGCAGTGACGCGCAGGTGGGCGTGAATGCGCCGCCCGGCGAGGATCGCGGCGCCGCCGTCGAGGTACGCAGCGCGTCCCAAAGTGCGAATCTGCACAACACGTCCAGCGTCCGCACGCTCGAGGGCACCGAAACCTACATCGCGATCGGCCAGCTCGTGCCGCTCACGACCACGCAGGTCGTACCCGGGCTCCGAAGGCCCCTCGAGTACACGTCCACCGAATTTCGCGACGTGAGCACCGGCTTCTATGCCACCGTGCGCCTGCGCGGCGAGACAGTTACCCTTGAGGTCTCACCGCGACAACAGCGGCTGCGCGGTGCGTCGACCGCTCCCGTCGTCGAGACCGCGGGCCTCGTGTCCACGGTCAGCGGTCCGCTCGGCGAGTGGATCCCGCTCGGCGCGGTGCAGGAGACGGGGGGCGGGGACACGACCGGGCTGCTGGTCTGGGGTCGGCGCAGCGCCCAGTCGCAGTACTCGGCCTGGGTCAAGGTGGACGAGATCCCGTGACCCGCGGCAGGGCGATCCCGAGGAGGGGCGAAACGATGGCACGACTGCTGCCACTGCTGATTTTCCTGCTGGTCGCCGTCGTGCTGTACATGGCGCGCCGGTCCGTGCCCTCGCGGCCGCGCGACGGACGCACCTACCGGCCCCGGGCTCGTTCCCGCGGGCGCGCCCGGCCGGACGACGGCGGACTCGCCGCGGTTCGCCGCGACGAGCTCACCGGCCTGCGCGACGCCTACTCCGGCGAGCCCCTGGATGCGACGCGGCCGCTGGTGAGATGCTCCGGCTGCCGGGTGCTTTATCACGCCGACAGCGCCGGCGTGCTCGCCCGCGACAACGGCGGGCGCTGCGCCGCCTGCGGCGGCACGGACTTCGCGGCCGTAAAGGTCCTCGGGGACTGATCGGGACCGCGTCCGGAATTTATCGAGGACACAGCCACATGCAGGATCCGCGGCGTACGCAACGCTACCGGCGGCACGATCTCATCGACTGGTTCTCGCAGGAACAGGTGTCCGCGGCGCGCGTCGCCGTGATCGGCGCCGGCGCGGTCGGCAACGAGGTGGTCAAGAACCTCGCGCTGCTCGGCTGCGGGACGATCGACGTGTTCGACTTCGACGAGGTCGAGTTGCACAACCTCACGCGCGGCGTGCTGCTGCGCGAGTCCGACGCAGGGCGCAACAAGGCCGAGGCCGTCGCCGAGCGGGCGCGCGACCTCGACCCGCACGTCATGGTGCGCGCCGTGCCGGGCGACTTCTGGGACACGATGAGCCTCGGCCGGCTGCACCAGTACCACTGCGCGATCGCTGCCGTGGACAACTTCGAGGCGCGCCTGCGGCTCAACCAGCTGTGCCTGATCGGACGGGTGAACCTCGTGAACGCCGGGCTCGACAGCCGCTGGGCGGCGGTGGAGTCGTTCCCGTTCGCCGCGTCCGACGATGCCGCCTGCTACGAGTGCACGCTGCCCGAGTCGGCATACGCGCGAGTGGCCGAGCGCTACTCCTGCGGCGGGCTGCGCCGTCGCGCCGGCCTCGAGCGCCGCATCCCGACCACCGTGATCACGGCGAGCGTGGCGGGGGCGCTCGCCGCCTCGATGGCGCTGCGCCTCGGCGGCGAGGCGCCGCGGCACGCGCAGCGCCGGCTGCTCGACACGATCGGCGGCGCGGGTACATCGGTCGGGATCGAGCGCCGCGAGGGCTGCCCGGGCTGCGGCGCGTTCGCGCGGCCGCCGCGCGTCGTGCGCACCCGCAACCGCTGGTCGCCTCGCCGCGACGACCAGAGCGTCGCGGGGCCCGGGATCGTCGAGCAGCCGATGCGCCTCAGCGACCCGCTCATCACGGGCTACGAATGCGCGGCCTGCGGGCCGCTCGAGGAGGAGGCGCGGTACGTCAACCGGCGCGCTGCCGAGTTCGACGACGGCATCGCGACCTGTCCGAAATGCGCCGCGCCGGCGGTACGCATCGAGATCCGCGACACCTTCACGGTGGGTGAACTCACCGCACGCTTCCCCGGCGGGCCGGTGCCCGCCAAGTTCGCGCTGGCCGAGATCAACGGCGACCCGGTCTGTTTCGACCTCGAGGAGAACCTTGGCAAATGACGCAATCCCTCAAGCTCTACGTGCGCACCGCAGACCAGACCCGGCGGGCCGAACTCGACCTCGACGGAGCGAGCACCGGCGCCGACATCATCCAGGCGGCGGTGGACAACTGGGCGCTGCCGGCCGACACCGACTACACGCTGGTGAACACCACCACCGGCCGCGCCGTCGCCCCGGCCGAGGACCTCGCCCGCAGCGTGCGTCCCGGTGACGTGCTGGAAGTGCAGCCCGTGCTCGTCGCGGGCTGAGCGGCCAAACGCCGCAACATGACGAGCCCGATCCGCCTGCAGGCGGACCATGAGCGGCTGCGCGCGCTGGCCGCCGCCTCGGGCGAGATGATCGCGCTGCTCCATGGCCCGACGGCCGCTGCGCCACAGGCGGACGTCGAGCTTCGCTACGCGATCGCGCGCTCGGAGCGCTATCCCGCGGACCTTACCCGGCAGACCCGCCTGCGCATCGCGCTGCCGGGCCGGTACCCGTTTCAGCCGCCCACGGCCACGGTGCTGACGCCGGTGTGGCACCCGAACGTGTTTCCCTCCGGCACGATCTGCCTCGGCACGAAGTGGCTGGCCTCCGAGGGGCTCGACCTGTTCGTGCAGCGGCTGGCGCGGCTGCTGACCTTCGACTCGCTGCTGGTGAACACGGCCTCGGCTGCGAATCGCGCGGCGGCGGACTGGTACCAGCGCGCGAGGCTGCGCCACCCGGAGGCCTTCCCGTCGGACCAGCCGCGTTTCGGCGAGTCCGCGCGGCCGGCCCGCGCCCGCCGTGTCGGCTGGCAGGAGGCGCCGGCGGATGACGAGCGCGTGCCGACGTCCTGCCCGGGCTGCGCGCGCACGCTGCGCCTGCCGCGCGGACGCCGCGGGCGCGTGCGCTGCCCGGCCTGCGGCATCGCGTTCGAGGCAGTGACCTGATGCGCTGGACGGAGCAGGTTCAGTGCCTGCCACTGCAGCCGCTCGAAGCGCTGGCCGAGCGCGAGCCGGAACTTGCGGCGCTGCTGCCGTCGAACCCGTGCGGGGCCGGCCTGCTCCTCGCCGTCGGCACCGCGGCCTGCGAGACCGTGCTGCGGCACCTCGGTGACCATCCCGACGAGCAGGGCGGCCTGCTGCTCGGCGAGGTCTATGCCGAGGGCGACGATCCGGCGCGAAGCCGGGCGCTGCGGGTGACGCAGGCCGTGCCCGCCCAGGACTTCTCGAGCTCCGGCGTGTCGCTGCGCATGGCGAGCGGCGTCTGGGAAACGGCACGCGGGCGGCTCGGCCCGCAGGAGCTGGTGGTGGGCTGGTACCACAGCCACCCCGGCCTCGGTGCGTTCTTCAGCCACACCGACCGGCGCACGCAGCAGGCGTTCTTTCCGAACGCCTACAGCGTGGGCTGGGTGGTGGATCCGCTGCGCGGCGAGTCGGCGTGGTTCGTCGGTCCGCAGTCACTGCCGCCGGCGCGGGTGATCTACGGCGCGCCTCACTGCGTCGGCGGCCGCCCTCCGACGACCACGTCCGGCGGCGCGACGGGCAGCGGGGCCTGCTCCTCGGAGTAAGCCGGTGGTTCCGGGTAGGCGCGCGCCTCGGGGTTGGAGGGTGCCACGGGCTGGGCTGGCGCAGCGGGGCGGGGCAGCGCATCGAGGAAGGGCGGCTGCCCCACCACCTCGACCCGGTTCACGAAGTAGTCGGTCTCGCCGAAGCAGTTCGTCGGCAGGCCGCGGTGCTCGGCGTAGTGAAGGCGCACCTGCTGGCCGACGGCGGCCTGCAGCTGAGCGGCAACCTCGTCGTCGCGCACGCTGAATTCCCAGATCTGGGGCGCCACGCCGCCCACCACGTACATGGCGATCTCGCCTTCCCAGGTTTTGCAGATCCAGCCGCGCTTGGAGAATTTCTGGAGCACGCCCGCGCGGTCGCCGTCGGAGTAGCTCCACCACAGCATGACGAGCGTGTAGAGCGCGATCAGGACCAGCGCCCCGATCACGCTGCCCCAGAAATACGACCGGAAGCTGCGCCGCGGCGGGCGCGTCGCGGGCGGCGCCGGCGGTGGAACGGGAGGCACGGTCGGGTCAGGGGAGTTCATGCAGGATCCTCGAGGCGTCGGTCTGGTCGTCGATGCGGGCGTCGTGCCGCGCGCGGATCATAGCCGCACGCCGGTGCAGGCTGACAGGCTTCCCACCCGTCAAAGTTGGGATTCGATGGGCACCAGCCGCAGCAGCGTCACGGTGATGCGCCGTCCGGTGCTGGCGTCGGGTTCGCGCTCGAGCCGGCGGTCCTCGCCTTTCACCCGGTCGTACCAGACCAGCCCTTCGCCCTCTTCGAGCACCACGCGGTAGCTCATCTCGGGACCGATGATGTGGTCGAACTCGTGGCGCAGCTGCGCCGCGAGCTCCGGGCTCTCCAGCAGCACGCCCATCTCGGTGTTGAGGTTGGCCGAGCGCGGATCGATGTTCATCGAACCCACGAACACCCAGCGGCCGTCGATGATCATCGCCTTGGTGTGCAGGCTGGCGCCCGAGGAACCGGTGATGCTGATCTTGCTGCGCCCGGCCTCGCTGCCAGCCTTGCGCTTCATCTCGTAGAGATCCACGCCGCCGCGCAACAGGTCGCGGCGATGCCGCGCGTAACCGGTGTGCACCGCGGCCACGTCGGTCGCGGCCAGCGAGTTCGTCAGCACGGCGACCCGCACGCCGCGCTCCGCCTGCGCGACGAGACTCTCCGCACCGCGCTTGCCGGGCACGAAGTACGCCGAGACGATGAACAGCTCCTCCTCGGCCCCCTTCATGGCGCCCGCCAGTCCCGCGAGCACGTTCGACGCCCGCACGCCTTCCTTCTTGGTGCCGACCTTGGACGGGTCGTCCACCAGCAGGCGGACGTTCTCCACGCGCAGCGACGGCGCCTGCTGCAGCAGCATCTCGGCACGCGTGCGTTCGTCGCGCAGTGCCAGGATGTAGGGGTCGTCCGCGGCTTCCTCGCGGTACGCCCGCGCGTCGGCAATCATCTGCTCGAGCGCGCCGGGCTTCGGCTTCTTGCCGTCGAAACGCGCCACGGGAACGGCGTTCGGGCTGTTCCAGTAGTCGTCGAAGGACGCGCTCACCTCTGCGACGACGGGCCCGGTGAGCAGCAGGTCGAGGTCGCTGAAGTTCGAGTGCTTGGAGGCACCAAAGTATTCATCGCCGATATTGCGCCCGCCCACGATCGCGACGCGGTTGTCGGCGATCCAGGCCTTGTTGTGCATGCGGTGATTGAGGCGGCTGCCGCGCAGCACGTACTCGCTCACCAGCCCGAGCAGCCCGGAGCGGCTGTAGAACGGGTTGAAGACCCGCACCTCGAGGTTCGGGTGCAGGTCGGCGACGACGAAGACCTCGTGCTTCGCGCGCGCGTCGATGTCGTCCACCAGCACCCGAACCCGCACGCCGCGCTCCGCGGCACGCATCAGCTCCGCCGCGAGCAACTTGCCGGTGAAGTCGTCGTGCCAGATGTAGTACTGCACGTCGAGCGTGCGCACGGCCGCTGCCGCCGTGACGGCGCGGTAGGCGAACGCCATCACGTTCTGCTCGATGAGCCTCACGCCGGAGACCGTCGGGCTCTCGCCGAGGTGCCGCAGGGCGGCTGAATCGAGGCGGCCGGTAGCGGCCGGCGGGATCGCGTAGCTCGGCTCGATGCCGTCGAGCCGGGGCGCCGTGGCGCAGTGCGTGAGCCACGGCAGCAGCGCGAGCAGCGCGAGGCGCGCCGCGCGTCCGGCCCGCCGCGGAGTCATCTCAGGGCGCCCCTGCATCATCCGCGACAAACTCGTCGAGCCGTTCGATCAGGTAGGAGTGGAACGGGTTGCTGCGCTGCCGGGTCAGCGCCCACATCGGCAGGGCCAGCACGCCATTCTCGCCACGCACCTCGATGCGTCCGAGCTGCACGTGCTCGGCTTCCGCGACGGGCTCGTAGCCGTAGAGCGGATCGTTCGGAGGGAACGGCAGCGCAACGTGGGACAAGGAGAACACCGTCCGCGGCCACGACAGCTCCAGCGGCCGCGTCACCTGTTCGTTGGAACCGGCAGGCGCCCGGAGCTCCTTGACCTGCAGCGTGTCCGGCGTCTCGTTGGTGATCACCGTGAGCCCGAACGGCCGCTGCGGAAGCGCGAGCAACCGCTGCGTCAGCGGTCCCGGGTCGGTGACCAGCAGCTGCTGGACCATCGAGTACCGGTTCACGTCGAACAGCACCAGCTCGTGGTCCCCGGGGGCGAGGTGCTCGAGCAGCGCATCGACCACGGCTTCGGCGCGCACCGTCGAATCCACCGTGGAGAGAAACACGAGCACGGGCGGGAAGCCCTCGATCGGCCGGCCGTTCGCCAGCTTCAGCACGCGGCGCGAGACGCGCGTCGTGAGCCGGTGCGTCTGGCCGGCCGCGTTGAACGAGAACGAGTTGTACTTGTACGGATCGAACTCGGCCTGGATGACCTGCCACGCGGCCCGCTCGAAGCCCGGCACGGACGACAGCCCCGTCCGCAGCTGGGCGACGCCGGCGAGGCGCGTGATGCCGATCGACGGCGAAATGAGCACGAGGCCGGCCGGCTTCGGCAGCGCTTCGCCTTCGAGTATCGAAAGCGTGTAGTCCACCGCGAGCGCCGCGCCGTTCGAGTAGCCGACCATGTAGATCGGCAGGTCGGGACCGGCCTGCCGGCGCAGGTCGAGCATCGCCATCCGCACGGCCGCCTGCATGTCTTCGACGCGGAACGTGACCAGACCCGACGGCGCGGTGCCGTGTCCCGGCAGCCTGAGGCCGACCACCTCGAAGCCGCCCGCCGCCAGGTGCTCGCCGATCGAGCGCAGGCTGTAGGGCGCGTCCGTGAGGCCGTGAAGCAGCAGGACGACGCCACGGCGCCCGCCGGTCGCCGGCGCGGCCTCCAGGTGGAAGCTGCGATTCCAGTCCACGGGCCAGATGGCGGGGTCGCTGCGGCTGCCGGGCCGGAACCGGTTGAACGCTTCACGGTCGCCGGGCGCGCTCTGAACATAGACCTGGTCGCGCAGTTCCGCGAACAGCCGATCCTCGAGCTTGCGATAGTCCGCCAGCGTGGTGATCTCGGCGGCATCGGCCGCCGTGAAGTCCTGCAGGGCGGTCTCGTGCCAGGCCCTGGGCTCGGGCCCGCTGCGCAGAAAGTGCCAGTACAGCGCGAGCGCAATCAGCGCCAGGCCGAGCAGTGCGCAGCCTGCGGCGAAGAGGAGCCAGCGCACGAGGGGACGGATCATCTGCAGTCCGGGCTTGGGGCCGCAGGAGCGCGGCCGCCGATGATAGTCCGAACGGCTCGCCTCTCGTACAAACCCGAATGGTCGTGACCGCACGCGCAGGGCAGCATCGGACCGGTCAAGCCCGCCCTGGCCCGGCCTCGATGTCCCGTACCCGGTTCCCGCAGATCCTGGCGTTCATGACGCCCTTCCCGTTCTCGATCGACATCGAGGCGCCGCTCGGCGAGGCGCACGCTTTCCTGCGCGAGCGTCGGATCCGCCACCTGCCCGTCACGCGCGAAGGCGTGCTGGCCGGCGTGCTGAGCGACCGCGACATCAAGCTCGCGCTCGGCCCCGACCTCGGCTCGCCGCCGGAACGCGAGCTGCGAGTGAGCGACGTGTACCAGCCGGAGTGCTACGTCGTGGACGCCGGCGCACTGCTCGAGGAGGTCGCCGCCAACATGGCCGAGCGTCACGTCGGTTCGGCGCTGGTGACGCGGGGGGGCAAGCTGGTCGGCATCTTCACCACCACGGACGCCTGCCTGGCGCTCGCCCGTCTGCTGCGCGAGCGGCACCCGGAATCCCCGCCCGACCAGGTGGCCTGAGACGCCATGAACGACTCCGTCCGGTCGATCAATGCGCCCTGCGCCGATCGCCTGCGGGAGGCCGCCGACCTGCTCGAGGCGCAGCACGCCAATCCGTTCCGGGTGTCCGCCTACCGCAAGGCGGCCGCCACGGTGCTCGGCTTGCCGGAGGACGTCGCGGCGATCGCCACCCGCGACGGGCTGCCCGGCCTCGAGGCGCTGCCGAACATCGGCCGTGGCATCGCCGCCGCGCTGCTCGAGATGACGCGAACGGGACGGTGGATCCAGCTCGAGCGGCTGCGCGGCAACGCCGACCCCGTCCAGCTGCTCACCGCGGTGCCGGGCCTCGGCCATCGGCTCGCGGAGCGCATCCACGAGGAACTGCACGTGGACACGCTCGAATCGCTCGAGCTTGCCGCCCACGACGGACGGCTCGAGTCGGTGCCCGGCGTCGGGCCGCGCCGGGCAGCGTCGATCCGCGCGAGCCTGCAGGCCATGCTCTCGCGCACCCGTCCGCGCTTCGCGACGAACGCTCAGTCCACGGAGCACGGGCCCGAGGTCGCGACCCTGCTCGCGGTGGACCGCGACTACCGCCACGAGGCGGAAGCGGGCCGGTTGGCCACCATCGCGCCGCGGCGTTTCAATCCCTCGGGCGAGGCGTGGCTGCCCGTGCTGCACGCCGCGCGCGACGGCTGGCACTTCACCGCGCTGTTCTCGAATACGGCGCAGGCGCACCAGCTGAACCGCACGCACGACTGGGTGGTGCTCTATTTCTACGACGACGAGCACGCCGAGGGGCAGCACACGGTCGTGACGGAAACCCACGGGCCGCTCGCGGGACGACGCGTGGTGCGCGGGCGCGAGGCCGATTGCCGCGCGTACTACGCGGACCGGGCCGACGCCGTCCAGGGACACGCGGCGAACGGCTGACTAGTTGGGCTCCCGCCCGAGCTTCAACGCCCTGCGCACCTCGGCGAAGTCGGTGGGTCGCTCGCGCGGCGGGAAGAAGTCGTCCGGGAACCAGACGAACGAGAGGCGCATCAGCCGCTCGCTCGGGTCACAGCCCGGCGGCTCGCAGGGGTCGCGGCTCGGCTCCACCTGCCGGATGTAGAGCCCGAAGCGGTTGCCGCTGCGCAGCAGTGTGTTGTCCGAGAACGGCAGCGAGTACGGCGACAGCGTGAACTCCACGAACTCGCTGCGGGCGGCTTGGCCGGCCCCCTTGCGCGCGCTGGCCGGTTCGACCGTGATGTACGCGGCGAGGCTCTGGTTGGCCCAGTCGAGATCGTTGAGGGAGATCAGCAGTCGATCGCGGCAGTCCGGCGAGACGGCCACCAGCTGGCGCGACTGGCGCGCGGAATGATCTCCGCCGCTGCGCACGCATTGCAGTTCGAGAGCCCCCGCGCTGGTACCGGCCGCCTGGGGCAGGAAGCAGGTCTGCAGGCCCTCGGCCGCCGCCTCCGCCGTCGAGACGAGCCAGAGCTCCTCGAAGATCCCGGCACGCTCCTCCGTCGTCGCGCAGCCACCGTCGCCCGCCCGACCCAGCATGGCGATCTGCCGGCCGGTCACGCGACGCGCGACGGAGCGCAACGTGCGGCGGTTCGCCGGCGTCTGGCCCTCCAGCCGCTCCACGTAGCGCAGCAGCGGCCCGAGCTCGAAGTGCTCGTGGAAATTGAGCGCGAGCAGTTCGGCGAGCAGCGTCAGCCGGTCGGCCCGCTCGCGCGCGACGGCAACCGTGTCTTCGCTGCCGGCGACGCCGCCGATGAGCTTGCTCTGGTCGATCAGCGGGTTCACCAGCTGGCTGAACATGTTCGAGCGCAGGTTGCTCTCGGCTTGCTCGCGCTGGTTGATGGTGGCGCGCGCGTTGTTGCGCTCGGAAATGGTGAGCGTGAGCCACGTGCCCACGATCGTGGCCATTACCGTCAGCGTCGGGAGGGCCAGCTTGTTGAAGATCTCGACCCAGAACTGAATCCGGGCCCGCCAGCCGCTCCCGGCCGCCAGGTCTTCGGGCCCGCGTGCGTCGCTCACGAGCGCAACCTAGCTGCAGTCGAGATTCACGCTGGTCGGCTGCGCGAGGCTGCGCAACGTCAGCTGCTTGCCCTTGTTCGGGGCGAGGCACTCCGCGACGTACGAGCCTGCGGGCAGCCAGACCTGGAAGGACCCGGCAGGTAGTCGTGCGACCTCCTTGCCGTCGCGGTCCCGGATCACTGCCTCGGCACTCGCCGGGCCCAGGACACCCTGCACGACATCTGCCATGGATCGTGGAGCGGCGAGCACGGTCGCCAGCGCGAGGGCGGTAATCAGCGGAGACGAGGGATGCATCGATCAGTCTCCGTGTTGAAGCAACACAGCCAGCCTAGACCTGCGACGGAGCCCGCACAAGCCTCCCTCCGCAGCCCAGCACGCGGTTCAGAAGATATAGGCGAGCGCGAACAGGCCGAGCATCGTGAACACGAGGGCGAGCTTGGCCAGCGTGCCGAACAGCAAGCCGATCCACGTCGCGACGCCCGCGCGCGTCGCCTGCTGCACCTGTCCGTGCGACATCAGCTCGCCGGCCACGGCACCCACGAACGGACCGAGGATCAGGCCCGGCAGGCCGAGGAAAATGCCCGCGAAGGTGCCGAGTGCGGCGCCCGCCACGGCGAGCTTCGTGGCGCCCACGCGCTTCGCGCCCATTGCCGTGGCCGCCAGGTCGATCACGAACGACAGCAACGTCAGCAGCCCGAGGACCACCAGCGGGAACGCACCGACCTGCTCGAAACCGCCCGCCCAGGCGGCCAGCAGCAGGCCCGCGAACACCAGCGGCACGCCGGGCAGCGCCGGCAACACCGAACCCGCGATGCCGATGCCCACCAGCAGCAGGGCCAGCACCCACCACAGCACTTCGACCGACATGCATCACCTCGAGACCGACCGGGAGCGGCCATGGTGCCCGTCGCCGGGCCGGCCGTCATCCCGCGCGGTAGACTCCGCGGCCTCGGCATGCAAGCCCTCCCCACACTGCCGATCGTCGCGGCACTGCCCGCGCTCGCCGAAGCACTCGAGGCCGGCCGACAGGTCGTGCTCGAGGCGCCGCCGGGCGCAGGCAAGAGCACCGTCGTGCCGCTCGCGCTGCTCGACGCGGCGTGGCGCGGCGACGAGCGCATCGTCATGCTCGAGCCGCGTCGCATCGCGACGCGCGCAGTGGCCGAGCGCATGGCCACGCTGCTCGGCGAGCGCAGCGGCGAGCGCGTCGGCTTCCGCACTCGGCTGGAGTCGCGCATCGGGCCCCGCACGCGGCTCGAGGTCGTGACCGAGGGCATCCTCACCCGGCAGCTGCAGCACGACCCGGCGCTCGAGGGCGTGGCGTGCGTGATCTTCGACGAGTTCCACGAGCGCGGCCTGCAGGGCGACCTCGGGCTCGCGCTCGCGCTCGAGTGCCAGCGGCACCTGCGGCCCGAGCTGCGGCTCGTCGTGATGTCGGCGACCCTCGATGGCGAGGCGCTCGCGCGGCTCATGGGCGCGGCGCGCATCGTGCGGGCGCCGGGTCGGATGTTCGAGGTCGAGACCTTCCACGTCGCGCCGCCGCCCGGTGCACTGCCGCACACCCTCGCGCAGCGCGTCGCGGGCCGCGTTGCGGCGGCCCTCGATTCGCACGAAGGCGACGTGCTGGCGTTCCTGCCGGGCGCGGGCGAGATCCGGCGCGTGGTCGAGGCGCTGTCGGAGCGCCTGCCGGCCGACCGTTGCGTCGTGCTTCCGCTCTATGGCGACCTTCCATCCGCCGCACAGGACGCCGTGCTGCGGCCGGACCCGCACGGACGGCGCAAGATCGTCATCGCCACCAATCTCGCCGAGACCAGCCTCACCATCGACGGCGTGCGCATCGTCGTGGACTCCGGGCACGAACGCCGCAACCGCTTCGATCCCGCCACCGGCATGAACCGGCTCGAGACCGTGCGCATCTCGCGCGCCTCGGCCGACCAGCGGCGCGGCCGCGCGGGTCGCACCGCGCCGGGCGTGTGCTACCGGCTGTGGAGCGAATCGGCGCACGCGGCCCTGCTGCCGCAGGCGCCGGCGGAGATCCTCGAGGCCGACCTCGCGCCACTCGCGCTCGAGCTCGCCTGCTGGGGCGCGAACGACCCGGCGGCGCTCGCCTGGCTCGACCCGCCGCCGCCGGCGTCGCTGGCGCAGGCGCGCGAGCTGCTCACGCGGCTCGAAGCGCTGGATGCACGCGGCCGCGCCACGCCGCTCGGCCGCGAGATGGCCGCGCTCGGCGTGCACCCGCGCCTGGCGCACATGATCCTGCGCGGCCAGGCGCTCGGACTCGGGCCGCTCGCCTGTGCCGTCGCGGCGGTGCTCTCCGAGCGCGACCCGCTGCGCGGCGTGGCCGGCCCGGCCGATCCCGACCTGCGCAGCCGCGTCGATGCGCTGCGCGGTCGCGGGCTGCCCCCCGGCACGAGCGCGGACCGCGGTGCGCTCGCCCGCATCGGGCGCGTGGTCGAGCAGCTCGAGCGCCGGATCGGACGGCGTGCGCCGGCGGGCGGGGCCGCGGGTACCGCGCCGGAGGAATCCGAGGCCGTCGGCCTGCTGCTCGCCTTCGCTTATCCCGATCGCATCGGGCGCTCGCGCGGGGAAGGCGGCCGATACGTGCTCTCCGGCGGTCGGGGCGCCGCGCTGCCGGGACCGAGTGCGCTCGCCCGCTCCGAATACCTCGCGGTCGCGGCGCTCGATGCAGGCGAGCGCGAGGCGCGTATCCAGCTCGCAGCGCCGCTGGCGCTGCCGCTTCTACTCGAGCACTTCGGCGGACTGGTCGAGGAGGCGACGCGCGTCGAGTGGGACCCCCGCAGCGAGGCGGTCGCCGCGCGGCGCATCCGCCGACTCGGCCAGCTCGTGATCGAGGACGAACCGTTGCGCGATGCAGGCGAGCGCGCCGCCGCCGCGATGCTCGATGGCATCCGCACGCTCGGCCTGCGGTGCCTGCCCTGGACGCGAGAACTCGAGCAGTGGCGGGCGCGGGTCGCGTTCGCCCGGGCGCAGGATCCGCGCGGCGCGACGGCCTGGCCCGATGTTTCCGATGCAGCTCTGCTCGAGGGAATGGAGTCGTGGCTCGCCCCGTGGCTCGAGCGCATCACCCGCCGTGAGCAGCTCGCGCGCCTCGACCTTCGCGGCGCGCTGCACGGCCAGCTCGACTGGAACGCACAGCGTCGGCTCGATGTGCTTGCGCCCACCCACCTCGTCGTGCCGAGCGGGTCGCGCATTGCCGTCGACTACTCGGGCGGCGTGCCGACGCTCTCCGTGCGACTGCAGGAAGTCTTCGGACTTGCCGAGTCGCCGCGCGTCGCCGAAGGTCGCGTGCCGGTGACGCTCGAGCTGCTGTCGCCCGCGCGGCGGCCGGTGCAGGTGACGCGGGACCTCGAGAGCTTCTGGTCGCGGGGCTACCACGAGGTGCGCAAGGAACTGAAGGGCCGCTACCCGAAGCACTACTGGCCCGAGGACCCGCGCGAGGCCGTCGCGACGCGGCGCGCGCGACCGTCGGGCGCGTGAGAATGCGGGCGATGATCACGTCGAATCACCGTGCGTCAGTCGCGGCCCGGGCACGGGGCCTGCTGCTCGCCGGCCTGCTGGGCCTGCTGGGCCTGCTCGCCGCCTGCACGCCGTTCCGTCACGGGCTTCCGGGCGACGGGGCCACGGCGGATCCCGGCCGCGCACTGCTGCAGGCGGCCGAGACGCGCATCGGTGCGCCCTATCGCTACGGCGGCACCGGGCCCGATGCCTTCGATTGCAGCGGGCTCGTCACCTACGCGCACCGCCAGGTCGGCATCGCCGTGCCGCGCACGGCGGCGGAGCAGTTCGCCAAGGCGACGCCCGTCAAGCGCCGGCAATTGCGACCGGGCGACCTCGTGTTCTTCCGTCTGTCGGGTCGGAAGGTGGGCCACGTCGGCATCTACGTCGGCGACGATCGCTTCGTGCACGCGCCGCAGAGCGGCGGGCGGGTGCACGTCGCGAGCCTCGAGGATGCGTGGTTTCGACAGCGGTTCGTCGGCGGGGGACGCTTCTACGCGCCACCCCCGTAACAGCCCGCCGTCGCCGACCGGGCGGGCGGCTCAGAGCAGTTCGCGCAGCTTCACGCTCTCGGCACCGCCGAGCTCCGCGATCTGCGCCAGCAGCAACTCGGCGGCGGCGACCGCGTCCGCGCCGGCCGAGTGCCGCTGGTGATCCGGGAGTCCGCGCCGTTCCCGGCAGGCGTCCAGCGTCAGGTCGCCATGCATTTCCCGCACTTTGCCGCCGCCTCCCTCGACCAGGTGGCGTTCGAGTGCCATCGTGTCGATGAACGGGTTGGGCAACGGCACGCCGCCGAGCCGGCGCAGCAGCGCGGCCAGGAAGCCGCGCTCGATCGCAGCGGCGTGCGCGACGATGGCGCGGCCGGCCAGCTCGGGCAGCAGGTCCTCGATCAGTGCCTCGGTCCCGCCGGCATCGTCGAGGTCGCTGTCGAGGATCCCGTGGATGACGGCGCTCTGGCCGACGCCCCCCGGACTGCCGGCGCGGACCCGCAGCTCGCGGGCACTGGCCAGTACGATGCGGTCGCCGCGGATCAGCACCCAGCCCGCCGCGATGATGTGATCGCGCTCGGCGTCGAGACCGGTGGTCTCGAAATCGAGCGCGATCATTTCGAGGTGGGCCACGCGCGTGCCACCTGACGGCAGCGGCTGCTCGAGCAGGCGCTGCTGCAGCGGCAGCGAGCAGGCGCGCCGGGCCCGCGACAGGCGTATTCGCTGCAGCAGGCTCACCGCGGAAAGTCCAGGATGAGTCCCTTCTGCGCCTCGCGGATGACCAGGAACGCCTCGCGCAGCGCGGCGCGTTCGGCGTGGCTGATCGTGCGCGGGTCGAGGTGGTTGTGCGGTTCCTCCCCGCGTCGCACCTGCTCGGCGTGCAGGCGCACGCGCAGCCCGGCGAGCAGCAGGTGCGCGCCCGACAGCCGATCGGCATCCCTCGGGCTCAGCCGGTTCGCCTCGAGCATCGCGGCGATCCGGGCCTGCGTACCGGGGGTCGCGACGCCCGCCTCCAGCGCACGCACCCGCACGAGGTCGGTCAGCGGCATCAGGCCGCTGGCCTTGATCTCGAGCGTCTCGCGGTGCTCGCCCTTGCTGGCGAGCACGAAGCGCCGGAAGAATCCGAGCGGCACGTCGTAGCCGGCCGCCTGGCGCGCCAGCGCCGCGATGAAGACGCCCTTGCCGGAGCCGGTGCCGCATTCACCGAGCGCCTGGCTGACCCGTTCGGCGAGCTGCTGGTCGCCATGGACGGCGCGCAGGTCGAAGAAGATGCTGATGCGCAGCACCGCCTCCGGGTCCGGCACGGCGGCCCAGGTGCGGAAATGCTGCAGCCAGCCTGACAGCGGCTGCCGCCACTCGTCGGTGGTCGCCATGATCTTGCCGGGGCAATACGGGTAGCCGCAGGCATCGAGGCCGTCGCAGACGAAACGGGCCAGCGCGGCGAACCAGGCGTCCGCGCCGGGCGGGGCGTCGTCCGCGTAGACGATCCCGTTGTCCTGGTCGGTCTTGATGCTCTGCTCGGCCCGGGCCTGCGAGCCGAAGGCGAGCCAGGCGAACGGTGCCGGCGGCGGTCCCAGCGCCTGCTGGGCGAGAGCGATCAGGCGGCGCGTGACCGCATCGTTGATCGTGGTGAGCACCTTCGGCACCTGCTCGGCGCGCATCCCCGAGGCGAGCATCAGTTCGAACAGCTTCGGCACCTGCTGGCAGATCTTGACCAGGGCCTCGACCGAGCCGGCCTTCTGTACCTGCGCGGCCAGGTAGAGCGGGTGCTGGGTCTGCAAAGTCATCAGGTCGCGCGTCGTCACCATGCCGACGATCTGCTGGTCGCGCGTCAGCGGCAGGTGGTGGATGCCGCGTCCGGCCATCGCGAGAATGCCCTCGAGCACCGGGCTGGACGCATCGAGGGTCAGCGGGTCGGTGGTCATGATCGCGGACACGGGCTCCTCTGGACTGCGACCCTCCGCGAGCACGCGATTGCGCAGGTCGCGGTCGGTGACGATGCCGCGAACGCGGTCACCGTCGCTGACGAGCACCGAAGAGACGCCGTGCTGCGACATGATGCGCGCCGCGGCCGCAATGGTCGTCTGCGGAGTCACCACGATCGGCTCGGAATGCAGCAACTCGCCCATCGGCGTCATGAACAGCGTCTGGCCGGACGATCTGCGCGGTTGCAGCGCCGAGATCAGCCGCTCTTCGAGACTGCGCATGTAGTGGGTGCCGAAGTCCGGCGACCCGGCGCGCAGCGCGTCGAATGCCACGCGCGGAATCATCCAGACGAGGCCGTCCTCGATCATCGTGATCTTGAATCGCACCGGCTTGCCGGTCAGCAGCGACTGCAGCCCGAAGCTCTCGCCCTCCCCGTAGCGGTCGACGAAATTGCCGTGCTGGTCGTGGGCCTCGACGGCGCCGCGCCGGATGATGTACAGCGTCTCGTTGTGGTCCCCGACCTCGAGCAGCACCGTGCCCGTGCGCCGGTAGATGGCCTCGATCGCCGCGGCGGCACGACGCCTGAGCGCCGCGTCGAGCAGGTCGAATGGCGGGGTTTCCTCGAGGAACTTTTCGACGTCGGCCAGCGGATTGCTCATGGTCGTCAATCATAGCGCTGACCGTATACTGGCGGCGGTCCCGTAGCTCGCGCGGAGTGCCTGATGTCCGGATCCGAGAAGTTCCGTTCGCCGCGTATCGTCCGGCGCCAGCGCTCCGGCGAGGGCAGCGGGTTGTCCTGGTCAGCCTTGCGCCCTGCCGAGCTCTGGACGACGCTCCGGTCCTACTTGGGGCTGGGTCGCGAGGCGGCGCCGGAGCCGATCGATACGCCCGAGGCGCTGGCCCGTTTTCTCGACAAGCGCGCCAGCTTCGTCGCACAAACATCGCTTTACGGCTACCTGCGCACCCGCACCGGCATGCGCTACCCGGAACTGTTCGACGACGACCCGTTCGTCGCGTCGATCAACATCGCGAAGTGGCACGTCTGGCTGGATTGCCTGTCCGACCTCGCCGTCTATGCAGGAAGCCGCCTGGCGCAGG
>Ga0209391_10000301_pt1 | contig 22304 bp, 19 predicted proteins | sample PPLLak3March2015_FD_187246 | JGI IMG/M metagenome (GOLD analysis project Ga0209391, IMG submission 187246) | Freshwater sediment microbial communities from Prairie Pothole Lake near Jamestown, North Dakota, USA - PPLs Lake P7 Core (1) Depth... | ecosystem: Environmental > Aquatic > Freshwater >...
CTCCGGTACTCCTACACCTACGGGTTCGTGGGTCGCCTGGCGATGAAGATGTACCTGGCGTCATCGGGCAGCGACAAGGTTGGTTTCACGGTGATCGGGGATCAAAACGATCCGCAACCGAAATTCATCGGCGGCGTCCGCGGCGCGATCGAGCGCAACACGATGCGCTACTACCTTGCCATCGACGCCTATCTCGGCGCGCTCGCGACGCCCGCCGACGGGCGGTTCGAACAGAGCCTCGAGCGCTGGTTCAATGCCACCGAACTCTACCCCCGCCAGCTCCGCGAAATCGACCGCGATACCTATTTCGCGATGAAGCGCAGCGAGTACGTGCGACAACAGACGGCGAAATAGCCGCTGGCACGGCGGGCGCCGCCGCCTAGTCGCGGGTTAGCGCTTCGGGGACGTAGGTGTAGTGCCACGGCGCCGGCGGAGAAGCCTGGGGACCGACGAACCTTTCGCTCGCTGCACGCACGGCTGCATCGAGTTTCGCCGCCCATCCCGCCGCGCCCCAGTCCGTAGCGATGGTCGCCGTGCTTGGGCCGGCAATGACCCGCCCGCCTTGATGCACCTGGAAGTCGATCGCTCGCATCTGGCCGTGCAAAGACAATCCCGGTGCCGCGATCGTCGGCGTCGGCACGGGTCGGTGTCCGGACAGGAACGTCTCGAGTGCCTGCCGGGCCTGTTCGGGCCGGTCCGCGGGAAATCCAGGCGAAGCGATCAGGGCCTGAGCGGCCACGAGGATCTCATCCGCCGCGGCCTTCACCGACTGGTTGCTGTTCCAGTGCTCGATCTGCACGTCGAGGCTGCGCACCTGCGAATTCACGTACAACTCGAAGCCGGGGTTGGCAGCGACGAACGCCGTCCGGACCCTGTCGATCTCCTGCTGCAGGTCGCGTTGCCCTGGGGAGCCGTCGAAGGCCGCGATCTGTTCCTGGGTCCAACTCCAGCGCTCGGCAAGGTTGGATGCGCTCCGCAGGTATGAGCGCAGCGCCAGCAGTTGCCGGCCGGTGCCGTCGAGCCGGGCCAAGGTCTGTGCCACCCGAGGATCGAGCTGTGCGCTGATCGACGCGACATATGCCTGCAGCAGGGGAGCGGGATCGGGAGTCGCTGCGCAGGCAAGGCCGACTGCGGTCAGCGACGCTGATAACGCTGCAACGGTGGCTATCCAGGCCCTTGTGATCATCGCCAACCTCGTCGCCAACCCGGCACCCCTAGTCGGGCAGCTCGAGTACCCGGCTCTCGACGCTGGTAGTAACCCGGCTGGCCGCCCGCTCGCGAGGCTGCTTCACGCGGGTCACCCACACCTCATGCGGGTCCCAGGAGGCCGAATTTGTGCTGCGCATGACGTGAGCGTCAGCGGACTGGCGATCCCGCGATACAACGTCGGCCTGCACTTTCATCTTGTCGGACCAACTCATCCCAAGCCCCCAGGCTGCGCGCCGTCACTTCAGAATTCGGCTGATTGATAGGAGATTCAGTTGGAAGAATATGGGTGGTCGCCGACACGCTCTGTGCGGTGTCGCACGCACGCGAGCCTTGGTTGAACCCGCGGGCAGGGGAGCAGGCGATCGGTACCATGACGTCTCCGCGACGGTGGCTGATCACCCCGAGCCCTTGCAGCTTGCCGACCGCCGCGGTCGCGCCCCCACAGCGGACGCCGGGCATGCGGGCGATGAGGCCCTTTTGCTTTCTGGCCATAGAGTAATCTTGGAGTCGGCTCCAGGCCCGTTCGATTCGCGGTGCCCAGGTCCCTGACATGCACTACCCATCATTCGGCGAATACGCGGACGCACTCCGGCTCAACCTGGAAGTCGTGTTGTCGGATCCGGTGCTCGGCCGGGGCACCCTTTGCACCCGCGGGCCCGGGCTGCCAGCGGTGCACGGCGGCACGTACGCACTGACGTTCGCGGTGGTGACGAGCGCGGGCAAGTTCGCGGTCCGTTGCTTCCACAAGGAACTCGACTCGCTGCCCGCGCGTTACGGCGCCATCGAGCGTCACCTCGGACGGATCAACAGTCCGTATTTCGTCGACTGCCAGTTCCAGCCGAACGGCATCACCACCGAAAGCGGCACCTACCCGATCGTGCGGATGGAATGGGTAGAAGGCCCGAACCTGGCGACCTACGTCGCGGATCACCGTCACGACGCCGGCGCGCTCCTCGAACTGCGGTTCGCGCTGCGCCGGCTCGCGATGCACTTGCGCGCCAAGGGTGTGGCGCACGGCGATATACAGCCATCCAACGTCATCGTGCAGGGCGATGGCAACCTGCGACTGATCGACTACGACGGCCTGTTCGTGCCCGAACTGGCGCCGCTCGGCAGTGCGGAGCTTGGCCAGCGCAATTTCCAGCACCCGGGACGGCAGGCGCGGCATTTCGACGCGAGCCTCGACGTGTTCTCGTTCGCGGTGATCGACTTTGCTCTGCGCGCGCTCAGCGTCCGTCCGGACCTCTGGGACCTCACCAGCAGCGGCGAGGACGCCTTCCTCCTGCGTGCAACCGACTTCACCGACCCGGCGCACTCGGCGATTTTCGCCCTCCTGGGTCGCGAGCCAGGCTTCGAGCAGCGGACGCGGGACCTGGCGTCGGTCTGCGGTTCGCCGTTCGAATCGATACCGCCGCTGGAGGATTTCGTGGCTGGCCGCGGTATCCCGGCGGCCACCGTCGAGTTGTTCGGCGACCCGGCCGCGCACGAGCGCCCGCCGTACGTGGCGGCGAACTGCGTCGTCGATGCCGCGGACTTCGCGCAGTGCTGCAGGCACGTCGGCGAGCGCGTCGAACTGGTCGGCCGTGTCGTGAGCGTCGCGCGAGGCCCTGCCCCGACCGAGGGCGCGGCGTGCGTGCGGGTCGAGTTCAGCGACCCCGCATGCGACATGACCTGCCTGACGCTCTGGCCGGACTCGCTGTCCCGTCTCGAGACGGTCCCGGACGAGACCTGGGTCGGGCAGTGGGTCAGCGCGGTGGGACTCGTCGAGCCGGTCGCGAGCGACCGCGGGGGCGTGCCGTACCAGAAGGACGTCTCCATCACGATCGAGGGGCAGGGCCAGCTGCAGCGGCTCACGGAGGCCGAGGCAAGCCACCGGTTGCGCTCGCAGGGAGTCCCGGCCGGCCGGTCACTGGACCCGGCGGGTCGCGTCCGGACCGAGCCGGTGGCCGCGGTCGCCCGGGCCCAGGACGCGGTCCGCGCGCCGACCGACGCCGTGCCGGCACGGCGCCCACGCCCGTCGCGCGGGTATTGGTGGGTGGGTGCCGCCGTACTCGCCCTGTCTGCGGGTTATCTGTTGCTGTCGGTGGAGCCCGCTCGCGAGCCGAAGACGCCGTCCGTCGCGGCGGTGGATGCGCCTTCACCCGCAGCCGTCGATGCCGTCCCGCCTGCGCCGGTGGCTCCGGCCACGCCGCGCGCCTCGATCGAGACGGCGGTTGCGGAGCTCATCTCGAAGCAGGATCTGAAAGCGACCGACACGACCGTCGAGACCGTCGCCGGGGCATTGAGCATCCTCCCCGCCGAGGACGGGCAGTGCCAGCGTATCGGCCTGCCAGACGGCAACACCGTCCCCGACCTGTGCGAGGACCGCATCGCGTTTGCGCATCGAGCGGTGTTCGCGGATCGCGAAGTGATCGTGGGTTTCACGCGTTGCGACGACGCCGAGGCGCCCTGCGGGCTGCGACGGCCGTTCTGGCTCGAGCTGCGTGCAGGATCACCGCCCACGCTGCGCCGCATGCCCACCTTGTGGGTCGGCTCCAGTCAGCCCGTCGTCTCCGCTTCGAGCGCGGGCGTGGAGGTCGATCTCGGCACCTGGAACGGCGAGCGTCGGCTCGCCACGCTGAGCGCGGCGGGCAACCTCGTGGTGGAGCGCAGCCGCGCGCCCATCCGGCCGCTCAGTCGGTCGGATTGCGCGATCGTTGCCCGGTCCCTCGAGGATTGCGCAGTCAACCGCGATTGCAGTTCGTTTGCGCTCAGCGCAAAGCGGATCCCGGCTTCGCGTTGGGCCGGCCTCAAGCGCGCCTACCACGAAACGACCGGGCTCGATGTAGCGGTGTTCCGCAACCTGTGCGTGCGAAGTTGCGAGCTCGGCTTCACGCCGAGCTATGAATTGATCCGCCGCAACGCCTGCGATGGCGCAAAGCCGGACCAGTGGCCGCTGGACGAACCGGCAGGTGGCTTGCAGCGTTAGTCGCGCACTCCTCGGACGCGCCTGGCAGTCGATTTCCACGGCTGACCGACGTCGGCCGCAGGGCTAGACTAAATGAGGCGTCACCGCGAGCGCGCCCACAGTCCGGTGTGCGGCGATGACGGTGCGAGCGATCCAACACCAGGGAGACATCGATGAAATTGCTGATCAGCGTTGCATTGGTCCTGCTTGCCGGCTGCGCAGCGACTCCCGAGAGCCTCGATTCCGTGGCGCGCACGGAGTCGGCACGAATGCCGGCACCCACCCGACCCTTCTCAAGCTTTGCGGGCTACGAGTTGAAGCCCATGACCTTGAGTCCGGCCGTCTTGAAAGAGCACGGCAAGGTCGAGAAGGCAGGCGAACTGGACGCGACGATGCGCCAGAAGCTGGAGCCGTTGTTCGAAGAGTGGCGATCGGCGCCGCCCGATGCAAAGCGCTCCGGCCGGTTGGTGGTCGAACCTCAGTTGGCGAGCCTGAAGGTCGTCAGCGGAGGCGCGCGTTTCTGGGCCGGTGCGATGGCAGGTGACTCGAACATCGATCTCGACCTCACCATGACCGATGGCGACACCGGCCAGTTAATCGCCAAACCTCGAATTGCACTGAGTGCGGACGGGATGACCGGGGGCTGGTCGATCGGCAAGAGCGACCAGAACCTGCTGGACTACATCGCTGCCGTTTCGTACCAGTACTTGAGGGATCACTACTGATCGGAACTCGGCCCGGGCGTTCAACGGCCGCCCGGGCCGGCCTGCAGCGCTTCGATGACTGCCGAGATGACCGCCTCGCCGTTTCCATCCGGCACCCAGCGCAGCACGACCACGAGGTCGTGCTCTCGATCGACGTAGACGTAGTTGCCGCCGAACCCGAGCGCCCAGAAAGCTGAGGCCGGCGCCGCGGGGATCGCCTTGCGGTCGGTGTTGAGCCACCACAGCAAGCCGTAATCGGGTTTGGGTCTGGAGGGCGTGGTCATCGCGCGGATCCATCCGGGGTCTACGACCGTCGTCCCGCCCCAGCGCCCGTCACGCTCGATGAGCAGGCCGAAGCGTGCGAGATCCGACGTCGAGATGAACAGGCCGCCGCCGAAGTGGCCACCGCCGGACACCGACTGCACGCGCAGGCCGTCGATCTCGACCCATGAATTGTCGTACCCGTACCAGCGCCAGGTCGACGAGGCGCCGATGGGATCCATGATGCGCTCGCGCAGCACACGCGGCAGCGGGTCTCGCAGCACGTGCAGCAGGGACAGCGCCAGCAGGTTGACGCGCACGTCGTTGTACTCGTGGACGGTGCCGGGCGTGACGCGGGGCTGGACCTGCCACTCCTTGAGCGTGGTACCCGTCGGGCGATCGGCCCAGTCCGGCACCTCCCAGAGCGTGCCGCGCCAGTCGGAGCTCTGCTCGAGCAGATGGCGCCAGGTGATCGTACCGTCGGGGTCGCCCGTGAAGGGCGGCTCGGGCACGTAACGTGCGACGGGGTCGTCGATGCCGGCGATGCGGCCATCGGCAACCGCCACGCCGGCGACGGTCGCGAGCACGCTCTTGGCCACGCTGAACACCATCTCGGGCCGCTCGACGTCGCCCCACTGCGCGACGACGTAGCCGGCGCGCAGGACGAGCCCGCTGCCAGCTGCGCGCGTCCCGGTGGGCCCGAGGACGCGGAAGCCCGGTTCGCGTGCCGAGTAGTACTCGAGGATCACGGAACCGAGGTCCCGGGGCTCGGCGACGGTCTTCTGCTTCGCGAGTTCGACCGCGGCCTCGAGTCTCGCCGGGTCGAAGCCGGCGTCCATCGCCGTGCGCGTCGCCCACGTGCCGCGCGGGGGCACGTAGTCCCCCGCGATTGCAGGGGTGGCGAGTACGCCGAGCCATACGGCGGCGATCCATGGAACTGTCGCTGGCGAAATGCGCCTCACGCAGCCCCCTCGAGGCCGTTCAGCCGAGCCCTCGTTTCGCAGGTCGGGACGGCGGTCAGTCATTGGAGAACCTCGATGTTCTTGCCCGGACGGGCGGACGAACGGCATCGATCACTTATGTTTCGGTCGAATCCGGCACGCGTCGACAATCGCGCGCACACTGCAGGGTTCAGGGCTGATGTGGTCCTCGACGCCACGGACAGAAGATTTCCAGATGAAAAACATCATCCTCACAGCGATCGATGCCGGCAAGTTCACGACGCTGCTCAGCATGCTCAAGGCGGCCTCGTTCCTCGACACGCTGCGGACGGCGGGGCCCTATACGCTGTTCGCCCCGACGGACGATGCCTTCAAAGCCCTTGCGCCCGGTACGCTCGACGGACTGCTGCGGGATCCTGACAGACTGTACTCGCTGCTCGCTTACCACGTGGCCTGCGAAGTCTTCACCGTGAAGGACATGACGTCTCGCGACATCAAGACCGTGGCGGGAACGAGTCTGGCGGTCGCGCTGCGGGGCGGGGACGCATTCGTCAATGGCATCAGGATCGAGCAGGCCGATATCGCGGCATCGAACGGCGTCATGCACATGATTCATACGGTCCTGATGCCGCCGGCACCGGCCGCGGCCGCGTCGAGAGCCTGACGCGGCGTACTCGGCGATCGGCGTCGGGCGCGTCATCGCGGCGGGATGCGTCGGTGGCTGAAGCGGTTACCCTGGCGCAAACTATTGCTTCCTGAGGGACGCCATGCCGCAAACCAACGACGAAGATCTCGAGTACGTCGGCTTCTGGCCGCGGGTCGGTGCAGCGCTGATCGATACGGTGCTGGTCCTGTTCATCACCGTGCCCCTGGTGACCTTGATCTACGGTAGGCAGTACTGGTCCTCGACCGACTGGGTCCAGGGGCCCGCCGATTTCCTCATCAACTGGTTCCTGCCGGCGGTCGCGGTGGTGCTGTTCTGGATCTACCGCCAGGCGACGCCGGGCAAGATCGCCATCGGCGCGCGCATCGTGGACGCCCGTACTGGCGCGAAGCCGGGCACCGGGCAGCTCGTGGGCCGCTACCTGGCGTATTACGTCTCCATCATCCCGCTCATGGCCGGGATCCTCTGGGTGGCCTTCGATTCGCGCAAGCAAGGCTGGCACGACAAGCTTGCGGGCACCGTCGTGGTCCGCTCCCGACGTCACGGCCCGGTGGCGGTGAAGTTTGTCGGCGATTCGACGTCCTGATCGAGTCCCTGGGCCGCCCCGGCGCCACGCGCGGGTTGCACGCCGGTGTGAGAATGGTCGGTGAAGCCGTCCAGCGGCCGCCTCCAGGAGCGTCGTGAATGAAGCAGCTCACGTTCTGGTTCGATGTCATCTCGCCCTACGCCTACCTTGCTTTCGAGAGGCTGCCCCAGGCGCTGGAGGGACTGCCCGTCACGACCGCTTATCGGCCAGTGCTGTTTGCCGGCCTGCTCGGCCAGTGGGGTCAAAAGGGTCCGGCCGAGATCGAGCCGAAGCGCGCCTGGACGTTTCGCCAGGTCGCCTGGACGGCACACCGGCACGGTGTGACGCTGCAGACCCCGGCACAGCACCCGTTCAACCCGTTGGCCCTCCTTCGCCTCGCGACGGCCTGCGCGTCGGCGGGGGAGACACCGAGCCGGTCGGTCTGCGAGGAAGTCTTCAGGTACGTCTGGCAGGGTGGCGGCGATGCCAACGAGCCGAATCGGCTTGCCGGACTGGCGCGACGGCTGGCCCCGCGGCGTGACCCACAGTCCGACGAGGTGAAGCAGGACCTGAGGGATGCCACCGACACCGCGATATCGAAAGGAGTGTTCGGCGTACCGACCTTCGAGGTGGACGGTCGGCTGTTCTGGGGCGTGGACTCGCTGGACATGCTGGTCGCCTGCCTGCAGGGTGATCCGTGGTTCGACGGACCGGGCTGGCAGGCTGCGCGTACCGCCATCGCGGGCGTGGTGCGAAGGCAACCTGTGCGGCCGTGAGCGCAAGGGGAAGTACAGGGTCAAATGCTCATGCAACTCCAACACAGGCGAATCCGCACGGCCCTGCTGGTGACTACGCTGGGGCTCGTCCTAGGGGGATGCGATGCGCGGTTCACGGTCGATCTCGGGACGGATGCGCCGGCTGACCCCGAAATCAGCAGCGTGGAGGCCAATGTCCTCGGTCTCGATTTCCGCAGGGACGATGGCTCCAGCGCGACGCTGGAGTTCCGCTCGGGCGAACTCGTGGACCTGATCGATCTGCAGGACGGTGATCCGCTGCGACTGTTCACGGACGAGGAACTGCCGGCCGGGCGGTACACCGGCGTTCGACTGCTCTTCGACGAGGATGAGGACGAGAACACCGTGACGGCCGGCAACGACGAGTTTCCCTTGCTGCTCGCGGACGGCGAGTTCGCCGCCGTCGATTTCCTGGTCGAGGACGAGGAGCGAAGCCAGGAGAAGCTCACTCTCGTGCTGGATCTTCGTCAGTCCCTGAGTTTCGACGAAGCCAGCGCCGAATACACGTTGGCGCCACGGTTGCGCGCGATCCGCACCGACGATGCAGCGCGGATCGAGGGCACCGTCACGGTCGCCTGTCCCGCGGGCACTTCGTTGGCCACGGGCGGGGCCATCTACCTGTTTTCGGGCGCCGACGTGCAGCCGGACGACCTCGATGGCGCCGGAGTAGAGCCCTTCGCCAGCACCCGCGTCGTCGATCCGGGCCTCGCAGCGCCCCGGTATGCCCTGCGGTTCCTCCCGGCCGGCGACTACACGCTGGCATTGACCTGCACGGGCAACGAAGACGTCCTGGGGGTCGACGATGACCTCGCCTTCCGCAACGCCACGAATGTCCAGGTCGACGCGGATGAGGTGCTTCAGCGCAACCTGGATTGAGAGGCCCGCCTGTGTCTGCGGGTATCCCTGCGCCGGATAACCAACCACGAGCGCGGTTGAGTTAGGCTGTCCCGTACCGTAGGCGGAGGTACCCATGACTGATCGACCACCGATGCCACGCGCGAGTGATTTCGATCCCGAGGTGCTGCTGGTCTTCGACCAGTACGTTCACGGCGACATCGATCGGCGCACCTTTCTCGCGAGGGTGGGCAAGTTTGCGGTCGGCACGGTGACCGCCGCGGGACTCCTCGGCGCATTGAGCCCGCGCTTTGCCGAGGCGCAGCAGGTGGCGCCGAGCGACCCGCGGCTCGAGGCGCGCTACGTCGAGTACGACTCTCCGAAAGGGCACGGCCGGGCGCGCGGCTACCTGGTGCGACCCGAGAAGGCGAGCGAGTCCCTGCCGCTGGTGCTGGTCGTGCACGAGAACCGAGGACTGAATCCGCACATCGAAGACGTCGCGCGGCGGGCGGCCCTCGAGAATTTCGTGGTTCTCGCACCGGATGCGTTGTTTCCGCTCGGCGGTTACCCGGGCGACGAGGACCAGGCGCGTGCCTTGTTCCAGAAGCTCGAGCAGCCGAAGGCGTTCGAGGACTTCGTCGCGGCGACGAGCTTCCTGCGCTCACAGCCCGCCACCAACGGCAAGCTCGGCGTCGTCGGGTTCTGCTACGGCGGCGCGATTGCAAACCGGCTGGCGGTGGCGTTGCCCGACCTCGCCGTGGCGGTGCCGTTCTATGGCAGCGCGCCGCCGCTCGACAACGTGGCGGCCATCAAGGCGGAGCTGCTGCTGCACTTTGCCGCAAACGACGAGCGGGTTAACGCGAGCTGGCCGCCGTTCGAGACGGCGCTGAAGGCGGCGGGCGTGACGCACACCGCGCACCTTTACGCGGACACGCAGCACGGCTTCCACAACGACACGACGCCGCGCTACGACCCGGACGCGGCAAAGCTGGCCTGGGGCCGGACCCTGGAGCTGTTCAATCGCAAGCTGCGGTCGCAGGCGGGTCTGTGATGAGCGGGTACCATTCGATGCGCCGGCGACAGAACCTGCCAGCGATGTTCCTGCTGCTCGCCGCTCTCGGGGCTCGCGCCGCGGAGCCGGAGAGACCCGAAGAGCCGGCTGTCGATCCGCGCGTCGAGGCGGCGCTCGCGTCCGCCAAGCTCGCCTACATCGTCGACGAGGGCGACTTCCGGCTGAAGTACGACGTCGCCGACGGGCGCAGCCAGCTGGTCTGGGTCGCCTCGGGCACCGCCAAGCTCGACCAGCTCGAGATCCGCGACGTGTGGTCTATCGCTTCCCGCGGCACGGGCGCGCCTCCTGCAGAACTCGCCAGTCACCTGCTCAAGGAGAACGCCCGCATGATCCTCGGGGCCTGGCAGGTCAACCAGGGTCCCGATGAATACCTCGTGGTGTTTTCCGCACCCGTCGTCGCCACCGCCGACGCGGCCACGCTCCAGGAAGTGATCGAGGTCGTGATGCTGAGCGCCGACCGCATCGAGAAGGAGCTGACCGGCAGGGACGAGTTCTGAGGCGTCGGCCCTGCCGGTAGCGGCTGGTGTTCCTCAGGCCTGCCGGATGATCTGGCTCGGCGTCGGCGCGGGCCAACCGGCCTCGCGAGCCGTGCGCACGATGGCTTCGTTTGTGTCGAAGTACACCTGCCAGTAGTGGTCCGTGTGCGTGTACGGACGGACGGAAATCACGGGACCGACGAGGTTCAGGTCGAGCAGGCTCACCTCGGGCTTGGGCTCCGCGGCGACATTCGGGATCTTCGCGACGGCGGCACGCAGGCGCTCGATCGCATCGAGGGCATCGACCCCGCCCGCGAGCTGGGCCGTGCGCTCGACGCGGCGGACCGGCAGCGCGGAGAAGTTCTGGATCGTGTCGCCGAAGATCTTGCCGTTGCCGACCAGCGTCATCACGTTGTCGGGCGTGACGATCGTGGTGCCGAACAGGCCCAGCTCGTGCACCGTGCCGACGACTCCGCCGACGCTGACGAAGTCGCCCACCTTGAAGGGTCGCAGGATCAGCATGAACGCGCCGGCCGCGAAGTTGCCGAGCATCCCGCTCCAGGCCGCGCCGATCGCGAGGCCGGCGCCGGCTAGCATGGCCGCGAACGATGTCGTCTGGACGCCGAAGTAACCGAGGATTCCGAGCGCCAGTGCGATGTTCAGGGCGACCGTGACGATCGAGCCCAGGTACTTGATCAGCGTCGGATCGACGTGATTGCGGTTCATCGCCGCGCGCATCACGGAGATGACCCGTCCGATCAGCCAGCGGCCGATGAACCAGAACGCGAGTGCGGCCAGGATTTTCAGCGCGAGGTCGATTGCCGTGGTGCCGAGAAGCTGCTTGATCGAGTCGATGTCCACCGGAATTCTCCGTGATGCTTGGGTCGGGGCGGTCAATGCCGGCGGCCCCGGGAGATCGAGTCAGTTCCCGGGGCCGCTGGCGTTGTTTGAACGGCTGTTATCGTGCCGGGTAGATGGTCGCGCCTTCCTTGATCGTCTCGACGACCCGGATGTCCTTGATCGCCATCGGCTCGACCTCGAGCGGGTTACGGTCGAGGATCACGAGGTCGGCGAGCTTGCCGGGCTCGAGCGAACCCTTCGAGTCCTGCTCGCCGTACTGCTCGGCGCCCCAGATCGTCATGGCCTTGAGACCCTCGAGCGGCGTGATCCGTTGGTCTGGCCCGACCTCGACACCGCCTCGCGAAACGCGGTTCACCGCCGACCACAGCATGAACATCTGGTCGAGCGGCGCCACGTAGAAGTCGGTGTGATTGGTCGGGTGCAGGCCCTTGTCGATCGCATCGCGCATGGGGCTGATGTAGCGGGCCTGGTCCGGGCCGCGGTTGGCGAGGTGCGCCTCGTAGAAGTAGTACGTGTGCAGCGTGTAGAACGACGGCCGGATCCGGTACTGCAGGTACTTGTCGTGTTGATCCTTGCGGGTGAACTGTGCGTGGATCATCGTGACGCGGCGGTCCTTCGACAGGTCGCCGGCCGCCGCGAACTCGTGGGCCTTGAAGAAGGCGTCGATGGCGCCGTCGCCGTTGGCGTGCAGGGTGAGCGGCACGCCCATCTCGTACACGCGCTTCACCATCTGGTTGACCGTGTCCTGCGGGAAAGTCAGCTCGCCGCGCCAGTCGGGCTCCCCGCCCGGTCCCCCCGTCAGATAGGGCATGGTGAAGAAGGCCGTCCGGCCCTGCGGCGAGCCGTCGATGGTGATCTTCACGCCGCCGATCTTCAGGCGATTGTCGTACCGACCCCAGCTCGCGAGCGGTGCCGCCTCGAGAATCTTGTCCAGGTCGGTGATGAAGGGGTACGCGATGACGTCGATGATGTTGGCGCCGGCTGCGGCCGCGCGTTTCATCACCGCGAGCTCGGCTGCGTGGGTTGCGCCCTCGTGGGCGGTGGTCACTCCCGCCTCCGCGTACAGCAGCTGGGCTGCCCGGCTGAACTCGATCTCCTGCTCGCTCGTTGGTTGAGGCAGGTTCGAGTGCACGGGTAGATAGGCCGTCTCCATGATCAGGCCATGCGGCTCGTCGGTGCCGGGCTTGCGCACGATGACGCCGCCCGCTGGAGTCGGGGTGTCCGCCGAAATGCCGAACTGCTTCAAGGCGGCCGAGTTCATCACCGCACCGTGCATCGACACGTGGCCGACCAGAACCGGGTTGTCCGGGAAGGCCGCGTCGAGGTCGTCGCGGTTGAGGAGGCGACCGTCCGGCATCACGGTGTCGTCGTAGCCGTAGGCCTGGATCATTTGGCCCTTCGGGATGCCGCGCTCCATCCGGAACTTCTCGATCGCCGCGATGATGCTGGGCACGTCCGCGCCGGGCCCCGCGGGCGGCGCGTAGACCTTGGCCTGATTGGCCACCGACAAGGCACTGACGTAGTGGCTGTGGGAGTCGAGGAAGCCGGGAAGCAGTGTCTTGCCGGCGAGGTCCACGATTCTCGTCGCCTCGCCCTTGTGAGCCGACTCCAACTCGGTCCGCGACCCGACGGCGAGAATCTTGCCGCCTTTCACGGCCAGCGCCTCTGCCGTGGGTTGCGCGTCGTTGATCGTGACGATGTCGCCGCCGACGTAGATCGTGTCGGCGGCAACCTGGACTGCGGCGTTCGATGGCGCGGTGCCGAATGCAGCAAGGACCAGCAAGTGGGCTGCTATGGTTAGCATGAATGGTGATTTCATGGTCAGGACCGTTCTCCCAAGTTCAATGTGGGTAATTTAGCTGGGACGCGAGCCGGAATCCCGGTTCCGTCCCGGCCAGCCGTCCGCATTCGTGCGCAGACGCGCCGGAGCGCTCGCCAGCAGCCTCCGTTCCAGAGCGCTCCGCCGCACGTGGTAGGCTGCCCGCGTCGTGTATCGGCCCGGCCTTTTCTGCCTCAAACCCCGGCGACCACCGCAGGAGGCCCGCATGATCACCAATCCGCAGTCCGGCACCAACGTGCACGAGATCGCCGCCGGCATCTACCGCATCAACACGCCGGTGGCTTTGCCAGGAGGAGCCGGCGCCTTCAACTTCAACCAGTACCTGATCGTGGACGACGAGCCGCTGCTGTTCCACACGGGCCCACGGCGGATGTTTCCGCTGGTCAGCGAAGCCGTCGCGACGTTGCTGCCACTCGAGCGGCTGCGCTATGTCGCTTTCTCGCACTTCGAGGCGGACGAGTGCGGCTCGCTCAACGACTTCCTCGCTGCTTCGCCCCGGTCCGTGCCGGTCTGCAGCCGCGTGGCCGCCATGGTGTCCGTGGACGACGTGGCCGACCGCCCGGCGCGACCGCTGGCCGACGGCGAGATCCTGAAGCTTGGTCGGCACGAGGTCCGCTGGTACGACACGCCGCACCTGCCGCACGCATGGGAGTGCGGGTTGATGATGGAAACGCAGACCCGCACGCTCTTCTGCGGCGATGTTTTTACCCAGGGCGGAACGGGCGAGGTGCCCGTCACGGAGGGCGATATCCTCGCGTCCAGCGAGGCGTTCCGCCACCAGATGGACTACTACGCACATTGTCCCGACACGGCCGGGATGCTGGAACGGCTGGCCGGCGAGCGGCCGGCCGTGCTCGCCTGCATGCACGGCAGTGCCTGGCGGGGTGACGGCGCGGCGCTGCTGCGCGCCCTCGCAAAGTCGCTCGTTCAGTAACGGGGAGCCGCGTCGCCGGTCCGGCCGCCGGGTGGGCAAGGCCGGTGTTGTCCTACCTGGCGTAGGTCGCCAGCAGGTACGCCCGGATCGCCTGCGACTCGAACATCGCCTGGCCGGTGTTCGGATCGACGAGGTAGGGCACCTGCACCTTGCCCGTGCGCTCGAGCAACTCCGTCCGTGTTCGTCCCTCGACCGGACGACTCGGGAACAGCGCAGCACGCAGACCCGGCGGTCCGAGATCCTGCCACCCGGCCTTGCCCGTGCTGCGCAGCAGGTACGGCAGCTCGAGTTCCGAGAGCAGTTCGCGTACGCGACGGGAGTAGGGGCTCGACTCGAAGCTGAAGAGCTCCAGCGGCTTCTTCGGCGCCTTCGAGGGACGGGCCCGGCCGCCCGCCTGCAGCCGCGCGACTCCGGCCACCAGGGACGTCGATACCTCGACGGGTCGAAGCAGGCGCGTCGGCGCCGCGCGTTCGCCGTACCGTCGGTACAGGTACTCGATGATGTCGGCCGATTCGTACATCGACTCGCCGGTGTTGGGGTCCACCAGGAATGGGAACTGCCGCTTGCCGCCGAGCTCGGCGACCTTCGGGCGGAAGCGCTTGCCCCCGTGCGGCGTGGGGTAGATCAGCGCGTCGAGGTCGAGCTCCGTCAGCGCCTCCCGCACCAGGCGGCAATATGGACAGGCTTCGAACTCGTAGAGCTGGAGCGGTTTGGCGGGCTGCCGGGCGGGCGTGCGAACCATCGTGCCGCGCCACATGCGCAGCGAGGACGCCAGCGTCGAGTTCAGGACGTCGAGCGTGACGGTGTACGGCCTGCCCATGGCGGCGTTCCCCGGTTGCTGTTGTTTGCGGTGGTGGTCCGGACCGCTGCGGCCGGAGCGCGCGACGGTACCACGATCGCGCCGTCGTGATCAGCTGGGATCAGGCGGCAGCGGCAGGCGCGGATCTGCAAATCCACCCCGTCGCAGGGCCTCCGCCAGTCGCTGGGCCTCGTCCTGCCGACCGAGCCGCGCGATGAGTCGGGCCCTCAGGGCCTGCTGTACGAGGCCCGCCTCTTCGGCAGATTCGGCGTCGAGCGAGCGCAATGCTTCCGACCAGACTTCAGCGGCGCGCGACGTGTTGCCATTCGCATCGAGCAGCCCACCGTAGCTGTCTGCAATCAGGGCGGCGTTCAGCCGCAGGGTCTCCCGGCCCGATTTGCCCGCCACGGCCGAGATCCGCTCATGGGCGAGTCGACCCACGACCAGTGCCGCCTCGAGCCGACCGGCTTCCCACAGCGACAGGGCGTGCAATCGCTCGGCGAGCGCGAGATCCTGCTGCAGCCGGGCGTTGCTTGGATCGGCGTCCGCGTGCCGCCGGAACTCGTCGCTGATGCCCTGCAGTGCCGCCGGGTCCACGTCGCGATCATGCAGCGCGAGGTCGAGCTCACCCAGCAGGCGCTCGCCGCGCAGCCGGCTGCGCTGCCAGCTTACATTCGAAGGATCATGCCGCACGAGCGCGGCGTAGACCGAATTGCTTTCCTCGAGTCGCGACACGGCCCGGGCGGCTTCCCCTCGGTTCGCGAGCACGCCCGCAAGCAAGGCGCCGACGTCGGCGTATTCCTCGCTGTGGCGCGCATTGCCGCCCTGGCGGTGCAGTGCCTCGAGGAGGTCGAGTGCACGCCGGAACGACTGCTCGCTGTCGTCGAGGCGCCCGAGGTCGAGCAGGCAAGAGCCGGCCCACGAATACGATTCCGCCAGCGAGTAGCGCAGGTCCGCGTCGCCCGGGCTTGCAACGAGCAACTGCTGCTCGATGGCCGCGCTGCTCTGGAAGTGCGTAAGGGCCTCGCCGGGCCGCCGACCCTCGCGGGCCAAGGTGCCGAGGTTGCTGTAGGCGTAGGCCAGTTCGCGCTGGTAGTCGGCGTTGTCCGGATCACGCTCGACCAGCGCACGGCTGTGCTCCATGTAGCGTCCAAGTGCCGCCACCGCCGTCGCGAGATCGTTGCGCTCGAATGCAGTCTGGCCGACCCAGAACTCGGACTGGCCGAGCTCGAAGAGGTAGGCGTCGTTGTGCGGTGAGTCCGCCTGCAGCCGGGCGACTTGGCGCAGCGATTCCTCGAATGCGACCGAGGCGTCGTCGAGCAGCCCCTGGCTGCGTCGCACCTCGCCGATGTGGCGCAGTGCCATCGCGCGGCTCAGGCGCTCGGGGTCGGTGGCGCGGTCGCCCAGCGTCGAGAAGTAGGCCATTGCCTCATCGCCCACGGCATCGAGCACCTCGAGCTTGCCGATCGGCTCGAGCCTGGCCCGCAGGTCGCCGAGCATGAACCCGATCAGTTTTTCCGCCTGGCCGCGGCGCAGGTCGGCTTCCTTGCGCGCGAACTGAGCCGCGATCGCGAGTCCAATGGTGACGGCGGCCACGGTCGCCGCGCCAGCCGCGACTGCCGACCACAGGCGCACCTGGCGCTGCGCATCGCGCCGGCGCAGCTCGTCGATGCCGACGCCGAGCAGTCCGGCGGCGATCTTGAGCAGCGCGCCGCGCCGACCGTCGGCGTGCTCGGCGGGATCGGCGGCGAGCGGCTCGGGCAGCGTCCGGCCGTCCTCCGTGACGAGCAACGCGGGCGGGAATGCGCAATCCGGCGCGGCGGCATTAGTACTGCCGTCGACGACCAGGGTGAAGATGCGCCCGTCGCGTCCGCTCGACTGGAAGCGCCGGATCTCGGAGTTCACCCACCGCGATGCGGCGGCGGCCGGCGAGCAGATGACCACGAGCGCATCGGAGTCGTCGAGCGCCGACTGGATCGCGGCGCTGAGGTCGTTGGAGGAGGCGAGTTCGTCGCGATCGCGAAACACCGGGTAGAGCCGCGCCGGCAGGGGCTTGCCGGTGCCCGGCACGCCCCGCAGTCTGCGCGGGACCCGATAGCGCTCGAGCGAGCGCTGCAGCCAGCGCGCCCAGTGCTCGTCAGCGTGGCTGTAGCTGATGAAGGCGGCGTAGCGGGCCATGGCGGGCGAGTATGGCATGGGATATCGCGACGCTGTCCGGACGGTCGCTGGCGCGGTGACGGCCGGGTATATTCGTGTTCCATGACCACCCAATTCGACTACACGCGCATCCCGGAACTGCCGGCCTCGGTGTACGTAGCCCCGCTGCGCAAGCCCGCGGGCCTCGGCGACGACTGGCTCGAGCCCGCGCAGCGCCGTTACAGCGCCGAGGAGCACCGCATCTGGGACGACCTCTACGCGCGCCAGATCGAGCTGATGCCGGGCCACGCCTGCCGCGAGTTCATGCACGGCCTCGAGCGGCTCGACCTCGGGCGCGGCGGCGTGCCGGACTTCGGCGTCATGAGCGAGGAACTCAGGAGCCTCACCGGCTGGTCCGTGGTGCCCGTGCCGATGCTGATCCCGGACCACGTCTTCTACTACCACCTCGCCAACCGTCGCTTCCCGGCCGGCAACTTCATCCGCAGCCGCGAGCAGTTCGACTACATCCAGGAACCGGACGTGTTCCACGACGTGTTCGGCCACGTGCCGCTGCTCACCGATCCGGTGTACGCGGATTACATGGCTGCCTATGGGCGGGCGGGCTGGAAGGCGCTCAAGTACAACCGGCTGAAGGCGCTCTCGGCGCTCTACTGGTACACGGTGGAGTTCGGGCTGATCCTCGAGGACGACGCGTTGCGCATCTACGGTGCCGGAATTCTCTCGGGGCCCACCGAGACCGTGTACTCGATCGAGGGCCGGTCGCCCCATCGCATCCACCTCGCCGTGGACCGCGTGATGCGCACCGACTACACGATCTCCGACCTGCAGGCGACCTACTTCGTGATCGAGTCGTTCCGCGAGCTGTTCCACCTCACGGAACAGCGCGGGTTCGAGCCCATCTACGAGTCGCTCGCGCCCGGGTTCCAGTACGCGAAGACGGCCGCGCTCGACACCGACCACATCTATCACCGCGGCACGCAGGAGTACGAGCTGCGCGGCGGGCGAGGGTCGGGGGCGCGGCCCGTGTAGGGCTCCGCGCGGCGCTAGCGCATCAGTTTCCCCGCCATGCCGAGGATGTCGTCGAGCGGATTGCCGTCGCCGTCGAGATCCAGCATCGAAGCCAGGCCCCCTTGCGCGCTGCGGCCGGCGCCCTGTCCACCACCGAGCAGTCCACCGAGCAGGCCGCCGAGGTCGCCGCCCATTCCACCGCCGAGGCCACCGGCGCCCGTTGGGGGTTCCGCCGCGCGCGCGCCGCCCTGCCTGGCCATGAATCCGGCGACCAGCATGGCGAGCATGGGCAGCATCTTCTTGAGCAGCGCCGGATCGAGCCCGGTCTGCGCGGAGGCGTTCCTCGCGACCGTTCGACTCACCTCGGGGGAGCCGAAGATCTGTCCGAGGACGTCGTTGCCGCGGGTCACGTTGGTCGGCTGCGGACCGAGCACGTCGTCCATGAGGCTGCCGCCGCCGAGACCGCCGAGCATGCCGGCCAGTCCCTCGAGGCCGGTCGGCTGCGCCTGCTTCTTGAAGCCGCCGAGAATGGCCGGAATCAACACCGCGGCGCCGGCCGTCGCCTGCGATTCGCTGACGCCGAGTTCTCGTGCCATCGACTGCAGGCCGCCCATCTGGGCGAGGATGTCGGTGAGCTGCATGGTCGTTTCCCCTGGAAATCGTTGATCGGATGTACCGCCGCGCGGCGACTGCGGGATGTTAACCGGCTTCGCGCCAGGCGGGAGTGCGGATGCAGGCGGGAGGCACGTGCGCGTCGGGCCCGTGCCGGGAGGCGCTGGGCTAAGATCGCGCGGTGACAGCGACGGGCCCCTGCGTACTCGCCATCGACCTCGGCACCAGCGCCGCCAAGGCGGCCGTGGTGTCGCTGCAGGGGAAGATCCCGGGCGCGTCGCGGGTGCCGGTCGAGACGATCCACTTGCCGGGGGAGGGCGCGGAGCAGGACGCGGATGCGGTCTGGACCGCGGTGCAGACGGCATGTCGCGAGGCCGTGGGTCGCTCGGGCGTCGCGGCGCGCGACATACGCGCCGTGATCTGCGCCAGCCAGTATTCCTCCGTCGTGCCGGTCGGCGCCGACGGCCGGCCGGTGATGAACATGATGCTGTGGCTGGACCGGCGCGGCGCTACGGCCCGATTGCGCCGCCTGCCGGGGTTCCCGCGCTTCGCGGATTCGCCGCTGCGCCTGCTCGAGTGGCTGCGCGTCCACGGCCTGCCGCCGGTCGCGGCGGGCCTCACGCTCGCGCACCTGCGCTACATCAGGTACGCGCGGCCCGAGGTGTACGCGCGCGCGGTGAAATTCCTCGAGCCCACCGACTTCGTCACCCTGCGGCTGACCGGCCGCGCCACCGCCAACCAGTGCTCGGCGTTCATGTTCCTGATGACGGACAACCGGCGCCTCGGCGCATCGGACTACCATGCGCGTCTCGTGCGTTACGCCGGGATCGACCGTGAGAAGCTGCCTGAGCTCGTGCCTGTCGATTCGATCGTGGGCCCCGTGCTGCCGGAGCTGGCGGGCGAGCTCGGGCTGATGCCCGACACCCCGGTGATCACGGGATTGAACGACACCCAGGCGGGCGGCATGGGCACGGCGGCCTTCGCGGGAACGCACGCCGCGATTTCCCTCGGCAGCACCAGCGTCATGATCACGCACGTGCCGCGCAAGCGCACCGACGTCCGCCACGCGATCCTCAGCATGCCGAGCCCCGTGCCGGACACCTACTTCGTGATGGCCGAGAACGGCACGGGCGGCGGCGGGCTGGCGCATCTGCTCGACGTCGTCGAACCGCCGGGCGCCTCGACCGATGATGACGGAACGGCGGATCGCTACGCCCGGCTCGAGCGGACCGTGGAGCAGGCGCCGCCCGGCAGCGGGGGCGTGCTGTACCTGCCGTGGCTGGGCGGCTCGATGGCGCCCTGTGCCGACGGCCGCATGCGCGGCGGATTCCTGAACGTGGGCCTCTCCAGCACGCGCCCGCAGGTCGCGCGCGCCATGCTCGAGGGCATCGCGCTCAACCTGCGCTGGCTCAAGGGACCGGTCGAGCGATTCGCCCGGCGCCGCTTCTCGCATTTCGTGCTCTACGGGGGCGGGGCGGCTTCGGACGCCTGGTCGCAGATCCTGGCCGACGTGCTCGACACGCCGGTACAGCAGGCCGAGCGCCCGCAGTACCTGGCCGCCGTGGGGGCAGGGCTGCTGGCATTCCAGCGTCTCGGCCTGCTCGGCTTCGACGATTTCGCGAGCCGTCTCGCGATCCGCCGCGAGTACGAGCCGGATCCCGCCAACCGCGCGCTGTACGCGGCCCGCGCCGAGCAGCTCGTCGAGGCGTTCAGGCGCACGCGGCCGCTGTTCCGCGCGCTCAACGACATGGAGGCCAGCCGGTGAATGACGATGAGATCCAACGGTGCCTCGAGTCAGGCCTCGAGGCCGTGCTCGAGGCCGGTCCGATCGCGCTCGAGTACTTCCGCCAGCCGATGGCGGTTCGGGACAAGCGCTCGGGCGGTCACTACGACCCCGTGACTGAGGCGGACCGGCGCATCGAGGCGCTGATTCGCGAGCGGCTGCGAGGCGCGTTTCCCGGTCATCGCGTGGTCGGCGAAGAGCACGGTGCGGAAGGCGAGGGTACGGCCTGCTGGTACGTCGATCCCATCGACGGCACGCGCGCGTTCATCAGCGGCATGCCGACCTGGGGCATCCTGCTCGGCCTCGTCGTGGACGATCGCCCGCTCGTCGGCATCGTGCACCAGCCTTACACCGGCGAGACCTGGTTCGCGGCGCCGGGGACGGGGGCGCGGCTGCGCCGCGGTGATCGCGAGACGATGCTGCGGACGCGCGCCGATGCCGCACTCGCCGATGCGGTGCTCTACAGCACGCATCCCTCGATGTTCCGCGAGCCCGGGCTGATGGAGCGCTACGAACGCCTCGCCGCATGCTGCCGGCTGCAGCGCTGGGGCGGGGACTGCTACGCACTGGCGCTCGTCGCGCAGGGCGGCATCGACGTGATGGTCGAGAGCAGCCTGATGCCCTACGACATCCTGCCGCTGGTGCCGATCATCGAGGGCGCCGGCGGCGTCGTGACCGACCTCGAGGGCCACACGCCGCTCGCGGGCGGCACCGTGATCGCGGCCGCCAATCCCGCACTGCATGCGGCTGCTCTCGAGATCATGAACGGCCCGGCGACGGGTTCGTGACACACGCGTCCTGACGGTAAGGAGGTTTAGACCGACATGGATCGCCAGCGCCTGATGCACGCCCTGTTTCCGTATGCGCCCGAGTACGGCGTCACGACCCGCTTCCCCGAGCAGGGGCTCGAGCCTGAGGTCATCCTCGAGCAGGTGCGCTCGATGGCGAGCCGCGAGGACCGCGCCTGGGAGAATGGTCGCTGCTCGGGCTCGATGTACTGCGGCGACCACGAGCACTACGATTTCCTGAACGAGGTGTTCGCGCTCTTCAGCCACATCAACGCGCTGCAGCGCGACATGTGCCCGAGCATGAACCGCTTCGAGAGCGAGATCGTCGCGCTCACCCTCGAAATGCTGCACGGCGAGGCCGTGCACGCGCACGATCCCTCGCAGCGGGCTTGCGGCACGCTCGGCTTCGGCGGCACGGAGAGCATCCTGAACGCGATGCTGGCCTACCGCGATTACGCCCGGGACCGCCGCGGCGTGACCCGGCCCGTCATGATCTGGCCGGACACGGCGCACCCGGCCTTCACCAAGGCGGCGCACCTGTTCGGCATCGAGGTCGTCGTGGCACCGACCCACCCGGACACCACGCAGGTGGACGTGGACTTCGTGCGCGAGGCGATCACGGACGACACGATCGTGATCATCGGCTCGGCCGGCAACTACCCGTACGGCACCATCGATCCCATCGAGTCGCTGTCCGAGCTCGCCGTCGAGCGCGGCGTGGGTCTGCACGTGGACGGCTGCCTCGGCGGCTGGATCCTGCCCTGGGGCCAGGATCTCGGTTACCCGGACATCCCGGTGTTCGATTTCCGGCTGCCGGGCGTCACCTCGATCTCCGCCGACACGCACAAGTACGGCTACGGGCTCAAGGGCACCTCGGTGCTCGCGTGGCGCGACGCCTCCTACCGCAAGTACCACTACTTCATGCGCACCGACTGGAAGGGTGGCGCCTACGCCTCGCCGGGCCTCGCCGGCAGCCGCTCCGGCGGCCTCATTGCCGCGACCTGGGCCTCGATGATGCGGCTCGGCCGGCAGGGCTACCTCGAGCGCGCCCGCCG
>Ga0209391_10000302_pt1 | contig 22298 bp, 24 predicted proteins | sample PPLLak3March2015_FD_187246 | JGI IMG/M metagenome (GOLD analysis project Ga0209391, IMG submission 187246) | Freshwater sediment microbial communities from Prairie Pothole Lake near Jamestown, North Dakota, USA - PPLs Lake P7 Core (1) Depth... | ecosystem: Environmental > Aquatic > Freshwater >...
GTCGTACCATGGGCCCTTCAGGAATGTGCCTATCGCCGCAGGGGCCGGGAACTGTTGCAGTGCCGCGTTGATCATCCGGGCGGCGCTGCGCCTTGCTTCGGCAGATTTTAATCTCCCCCGTTCAGCTTCAACCAGGCGCTGTGCCATGCGCTCGCTGCGCGCCAGTTCCCGCGCGCCGGTGGCGGCCACTCTGGCAGAGAGTGTCGCCAGGTCCAGATTGCGCTTCTCGAACCAGGCCAGGGCCTCATCGACTGCTTCCACCAGAAAGCTCTCGATGGCCTGGCCCGCCCTTCCCAGGCTGGGTTGCCAACCGATGGCGGCGGCCTGCAGACTGTCCATCATCAGGTGCAGCGGGTGGCCGCCCGGTATGAAAAAGTCAGGATCTGCGATTGCCAGGGATGCCACCAGCGGCTTGAGTCGGCGCAGCTGTGTGCGCAGCGGTTGCTCCAGCGGAAAGTCGCGCTCCCAGTCGTCGAACGCCCTACCTGCCCAGCGCAGTATTGCCGCCTGTTCCGCCGAGGGCCGGGCCGGATTGCCGATGGACTCGGCCTGGATGAGTACTGACTGTATCGGACTGAGCGCCGTATCGCGCGCAGTGCGCAGGTATTCGATCAACGCCTCCTGGCCAGTCACCGGTGACCCGCTGCTCGCGGCCCCGTTATCGGCGTAGCGTGTCAACACCAGCTCGCGCAGTGAACAGGGCAGGGGGAAATCTTCCGTCGCCAGTTTCAGTTGAACAGCTTCCAGATAATCAGGGCTATGAGGTAGGCCCATAATCCAATCAGCAGGGCTATGCGCAGCTTGCCCGGCCTGGGTTTTTCCTCCGCGCTGGATTCCCGGCCAATGTTAAACGAGCCGCAGGCCAGGCAGCTGCCCCCCTGACCACTCTTTTTGCCGCGGTAGCTGCAGTCTTTGCAGGTATAGATCATGGGGGTCAGTGCGTGCTCTTGAGAAGTTGGTCGACAATCCGCTCCAGTTGCTTAAGGTTATTGCATTCCGCGCTGAAATGACAGGCGCTCTGGTAGCGCAACATCTCCGAGTCACCGCTGCCCCAGACCCGGCGCGACTCGGGGTTTAACCATATGACCTGGCGGGCTCGCTGATAGATCGCCTGCATGATCTCCAGCGCGGGGTCGCCATTGTTGTTGCGCGCATCTCCCAGCATGATCACGGTGGTGTTGCTGTTGATGTCATCCAGCGCCAGCCTGGCAAAATCCCGCAGGCTGTTGCCGTAGTCGGTGGCGCCGCCATATTTCCAGTTTACCAGCTCGATTGCCTTCTCCACCGGGTATTCATCAAAGTAACTGCTGACCTCCCCCAGTTGACTCGCGAAGGCGAAGCTGCGCACTTTCGGCAGCACGTCCTGCAAGCTGTACAGGAACATGAGCAGGAACTTGGCGTAGGCCGCAACCGAGCCGCTGACATCGCACACGGCGAGAATCTGCGGCTTCTCCCTGCGGATTTGCCGCCAGTAGACGTTGAACATCACCCCGTCGTTGGCGATGCCCCTGCGCATGGTCTTGGCCATATTCAGCTGGCCGCGCTTCAACTGCCGGCGTTTGCGGGAGTAGCGGCTGGCCAGTTTTTTGGCCATCTTGCGCACCAGTTCATGCACCTTGTGCAGGTACATATGCTCGATGTTGTTGAGGCGGGTTTTGCTGAGGACCTCGTCCATGAACTGCCTGGTCCTGCCCTCGGCATGGAGCAGGTACTCCCGTTCGACATAGCTGCGCACTTCCTCTCGCAGGATGTCGCGGTAGCGCTGCAGCTCGGTGAGCGCTGGGCTTTCCCGACGCTCAAGCTCGATGACCGCGGAGCGCAACTGCTCCTCGCCCATGGCGTCCAGTATCCTGCGGGTAAACTGTCCCTTCTGGGTGAACAGCTGTATCTGTTGCAGCCCCACCTCTTGCGCCGCGCGACCGATGGCAACGGTCAATTCATTGCGGTTGTTGTCGACCAGGCTGCGCATCAGCGGGGATTCCAGCAGAGCCGCTATGCCGGGATCGGTCGCTGCCGCCGCGACCAGGGGGGACGCGTCCCCGGTGGCAGTGCCCTGGGTGCCGGTTTCGTTCGCAGGCTCCTCCGATGCGGGCGGGGCCTCATCGTCGGCAGCGCTTGCGTCACCCAGTGAAAAGTCGGACAGGCGCTGGTAAAAATAGCGGTCAAAGCAGGCCAGGAACACCGCCTCTTCAGCCGGCGTCTTTGCCAGTGTCATCGCCAGTCCGTCCCGCAGCAGGTTGCGATTGGCGTAGCCCAGGGTCGTGGCAACCGTCATCGCATCCAGCGTTTCCGCAGGTGACACCCGCACATCGTGGCTGCGCAGGACCTGGATGAAGCTCACCAGGTTCGATTGCATCCCCCTGGCCTCGTCTCGCGCCGTTTCCATGCCGACGCGCTCAGCCGGGCCGGGCGCCCTGCAACAGGGCGCGCAGTTCGGCATTGGCGGCTTCGATGTCGTCCTCGAACTTCAGCAGCACGTTCAGGGTGCTGCGCACCAGCTCCTCGTCGAGCTGGCCGGCGTGCAGCAGTAACAGGCTGCGGGCCCAGTCGATGGTCTCGGAGATGGCAGGGGACTTTTTCAGGTCGAGCTGGCGCAGGGAGTGGACGAATTCCACCAGCTGATGGCGCAACTGCGCATCCACATTCGGCACCCGGCTGCGCACGATGCGCTCCTCGAGCTCCACGCTGGGAAAGGGGATGTACAGGTGCAGGCAGCGCCGTTTCAGGGCATCGGATATATCCCGGGTGTTATTGCTGGTAAGGAACACCATGGGCGAGGTGCGCGCCTTTATCGTGCCAATCTCCGGTATGGAAATCTGGTAGTCCGACAGGATCTCCAGCAACAGGGACTCGAATTCGTAATCGGCCTTGTCGATCTCGTCGATGAGGAGGATGGCGCCGCGTTCCTGCTGCATGGCCTTGAGCAAGGGGCGGGGCTCAAGGAAGTCTTCCGAATAGAAGATGTCGCCGAACTGGTGCAACCGCTCCACCGACTCGGCCAGGCCCTTTGCGCCCTTGAGCAAATCCCCGAGTTTCTCTTTGAGTACCTGGGTGTAGAGCAATTGCTTGCCGTACTTCCATTCGTACAGCGCCTTGGCCTCGTCCAGTCCTTCGTAGCACTGCAGGCGAATCAGGGGCAGGTCCAGCAGCTGGGCGGTGGTCTTGGCAAGCTCGGTTTTGCCGACTCCCGGAGGACCCTCCACCAGGATGGGCTTGCGCAGCTGGAAGGCGAGGAACACCGCGGTGGCGATCTTGGTGCTGCAGATGTAACCGAAAGCCTCGAAGCCCTGTTCGATCTGGGTGACAGATGCCAGCTGGGGAAAATCGTCTAACTGCACCGGTATACCTCTTGGGACAATGTGCATGGTTGCGCTGATGGGGCCTGGCTCGGGCGCTGTTCGCTAGCCGCCTGTGGCGTTCATGAAGCGCAGGATCTGTGGTTCACCCGTATGGTTGAAATGATGGCGCTCGGGCTTGATCGCCATGGCTTCCACGATGGCCATTTTCAGTGAATCCAGGGTGTAGTGCCGGTTGCGCAGTACGGCGCGCAGGTCCATCGAATGCTCATTGCCAAGGCAGAGCAGCAGGCGCCCTTCCGCGGTCACCCTTACCCGGTTGCACAGGTGGCAGAAATTTTCGCTGTGGGGTGAGATGAAGCCCAGGCGCGAGGCGCTGCCGGCCAGGCTGAAATAGCGCGCCGGGCCCTCGTCCCTGCCGGGGTCGCCCAGCGGATGCATGCTGTAACGCTGTCCGATGATGGCGCGCAACTCTGCGCTGCTGCAAAAACTCAGGGCGCGGTCGTGTTCCCTGATGCGGCCCAGCGGCATCTCCTCGATAAAGGCAATGTCGATACCGCGGGCGCAGGCGAAGTCCACGAGGTCCAGCACTTCATCCTCGTTGCGATGCTTGAGGATGACCGCGTTGATCCTGATGCGCTCAAAGCCTGCGGCGACTGCTGCGTCTATGCCCGCCAGCACCTGGTCGAGGTTGCCGTGGCGGGTGAGCTGGCGAAAACGGCGGGGCCGCAGGCTGTCCAGGCTGACGTTGATGCGCTTTACCCCGTAATCGCGCAGGCTGCTGGCCATTCGCTGCAGCTGCGAACCATTGGTGGTCAGCACCAGCTGGTTCAGCCCGGGGAGTTGGCCCAGGCGCTTCACCAGGCTCAGTATGTCATTGCGAATCAGCGGTTCACCCCCGGTGAGGCGAATCTTGCCGACACCCAGCTCGGTGAAAGCCTGCGCCAGCTGGAAATGCTCCTCAAGAGTGAGGACCTGGGGTTTGGGTACGAAGCTCATTTCCTCGGCCATGCAGTACACGCAGCGAAAATCACAGCGGTCCGTTACCGAGAGGCGAACATAGTCCACCCGGCGCCCGAAACGATCGATCAGTGTTGAGGGAATCTCATTCATGATGGCACGCAGTGTAATCCCTAAGCCCGCCCGACTCTAGCGCTCCGGTCCCTGTGCCAGGGGCCGTGGCGACGCGGGGTTTACACTGCTTCCCGGGTGAGACAGGATGTAACGCGGTGTCCGCGCGAAAGCGGGCGATGAAAGATACAGCGGGGGACCCGATACCATGCCTGCAGTGCGCGAGTTAGCCCTCTGGGCGGGACCACTGGCGGCTGCGCTTGCGGCTGCCGGCCTGGCGGCGGCCGGTCACGGCGGTGCGACGGCAGTGGTGGGTTTCGTGGCCACCCTCTGCGTGGTGTGGTGGGTGTTTGAACCGGTTCCAATACCTGTCACCTCCCTGTTGCCGCTGGCCGTGCTGCCCCTGCTGGGCGTGCTTACGCCCGAGGAGACCGCGCAGGCATACGGTTCGCCCCTGATCCTGCTGCTGTTGGGTGGGTTTCTCCTGTCCAAGGCGATGGAGCACTCGGGCGCTCACCGGCGCATTGCGTTGGGTATGGTGCGACTGTTCGGGGCCAGCAGCGGCAGGCGCCTGGTGCTGGGTTTCATGAGCGCGTCGGCACTCCTGAGCATGTGGATATCCAATACCGCCACTGCCCTGATGCTGCTGCCGGTGGTTCTGGCGGTTCTGGACGCCTCCCGCGACAAAGCGGAGCTGGCAGCCCCGCTGCTGCTGGGCATCGCCTATGGCGCCAGCGTGGGCGGCCTCGGCACGCCGATCGGTACGCCGCCCAACCTGATATTCATGCAGGTGTACCAGCAGACCACCGGTGAGACCATCAGTTTTACCCGCTGGATGAGCTGGGGGGTGCCGGTCGTCGTGCTGATGGTGCCGGCCATGGCCATGATCCTGGCTCGCAACCTGCGCGGGCCCGTCGATGTCGATTTGCCCCATGTGGGTCGCTGGCGTCCCGAGGAGAAGCGGGTGATGGCAGTGTTCGCCCTCACGGCGCTCGCCTGGATAACCCGGGGCGAGCCCTTTGGCGGCTGGTCGAGCTGGCTGGGGCTGCCCCAGGCGAATGATGCCTCGGTGGCCCTGCTGGCCGTGCTGCTGATGTTCCTGCTGCCGGATGGGAGGGGGCAGCGCTTGCTGACCTGGGAGCGGGCCAGCACCATCCCCTGGGGCGTGTTGCTGCTGTTCTCCGGTGGAATCTGCCTGGCACAGGGCTTCGTCAACTCGGGCCTGAGCGATTTGATCGGCCAGTGGCTTGCCGGCATGGCCGGCATCCCGGTGTTTGCCCTGGTGGTGCTGGTCTGTGTGGCGGTCACCCTGATGACGGAAGCCACCTCAAACACCGCCAGTGCGACCCTGTTGATGCCGGTGCTGGCTGCCGCCGCGATCGGGGCGGGTATTGCCCCGGAGTTGATTATGGTGCCGGCGGCGATGAGCGCCAGCTGCGCCTTCATGTTGCCGGTGGCCACCGCACCCAATACCGTGGTCTATGGCAGCGGCCTGGTCAGCACCGCAAGGATGGCGCGGGAGGGCGCCCTGATGAACGTGGTGGGCGTGATTGTCATCAGCGGCGTCTGCTACCTGGCCCTTGCCTGAGTCCCGCCGCGGCGGGACCGGGGGGCAGGTGTTTAACGATCGCCGGGGCTGCTTACAACAGCCCCATCATGGTGTCGGCGGAACTGACGTCCACGCCGGGGCCGGGTTCGACATTCAGGTGGGTGACCGTGCCGTTTTCTACAATCATGGCAAAGCGCTGGCTGCGGGTGCCCAGGCCGAAACCCCTGCCGTCGAGTTCCAGTCCCAGGGCTTTGGTGAAATCGCCATTGCCGTCCGCCAGCATCAGCAGTTCCTCGGCATTCTGGGCCTTGCCCCAGGCGCCCATCACGAAGGCATCATTGACGGACATACAGACAATGGTATCGACACCCTTGGCCTTGATCTTGTCGGCATTGACCACGTAGCCGGGCAGGTGGGTCACGCTGCAGCCAGGGGTGAAGGCCCCCGGGACCGCGAACAGCAGCACCTTCTTGCCAGCGAAAATGGCGTCTGTGCTTATATCGACAGGGCCTTTCTCGCCCATGGTTTTGAGGGTACAGCCTGGAATCTTGTCGCCGGCCTTGATGGTCATGTTACGCTCCTTGGTTAACGGGTGGTTGGGTGACGGGGAATAATAGCAGATGGGCGACGCGATGCACTGTCCGTTGTGTGCCGGGGCGGCGCCGGCGCCATTTCACCAGGATCGACGCCGGCCCTACCTGCGCTGCGGCGACTGCGCCCTGATATTCGTGCCGCCCGAATTCTATCTGGATCCGCAGGCGGAGCGCGCGCAGTACGACCTGCACCAGAACCGGGTCGACGATCCGGCCTATCGGGCTTTTTTGTCTCGGCTGGCGCTGCCGCTGGCAGCGCGCCTGGCCCCCGGCGCCCGCGGCCTGGATTTTGGTTGCGGGCCCGGTCCCGCCCTGGCCTGCATGTTGCGCGAGGCCGGGTACGAAGTGAGTCTGTACGATCCTTTCTACCGGCCCGACCTGGAGGTGTTACAGGGCCACTACGATTTTATCAGCGCCACGGAGGTGGTTGAGCACCTGCATCACCCCGGGCCAGAACTCGCCCGCCTGTGGTCCCTGCTGGCCCCCGGGGGCTGGCTGGGCGTGATGACCAAGCTGGCGCGAGACCCCGCCGCGTTTGCCGCCTGGCACTACAAGAATGACCCTACCCACGTGTGTTTTTTCAGCGTTGAGACCTGGCAGTGGTGGGCGCGGGAGCGGGGAGCGAGCCTCGAAATTCACGGTGCCGACGTCATCCTGCTGGGGCCGAAGGCCAGTGCGAGCTAACCGGTTGCCTGCAGCAGCGTGGCATAGATGCTCTCACAGTCCCGGTAGAAGCTGAGCTCCTTGTCACCCAGGTAGGGGGCCACCATGGTGAGCAGCTGCAGCACGCCCTGATGGATGGTGACTTCGGGCGAGCGGCCATCGTGGAGCAGTTGCTCGTAGTTGAACCAGAACGTGAGCGTGAGGGTCATGTTGTCGACCAGACCCAGCAACTGCTGGTCCCTGGCGGCGATGATGTCCCGCCGCAGCAGAGTCTGGCAAATCGCGAACATGGCTGCGCGCTTGAGTTGCATGAGGCGCTTGAAACTCCTGCGGATATCGGGGTAGCGCTGCAGGATGTCGTCCAGGTTGTAGTAGAGAAAGCGGTACTGGTACATCTCTTCCATCACCACGTAGAGGTAGTACCAGTTATTCTCCACCGGACCTTTTTCACTGCTCAGCGGCTGCTCGATGGGTGCCGTCAGCGTACTGCCCAGCGCCAGCTCGTACTGCTGGAACAGCTCGGCGATGATCTGGTCCTTGCCCTTGAAGTGGTAGTAGAGATTGCCCGGACTGATGTCCATTTCGTTGGCAATGTCTATGGTGGTGGTGTGGGCTTCACCCTCGGCGTTGAAAAGTGCAAGGCTGGTTTCGAGAATCCGGTCTCTCGTTTTCATCGGGTGCAGCCATCAGGCTTTTTTGCCGCCCCCCGGCGCTCCCTTCTTGCGGCTGGGTTTCACCGTCGCCTTGCGGCCCGTCACCTTGGCAGTCGCGGTCCTGCGCTGGCCTGCTGGCTTCTCACTGAGGCCCTGTTCCGCCAGGGCCCGGGACAGTTTATCAACCTTGCGACTCAGCTGGTCCACCTTTTTCTGCAGGGCCGCAATGTCCTCGATACGCGCCGGACGCTGCATGTGAAAATTCTCCCTGACGCGGTTTATGCGCTGCTCCACTGAACTTTTCGCGGCGGCGCTGGCTTCCAGGGCGCTGCGTGCATCCTCCTCCAGTGCACTGCCGGCCTTGACCAGGTCGCGAAACAGCTTCGGCGGTTCCATGGCGCGCTCCAGTCGACCCTGGGCTTCGTCCACCGCTTTGCCATAGGCGCCAACCCCCGCCAGCCAGATGTTCTTGGCTATCTCGCTGGCCTTGTCGCTCACCTTGCTTTTTTCATCGCTCATACCGGCTGCCCTCTGTGTCGTTCACGCTGGTCGAGATAATGCGCTGGAGCAGCCATTTAAACAGATTGGCGGGCAAAAAAAAGGGGCCACAATGTGGCCCCCAAAAATTCCTCGAAAACGAGGATAAATGGTCCTGGATGGGTTCCGCTTACGCGGCGGTCTTGAAACCTACGTTCTCTTTCAGTTCAACAAGGCGCGCCTTGACCTTCTTCAGCTGCTTCTCCAGCTTCTTGCGGTCGGTCAGGCTGTCCAGCTCCAGCTTGGGCAGCTCGATTTCCTTGAGGGCGACCTTGGCGTCTTTCTCGACTTTCTGGCCGCGCTTGACCAGCTCCTTGTACAGCTTGTCAGCCTTCTTGCGGCGGGCTTCCAGCTGGTCCTGCATGTTGCCGAACTGCTCCTGGGCCTGGTCATATGCCTTGCCGTAGAAGCCGAGACTGGCCAGGAACGCATTGCGCCCGGCTTCCTGCGCCTTTGCGGCGAATTCGGGAGCGGCTTTGCGCACAACCGGCTTGCCTTTGGCAGCGGTCTTGCGGGCGGTGACAGGCTTGCGCTTGGCAGCGACTTTGCGCTTGGCGGCGGCCTTGGGTGCTGTTCCAACTTTGGATGCTTCAGCCATGATTCAAATCCTCGATAGTGAATTTACTGGGGTGTTGCCACCAGTTCGGGGCGAGAATACGCAAATTAATTAGAATAAACATACTAGAAAGGGGCTTAATTTTGCCCTTGGGAGGCGATCCTCCAGGCATCGCAGCACCCACCGGCCACTAGTGGCGACGAACAGGGGCTCAGTGGAGAATCGGCGGGGACTGCGATTGCAGAATATCCTGCAGGTCCACGCGCTGGTAGCGGTACTGCTGGTTGCAGAACTCGCAATCCATGGTGATATGGTCCATTTCCTGCAACAGGCCTTCGATCTCGGCTGCGCCGATGGCGGCAAGCGCCTGCAGTGTGCGCTCCCTCGAGCAGCTGCAGCGGAACACCACGGGAGTGGGCGCATACAGGCGCACCGAGTCCTGGTGATAGAGCCGGTATAGCAACTCCCGGCTGTCGAGCGCCAACAGTTCCCGCTCGCTGATGGTAGCGGCAAGGGCGCAGGCGTGCTCCCACTGCTGCTGGCGTAGCTCCGGGTCGGCAATCACTTGCGCCGGCAGCTGCTGCAGCAGAAGTCCTCGGGCGCGCTGCCCCTCGGCCGCCAGCCAGAGGCGCGTTCCCAGTTGTTCCGACTGTTCGAAATAGGCGTCGAGGCTGTGGGCCAGGGAGTCGCCGCTGAGCGGCACTATCCCTTGGTAGCGCGTGCCCTTGCTCGGATCGACCGTTATGGCCAGCGAGCCCTTGCCCAGCAATTGCCCGAAGTCATTTGCCGTCGCATGATCGGCACCCCGGGCGATGCCCCGCACTTCCCCCGCACTGCTGCACTCCGCCATCAGCAGGGGTATCTGCCCTTCGGAGCGGGCCTGCAGCACGAGCTTGCCGTCAAACTTGAGAATGCCCCGCAGCAGCACCGCCGCCGCCAGCAACTCACCCAGCAGTCGGCCGACCCCCGGCGCATACTGGTGCACCGCAAGGATGTCGCCGCAGGCGCTATCCAGCTGCACGCACTCGCCGCGAATATCCGTCCCATCGAAAAGAAAGCGCCGGGCCTGGTCGCCAGGGGGCAGCGTGGGAATGTCGGTAGCGTCGTCCATGGGGCGGGATTGTAAGCCAATAAGTGCGCCGCTGGCTGCATGGCTGAACTGTTTTGGCTGTCCTCGCGTATGATCTGGGCGTAATTGCAAGTAGAGTAAAACCGACTGATTGCCACGGGGCGCGACCTGCGGCAGCAATAACAGGAGAGACCTTATGAAATTCAGTTACCAGGTGGGGATGTGCGAAGCGGACCACTACCTGCCCCTTGCCAGGGCCGCGGAGGCTGCCGGCTACCACGGTATCAGCGTGCCCGACAGCATCTGCTACCCGCAGCAGGCGAGTTCCAGCTATCCCTATAACAAAGATGGCAGCCGCGAATTCCTGGAGAGCGTGCCCTTCGTCGAAAGCCTGATCGCTGTCACTGCAATGGCTGCGGTCACCCAGACCATCGAGTTTGCCACCTTCGTCTACAAGCTGGCGGTCCGCCAGGCGCCCGTCGTGGCCAAACAGGTCCAGGGTATCCAGGTGTTGTCAGGGAACCGCTTCCTGTTCGGCGTGGGTATCAGCCCCTGGGAAGAGGATTTCGCAATCTGCGGAGTGCCGTTTGAAAAGCGCGGTTTGCGCCTGGATGAACAGATCGAGATTGTCAGGGGCCTCGAAACGGGAGAGTTCTTCGGCTACGAAGGCCAGGTACACCATATGCCCGCGAACAAGATGTGCCCGGTGCCCACCGCGCGGACACCCATCCTGATCGGCGGCCACACTGAGCCAGCCCTGAAGCGCGCGGCCCGGTTGGGGGACGGCTGGATGTGTGCCGGTGCCGATATGCCACAACTGGAGGCCTTTATCAGGCGTATCCGGGAGCTGCGCGAGGAATACGGCACCGCCGACAGACCCTTCCGGATCTATACCACGGGCCAGAACGCTTTTACCCGCGAGGGTATCGAGGCCCTGGAGGCCATTGGCGTGACCGATGTGATCATCGGCTTCCGCAACGTCTACGAAATGGAGCCGGACCGGCCGCTGGCCGAAAAAATAGCCATGCTGCAGTGGTACGCAGGGGAGTTTATCCGCGGCTGACCAGCGCCGGGTCCACATCCCCTCGCGCCCGCGGGCCAGCGTGATCTATACTCAGCCGAAAACACTGAGGAAGGCTCATGGCGGGATTCCGGCTGACCAAGCCCTACACCATGTCGAAAGCGCAGGTGCGCAAGGCCGCCAGGGGCCTCGCCTCCGAGTTGGAGCGGGACCACGGGGTGCGCGCGCGCTGGGAGGGTGACACGGTCCGCATCACCGGCGCCGGGGTAGACGGCAAGATGTCCTTTCACGATGGGCTTATCGACGTGTCGGTGAGGCTGGGCCTGTTGGCCTCCATGTTCGAGTCGGTGCTGCGCAGCGAAGTTAAGCGTTACCTCGACACTCACGTCAGCTAGTTCAAGCCAGCAGGGTCACACCTCGCAAGGGGTCCGAGCCCTGCAATAGCTCCGCGAATTCCTCCGCCAGCGCGCCGGCGCGCGCTATGCACTGCTCCCAGTACCGCACCCGTTCGGCATGGGGCAGGCGTTTGAAATCCGAGCGATCCGGTATTTTTCCGAAGGGCAGGTCGGCGATGAACTCCGGGCTGGGGCACAGCAGGACCAGCTTGTCGATTTCATGGATGGCCGCGTGTCGCCAGGGCAGGAACTTGTCGAACCAGCCTGGCACCACCGCGGCGCTGAAATGCGGGTAGAGCATCAGGCCCTCGCCGCGATATTGGCCCAGGTCGAAGTGGTAGTCGATGATGCCCCCGTCCCAGTACTGGCCGGGTGGCGCGCCGGCAATGTCCCGCTCACCGGTGAGTACGAAAGGTATGGCACCGCTGGCGTGCAGCGCGGCCTCGACATTGTCCTGCCGCAGGCGGCAGTAGCGGGTGGCGAAGTCACCCAGGGCGAGGCCGGGGTTGGCTTCATCCCGCGAGTGGAACACGACGCGCTGGAACTGCGCACTGAGCAGGCGCCGGCTGATGGCGTTGCCGAGGCCGGCCACGCCCATACCGGTTGCCAGCAGCGGCGAAGATGAGGCTGCCGCCGGCCCGCGGCCGCGGGCGGTGACGATGTGGGTGTGGACGCGAGGGTGGTTCGCCAACACGCCCGCGCCGCCGTCGCCCAGGACCCGGCGCAGTATGTCCCGGCTCACAGCGCTGACCTCGGCGGCCGTGGGTTTGCTCGCGTAATGCTGGTTGAGGTAGGCCGTCTCCAGGGCGTCAAGCGCTGCCAGCGGATCGGGCATGGCCAGGCAGGCGTGACGCCAGGAGCCGATGGATGAGCCCAGTACAGATAGCGTGCGCTCACTGCGTTGGAGGAAATCACCGAACAGCAGCCGGTCCAGCCGGGCCAGGATAAACCACTTCGGCCCCCCGGAAGCGCCCAGCAGCAGGCTGAACAGGTCCGCGGACCAGCCCTCCCGCTCGATCCGGCGTGCGGCCTCGCTGCCGAGGTAGACCGATAGGGCCCTAATGGCCATCCCGCACGTCCGCCGGCGAACGCCCGGTCCACTTCTGGTAGGCGCGGCGGAAGTTGGAAGCGTCGTTGAAGCCGATCAGGTAGGCGATGCTGGACAGGGGCAGCCGGGTGTTCTGCAGGTAACGGGTGGCGTGCTCGGCCCGCACCTGGTCCAGCAGTTCCTGGTAGGAGCGCTGCTCCCGCGCCAGGCGGCGGCGATAGGTGCGGGAGCTGAGGTTCAGCATTTTCGCGGTCTGTGGCATCTGCGGGTACTGGCCTTCGAGCTTGCGCATCAGGCGCAGGGTTTGCTCCGCCACCGAGGTCGCCCCCTGCAGGTCCGCCAGCAGCCGGGCGCATTCGCCCTCATACAGGCTGCGCAGCGCCGGGTTGGAGGAGGGCAGCGGTGTGGACAGTAATTCCCGCTGGAAGGCAATGCGGCCGGTGACGCAGTTGAACTGGACATCCGGCCCGAACACCTCGAAATAGCGTGCGGCGTGGGCGGGCGCCGCGTAGGGCACTTCCAGCTGCAGGCGCAGCTCATCGCGATTCAGCAGGCCCCGCAGGGTGTTGAGCATGGCGCCGCAGATCAATTCAAAGCCAAAATCGAGCGGGGTCTCGGCGGGGCTGCTGACGATACTCAGCACGCAGCGCTCACCCACGATTTCGTACTCCAGATGCAGGGCCGGCGCCAGCAGGTGGTAGTACTTCAGGAACAGGTCGATCACCTGGCTGAGATCCCGGCAGGTCATGAAGGCCTGGCCGAGGACCGCATGGGCGCTCAGATTGAGGTGCAGGCCCAGGTTCAGGCCGAGGGCCCGGTCCCCGGTCAGGCGCAGGGCATTGGCGACCACGATAGCGAAGTCCCGGTCGCTGACCCGGGCGCCGACATTGGCGATGCCGGTCCGGGCCAGGCCCGTGCCCGCCAGCAGGGCTGTGCGGTCGCAGCCCTGCCTCTCCACCAGGTCGATGAGGATCAGGACATACTGTGCCGGTGTGCTGGTTTCTATCATCCCACCATTTGGCCATAAATGACCTGAAATTGACAAGACTTTACCTTGTTGCGCGCTAGGAGATCTCGCATAGTCAGAGGCTCATACATCCCAGTGGAGTTTGCCCCATGCAAGTGAAGTGGACTGACAGTACCCCCCGCAAGATCCAGCAGTTCGCCGGCGCCGACTATCCGAGGGAAAACCCCCACCTGGAAGACCTGCTGACCAGCGCCGATGTCGATCACATCGCCGAGATCTTCCAGACGCCCCTCACCGGCTCCTATAACTGGGATTACAAGGTGCAGGACGATCGCATCAAGAAGCTCTATGACCTGGGCAAGCAGCTCAACTGGGACCCGGAGATGGACATCGACTGGGACCGGCCCTGGCCGCAGGAAGTGCGCCAGCCGGAGGTGATGAATCTGCACGAATTCGAGCCCTACCTGGCGATGGACGAGAAAACCCGGGCGGAATTCTGGTTACATATGAATTCCTGGAGCCTGTCCCAGTTCCTCCACGGGGAGCAGGGGGCGCTGCTGGTGGCCTCGCAGCTGTGTTCCTGCGCGCCCACCCTGAATGCCAAGCTGTATGCCGCATCCCAGACCTTCGATGAGGCGCGTCATGTAGAGGTATTCAACAAGTACCTGCAGCAGCGCATCGGCATGATGTACCCCATCAACACCTATCTCAAGAGCATCATCGACAAGATCCTGACGGATCCGCGCTGGGACATGAAATTTATCGGCATGCAGATCGTGATCGAGGGCCTGGCGCTGTCCGCGTTCAACACCACCCGCGAAACCACGCCCGACCCGGTGCTCAAGGATGTTGTGTACCTGGTGACCAGGGATGAGGCGCGCCATGTCACCTTCGGGGTCAATTACCTCGAGGAGTTCGTCAAGACCCTGACTGACGAGGAGCGCGAAGAGCGCGCCCTGTTCGCCTACGAGGCCTGCGTGGTCAGCCGCGAGCGCCTGGTGGCCACCGATGTGTTTCGCCACTTCGGCTGGGACGTGGAGGAGGCCCGCAAGCAGGTGCTGGAGGGTTTCGTGATGTCCACCTTCCGCAACCTGTTGTTCCAGCGCGTTATCCCCAACCTCAAGCGAATCGGGCTCCTGACCGACAAGATTCGCCCCAAGTTCGAGGAGTTGGGCATTCTCGACTTCGAGAACCTGGCCACCGATGGCGACATCGACTGGACCGCGATGGAGCGGCCGCTGGATACGCAGGAGGCCCAGTCACACGAGCAGGGCATGCTCGCGGCATTTGCAGCCGAACACCAGAAGCAGCAGGCCGCCAAGATCAGCACCGCGGCCTGATCCTGGCGCAGCCACCGCACCCCGGTGCGGCAAAACAAAAAAAAGCCGGCATGGAAGCCGGCTTTTTTTTGTGCGTGCAGGAGGTTCAGATCAGGCGGCCAGCGCCTTGACCTGGGTATTCAGGCGGCTCTTGTGCCGGGCGGCCTTGTTCTTGTGAATAATGCCCTTGTCTGCCATGCGATCGATCACGGGTACGGCGCTGTCATAGGCCGCCCTGGCCGCGGTCGCATCACCGGTGCTGATGGCTGCGTTCACTTTCTTGATCATGGTGCGAACCATGGAGCGCAGGCTGGCATTGTGATTGCGGCGTTTTTCGGCCTGGCGCGCCCGCTTTTTCGCTTGCGGTGTGTTTGCCACTTCGATGTACCTCTACAGGGGTCAAAAATCAGGAGGCGCGATTATTCACATTCACCTATCCCTTGTCAACCGCAAGCGCGCGCGGGGTACAGGGGCGGCGGGGCCACCTGCAGGCAGGGGTGCCACAGGAGTGCGATCCGGGGCTTAAGTCGCGCCGGCCGCTGGGATACACTAACGGCTATTAGTGATTAATGTCGAAGCCGGGTGCCGGTCGCCTTGACCGCCGGCACACAGCGAGAACCCCGCCATGGCAACACAGGCAGCAGGCTCGGAGCAGGCCCTGACCACCGCTGAGCGCATACTCGATGCGGCGGAGAACCTGTTTGCGGAAAAGGGCTACAGCGCCACCTCGCTGGGGGACGTCGCGGACCGGGTGGGCATCCGCTCACCCAGCCTCTATAACCACTTCCGCAACAAGGAGGCCCTGTACGAGGCCGTGCTGGAGCGCTTGCTGCGGGTGTTCTCCGCACCGATGGAGGAACTCGGGCGAGCGCCCGTGACCTACGAACGGGTTTTCCTGTGGCTGGAGACCATCGTGCGCCAGCACCACGCCAACCCCAACCTGGCGCGCCTGTTGCAGCATGCGGCCCTGTCCGGGGGGCCTCACACCAACGAGCTGATCGACCGCCTGTTCCGCCCCATGTTCCAGCCCGATGCGCAGATTGAAGGGGATGCCATCTCCCTGTTCAAGGATTCCGGGCTGCAGCCCTGGGCGGTCATGGCTTTCAATAACCTGGTCATGTCCTATGTCACCATGGCGCCCATGTATCGCGATCTGCTGGGGCAGGACCCGTTCAGCGAGGCGGCCCTGGACAAGCAGCTGAGTCTCATCAAAACCCTGCTGCGGGCGGTTTTCGAGTACAAGGGCGATCAGGCTCCGGCATAATGGCTGCTTCTGTGGCGCAGTGATCGAGGCGGTACGCACACTATGTTGATTTCCGATGCAGTCCACATCTGGCGCGAGCCGGATGGCGACTATCATTTCGAGTGGCAGGTGACCGACCCCGGCACCGAGGTCTCCGTGGAACCCCTGGCCGGCGCTGCCGGGAGCGGCCTGCAGCTGCACTACCTGCATCAGCCAACGCCCGCCGCGCGCTTGGTGGGCCTGCCGCCGGCCCGCCGCCATTTCTTCCGCCTGCGCGACCAGCACGGCACCGAGGTGGTGGCCACGGAGCGCCGGCTGGGTATGGACGGTGCGCCCAATTTTCGCGACTTTGGCGGCTACCGGACGACCGGGGGCGGGCGGGTGAAGTGGGGCTACCTGTTCCGCTCCGGCCAGCTGTCCTCCCTGAGCGACCAGGACGTCAGCCTGCTCGCCAGCCTGGCTCTGGACCTGGTGTTTGATTTTCGCCGGGTGGAGGAACAGGAGACGGACCTGAGCCGGCTGCCGTTGCAGCCGCGCCCGCAGGTGGTCAGCCTGCCCATCGTCCCCGGCAGTAACTCGCGCTTCTTCGAGCAGGCAGGCCAGCAGTCGCAGGACCCGGCGGCCATGTTCGACTTCATGCTGGAGATCAATCGCGATTTTGCCGGGCCCCAGGCCCAGACCTACCGCCGCATGTTCCGGGAAATCCTGGCAGCGCCGGACGCCCGCTTTCTGGTGCATTGCGCCGCGGGCAAGGACCGCACCGGTTTCGCCGCTGCCATCATCCTGCTGGCGCTGGGGGTCCCGCGGGACCTGGTGATGCAGGACTACCTGCTGACGGCGCGCTACTACCTGCCGCAACGGGAGCTGGAGCGGCTGCGTCGCAAATACCAGCTGGAGCACATGGTGGCCGAATCAATCCTGCCCATGCTGGAGGTGCACGAGGACTACCTGGCGGTGGCCCTGCGCCATATCGAGGACAACTACAGCTCGCTGGAGGAGTATCTCGAGCAGGCGCTGGGGCTGGGGCCGGCGGAGCTGCAGGAATTGCGCTCGCGCTACCTGGAGTGAGGGACGGGCGCGCCCTGCCCCATGCCGCGACTCAGGCCGGGGCCCGGTCATCCGTGCAGGCCATTTTGGCCGCACTGATCTGTTGTTTCTCGCAACTCCCCCCTGTGCGCTCACCGATACACCACTTGCGCTGGCCATCCCAGGCGGTGAGGGGCACTGTCCTGCCGTCGTTGCAGCGTACGGTGTACTGGGAGTAGGGCTTGCCGTCGGCAGTTTCGCCATGGGTCTCAAACACGATACTGGTGGGCCTTGCGGCTTGGCTGCCGGCGGCGACCAGTAACAGCGCCAGCGCGGCCAGGTTCGAGGTTGTTTTCACGGGGTGTTCCTCCAGCAGACTGCTATGTGCCCGGCGGCGACGGCCACCGGCACGGGATCTATCCTAACGGTATACGCAGCGAGTGGGGTACGGATTTGTAACTATTTGGGAAGATTTGTAACAGTCGCGAGGCAGGGGTGGGCCACAGAAGGCTAATTCCCTGTTTTTCAACAATATTTCTTACAAGGGGGATGGTGTCGGTGGCGTTTCCGGGCCCGGCGGAACCGGGCCCGGCCGGGTCACCCCAGCGCGAACCAGATCAGAACCCAGCCGGCGGCTGCCAGCAGCAGGGCCTGGCCGGCCTTGTCCAGCCGGCCCAGGGAGTACAGGTAGGACAGCGGCGGCAGCAACAGGGTGCACAGGCCCCAGGCATAGTCCTCCTTCCATGATTCGATGAGCAGGACGACCCAGCTGGCCAGCAGGGCCGCCACGCCAAAGGTCAGCATCGCGGCGTTAGTGGCTTCCATCTTTCCTCCGGTACGGGATTGGTTGAATCGGCGGCAGCAGAGTAGCAGAAACCCCGGCTGTCGTCAGTGGCCGCGCGCGCAATTTCCGGGCGCCCGGGTTGGCGCCCGCGCGCGGATGACTAGCGGGTGGAATTTGGGTATCGTGGGCCGCTTTGCGCACCGAGGGCGACTGCTTGGACGATCCTTTTGCCGATATCCGGCCCTACCGCGACGAGGAGGTGGCTGGGGTATTGGCGCGATTGCTCGACGACCGGGAGCTGCTCGACACCATGGCCGGGTTCCGCCTGGCCAGGCTGGCTCATCTGGCGCCGGCGCTGGGCCGGTTCCTGGTGCGTTGGCGCCTGGCCCGCGAAGTGCGGGGTGTCGCCGATGTCGGTGCCATGCAGGCCATCATCAAACGCTACATGGATCGCATGATCGAGGACACCACCGGCGGCTTCAGCGTCACCGGCCTGGAGCAACTGGACCCGGCGCGACCCTACCTGTACCTGAGCAATCACCGGGATATCGCCATGGATCCGGCGTTCATCAATTACGCCCTGCACCGGGCGGGCTTCCAGACGGTGCGCATTGCCATCGGTGACAACCTGTTGACCAAGCTCTGGGTGTCCGACCTGATGCGCCTTAACAAGAGTTTTATCGTCAGGCGCTCGCTCAGCGGCCCGCGGGAATTGCTGGCGGCCTCCAGGAACCTCGCCAACTACATTCGCCACTCGCTGCAGCAGGAGGGCCACCCGGTGTGGATCGCCCAGCGCGAGGGGCGCGCCAAGGATGGTATCGATCGCACCGAGCCCGTCATCATCAAGATGCTGGCCATGAGCCGCGACAAGAACAGCGAGGATTTCAGCGGGCATATCCAGGGCCTGGGCATCGTGCCGGTGGCAATCTCCTACGAGCTGGACCCCTGCGACGCCCTCAAGGCCAATGAGTTGTGCCAGCGCGCCAGTCAGGGCGCCTACCGCAAAGGTGAGCAGGAAGATGTGGCGTCCATCGGCCGCGGCATTGCAGGTGACAAGGGGCGGGTCCACGTGTCCTTTGGCACGCCGCTGGGCGCCGGCTTCGCCACCCCCGAGGCGGTTGCAGCGGAAGTAGACCGGCAGGTGATCGCCGGATACTGCCTGCACCCCACCAATATATTTGCCTACCAGATGCTCAATCCGGGCGCGCCCGCCCTGCCCGCTACATTCTCCGTGGAACCGGGCGACTGCAGCCGCGAGCAGTTCGAACAGCGCATCGCCGCCATGCCCGGGCCGCAGCGTCCCTACGCCCTGGCAATTTACGCCAATGCGGTGGTGAGCAAGCTGGCGCAGCGCTCAGGCTCCCCTGGCCCTTGCTGAGCGAGGAGCTCAAGGGCGCCATCCGCGATGCCTACAGCGCCATCATCGCCGGCAAGGCACTGACCCCGCGCTGGGGGCAGCGCCAGATGATTGCCGAAATTGCCAACACGCTGGCCCGCATTCCCGCTCCGGGTGAGGCCGCTTCCGGCCTGCCCGCGGTGTGCGTGATCGAGGCCGGCACGGGTACCGGCAAGACCATCGCCTACGCGGTGGCGGCCATCCCGGTGGCCCGGGCGCTGAACAAGCGCCTGGTGGTGGCGACGGCGACCATCGCGCTGCAGGAGCAGTTCGTCAACAAGGACCTGCCGGACATCAAGCGCCACAGCGGCCTGGACTTCAGTTTCACCCTGGCCAAGGGCCGGCGCCGCTATGTGTGCCTGTCGAAACTGGATCGAGTGTTCGGGCAGGGCCAGGGGGCAGACAGCCTGTTGCCCCTGTACCCCGACGATGTCGGCCTGCCGGTGACCGCCGAGGCCCTGCCGGTGTATACCGCCATGGTGGACGCCCTGGGCCGCGGCCAGTGGGACGGGGACCGCGACAACTGGCCTGAGGCCATTGCCGAGGAGGTCTGGTACGGCGTCACCACCGACCACAGCCAGTGCAGCGGCCGGCGCTGCCCCAACATCGCTCAGTGCAGCTTCTTCCGGGCCCGGGACCAGTTGCAGAGCGCGGACATCATCGTCACCAACCACGACCTGGCCCTGTCGGATCTCGCCCTGGGTGGCGGCGCCATCCTGTCCGCCCCCGAGGACAGCATTTACGTGTTCGACGAAGGCCATCACCTGCCGGACAAGGCCCTGTCCCACTTCTCCAGCTTCTGCCGCCTGCATACCACCGTGCAGTGGTTGCAGGAGAGCCGGAAGCTGCTGGCGCAGGCGGCGCCCGCGCTGGCGGGCCTGGACGCCCTGCAGCGCCCGCTGCAACGCCTGCCGGGCATGATGGACGAGGCCGCCGCCAGCCTGCAGGTGGCCGAGCAGGTGGTGGCGGGGCTGTTTGAGGAGCAGGAACCCGACGAGCGCCGGGACGACCAGCAGCTGCGCTTCGCGCACGGCCTGGTACCGGCTGGCCTGATACCTGTCGCCACCACCCTGGCCGGCCAGTTCCAGCAGTTGGCCCAGGACCTGGCCCGGATGGAGGCCCTGCTGGAGGAGGCCCTGGAGGACGAGTTCGCTGGCCTGGACAAGTCGATCATCGAGACCTGGCACATCAACCTCGGCGGGCTGCTGGGCAGGGCCGAGGGTGCCCTGGGCCTGTGGCGCGAGTACGCGGTGACCGGCGCGGGCGAGGTGCCGCCGAAAGCGCGCTGGATCACCCTGCTCAACAGCAACGGCCAGTTCGGATTCGACCTGCGCTGCAGCCCCATCCTCGCCGCGGACATCCTGCAGGAGTACCTGTGGTCCCGGGCCGCGGGGGTGATCGTCACCTCCGCCACCATGACGGCCCTCAATTCCTTCGAGCGCTTTATCCTGCATTCCGGGGCGCCGCGGGAGGCCAACTACAAGATCGTTGCCAGCCCCTTCAACTACGCCAACGCGGTGTTCTGCGTGCCGCATATGGAGTGCGACCCGGGCGACGCCCAGGCTCATACCCGGGCGCTCATCGAGCAGTTGCCCCGGCTGCTCGATAGCCGCGAGGGCAGCCTGGTGCTGTTCTCCTCCCGGCGCCAGATGCTGGAGGTGTTCCAGGGGATCGACGGCGGCCTGCGGGAGTTGGTCCTGATGCAGGGCGACTACAGCAAGCAGGAAATCCTGCGGCGCCACCGGGAGGCGATCGACGCCGGCGGCGGCAGCGTCATTTTCGGCCTGGCCAGTTTTGCCGAGGGGGTGGACCTGCCGGGGGATTACTGCCGCCACGTGGTGATCGCCAAGATTCCCTTTGCCGTGCCCGACAGCCCGCTGGAAGCGGCCCTGGCGGAGTGGGTGGAGGCCCAGGGGCGCAACGCCTTCATGGAGATCAGCGTGCCGGACGCCGCCCTGCGCCTGGTGCAGGCCAGCGGCCGCCTGCTGCGCACGGAGCAGGACAGCGGCCGGGTCACCCTGATGGACCGACGCATCCTGACCCGGCGCTACGGCCGGGCGATACTCGATTCACTGCCGCCGTACCGGCGCGAGCTGGCGGCGAGCTGATGGCCTTGCAGGGAAAAGGTGCTGACCCGGCAGCCAGCGTGAACATCGCGGTCGCCGAGCTGCTGATCGACATCGAGGCCCAGCTGCGCCAGCTTGGCCTGTGGGAGCGGGAGCCGCCACCGCCGCAGGCACTGGCCTCGGACCAGCCCTTCAGCGTGGATACACTGACCCTGCCCCAGTGGCTGCAGTTCATCTTCCTGCCAACCCTCTACCGGCTGCTGGCGGAAGGGCAGCCCCTGCCCGGGCGCTGCGGGATCGCGCCGATGGCGCAGGAGTATTTTCGGGGGCTGGCATTGGCCAGCGCGACGCTGGAGCAAACCTTGCTGAAAATGGACCGGATACTGTCGGGGGAGGAGGGCGGCGCCAGGCTATGAGTAAGTCGCCAGGGTCGCTCGCGCTGACCAGACCCGGCACCGATAACCGCCAGGGGGCACAACGAACTGCCGCGACCGGCGGGATAAAACCACGGCCCATCACCGGGCCAGCCCTCAGGACAGTGGTAAACCGCCACTATCCCGGGTGAACGGACCGGCGCTTACCTTTTCCAGTAGCCCAGAGAGTCCAGGTCAAAACTGCCAAAGACGATTTCGTTTTTCTTATTACCGCCGAGGTTGGTGATGACGGGACCGCCGGCCTGTCCCCAACCTTCACTGCCAGGCAATTGACGCGTGACAAAACTGCCGTCTGCCTTTTGCTCCATCCAGTACAGCCCCCGTGCGCCATCCCCGGAAACTGCAAGGTCGATGCGATCGTCATCATTCAGGTCTCCGGCGGCGATCGACCCCGGGGCAGCCTGGCCTACGCCGCCGGTAACAGGGAAAGCACCGGCTGGAGTCAGCTGCCGCACATTCCAGGGCTGCCGTGGATCAACGCCCGGCGTGAATTCATAAACGGCGGGTTGCGGGTAGAGAGAAAACGGGCGGAATGTGACGTTCGGGTTGGTGTGGTTGGTGGCAACCCAGCGCGTGATTCCGTCGCCCAGCAGGTCATCCACAGCAGTGATC
>Ga0209391_10000303_pt1 | contig 22280 bp, 18 predicted proteins | sample PPLLak3March2015_FD_187246 | JGI IMG/M metagenome (GOLD analysis project Ga0209391, IMG submission 187246) | Freshwater sediment microbial communities from Prairie Pothole Lake near Jamestown, North Dakota, USA - PPLs Lake P7 Core (1) Depth... | ecosystem: Environmental > Aquatic > Freshwater >...
GCGCGGCAAGGGCAGCTCGGCCCAGAAGGTGCTGCCCTGGCCTGGAACGCTGTCCACGCCCACCGCGCCGCCCATCATCCCGGCCAGCTGGCGGCAGATCGACAGCCCCAGCCCGGTGCCGCCATAGCGCCGTGTCGTCGACTCGTCGGCCTGGGTGAAAGGCCGGAACAGGCGTTCGCGGGTCGCCGCGTCGATGCCCGGTCCGGTGTCCGAGACCTGGAACAGCACCCGCTCGGCGTCGGCGCCGGCCAGGCGGCGCGCCGCCACGCGCACATGCCCGGAGGCGGTGAACTTGAGCGCGTTGTTGAGGTAGTTGCTGAGGATCTGGCGCACGCGCAGCGCGTCGCCGCTGACGGCGCCCTCGACGTCCGGTGCGATGTCGAAGTGCAGCCCCAGCGGGCGCGCCGCGGCCAGCGTGGAATATGCGCGCTGCATGGCGCGCAGCAACTCGCCGAGGTCGAACACCGCGGTCTCGATCTGCAGCTTGCCGGCCTCGATCTTGGACAGGTCGAGGATGTCGGAGATGATGCCGGCCAGTGACTGCGAGCTCTCGGCGATCTGGTCCAGGTACTGCAGCCGCTGCGGCTCGGCCGTCTCGGGCGCGCGCGCCAGCCGGGCCAGGCCGATCATGCCGTTGAGCGGCGTGCGCAGTTCGTGGCTGGTATTGGCCAGGAAGGCGCTCTTGGCGCGGCTGGCGGCTTCGGCGTCGTCGCGGGCGCGGGCCAGCGCCTGCTCGAACTGCCGGCGCTCGGTGACGTCCTCCACGATCCACACCGTGCCCCCTACCGAGGGATGTTCGGGGTCGATGGCGCGTCCTCGCACGCGCGCCAGGAAGGTGCTGCCGTCCTTGCGGCGGCCACGCCGCTCGAGTTCCACCGCCTCGCCGCGGCCCAGCGCCGGGCCGACGAGCTGGCGCAGTTCGGCGTAGTCGTCCTCGCCCACCCACACCACCTGCCCGGGCTGGCCGATCAGGCCACCGGGCTCCCAGCCGTAGATCTGCTCGAAGTGGCGGTTGGCCAGCACGAAGCGGCGCTCGCGCGTGACGGCGATGCCGATCGAGGCATTGGCCAGGATGGCCGCACGCTCCAGGCGATCGCGTTCGCTGTCGGTGACGTCGCGTGCGTTGATGACGACGTAGTCGCGCCGGTCCATCACGAACCGTGCCGCCGACACCAGCATCGAGATCGTGGCACCGCCCTTGGTGACGAAGCGCGTCGGCAGGTCGGCCACGGCGCCCTTGTCCTGCATCAGGGCGATGAAGCGCTCGCGGTCCTCGGGGCTGGCCCAGACGCCGAGTTCGAGCGCGGTGCGGCCCACCGCCTCGTCCGCGGTCCAGCCGATCATGCGCTCGAAGGTGTGGTTGACCATGGCGAAGCGGCCGCTGCTCAGGTCGGTGAGCGTGATCAGGTCGGGACTGGTGGCCACCAGGTGCGACAGCATGGCCTCCGAGCGGCGCACCGCCTGCTCGGCGTTCAGGCGCTCGGTATCGTCGACGAAGATCGCCAGCAGCGCAGGACCGCCCTCGGCATCGACGCGCACGCCGGTGGCGCGCACGGCGATGCGACGACCGTTCACGAGCAGCCTGAAATCGGCCACCGGCAAGGCCGTCCCGAGCCGCTGGCCCTGCAGCGTCTCGACGCGGCGGCGCGCGCGCTCGCGCGAATCGCCGCTCTCGTAGGCGGTGAGCAGGTCACTGCCGATCATCGCCTGCAGGTCGGCGTAGCCGAACATGGCCACCGCAGACGGGTTGGCGTCGATGACGCGACCGCCGCGGTGCAGCACCAGCGGCGTCGGGATGCGGGTGAACAGTTCCTGGTAGCGCGTCTCGGTGGCGAGCAGCGCCGCGCGGGCCGCATTGACGTCGGTGACATCGCGCGCGACGCCCCAGTAGCCCTTGAAGACGCCGCGCTCGTCGAAGCGCGGCTCGCCGCTTGCGAGGTAGGCGCGCACGCGCCCGGATTTGCCTGTCCAGGTGACGGGCAGGTCGCGGAAGGGCACCCGCGAACCGAGGTCGGCGAGCAGGCGGTCGAGTGTCTCGGCATCGCAGCCGAAGCTGGGCAGCTCCCAGGGCGGCACGCCAAGCTCGATGTCCATGGCCGACCGGCCTTGACCGTGGTCTTCGTCGTGCGCGGCCACCAGGCGGTTCTGGTGGTCGATCTCCCAGTAGGCATCGGCCGCCAGCGCCAGCAGGCGCGTGAATCGCTGCTCGCGTTCGTGTGCCGAGCGCATGAAGCGCGCCACGACCTCGGAAATCATGCTGCCGCTGGCCAGCCCGGCGGCGATGGCGACGAACTGGGTGCCGACCATGAACGCGGCCGAGGGCAGGGCCGCGCCCGCCATGGGCGGCGCGGCCGCGGCCACCGCGAGCACCGCCGTGGCGGCCACTGCCGCCAGCAGCATGCCGGCGCGCCAGCCGGCGGCCGCACACAGGACGCAAACCAGCAGGCCCAGGGCGGGCAGTCCCGGCGCGCTGAGCCCCCAGCCGAGCGCGATCGCGGTGCCGGCCATCAGCAGCGTCACCGCACTCAACACCGCAGTCAGGGCGTGCGTGATCCACTGCTGCGGCAGCCGCGTGGCGAAGGCGGCAGCCAGCGCCAGCAAGGCGTACATCGCCACCAGCGGCGCGCGCGGCCCGGCCGCGCCGGCATCGGCCAGGAAGAGCAGGCTGCCGGCGGCGCAGCCCAGGGCGGCGACGGCCAGGAAGGCACGCGTCATCTGCCGCAGCAGCGCCGGATGCGGCGCCGCCGCGGGGCGCGGCGGCGGCCGCAACTCGGGCTCGGCCAGCACGTCGGCGTCTGCTTCCGCTTCGAGGTTCATGTCAAGCGATGGGCCGGGCCCGCTGCAACTGCGCCCGCGTCGCCAGCGCGACCTCGCGTGCTGCGGCGGCAAAGCCGTCGCCGGCGCCGGCATAGAGCACGGCGCGCGACGAACTGACGATGATCGGCGCCTCCGGCCGCCAGCCGGCGCGCACGGTGGCCTCGGCATCGCCTCCCTGGGCACCGATGCCCGGGATCAGCAGCGGCAGCGTGGCGGCAAGTTCGCGCACCCGCGCCACCTCGCGCGGGTAGGTCGCGCCGACGACCAGGCCGAGCTGGCCGCCGCGGTTCCACTCGCCGGCGGCCAGGCGCGCGATGCGCTCGTAGAGCATCTCTTCGCGGCCGCCTTCACCGCCGGCCAGGCGCTGCGCCTGCAGGTCGCTGCCACCGGGATTGGAGGTGCGGCACAGCAGGATCAGGCCCTTGCCGTCGTGACGCATGTAGGGCTCGATCGAATCGAAGCCCATGAAGGGCGACAGCGTCACGGCGTCGGCGCGGTAGCGGTCGAAGACCTCGCGTGCATATTGTTCGGCGGTGGCGCCGATGTCACCACGCTTGGCGTCCAGGATCACCGGCACGCCGGGGGCCCGGCGGTGGATGTGGTCGATCAGCCGCTCCAGCTGGTCCTCGGCGCGCTGGGCGGCGAAATAGGCGATCTGCGGCTTGTAGGCGATGACCAGGTCGCGCGTCGCGTCGACGATGGCGGCGCAGAAGTCGAAGATGCGCGCCGGGTCGTCCTTCCAGCGCGGCGGGAATTTCGCCGGCTCCGGGTCGAGGCCGACGCAGAGCATGGAGCCGTTGCGGGCCTCGGCCGCGGCGAGCTGGTCGCGGAAGTTCAAGACCAGCTCCGAGCCAGCGACTCGGCCAGGCCGGTATAGCTGGCCGGCGTCATCGCCAGCAGGCGCTGCTTGTCGTCGTCGGGCAGCGGCAGGGCCTTGATGAACCCCTGCATCAGCTCGCGCGTGATCGGCTTGCCCTGCGTGAAGTCCTTCAGCTGCTGGTACGGGTCGGGCAGGCCGTGGCGGCGCATCACCGTCTGCACCGGCTCGGCCAGCACCTCCCAGGCGCCGTCGAGGTCGGCAGCGAGCGCAGCCCGGTTGACCTCCAGCTTGTCGAGGCCGCGCTCCAGGCTGTCGCAGGCCAGCAGCGTGTAGCCCAGCGCCACGCCCATGTTGCGCAGCACGGTGCTGTCGGTGAGGTCGCGTTGCCAGCGGCTGATCGGCAGTTTCTGGCTCATGTGGCCGAGCAGGGCGTTGGCGAGGCCGAAATTGCCCTCGGCATTCTCGAAGTCGATCGGGTTGACCTTGTGCGGCATCGTGCTCGAGCCGACCTCGCCCTTCCTGACCCGCTGCTTGAAATAGCCCAGCGAGATATAGCCCCAGACGTCGCGCGCCCAGTCGATGAGCAGCGTGTTGGCGCGCGCGTGGGCGTCGAACAGCTCGGCCATGTAGTCGTGGGGCTCGATCTGGATCGTGTACGGGTTCAGGGCCAGGCCCAGCCGGTCTTCGACGACCTGGCGGCTGAAGGCCTGCCAGTCGACGTCGGGGTAGCCGGCGAGGTGGGCGTTGTAGTTGCCCACCGCGCCGTTCATCTTGGCCAGCAGCGGCACCGCGGCGATGCGCGCGCGCGCCGTTGCCAGCCGCGCCGCCACGTTGGCGACCTCCTTGCCGACAGTGGTCGGGCTGGCGGTCTGGCCGTGGGTGCGGCTCAGCATCGGCACGCCGGCCAGCGCGTGCGCCATGCGCGACAGCCTGGCCAGCAGGCGGTCGAGCGCCGGCAGCATGACGGTGTCGCGCGCGCTCTTGAGCATCAGCGCGTGGCTGGTGTTGTTGATGTCCTCGCTGGTGCAGGCGAAGTGCACGAACTCGGCTGCCGCCTGCAGTTCGGCCCGGCCCTCGAAGCGCCCCCGCAGCCAGTACTCGACTGCCTTCACGTCGTGGTTGGTGGTCTTCTCGATCTCCTTGATGGCCTGGGCGTCGGCTTCGGCGAAGCGCACCACCAGCCCGCGCAGGAAGCCGCGCGCCGCCTCGGACAGGGGCAGGAATTCGGCCAGACCGGCATCCGAGAGGGCGATGAACCACTCCACCTCGACCTGAACGCGCCGGTGCATGAGGCCGAACTCGGACAGCAGCGGCCGCAGCGGCGCCAGGCGTGGGGCGTAGCGGCCGTCCAGCGGCGACAGGGCGGAGAGGGCGGAGGTGCTCATCGGGGCGGCGCCGGGCGGCCGCGAGGCCGCACTGAGGAGGGTGACCGCCCGGTGTGGCCGGATGGCCCGGCACCGGCCCGCCACCGGGCAGGAAGTGCCGAATTCTAGGCGCCACCCGGCGGTCGAAGGCCGCAGAACTACCGCTTTTGACCCGCCTTTCCGGCCGCCGGCGGTGACGGGCGCCAGCGGATCTCGAAGCGGCACGCGGCCTCGCCGCAGCCTTCGCAGCCGATCTCGAGCACGCGCGAGGCCGAGTGCACCAGCACGCCGGCCGCTGCCGACAAAGGTCCAGGCGTGGCGCGCGATGGCCATCAGCAGCAAGCGTGCCGCCAGCGGGCGGCCGGCTGGGCGGCGTTCACGCCGGCGTGTCCGGTCAGAGCCGCGCCGCGGCCTCGTCGGCGAGCTGCTCGCGGCCACCACCGCAGGCCATGACCAGCGCCAGTTCGCCATCCAGTGGCTCGGTGCTGCCGCAGGCCAGCGCGGCATTGAGCTCGCCCTGGCGCCCCTTGTGTTCGGTCTTCGGCCCGTGCATGGTGATCCAGCCGGCGTCGGCCTCGGCCAGGGCCGCGGTAGCCCACACACGCCCCAGATCGCAGAAGGTGCGCTGGAAGCGCTCTTGGCACCTGCTCGCCTTCGCCGCGCACCACGGCGTCGATCCAGGGCGCTTCCGTCAGAACCTGCGGGTACATGAAGGTGCCGTGGATGCCGCCGAGCACGGTGACGATGGCCGGGTTCACCTGCTTGGCGATCTGCAGCAGCCCTTCGGCCTTGTAGATGGCCGACGTGATGACGGCGCACCCCACCACGTCGGGCTGCAGCTCGACGATGCGCGCGCGCACCTGTTCGTCGCTCAGGTGGTGCGTCATGGCATCGACGAAGTGCACGTCGGCGTAGCCGGCGGCCTTCAGGTAGCCCGTGAGGTAGGCCACCCAGGCCGGCGGCCAGTTGCCGGCGATCTCGGCACCGCCGGAATGGCAGTTGGGGTGCAGCAGCAGAATGCGCATCGAAAGTCTCCTCCATCCCGGCGCGCGAGCCGGGCCGTGAGCGGCCGTATCTGTCCCCGCGGCCGTCACTTCCTTGTCTTGTGTCAAGGTTTAATACAAATACTTTTGTCACTTTGACGTGACACTCGACTGCGAGGGCATGGCCCCCCTGGAACGCGACTTGCATGATCATTGGCCACCCCAACAAACCCTTCGAGGAGAGTCCATGAGCCCGTCCCGCCGCATCGCCCTGAGCCTGGCCCTGGGCGCCGCCGCCGCTGCCACTCTGCCGCTGCCCGCCTTGGCACAGGCCAAGCTCAAGGTCGCCGCCATCTACACCGTGCCGGTCGAGCAGCAATGGGTCAGCCGCATCGACAAGGCGCTGAAGGCGGCGGTGGCGCGCGGCGAGGTGGAGTACGTGTTCAGCGAGAACGTCGCCAACGCCGACTACGAGCGCGTGATGCGCCAGTACGCCGAGGCCGGCCACCAGCTCATCGTCGGTGAGTCCTTCGCCGTCGAGGCCGCGGCGCGCAAGGTGGCCAAGGACTACCCCAAGGTCAGCTTCCTGATGGGCAGCAGCGGCAAGCCGCAGGCGCCCAATTTCAGCGTCTTCGACAACTACATCCAGGAGCCGGCCTACCTGTCCGGCCTGATCGCGGGCGGCATGAGCAAGAGCGGCAAGATCGGCATGGTCGGCGGCTTTCCGATCCCCGAGGTCAACCGCCTGATGAATGCCTTCATGGCCGGCGTGAGGGAGGTGAACCCGAATGCCGAGTTCATGGTCACCTTCATCAACAGCTGGTTCGACCCGCCCAAGGCCAAGGAGGCCGCCTTCGCGATGATCGACAAGGGCGCCGACGTCATGTATGCGGAGCGTTTCGGCGTCAGCGACGCAGCCAAGGAGCGCAAGGTGCTGGCCATCGGCAACGTCATCGACACGCAGGCGCAGTACCCCGAGACAGTGGTCGCCAGCGCGCTGTGGAATATGGAGCCGACGATCGACCTGGCGATCAAGACCGTCAAGGCGGGCCAGTTCAAGGCCGAGGACTACGGCAAGTATTCGATGATGAAATACAAGGGCAGCGAACTCAGCCCGCTGGGCACCTTCGCGACGAAGGTGCCGAAACCGGTACTGGACAAGGTGGCGGCGCGGCAGAAGGAGATCCTGGCCGGCACCTACACCGTGAAGGTCGACGACAGCCAGCCCAAGGGCACGGCGAAGTAGCCCCGTGATCCGCGGCACCGTGCCGCCTGTGCGGGCGCTCACTTTCGATATCTTCGGCACCGTCGTCGACTGGTACGGTTCCATTGCCGCCGAGATCGAGCGTCTCGGGCTGCCGGTCGACGGCGGCGAGTTCGCTCTCGCCTGGCGCGCCGGCTACCAGCCGGCGATGCAGGAAGTGCGCAGCGGCGCGCTGCCGTGGACGAATATCGACGGCCTGCACCGGCGCATCCTCGACCGCCTGCTGGCCGAGCGCGGCATCGCGCTGTCGCCTGCGGCTGCCGACGAGCTCAACCGCATCTGGCACCGCCTGCAGCCCTGGCCCGACAGCGTCGCCGGCCTGACGCGGCTGAAGGCCCGCCACATCGTCGCGACGCTGTCGAACGGCAACCTGTCGCTGCTGGTAGACATGGCCAGGCACGCCGGACTGCCCTGGGACGCCGTCTTCTCGGCCGAACTGTTCGGCCACTACAAGCCCGACCCCGAGGTCTACCTGGGCGCCGCGAAGCTGCTCGACCTGACGCCGCCGCACGTGATGATGGTCGCCGCGCATCCCGGCGACCTGCGCGCTGCGGCCGCCTGCGGGCTGCGCACCGCCTATATCCCGCGCCCGCTGGAACGCGGCCCGGGTGGCGCCATGGAACCCTGGGTCGAGGGCGAATTCGACCTCGTGGCCGGCGACATCGGAGAACTGGCGGCGCAGTTGGGTTGCTGAGCGGCGGTCTGGTTGCGGTCGCGTCCCGGGACCGGCCCGTGCTCCCGGTCACCCGCCACCACGTGCACCAGGACGATGCGATCGTCGTAAGCTTGCGGGGTCGAAGGTCATCCTGCAGGCTCGGCCATGAAGCTCATCGCGGTCTACACGACGGTGGCCAGTCGTGACGACGCCCGGCGCATGGCCCGCGCCCTCGTCGAGCGCAAGCTGGCTGCGTGCGCCCAGATCTCCGAGATCGAGAGTTTCTACTCGTGGCGCGGCGCCGTGCAGGACGAGCCCGAGTGGCGCCTCCTGTTCAAGACGACGCAGGAGCGCTACGCCGCCGTGGAGGCCGCGATTCGCGAACTCCATCCGTACGAACTGCCCGCCATCCACGCCGTGCCCGTCGCGCAGGCCTTTGCGCCGTACGCCGACTGGGTCGAGAAGGGTTCGACCGGTGTGTAGGAGTGCCGCCACGCGGGCGCCGTTGCCCAGGATGCAAGGTGGCAGTCTGGAGCCACTATGCAGGCGCGGGGGCCGCGCTGAAGTTCGTTCGTATCGGCACCCTCGACAACCCCGACCTGCTGTCACCGGACGTTCATATCTTCACCGCGTCCAGGCAGCCCTGGCTTGCCTTGGCGCCCGGTGTACCGGTCTTCGCCGAATACTACGAACGGGACAAGCTGTGGCCCGCCGAGAGCCTGGCCAGGCGGGAAGCCCTCCTGCACCTCATGGAGGCGCACCGGTCTGCACAGTGAGGCGAGGTCCGATGGCTCGCTCCGTATCAGCGTCGACCTCGCGGCTCACGCTGACGGCGCCTGCCGGCCGACATCGAGGCGCGCGTCGACCCATTGCCGGTGTTGCGCTGAACCGCCTTGAGGCATGCGCTGACCTGACCGGCCATGAGGTTCAGCACCGGCCCGCACAGCCCAGGCAGCGCAGCCCGCCGAGTACGAAGTGAACAGTGCGCACCTTCGCCCGGCAGCGCGCCGCCTATCATGGACACTCAGCCGTTCCACGAGGGCCGTCCGATGACCGTCACCGAGATCAGCGCCGCGGGCCGCAGCGACATCGCGCACCACCTGCACCCCTACACGCAGCTGCGGCAGCTCGAGCAGGAGGGCCCGCTGGTCATCGTCCGGGGCGACGGCGTGCACGTGATCGACGAGCACGGCCAGCGCTACCTCGATGGCATGGCCGGCCTGTGGTGCGCATCGCTCGGCTTCTCGGAGCCGCGCCTGGTGGCGGCGGCCGAGCGCCAGATGCGCACGCTGCCCTACTACCACTCGTTCTCGGGCAAGGTGCCGGGGCCGGTGACCGAGCTGGTGGCCAAGCTGATGGACTGGGCACCGACGCCGGCCTTGGGGAAGGGCCGCGTGCTGTTCGCCAACTCGGGCTCGGAGAGCAACGACACCGCGTTCAAGCTCGTGCGCTACTTCCACAATGCCCGCGGGCTGCCGCTGAAGAAGAAGATCATCGCCCGCCAGAAGGCCTACCACGGCGTCACCGCGGCGGCCGCTTCGCTCTCGGGACTGCCGTCGATGCACCAGCACTTCGACCTGCCGCTGCCCGGCGTGCTGCGGGTCGCGGCGCCGCACCACTACGGCGGCGCGCTGGCGGGCGAAAGCGAGGCCGCTTTCGTCGACCGCCTGATCGCCGAGCTCGAGACGCTGATCGAGCGCGAGGGCCCGGAGACCATCGGCGGCTTCATCGCCGAGCCGGTGCAGGGCGCCGGCGGCGTGATCATCCCGCCCGCGGGCTACTTCGAGCGGGTGCAGGCGTTGCTGAAGCGCCACCAGATCCTGTTCATCGCCGACGAGGTCATCACCGGCTTCGGCCGCCTCGGGCAGCGCTTCGGCTGCGACGTCTACGGCCTCGAGCCCGACATGGTGACCGTGGCCAAGATGCTGACCTCGGCCTACGTGCCGATGTCGGCGCTCTACGTGTCCCAGGCGATCTACCAGACCGTCGCCGATGCCAGCGCCGGCATCGGCACCTTCGGCCATGGCTACACCTACAGCGGCCACCCGCTGGCCTGCGCAGTGGCGCTGGAGACGCTTCGGATCTACGAGAGCGACGACGTCGTCGGCCATGTGCAGCGCATGACGCCACGCCTGCAGCAAGGCCTGCAGCGCTTCGCGGGCCACCCGCTGGTCGGCCAGGCGCGGGGCATGGGCCTGATCGGCGCGCTCGAACTCGCCGAGGATCCGGCGGCGCGTAAGCCCTTCGACCCGAAGCGCGGCGTCGGCGCGCAGTTCGTGCGCCGTGCCCAGGCCCATGGCCTGATCGTGCGCGTTCTCGGCGGCGACGTCATCGCCTTCTCGCCGCCGCTCGTCATCGACGAGGCCGGTATCGACTTCATGCTCGAGAAGACCGCGCTGACGCTCGACGAGACCTACACCTGGACACGCGGCTGAAAGGGGCCATGGCGCTGATCGAGTTCGATCGCATCAGCAAGGTCTACGCCGGAAGTGGCGCGCCGGCGGTGGCGGACCTGTCGCTGGCCATCGAGGCGGGCGAGTTCATCACGCTGCTCGGGCCGTCGGGGTCGGGCAAGACCACGACGCTGATGCTGCTGGCCGGCTTCGAGGCTCCCAGCGCGGGGCAGATCCGGCTCGACGGCAGGCCGATCCAGAGCCTGCCGCCGCACAAGCGCGAGATGGGCGTCGTGTTCCAGAGCTATACGCTGTTCCCGCACATGACGGTGGCGCAGAACGTCGCGTTTCCGCTCTCGGTGCGCAAGGTGCCGGCCAGGGAAGTGGGCGCGCGCGTGACCGCGGCGCTGGAGAAGGTGCACCTGGCACACCTGGCCGAACGGCGGCCGCAGCAGTTGTCGGGCGGCCAGCAGCAGCGCGTGGCGCTGGCGCGCGCGCTGGTGTTCGAGCCGCGCGTCGTGCTGATGGACGAACCGCTGTCGGCGCTGGACAAGAAGCTGCGCGAGGAGATGCAGCTCGAGATCCGCCGCCTGCACCGCGAGCTGGGGGTGACGATGGTCTTCGTCACCCACGACCAGGCCGAGGCGATGACGCTTTCCGACCGGGTGGCGGTGTTCAACCAGGGCCGCATCGAACAGCTCGCCCCGCCGCAGGCGCTGTACGACACCCCGGCCAACGCCTTCGTCGCCGGCTTCATCGGCGACAACAACGTCCTGCCCGGCCGCGTCGACACCGACGGGCGCCTGCTGCTGGCCGACGGCCGCGCACTGCACGCGCGACGGATCGGCGCCCTGCCCGCGCAGTCCGCCGCCCAGATCTGCGTGCGTCCGGAACGACTGCACCTGTCCGACGCGGGCGCCAACCGACTCGACGCCACCGTGCTCGACGCCATCCACCAGGGCGACCACTGGCGCGTCGCCGCGCGACTGCAAGGTCTGGACGCGACCTGGTTTGCGAAACTCGCACCGCGCGAGCTGCCCCGCGGGCTGGCGCCGGGCCAGCCCATCACCGTCAGCTTCGGCCACGACGATGCGTGGCTGTTTCCCGCCTGATCCCTTCCACGCCACAAATGAGGAGATGCACATGAAGAGGACCCTCGTCACCACTTTCGTCACCGCCGCCGCGCTGGCCCTGGCCGCATCGGCGGCGCTCGCGCAGCGCGACCTCACCGTCGTGTCCTGGGGCGGCGCCTACCAGGACGGGCAGAAGGAGGTCTACTTCAAGCCCTTCAATGCCGCCGGCACCAAGCTCGTCGACGAGAGCTGGGACGGCGGCCTGGGCGTGCTGCGCACCAAGATCAAGGGCGGCAACAACACCTGGGATGTGGTCCAGGTCGAGGCCGACGAACTGGAGGTCGGCTGCGACGAAGGCCTGTACGAGAAGCTCGACGCGGCCAGGATCGGCGGCGCCGCTCGCTACCTGCCGGGCACGCTGCACGCCTGCGGCGTGGGCGCGATCATCTACAACCTGGTGCTCGCCTACGACGGCGACAAGCTCAAGACGGCGCCAGCCGGCTGGGCCGACTTCTTCGACGCGAAGAAGATCCCGGGCAAGCGCAGCATCCGCAACGGCGCGAAGTGGAACCTCGAGATCGCGCTGATCGCCGACGGCGTGCCGGCCGCCGACGTCTACAAGGTGCTGGCGACGCCGGCAGGCGTCGACCGTGCGTTCGCCAGGCTCGACAGCATCAAGCCCGACCTCGTGTTCTGGAAGAGCGGCGCCCAGCCGCCGCAGATGCTGGCCGCCGGCGACGTCGTGATGACCACCGCCTACAACGGCCGCATCACCGCCGCCAACGAGAAGGACAAGAAGAACTTCAAGATGGTCTGGAAGGACACGCCCTACACGATGGACAGCTGGGTCATCATGAAGGGCACGCCGAACAAGGCCAACGCCGAGAAGCTGCTCGAGTTCATGGGCCGGGCCGAGAACCAGGCCAAGCTGCCCAAGTACGTGCGCTACGGTGTCACCGCCGCCGCCGCCGCCCCCCTGGTCGACAAGAGCCTGAACGCCGAGCTGCCGACCAACCCCGAGATCCTCAAGCAGGCCTTCGCCGAGAACCCGAAGTTCTGGATCGACAACGGCGACAAGCTGGCCGAGCGCTGGACGAAGTGGGCCGGCACGAAGTGACCGCTCCCTGGCCGGGACCTTCGGGCGCAAGGTGACGGCAAGGGGGCCGACGATGCGGCGTGCGCTGGTGCTGCCGCTGGCGGCCTTCCTGCTGGTCTTCTTCGTCGTGCCGCTGGCGGGACTGCTGTCGCTGGCGGTGCGCGAGGTCGAGGTGCCGCGCGCGCTGCCGCGCACGCTGGCGGCGCTGCAGGGCTGGCAGAGCCCGCAGCCGCTGCCGCCGCCGCTGTGGGGCGCGTTCGCGCAAGACCTGGTCGAGGCGCGTGCGGCGAGCACGCTGGCCGACGCGGCGCGCCGCCTCAATTACGAGGTCAACGGCGTGCGCAGCACCCTGATGCGCGCGGCGCGCGAGGCCGACGGCGCGACCGCGGGCCAGGCCTTCGACGCCGCCTTCTTCGAGGCGGTGGACCCGGCTCTGGCCAGCACGGCGTTCTTCGCCGCCGCGCAGCGCGCGCAGGGGCCGCTGTCGTCGTACTACCTGCTGGCCTCGCTCGACCTGGTGCGCGACGGGCAGGGGCGCATCGAGCGCGCGCCGGAGTCGCACCGCATCTACCTCGACGTGCTGCTGCGCACGCTCTCGATCAGCGCCACGGTCACGCTGCTCACGCTGCTGATGGGCTTTCCGGTGGCGCTGCTGCTGACCCAGGTCCAGCCACGCACCGCCGACTGGCTGATGGTGCTGGTTCTGCTGCCGTTCTGGACCTCGCTGCTCGTGCGCACCGCCGCCTGGGTGGTCGTGCTGCAGAAGGAGGGCATGGTCAACAGCCTGCTGCTGGCGGTCGGCCTGATCAGCGAACCGCTGACGCTGCTCTACAACCGCACCGGCGTGCTGGTGGCGATGACGCACGTGCTGCTGCCGTTCATGATCCTGCCGCTGTACAGCGTGCTCAGGGGCATTCCACCGCAGTACATGCGCGCCGCGGCGTCGCTGGGCGCGCCGCCGGCGACGGCGTTCGTGCGCGTCTTCGTGCCGCTGGCCGCCCCCGGCGTGGCCGCGGGCTCGCTGATGGTGTTCATCCTGGCGCTGGGCTACTACATCACGCCGGCGCTGGTCGGCGGCGGGTCCGACCAGATGCTGTCGTACTTCGTCGCCACCTACACCACGGACACCGGCAACTGGGGCCTTGCGGCGGCGCTCGGCCTGCTGATGCTCGTGACGACGCTGGTGCTGTACGGCGCCGCGCACCGCCTGTCGCGCGGGCGCGTGATGGCGGTGAGTTGAGGCGCCGGCGCCGACCATGCTGCGCACCGGCCTGTTCCGCCTGTACTGCGCCGCCGTACTGGCCTTCCTGCTGCTGCCGATCGCGGCCATCGTGCCGCTGTCGTTCTCCAGCGGCTCGTTCCTCACCTACCCGCTGCCCGGCTGGTCGCTGCGCTGGTACGACGAGGTCTTCACCGGCGGCAAGTGGCTCGCGGCGCTCGCCAACTCGCTGCGCGTGGGCGTGGCAGCCACTGCGCTGTCGGTGCTGCTCGGCACACTGGCGGCGCTCGGCCTGGCGCGCTGGCGCCACCCGCTGGCGGCGCCGCTGAAGGTGCTGATGCTCTCGCCGATGATCGTGCCGGTGATCCTGGTCGCCGTCGGCTCGTACTTCTTCCTCGCGCCGCTGGCGCTGACCAGCACCTTCAGCGGCCTGATCCTCGCCCATTCGGTGATCGCCGTGCCCTTCGTTGTCGTGCCCGTGCTGATCGCGCTCGAGGGGCTGGACCCGAACCTCGAGCGCGCGGCCGCCGCCTGCGGCGCGCCGCCGGCGGTGGCGTTCTTGCGCGTCACACTACCGTCCATCGTGCCGGCCATGGCCTCGGGCGCCCTGTTCGCGTTCGCGGCCTCGTTCGACGATGTGGTGATCGCGCTGCTCATCGCCGGCCCCGAGCAACGCACGTTGCCGCGCGAGATGTTCTCCGGGCTTCGCGACAGCATTACCCCGGCGTTGACCGCGGTGGCGACGGTGATGATCGTGTTCTCGACGACGCTGTTCCTGCTGATGCTGGCGCTGCAGCGGCGCGCGCGACGCACGGCGGCCCGGCGCTGAGCGGGCTCGGGGCGCGCGGCGACGTTGTCGCGGATCAGGTGCCCCGAAGCACTGATGCGCGGCGGAATCGACGAGGAGTGAGGTGACAAGTTGCGGACAACGCGACTGCAAATAAGGCAGATACCGGCGCGAATTGCCGTCCAACCCTCTCTGTTGCGCATGGATAACGTGGCTCAAGTACATGACGCCGCCAAGTCCTTATCGCGTCAAAGAATTTCCGGCGAGGCAGCAAGTTGATTCTCAGGTCGCTCAGGCGGTCATGACCACATCTTGCAAGTTGCGCCATGAAGTCTGCGCGCCTCTGGCAGGCTGCTTGGCAGCGGTTGCTGCCGCTGGCCGCCGGTCTACGAACTCACGGTTTGGTCCACGTTGCTGCCGTTCGTTGGCGCAGGCGGCAGCGCCATCACCGACAGGTATCAAGGTACTGCTGACGTTGCCGCGACCAGACAGAACTTGCGGCGCATTTGCGATACAATTCGCCGATGAAGACCGCCACCATCCCGTCCGTTCGCGTAGAGCCTGACTTTCGCGCCGAGGTCGAGGCCGTGCTGGCGGATGGCGAGACCCTTTCCGAGTTTGTCGAAGCATCTGTTCGTGCGGGCGTCGAGCGACGCCGTGTGCAGGGAGAGTTTGTCGCGCGCGGTCTGCGCTCCCGTGACGAGGCGCGGCGAACCGGCGACTACGTAGATGCGGACGTCGTGCTTGAAGGCCTACAACGCAAGCTCGACGCCGCGCGCGTCCGCTTGGCGACGAAGGGCAAGTGACATTCAAGGTCCGGCTGACGCGAGACGCCGAGGCGGATTTCGACCGGCTGTTCGACTTCCTCGTCGAACGAGAGTTGGCCCGTGACGGCGGCGACTTGGATCTGCCAGAGCAGGCCATGACCGCATTGCGTGCTGGCATCGCCACGCTGAAGTCGTCGCCCTTCACCTGCCGCAAGGCCGGCAACAGCCCCTTCCTCAGAGAATTGATCATTCCATTCGGACGATCGGGCTACGTCGCGTTGTTCGAAATCGAAGACGAGTCGACCGTTGCCGTCGTCGCCGTACGCCACCAGCTCGAAGACGACTACCACTGAGCTGTCCGTTCGCGCCACCCACGCGCCATCGAACGACTGCTGTCTTTCTGCTCGGCGGTTCGCTACCGACCCAGACCCGCCCTTCGGGTTTCTCCAAAGCTGTCCGATGCTCAGCGTCGGCTATTCGTTTTTCGCTTCCACGAAGATGCTATGTAGGACTACCCGATCGGCACCCGTTGAACTAGAACGGGACTTCCAAACTTCTGCTGCAAAGGAGAACGGAGATGACGACGACCCAGACGGTCCTGCAAGGCAAGGATACGGCGACCCAGAGCGCGCTGTACATGAGCTTCGAGCTCGGCGACAGGAAGTGGCAGTTGACGTTGAGCGATGGCCGGCGCGGCCCAAGCCGGTACTCCGTCGACGCTGGTGACACGGACGCAGTCGCGGATTGCGTGTCCAAGGCGCGGGCGCGCTGCGGCCTGAGCGCTGATGCCAAGGTGCATTCCTGTTACGAGGCCGGCCGCGACGGCTGGTGGCTGCACCGGTGGCTGGTCGAGCAAGGCATCAACAACGTCGTGGTCGACTCGGCGAGCATCGAGGTGAACCGGCGCGCCAGGCGGGCCAAGACGGACCGGCTCGATGGCGACAAGTTGCTGGCGATGCTGCTGCGCCACCGCGCAGGGGAGCGCGTCTGGTCGGTACTGCACGAGCCGACGCCTGAGGACGAAGACGCGCGCCGCACGCACCGCGAGTTGGCCAGGTTGATGCACGAGCGCACCGCACACACCAACCGCATCGGTTCGCTCTTGGTGCTGCACAACCTGCGCCCACACATCGTCATCGGCGGGCGCGACTGGGCTGGTTGGTGGGAAGCCCATGGCACGCAGGTGCCCCCGGAGCTACACGCCGAGCTCGAGCGCGAGAGCGCACGGTTGGCGCTGGTCAAGCAGCAGATCAAGGAGTTGGAAGGCGCGCGTCGCCGGGCGTTGGAGGACGGCAAGCAGCCGCTGGTGGCGCAGCTGGCCAAGTTGCGCGCGATCGGGACCAAGGGTGCCTGGGTGCTGGTCAAGGAACTGTTCGGCTGGCGGCGCTTCAGCAACCGGCGCGAATTGGCCGGTTGCCTGGGGCTGGCGCCCACGCCGTATGACAGCGGCGGCAGCCAGGTCGAGCAAGGCATCAGCAAGGCCGGCAACAAACGAGCGCGGGCTTTGCTGGTCGAGCTTGCGTGGGGCTGGCTGCGCCTGCAGCCCGACAGCGAGCTGACCCAGTGGTTCAACCGGCGCTTCGCGGCAGGCGGCAAGCGCATGCGCCGCGTGGGCATCGTGGCTCTGGCGCGGCGCCTGGCCATCGTGCTGTGGCGATATCTGCAGACCGGCGAGATCCCGGCCGGCGCTACGCTCAAGCCAGTCGTCGTCTGATGCAGACCGGACTCAAACCGAAGCAGGGTTTGGCCTGAAAACGCATCATCATGATCAAAGGTCGACGCGCCCGCAACGGCTGCGGGTCCCAACTCGGGGACCGTTACTCAAAGATGGGGCGCGTCGGTAATTGGGGTTTGCCAGCGCACTTTGCGCGCATGCTGCATCGGGTGCCGGGTGACATTACCCGGCACGGATAGAAGTTCGTCCGAGCACTGGCTCGAACGCTCGTCACGCCCCGACCTCGGATCAGGACGCATCGGCCACGCCTTCGTGCGGGTCCATAAACTGCCACCCATCAATGTCAAAACCAAAAACGGCTTGACAAACGAGTCCTCATAGAAGCAGCCGTTCGTGACCTCCGGCAGTCGGCCAGTTCCGGTCATACGATAAATCAGGAAATCGCGATGCCGATGACCGGTTTGAATGTACAGCTGCCAGAGGGTGACGGTTGCTTGAACGAGCCCACTCTCCAAAGCGGTCGCACACGATTGTGCCGTCCTGATCGACAGCCGATGAACGCAGTACGTCAGCACTTCGATCAGCTGAACTCACGTCACCGTCCCGGTGCTGATCATTCGCTGCTTTGCTTTGAATTGGCTGGCACAAAGCCGCTACTCGGATGCGATGCGCGAATGTCCCTCAGAACGGCTTGCCAAGGTAGAGGTACACCGCGGTGGTTCCTTGGTTGGCATGGCCCACGCCGAAGTAGGCGACGCCCAGGGGCGTGTCCGCCGCCAGATAGGCCGTGCCGGACTGGAACGAAGAGCGATCGTTGAGGGCGACGGCCTGCGGCATGTCGGCAATCTCGTAGGCCAGTCCGGCGTACACGCCTTCGAACAGCGGCACGTTACCCAGCCGGGCCTGGTAGAGCGCGCGGCCGTAGAGAAACTGGGTGCCCAGCAGTTGCTGCAGCCTGAAACCCGACATGTTGAGGAAGCCGCCCAGCCTGAACATCGCATGCAAGGGCAGCGCGTCGGGGTCGGTCGAGCCGCCGCCGCGCAGCGCCAGCCGCACCGTGTGCGCACCGTGCGAGAAAGCCGCGCGCACTTCGGCATCGTAGCGGTCGTAGTTCAAGCTTGCACCGAGCTGGGTGCGCGATACCAGCGCGTTCAGTGCCAGCAGATAACCCGAACGCGCGAAACTCGTGCTGTCCAGCTGGTCCATGCGCAGCGAGGCCTGCACCAGACCCAGGTCGACCTCCAGCTTCTTCGGCAGGAACAGCTGCCCGCTGCTCAGCTCGAGCTTCCTGTTTCCGCGGTAGACCCCAAACCGCAGCTGACCGTATTGGCTGAAATTGAGGCCCGCATCCAGACCCGCGCCCACCGTGCGTTCGCGGTAAAGCGCCGCCAGCACATCGCGGCTATAGATGTACAGCGGCGTGTCGCTGTAGGCGACACGCGGTTCCACGAACCAACGCTGGCTGGGTGACAACGGCTGGTAGAAGCGGCTGGCCAGCACCACGTCGTTACCCAGCACGACGTCGTTGCGCCACTCTGCGCCCAGAGTGTTGAGCCAGGTCGAGCGCAGCTGACCGTAGAAGTTGAACTGCGCGTCCTGCCCCAGGTCGGACGACAGCGACAGCCCGAGGCGCAGGTACTGCGGTCCCCAGGCCTTCTCGGTGACGTTGACCACCAGCGTCTGCGTGCCGCCGGCGTCCAGCAGCTCAGGGCGAACGCTTTCGAAGTCGCCGCTGCCGTAGATGCGCCGCATGTCCAGATCGAGCACGTCCTGGTCCAGCGGCTGACCAGCCTGCGTCTGCATCGTCTGCACGATCGACTCGGCGTTGACGCGTCGTTGGCCGGCGATCTCGACAGCACCCACCACCGACAGCGCCGGTGCCTCGCCGCTTTGTTGCTGCCGGCGCAGTTGCGCGAACTCGGGTGCCGGCACGGCCAGCGCCCGCAAGCGCGGCGCAGCCTGCCGGGCCGCGGCGTCGCCGAAGGGCACGGCCTTGACGAGGTTGTCGAAGTCGGCGGCGGAGAAGTCGCCCAGCGCCGGCTCGATGAGCACGTCATGCGGGCGCAGTTGCTGCAGCGACTGGCGCACGTTCTGCTCCGTCAGGATGCCCAGCGTCTGCATCGACACGCCCTGCAGGCCCTCGATCTGATCGGGCCGCAGCAAGGGCGTGCCCAGGTTCACCGCAATGATCACATCGGCGCCCATCTCGCGCGCCACGTCGACCGGCAGGTTGCGTACCAGTCCGCCGTCGATGAGCAGCCGGTCGCCCACCTTCAGCGGCGCGATCAACCCCGGCACCGCCATGCTGGCGCGCATCGCCGTGGGCAGCAGACCCCGGTCGAAGACGACCATCTGGCCGTCGCCCAGGCTGGTGGCCACCGCACGGAAGGGTATCGGCAGCTGGTCGAATCGGCGCGCATCGCGCACCTTGACCAGGCGGCGCAGTTCACCTTCCAGTGCCACGCCGTTGACCAGGCCCTTGGGCAGCGACAGCTTGCCGTCGTTCAGTCCCAACTCGGGCGCGGCCAGCGGCAGGCTGTCGTCGGCCTTGATACGGATCGGCTGGTCCGCGCGCGGCGGCTTGTCGTTGAACAGCCGCTCGCTGGTGATCTGGGCCATCTCCGCCAACATCTCGTCCGTGCCCATGCCGGAGGCATAGGACGCGCCGACGATCGCACCCATGCTGGTGCCGGCGATGCAGTGCACCGGAACTCGCAGTTCTTCCAGCACCTTGAGGACGCCGACATGCGCCGCGCCACGCGCGCCGCCGCCGGACAGCACCAGGCAGATGCGCGGGCGCGACGAGACCGACGGCGCGGTCTCGGTTTCAGGGCCCTGCGCATCGACCGCCAGCGCCTGCAGCGCGAAGACCATAGCCAGCCCCCGCCGGATCGAGACATTCAAGGAGGAGAACATCGGGCCGCTCGGGACAAAGCTTCGGATTCTGCATCCCGGGGCAACTGGCTTTCAAAGTGAGCCAGTCTCTGGGAAGCTGAGCATTCTTGCGAGTCAGGTCAATCTTTGCCCACCAAACCGGCGCCCAGCAGGCTCAGGGTGAACAGCAGCCAGTCATTGGCGATGTGCGCCCCCGTGGATACCCAGATGTTCTTTGTCAGGATCCAGGGCAGTGTCAGCACCATGCGCGCGGAGCCGATGACAACGATGCACTGGATCAGGTTCCAGTCATAGGTCGGCAGGTGGATGAGCCCGAAGAGCAGGGACGAGATCAGCCACGCGCCGACGATCGCGCCCTTGCGCCCGACACCGAACCGGTTCGTCAGCCCGTACAACAAGGCCAGGAAGGGGAGCAGGGTGACCACCTCTTCGCCGAACAACTGCGGGATGGTCTTGGCGAAGAAGGCGATACGCCCTGCCGTGTCCATGCCACTCAGCTGCGCTGTGGCCGCGTTGGGCGTGACGTCGGCAAGGGCGCGGACGATGGCGCCGACGCTCATGCTGACGACGATGTTGAGCAAGGCAAAGCCGAGCATCAGCCTCAGTTCGCGCCCGCCCACCTTGCCGAAAATCACCTTCCAGTGGCCGGGCGCGACATGCGCCAGGGCGGTCAGCGGAATCACAGGAAACAGCACCGCCGGGATCAACGCCCCGAGCGGGCCACCGGGCCAAGGGATCGGCAGGACGAGCACGAGAAAGCCGGCCGCAACCGCCGCCATGACGAACAGCCACTGCCACCCCGAGATGCCCACGGGCACGCCGTTGTAGAAGGGAAAGTCGCCGACGGGATCTTCCAGCCGCCAGAGCCGCTGCCCTGGCGCCAGGGCGCGTGAAGTTCCCAGGGTCACCGGGGCCGTCCTTCCGTGTGGCATGCGAGGGTCACTTCAGCAGCGCCAGGCAATCGTCGGCGCCGAGGAGCACGAGGTTCTGCCGGAATCGCGACGAGTCCCGCTCGTAGCGGCCTTCGCCCAGGTACACCGTGTGGGCGAGGCCCAGGCGTGCCATGTCGGCGAGCGAGAGACCCCAGCCCTTTTGTCCGGCATAGCCGGGGCGCTTTTCCAGCACATCGCCGACCGCGCAGACGGCAAAGGCGTCGTCGAGCCCCAGGCTCGCGTAAAAGTCGGCTTCGTCCTTGCGGGTCACGGCCATGGACCGCAAGACCTCCTGGACGAAGGCGGCCCGCTGCTCGGGTGCCAGGCCCTGGGGAGCGTACCGGCCCAGTTCTTCCGCCAGGCTCACGCCCCTGCGTGCGGCCAGCACCTCGAATTGCCGCTCGTTGCCGTGCCAGCCGACGTAGGCATCGGCACGGATCACCCTGGCCCGGCCGGCAGGGAAGACGTAGTCGGCACAGGACGAGAAGCAGATGACGTCGACTTCGACGACCAAGGCCATGTCCCGCACCCAACGGCCGACATGGCGGCCGGCGACGGTATCGCCCCCGCCCGAACTGATGACCAGGCGCGTGACCTGGTCGCGGCGCACGCCAGCCACCGCGGCGTCGAAGGCTGCGGAGCTGGCCTTCGACATATTGCCGGTGTAGGTGACCGTGTCGCCCTGAACGCGGACTGTGGCCGGTTCCGCGATGGCGCGCTCGATCTCCGGCGGCCGGCGCTGCGTCGGTTCGTTGGCGCGCGCTGCCCAGGCTGCCACCATCAGGCACGCCGCCAGCGCCGCTGCGGCCGGCCGGCGCAGGCCCGGCATCAAGCCGCGCGTCACCAGATCACGACCCGCTGCCTGGGATCGCGCCACATCGGGTCGCCCGGGCGGGTGCCGAAGGCCTCGTGGAAGGCGTCCAGGTGCAGCAGCGGCGCCACGGCGCGTACCGACGCGATGGCGTGCACGTCGACCGACACCAGGAAGCGCAGCCGTTCCGAGCGCGCCTTGAAGGCCCACATCTGCGTCCAGGCCACGAAGCAGCGCTGGTCGGCGCTCAGCCCGTCCACCTCGGGCAACGGGTTCTTCGCCGCATAGCGCCGCAGCGCCGCATGGGCCAGCGTGATGCCGCCCAGGTCGGCGGTGTTCTCGGTCACGGTCATGGCGCCGTTGTGCATCAGGCCGGGCAGGATCTCGTAGCGGTTGTACTGGTCGATCAGCACGTCGGTGCGTTGCTTGAACCGGCGGTCAGCGTCGGCCGACCACCAGTTGCGCAGGTTGCCCTGCGGGTCGTACTGGCGCCCCAGGCTGTCGAAGCCGTGCGTGATCTCGTGGCCGATCACGGCACCGATGGCACAGTAGTTGGCCGCGACATCGGCCCCCGGCTGGTAGAACGGCGGCTGCAGGATGGCCGCCGTGATGTCGATGGTGTTGGTGGTGAAGTTGTAGGCCGAGTTGACGGCGATCGGCGTGGTCTTGGTGGCCACGGCGAAACGGTTGCCGAGCACCGGCTTGCCGATCTGGCCGATGTCGCGCTGG
>Ga0209391_10000304_pt1 | contig 22253 bp, 21 predicted proteins | sample PPLLak3March2015_FD_187246 | JGI IMG/M metagenome (GOLD analysis project Ga0209391, IMG submission 187246) | Freshwater sediment microbial communities from Prairie Pothole Lake near Jamestown, North Dakota, USA - PPLs Lake P7 Core (1) Depth... | ecosystem: Environmental > Aquatic > Freshwater >...
ATTACCTGATTTTCCCGGAGGTCCATAATGGCCTCAGCCAGTTTTCCGGTAGGCAAGACAGCCGCGTTGATCAGTATATTTTCTTCCATTTCCACCATGGGGAACTTTTCAGATAAATAATCTTCCGTGACCGTTGTGGTCGTGCTTCCCAGATAATGCTGCCATTTCTCCCTGAGCGTCATGATCCCGATCCGGAGTTCCGCCACAGGCTTGGTAAAAGTGAGTGGTAAAAGTCCGTTACGCGAGGGTCCGTCGAACAATATGTAGTTCATCTGCTTTCTGTTTAATGCTGAATTGAATTCCAAAAATTTACGGTTTTAAACCGGGTACTTTACTGTTTATAATTTCTAACAAAGATAAAAATATACTGTGCTTTTACCTCTGTAATTATTTGTAATTTTATAACGACTAACAAACCCCCCTTATTATGTCTTATTATCTTCACAAAAAACTTAAAGGTATTCAGTTTCCAGAAGCCAGATCAAAGGTCATCGAGGCTTTAAAGCAGGAAGGATTTGGTGTTATCACACAAATTGATCTTCAGAGTACATTCAAATCAAAGCTGGATGTGCAGGTAAGGCCTTACGAGATCCTGGGAGCCTGTAATCCGGATTACGCGTACAAAGCACTCCAGTCCGACAGTAAACTCGGTGTTTTTCTGCCCTGTAATGTGCTCCTGGAAGAAAATGAACAGGGTGATATTGAGGTTTCTGCCATAGACCCTCAGGCTGCCATGGCTACTGCTGAAAACCCCGAAATTGAGATTTTTGCTCTGGAGATCAGGAAAAAACTGCAGAATATGTTGAATAACTTATAAAAGTTTTTTTAAACCGATTCCTTATTTTATTTTTGCCGGCTATGAATCAAAAGGTATCAGGCCGGTTATTTTTCGGTATTTTTTTTATTATTTCCCTGACTTTTTACGGTCAGCAAAGTATTCCTGATAGTGCCAGAGCGGTTTCTGCTAAAACAAAGCCCCTGCAAACGCTGCAGGATTTTTCAGTTCTGTCTCCGGTTGATGTAATATTATTTGATAAAGACGAAACGGTAATTACCGAGTTTACTAAAGATTATATTCACAAGAATTTAACCTATGATCCCATACGAGACCCCAAGCGGTTGGCCTATAACAGCGGTTTATTTGTTGGTGGTGCTGTTGCCGCTTTTGGATTGTTATGGATCATGCCTGAGAGTTTTACCAGTTGGGATAAGGATGAAATCAGGGAAGAAGGACTGATCAGCAAATGGGAGGAAAATGTAAAGGAAGGGCCAATATGGGATAAAGATGGTTTTTTCTTTAACTGGATTACCCATCCCTGGGCCGGAGCTGTGTATTATATGTCTGCCAGGGGAAGTGGATTCAAACCCTGGGAGTCGTTTACTTATTCCGTATTGTTTTCTACTTTTTTCTGGGAGTACGGGGTAGAGGCCTTTGCTGAAGTACCCTCCTGGCAGGACATCATCATTACTCCAACAGTCGGCTCACTGTTCGGAGAAGGGTTTTTTATCGCAAAAAAGAAGATCGTTGAAAATGATCACAGGATATTGAAATCCAGGGCATTGGGTGTAACTACACTGATTCTTATGGACCCTTTTAACGAGATCCTGGATGGACTGGGTTATAAAACCAAAAATAAAACGCAGACTTATTCTTCCTTCGCTCCGATTCAGTACGATTACATTTCCAAAAAACCGGTCTGGGGCCTTACCGTGGCTGTAAATTTTTAAAAAAGGAACAGGAAAGATCGCGATCCTTCCTGCTGTTTTTTTATTTGCTCAGATACATTTTCCTTCTGAGATAAAGCTCATAGAACTGGTCATCTTTCAGGTTATCTATGAATAAAATGCTTTCACCGGTTGACTTCATCTCCGGACCCAAATTCTTGTTCACATTCGGAAATTTATTGAACGAGAAAACAGGTTGTTTGATCGCAAAGCCTTTTAATTGCGGATTGAATTTGAAATCGGTAACCTTATTGATCCCCAGCATTACCTTGGTAGCATAATTCACATAGGGCTCGTTATAGGCCTTGGATATGAAAGGAACTGTTCGGGAAGCCCTCGGATTGGCTTCAATAATATAAACGGTATCATCCTTTATGGCAAACTGAATATTGATCAGTCCGACGGTTTTCAAAGCTACGGCGATCTTATGGGTGTGGTCGATGATCTGATCCATTACAAAATTACCCAGATTAAAAGGAGGCAGGGTGGCGTTTGAATCACCCGAATGCACACCGCAGGGCTCGATATGCTCCATGATGCCTATAATATAAACATTCTCTCCGTCGCAGATCGCGTCTGCTTCGGCTTCAACCGCTCCGTCCAGGTAATGGTCTAAGAGTAGTACATTATTCGGAATCTTTCTCAGGATGTCGATCACATGTTCTTCCAGTTCCTCTTTGTTGATCACGATTTTCATCCCCTGACCGCCCAATACATAGCTGGGCCGCACCAGGATCGGGAAATCCAGTTCTCTGGCAACAGCCAGTGCTTCATCAGCAGATCGGGCTGTACCAAATTGGGGAAAGGGAATGCCCAAAGATTTTAAGAGGTTGGAAAACCTTCCTCTGTCTTCCGCCAGATCCAGGGAATCAAAACTGGTTCCTATGATCTTAATGCCGTATTTATGCAACTTCTCAGCCAGTTTTAGGGCTGTTTGTCCACCCAGTTGCACAATTACCCCTTCGGGTTTCTCATGTCTGATGATATCGTAAATATGTTCCCAGAATACGGGTTCAAAATAGAGTTTGTCCGAAATATCAAAATCTGTCGATACGGTTTCCGGATTGCAGTTGATCATGATGGTTTCATAACCGCATTCGCGTGCGGCCAAAACCCCGTGTACACAGGAATAGTCGAATTCTATACCCTGTCCGATCCTGTTTGGGCCTGAGCCCAGAACAACGATCTTTTTTTTGTTTGTAGCTGTACTTTCATTTTCAGAAAATGCCTTGCCATCAATAACCTGATGGTTCTCAAAGGTCGAGTAGTAATAGGGAGTATGGGCAGCAAATTCAGCGGCACAGGTATCTACCAGTTTAAAAACCCGGTTCACGCCTTCCAGTTCTCTTTTGTTGTACACCTCACTTTCATAGCAGTTCAGCATATGCGCGATCTGCCTGTCGGCGAATCCTTTTTGTTTGGCCTCAAGCAGCAGTTCGCGGGGCAGGGATTCCAGATTTTTGTATGAAGTAATCTCTTTTTCAAGATTGTACAGTTCTTCATATTGTTTTAAGAACCACATGTCTATTTTGGTGATATCGTGTATTCTGCTGAGAGGGATACCCATCTGTATCGCATCATAGATCACAAAAACCCTGTCCCAGCTGGGGAACTGCAATTTTTGAATGATCATGTCGTAGTTTTTAATCCCTTTTCCATCTGCGCCCAGACCATTTCTGCTGATCTCGAGTGACTGGGTTGCCTTGTGCAGCGCCTCTTGGAAGCACCTGCCTATACCCATTACTTCACCTACAGATTTCATCATGAGTCCGATTGTACGGTCGGAGCCCTCAAATTTGTCAAAATTCCAGCGGGGAATTTTTACAATGACATAATCCAGGGTTGGTTCAAAAAGGGCAGAAGTATTTTTGGTGATCTGGTTTTGCAATTCATCGAGGTGGTATCCGATGGCCAGCTTGGCAGCGATCTTTGCGATGGGGTAACCGGTTGCTTTAGAGGCCAGTGCCGAGGATCTCGACACCCTGGGGTTGATCTCTATGGCAATGATATCTTCTTTTTCATCGGGACTCACAGCAAATTGCACGTTGCATCCGCCGGCAAAATCTCCGATAGCGCGCATCATTTTGATGCCCAGATCCCGCATGCGCTGGAAAGTAGTATCGCTTAGTGTCATTGCAGGGGCCACGGTTATGGAATCACCCGTATGGATACCCATGGGATCCATGTTCTCAATGGTACAGATAATGACCACGTTGTCATTTTTATCCCTTAAAAGTTCCAGCTCGTATTCTTTCCAGCCCAGTAAGGCCTTATCGATCAGAACTTCATGTATGGGTGAAGCTTCAATCCCTCTTTGCAGCAAGGTATCAAAATCTTCTTTTTTATATACGATAGAAGCACCGGAGCCACCCAGGGTAAAGGAAGGACGGATTACCAGCGGAAAGCCGAATTCCTGTGCGATTTCTTTTCCTTCCAGATAAGATCTGGCAATTCTGGAAGGGGCCTGACCCACACCGATCTCGTTCATCAGGTTTCTGAATTGTTCCCTGTCTTCGGTTATTTGTATGGCATTGATATCAACACCGATAAGTCTGACGCCAAAGTCCTGCCAGATTCCCTTTTCATCAGCCTCGATACACAAATTCAGGGCCGTTTGGCCACCCATGGTTGGCAGTACCGCATCGACCTTGTGTTTTTTAAGTACCTGGATAATCGATTTAGTTGTAAGCGGGAGCAGGTAGATATGGTCGGCCATTTGGGGGTCGGTCATGATGGTGGCCGGATTGGAGTTGATCAGAATGATCTCTATACCTTCTTCACGAAGTGACCTGAGCGCCTGGGTTCCCGAGTAGTCGAATTCACAGGCCTGACCGATCACGATAGGGCCTGAACCGATGATCAGAACCGATTTTATTGAAGTATCTTTTGGCATTTATTGTTAGGGGTTTTGTTGGTAAAAATAAACAATTGGATTGGTACTTAAAATTCAGATATAAAAAAAGGTGTTACTGAAAAAAGTAACACCTTCTATATTTAAGAATAATGATCATTATTTTTTGTGTGCCGGTTCAGAAGAAACTGTCAGTTTTTTTCTGCCTTTAGCCCTTCTTCTAGCTAAAACTTTTCTCCCATTAACACTTGCCATTCTCTCTCGAAACCCGTGCTTGTTATTTCTTTTTCTTCTTGATGGTTGGAATGTTCTTTTCATTTCTTTAAATTCTTTATATTTGGCTTTAGCTTTCTTTTTGTCAAAAGTGCGGCAAAGATACAAAGACTTTTATATTTGACAAATAGGAATTTAAAATATTTAAGTTTTTGCACAAGATAAATAAATACTTGCGAAGAATAAATTTATAAAATACAATCATATGGAATACAATCAACCCATGTTGCGGGATGGAAGTTTGGATGGAAAAGTAATTATCGTAACCGGTGGAGGCAGCGGTTTGGGTAAGGCAATGACCTCATATTTTTTAGAGCTCAAGGCAAAAGTGGTGATTACCTCACGTGATATAGACAAATTACAGCTCGCTGCCAGGGAGCTAGAGGAAAAAACCGGCGGGGAGGTGTTGGCAGTGCAATGTGATGTGAGAAGTTATGAACAAGTGGAAGCCATGCTGAAAAGTGCGCTGGACCGGTTTGGCCGTGTGGACGGATTGCTGAACAATGCTGCCGGAAATTTTATCAGTCCTACCGAAAGATTGTCTTCCAACGCTTTTGATACCATAATTGATATCGTTCTGAAGGGCACAAAAAACTGTACACTTGTTTGTGGTAAGCACTGGATCGAGACAAAACAAAAGAAAGCCACGGTACTGAATATCGTGACCACCTATGCATGGACGGGCTCTGCCTATGTGGTACCCTCGGCCACAGCCAAAGCCGGAGTATTGGCCATGACCCGGTCGCTGGCAGTGGAATGGGCCAAATACGGCATCCGTTTCAATGCGATTGCCCCCGGACCTTTTCCAACAAAAGGTGCCTGGGACCGTCTGTTACCGGGAAATCTTAAGGATGAATTCGATATGACCAAAAAAATCCCCCTCAAACGTTTGGGGGACCATCAGGAACTGGCCAATCTGGCCGCCTACCTGATGTCCGATTTTTCAGCTTATATTAATGGAGAGGTGGTTACCATTGACGGCGGGGAATGGTTACAGGGAGCTGGTGAATTTAACATACTTGAGAAGGTTCCAAAAGAGATGTGGGACATGCTCGAAATGATGATCAGAAGCAAAAAGAAGGAATAGTACTGACTTATTTTATCGATATCTGCAGCGGTAACAAGTGAAGGTGTATAAGCTATCTGGCTTGTTATAAGATGCTTGCATTGTTAAAAACTTCATTTTAAAACCTCACAAATAATTGTATTTTTACATCGTGAAAAATCATGTGGTTTAATGGGAAAAATTATAGCAATTGCCAATCAAAAAGGAGGAGTCGGTAAAACCACCACCACAGTAAATCTGGCGGCTGCACTGGGGGTACTTGAAAAGAAGGTTTTACTGGTAGATGCAGATCCGCAAGCAAATGCTACCTCAGGATTGGGTGTGGAATCCGATAAGGTTGAAAAGAGTACCTATCAGGTTCTGGAACACAGCATCACGGCCAGGGAAGCCATTACACAGACCAATTCCCCCAATGTTGACCTGATACCCGCTCATATAGATCTGGTTGCCATAGAAATTGAACTTGTTGACAAGAAGAACCGGGAATATATGTTGAAAACCGCCCTTCTCGAGATCAAAGATGATTATGATTTTATACTCATTGATTGTGCTCCCTCGTTGGGACTGATCACCTTGAATGCCCTCACCGCAGCAGATTCGCTAATCATTCCGATTCAATGCGAATACTATGCCCTGGAAGGACTGGGAAAGTTGCTCACCACGATCAAAAGCATACAAAATCTGCACAATCCGGAGCTCGATATTGAAGGTATGCTGTTAACGATGTTTGATGCCAGGCTGCGCTTGTCGAACCAGGTTGTAAGTGAGGTAAAAAAACATTTTCACAACATGGTTTTTAAAACCATCATACAAAGAAATACACGCCTTGGAGAAGCACCCAGTCATGGAGAAAGCATTATTGCTTATGACGCAACCAGCAAGGGAGCTGTGAATTATATCAATCTGGCGCATGAAATAATTAAAAAGAACAGCGATGGCTAAAGCAGTGAAAAAGCAAGCATTGGGCAGGGGATTATCGGCTCTTTTAAATGATGCGAATGATATCATGTCTGTTAAAGATAAAAATGCGGAAAAAGTTGTGGGCAACATACTGGAGATCGATGTGCAGGCCATTAAAGAAAATCCGTTTCAGCCAAGAACTAATTTTAAGGAAGAAGAATTGCAGGAGCTGGCTGCATCCATCCGGGAATTGGGTGTAATACAACCCATCACGGTCAGAAAATTAGAAGGGAATCAGTTTCAGCTGGTTAGCGGTGAGCGCCGCCTGAGGGCTTCCAAAATGATTGGGGCTACTTCGATCCCCGCTTATATCCGAATCGCCAATGACCAGGAATTGCTGGAAATGGCACTGGTGGAAAACATACAGCGCAGTGATCTTGATTCCATTGAGATCGCGCTTTCGTACCAGCGACTGATCGAGGAGATACAGCTTACACAGGAAGAGCTCAGCAAAAGGGTAGGGAAGAACAGGAGTACCGTAACCAATTACCTCCGGTTATTAAAATTGGACCCCATTATTCAAACGGGCATCCGAGATGGTTTTCTGACTATGGGGCATGGCAGGGCGCTGATCAATATCTTTGATCACGACAAACAGCTTGAAATCTATAAGAATATCATTCAGCAAAACCTGTCTGTAAGACAAACTGAGGAGCTGGTTCGCAGGGCTAAAGAAGGTAAGGATAATAGTAAAAAGAGTCCGGAAGAAAAGTTACTGCCAGAGGTGATCAGCAGTTCACAAAAATTTATCAATGATTTTTTCGGACAGAAAGTTGAAATTAAAATGACCGGCAGCAACAAGGGCAAAATTACCATTCCCTTTCATTCTGAAGAAGATTTTTTACGCATCAAAAAACTGCTGGGTTAAATGTTGGTTAAGGCAAATATCGCCTTGTTGATTTTGCTCTTGCTGACAGGATCTCTTTACAGCCAGGTGCTGGAAGAGGATGTCAGAATGGAAGGAGATTCTTTACAGAATGCCGAGAAGATCGATGTATTATCTCCTTCAAGGGCAGCTTTTTATTCTGCCATACTGCCCGGACTGGGGCAGGCCTATAACGGCAAGTATTGGAAAATTCCCATCGTTTATGGTGCCATAGGAACAGGACTTTATTTTGTGAAATGGAATGCGGATGAACTCGATCGTTACGAGACCGCATATAAACAGCGACTGGCGGGCCAGGAGGATGAATTTGACGGAGAAGATGGAAACCCGTTTATTAGTACTGATGGTTTGGTAAGGGCTCAAAATCAATATAAAAAAAACCGGGACCTTTCCATGTTTATCACCCTGGGTTTGTATGCCTTGAATATAATCGAGGCCAATGTTGATGCACATCTGGATGACAAGGCCTTCAATAAGCAATTATCCCTGAGGCCATCATTTTATTATGATTCCGCTATGGGTGCCACCGTGGCAGGTGTTTACCTGAAATATGATTTGAATTACTGACATCAAATAAATTTTTAAATATGAAAATAGCTTTGTTAGGTTACGGTAAAATGGGCAGGGAAATCGAAAAGATCGCCCTGAAGAGAGGACATCAGATCATTCTGAAGGTCGATATAGATTCAGGCCCTTATGATATCACCCAGGCTGATGTGGCGATAGACTTCAGCACACCGGTGGCGGCTTTTAAAAATATAAAGCACTGTATCGATAACAAGATACCGGTTGTGAGCGGCACCACGGGCTGGCTGAGCAAATTTGATGAACTGGTGGCCTATTGCAAGAAGGAAAATGGCAGCTTTTTATACGGCTCAAATTTTAGTATCGGGGTTAATCTGTTCTTCAAACTGAATGAATACCTGGCAAAACTGATGAATGGCATCGAAGGCTATGATGTGTCTCTGGAAGAGGTACATCACATACATAAACTCGACAAACCCAGTGGAACCGCAATTAGTCTTGCCGAACAGATCATTAACCATTCAAACAAAACCGGGTGGAATATTGAAGTGCCTGTTGAAGAGGAGATCTATATAGATGTAAAAAGGGAAGGAGATGTGCCGGGTACACATACCGTATCTTATAAATCAAATCAGGATATGATTATGATTCAGCACAAAGCCTATAGCAGGGAAGGTTTTGCTCTGGGAGCTGTTCTGGCAGCGGAATGGATCAAAGGTAAAACCGGGGTTTACAATATCAAGGATGTGCTTAGTATAGAGATGTGAGATTTGAGATGTGAGATTTGAGTATTGAGAGAAATTGGGAGACAGGAGACAGGAAAAATTAGTATTGAGTATTGAGTATTGAGAGAAATACGGAAACAGGAGACAGGAATCAGGAGACAAGAGACAGGAAAAATTAGTATTGAGTACTGAGTATTGAGAGGTTTTTTAACATTTAACCTCGAAACTTTTTACTTTTTACTTTTGCCTTGAACCTTTGCCTTTTATCCTTTGTCCTTTGTCCTTTATCCTTGTTTTTTGTAACAAATTGTAACAAACAACAACTAACGGTTAAACGAATTAATCAATAATTAAAATATATAATTATGACCTTTACACAGTGGTTTATTTTTTTTCTGCTTCTACAGGTAATTCATTTTCTGGGAACCTGGAAACTGTATGTGAAAGCCGGAAGAAAGGCATGGGAAGCCGCAATACCCGTTTATAATGCTGTTGTTTTAATGCAGATCATAGGAAGACCGAAATGGTGGGTCATCCTCCTTTTTCTTCCGATTATCAATTTGCTGATGTTTGCAGTGATTTGGGTAGAGACCATCAGAAGTTTTGGTAAAAAAAGCACGCTCGACACGGTTCTGGTGATCGCAACCCTTGGATTTTATATTTATTATATCAATTATTTTACCGAGGTAAAATACGAAAGAGACAGAAGTCTGAAACCGGCTACCTCAGGAGGAGAATGGTTAAGTTCCATCGTGTTTGCCATAGTGGCAGCGACCATAGTGCATACTTATATTATGCAGCCTTATACAATTCCAACTTCCTCACTCGAAAAATCCTTACTGATCGGTGATTTCCTTTTTGTGAGCAAATTTCATTACGGGGCCAGAGTGCCCATGACCACAGTGGCGGCTCCTATGGTCCATGATACGCTGCCCTTAATAAAGGTCAAGTCGTATTTAAATAAACCACAGTTACCGTATTTGCGCATACCGGGCTTCCAAAAGATCAAAAGAAATGATATCGTCGTATTCAGCTGGCCCGTTGATACTGTGGAATATTTCTTTCAAAAAACAAACAGGAAGATCAGAAAACCGGTCGATAAAAAATCGAATTACGTAAAGAGATGCGTAGCTGTGCCGGGAGATTCGCTTAAAATAATTGACGGCGATATCTATATCAACGGAGCGCTTTCTGTAATGCCGGACAGGGCGAGGCCTCAGTATTTCTATGATGTCAATACTGGCGGAAATACGATCAATGTCAATACACTTCAGAACAAATACCACGTTCGGGAAGGTGGCAGACTCCCTGATGGCAATTATGTACTGAATCTGGCCGAAGAAGATGCCAGGCTGCTTTCAAAGAATCCCGTTGTGAAGACGATGAACAAACGGTTGGCTCCAAAAGGTGAAGGAGAGGATGTTTTTCCAAATGATCCCAAATTGGCATGGAATAAAGATAATTTTGGCCCGGTATACATCCCCGGAAAGGGCAAGACCGTTCAACTGGATAAAAATAGCATCGGTTTTTATAAACAGATCATCAGGGAATATGAGAAAAATGAGATCGAGCTGGTGGGCGATCAGGTCATGATCAACGGTGCTCCGGCATCTTCCTATACCTTCAAACAGGATTATTACTGGATGATGGGTGACAACCGACATAACAGTGAGGATTCGCGATACTGGGGTTATGTGCCTTTTGATCATGTGGTAGGAAAACCTGTCTTTATCTGGTTCAGCTGGAACAGTCAGGGTAAAGGTCTTGACAAAGTTCGTTGGGAGAGGTTGTTTACCACAGTACACGGCAGCGGGAAACCTGTTTCTTATTTCTATTGGTTTCTGGGTGCATTGGCTTTGTGGTACGGATATACCGTATTTAAAAGAAAAGGCAAGCAAAGTTAATCCTCGAAATGGTTTTTCAGCCAACATATTTTTCACCGGTAATACAATATATAGCTATTGCAGCAGCCGGTGAACTCATTTTTGAGACGGAAGACAATTTTCAAAAGCAAACCTACCGCAACCGCTGTTATATTTATGGGGCCAATGGCAAACTTTTGCTGGGTATTCCAATTGTTCATGAAAATTCAGGCAGAAGGCAGAAGACCCGTGAGATTAAAATCGATACAAGTTTTGGCTGGCAAAAAATGCACAAAAAATCGCTGTCTTCGGCTTACCGATCTTCTCCATATTTTGAATATTACGAAGAGGACGTGCTGTCTGTGCTGAGCAAGTCTTATACGTATTTACTGGACCTCAACCTCCGGGTACACGAGCTTGTAATGGAGGCCCTTCAGCTGGAGAAGAAAACCGGCCAAACCACGGAGTACCTTACAACCGTTCAGGAGGATCACAGGCACCTGGCCAATGCCAAGTTAAAACCATCCTTTCAACTGGAACCCTACCAGCAGGTGTTTACAGAGAAATTCGGTTTTATTCCCAACCTGAGCATCCTCGACCTGCTTTTTAACGAAGGTCCCAATGCACTGAGCTATCTGGAGCAACACAGGGATGTTTTTAAAAAATAAAACCTGTCGTTAAACAGGTTTTATCGATAGTCCGAAATCTTTATTTTGTTGGTTTTTTACTATTCTTCTGTTTGTTTATTTCGTCCTGAAGTTCCCTTCTCACTTTTTGTTCCCTTTCAATGGCTACCCTTTTGTAGTTGTCGTATTCTTCTTCGGTATCTTTTAAAACTTTTTGTGCCTGTTCCGTCAGTTTATTGCTCTGCCTGTACCGCAGCATAAAAAACAGGGAAAGTGCAAGCAAACTGCCCAGCAGGGAATATACCAAAACATTGTAATTAGATTTTTTCATGGGAACTCCAAAACCGTCAATGTCATCAATATTTTTTGTGACTTCTATCAAACTGTCATTGGTCTTTTTCAGATTAACTTTCAAAGAATCAATTTCTGCCTTCTGCCTGTTGATGACCACACTGGTCCCGCCCATTTTTTTGTTTAGGTTTTGAATGGTATCAAGAACAACCAATTTAAGTTCGTTGTATTTGTCCTTATTAATTACTTTGTATTCCTGGTAACTACCTGATTTGCGGAAGAGCTCGTCGAACTGACCGCTGATGGAATTTTTGCTAACCGGTTTTACTACCGCCGGTTCCGCCTTTTCCTGAGCAAATGTTTGGGTAGCGATGAATAATAGAAGAAGAAAAAGTAGCTTTTGAGTGCGTTTCATTTTTTTATTGTTAATCGTTCGTATTTTATACAGCAAAACATCCCTTTTTTACAGAGGGTTTAAAAATAATAAAATATTGAATACCGACTGGCATTCAACTAATTAGCAATTTTTTTAAAATGATAAGCTATTTTCGACTGTAAATCTAAAATATTTAACGAAATAATAAAAGCTTTATTTCAATGCCTCTCTTAAAATTGTTGCCGGGTGGAGTGCCTTTCTTCCTGTTCCATCGAAGATCTGATGCCTGCAACTGGTACCTGCCGCCGCAATGCTCACATCCTTACCCGTATTTCGCACTTTTGGAAATAGGGTGTCTTCTCCAACCTGCATACTCACTTCGTAATGTTCCTTTTCATAGCCAAAGGATCCTGCCATACCGCAACAACCGGAGTTGATTATAGTAACAGCGTAATTTTTTGGCAGGTTGAGCATGGCAAATGAGCCTTCCATGGTAGAAAGAGATTTTTGATGACAGTGTCCGTGTATTTTGATGGTCTTCTTTTTATCACTAAAATCCGAAGAGTTGATCTTTCCTTTTTTTATTTCTTCATGAAAGAACTCTTCCAGCGTAAAGGTAAAAGGAGCGATCTGCCTGGCCCTGTCCTTATCATCTGCCAACCGGGGATATTCATCCCTGAAGCCCAGAATGGCACTGGGTTCTATTCCAACCAGAGGTGTTTCCGAGGTGATCAATTCACCAAAATGCGCTATGTTCTTATCTATTTTTTCTTTGGCCTTATCCAGCAATCCTTTTGAAATAAAGCTCCTGCCGCTTTCTTCATGAGGTGTTATCAGCACTTCGTAACCCAGATCTGAAAGCAATTCGATGGTGTCTATTCCTGTAGGAACATCATAAAAATTGGTGTACTCATCCAAAAAAAGGTACAGTTTTCCCTTTTCGTGTTTTTTTGAAGCGAGACGTGCCTTGTTTTTGTCACACCATTTTTCAAGGGTTACGGGTTGCAGTGCGGGAATACTCCTTTTGGGGTGTATGCCCATTATTTTTTTAGTAGCGGCCGTATTCAGAATGAGGTTTGTAAGTGATGGGACTATGCTTCCCAATTTGTTCCATTTTACATTGTCGGCAAACATTTGGGTCCTGAAATCGACGGGATTGCTCTGGTAATACTGATATAAAAATTCCGCTTTAAGCGAGGCGATATCCACATTGCTAGGGCATTCAGAAGAACAGGCCTTGCAGCTAAGGCAGAGGTCGAAGATCTTTTTGAGTTCTTCGCTGTCAAATTTATTTGCCTTTTCGGAATGGGTGAGGATCTCTCTCAGCATATTTGCCCTTGCCCGGGTAGTATCTTTCTCGTCTTTTGTGGCACGGTAACTCGGACACATGGTTCCGCCAGCCGAAACCGGTTTTCTGCAATCGCCGGAGCCATTGCACTTTTCAGCCACACGCAATATACCCAGAGAATCAGAAAAATCCATGAGGGTCTCTACTGCAGGTTCTTCCCGGTCTGCTTCATACCGAAGCGACTCATCAATTGGCCAGGGTTCAATGATCTTACCTCTGTTAAAGATATTCTTTGGGTCAAAAGTATATTTGATATCCTTTAAAAGGGCGTAATTTTTTTCTCCAATCATTTCCGGCAGAAAGGAGGACCGCACAATGCCATCGCCGTGTTCCCCGCTCATGGAGCCCTGGTATTTTTTTACCAGTTTAGCCACATCCGAGGTAATGGATTTAAACTGAATTACACCTTCTTTCTTTTTCAGGTTCACAATAGGCCGTAAATGCAGTTCTCCGGCACCGGCATGGGCATAATAGATGGGATTTTGGCCGTAGTTTTCCATCATTTTACTGAATTCATCGATGTATTCAGGCAGATCGGCGTATTCTACGGCAGTATCTTCTATACAGGGTGCGGATTTATCATCTCCCACGATATTTCCCAGCAAGCCCAGGCCGGCTTTTCTCAGGGTATTGGCTTTGTCTATATCAGCCCCTCTTAATTTTGGATAGGCATAACCGAGTTTGCTTTCTTCGAGGTCTTTGATGAGGGCGTCTGCCAGTTTTTCTGTTTCAGTCATGTCATCTGATGCTACTTCCAGCATGAGTATCCCTTTCGGATCTCCTTCGACAAAAAAGCGGTTTTTTCTCTGTTCCCGGTTGTTTTTGGTGCAATCCAGGATGGTCTTGTCCATGAGCTCGCAATAATACAATTTGTGTTTCATGGCAATCACCACGGCCAGCATGCAATTGTGTATCGATTCATAATGGGCTGCTACCATGATCTTATGTGCTGGAGGCAATTTATCAAGTGCCAGGGTGATCTCTGTAGTAAAGGCCAGTGTACCCTCGCTGCCGCAGAGCACTTTGCTCAGATTTACAATTTTGTCCGTTCCGCCGAATATTTCCGATTCCAGCAGGGCATCAACGGCATAGCCATTGTTTCTTCGGTGTATGGTTTTCTTTGGAAATTCTTTTGTTATTTCATCCTGAATATCCTTACGAGAAAGCTTGTCAAAGAAAAGCCTGTAGATCTCATTTTCCAGCGTATTGCCACGGGTTTTTTCTAGAAACCGCTCTCTGCCGAGATCGTTGAACAAGGCGGTTGAACCATCAGAGAGGACTGTTTTCATTGCGAGAACCTTGTCGCGCGTAACCCCGTATCGAATGGAGGTGGTGCCTGAAGAATTGTTTCCCACCATACCGCCGATCATGCAACGGTTTGTGGTGGAGGTGTCAGGACTGAAAAAAAGGCCGTAAGGTTTTAGGAAAAGATTCAATTCATCCCGTATAACTCCCGGTTGCACAGTAACTGTTTGACCGATCTCGTCAAAAGCGAGAATTTCTGTAAAGTATTTTGAGGTATCCACAACAAGGCCATCACCTACACACTGCCCGGCCAGAGAGGTCCCTGCAGTTCTTGGGATGAGGCTGATCCTGTTCTCATCGGCATAACGGACCAGGGTTTTCAGGTCTTCCTCATCTTTTGGGTAACACACGGCGAGGGGTATTTTTCTATAAACAGAAGCATCTGTGGCGTAGATACTTTTGTGCAAAAGATCATCATACAATTCACCTTTTAATTCAAGTGAAAGTTTATCGAGTTGTACATTCATGGCTTTTTGTGCTTAAGAGGTCAGGAAATAATCTTGCCGTTTTTAGCCTGATTCCGGCATTGTAAAAGTACAACTTCTTCTTGATTTTGTATTCCAAGAACCAGAATTTCACTCTTGAAATTTCCTATTTGTCTGGGTGAGAAATTGACGACGGCAATTACCTGTTTGCCAAGAAGATCCTCCTTTGAATAAAGGGCAGTGAGCTGTGCACTTGAGTTTTTTACCCCCAAAGCTCCAAAATCAACTTTGAGTTTATAGGCAGGTTTTTTGGCTTTCTCGAAATCCTGAACCTCTGTGATGGTTCCTATTCGCAGGTCGACTTTCTGAAAATCTTCATAAGAAATCGGGTCTTTGATCATCTTTCCTTAAATTTGGTTTAAAATTAAACAAAAATGGCAAGAACAGCATCAAATATGTTAGCCCTTGGTACCAAAGCACCTGTTTTTGAATTGCCCGATACGATATCAGGTAAAACGCTCAATCTGAATGAGCTGCAGGGTTGGAAGGGTACCGTTGTGTATTTTATCTGTAACCATTGTCCGTTTGTGCTGCATGTGATACAGGAACTGGTGCGTACCGCCAATGACTTTAAAGAATTTGGAGTTTCCTTTCTTGCGATCTCTTCCAATGATGTGGTGAACTATCCGCAGGATGCTCCTGACAAGATGGCTGAATTTGCACGGCAACATGAATTTACATTTCCTTATTTGTACGATGAGACTCAGCAGACAGCCAAAGCCTACGATGCTGCCTGCACGCCTGATATCTACCTGTTCAACGGCAATCTGGAACTCGTCTACAGGGGGCAGATAGATGATTCACGTCCCGGCAATGAGATTCCTGTTACTGCAGTTGACCTGAGAACTGCCCTGACCCATTTGCTGGCAGGAAAAGTGATCAGTGCTGAGCAAAAGCCAAGCATTGGATGCGGCATTAAATGGAAGGATAAAGGATAAAGAAGTAAAAAGTAAAAAGGCAAAAGGCAAAAGGCAAAAGTCAGTTTGTCTTGGTAATTCCATACACTATCCATACTGTATCTATGTCTTATACTTGGTACTCAGCACCAATCATTCCTGATTCCTGTCTCCTGATTCTTGGTTCCTGACTCCCTGTTTCCTGTCTGGATACTCAATACTCACATCTCATATCTAATTTCTCAGGGAAAAAGCCACAGAATGGCTTCTTCGAATTCGTTCTTCCAGAATTTTTCACTGTGCTCTCCACCCGGGACGTATTTTTGGTAAATATTTTTCTTTTTATAACCAGCCTCGATTAGCAGTCCGGCAATTTTTTGTGAATCGGCTACAGTCTCGCCATCTTCATCTTCATTGGTGCCGGCCAGCAGGTACATTTTTTGTTTTATTATTTTACCATGTTCTGTAGCGAAAGTAAAGGATTCATCCGCGAACCAGAAGGAGGGAGAGAATACTCCGACTTTTCCGAATACATCAGGGTATTTCAAGCCGGCATAATACGAAATCAGGCCTCCCAGGGAACTTCCCATGATCCCTGTATTCCATTGACCGGATTTTGTCCTGAGCTTTTTGTCAACAAAAGGCTTAAGATTTTTCACTATGAATTCAAGATACAGATCTCCTTCGCCCCCTCCGTACTCCTCATTTTTCCAGGGAGTGTATTCATTCAGTCTTTCTTCCTGCCCGTTCTCAGTGGCGATGACAATGAGGCCTGTGCCTTTTTCCTGAAATAATTTGTTTAAGGTCTCATCAACACCCCATTCCCCTGCAAAGGAAGTTGCCTCGTCAAAAATATTCTGCCCGTCGTGTAAATAGACTACCGGATACCGGCGGTTTGATTCATTGTAATCGGGTGGGAGGTAGGCCATAATTTTTCTGGTTCGCTTATTGAACTGCGGCATGGGAAAAGCTTCCTCGAGTATTACAACATTCTTAGCGGCAGTCGATTTTTTTGGGCTTTTCGGTTTTTGCCAGCTCTGGATCTTCATAAAAATAGTATCGTGTTTATCGGTGAAATGCCAGGCTCTGTTTTCAATATTTCGGCCCAGAGAATCGGTCTCTACCAGTTCCCAGCTCCCCAGCGTAAATTTATAAGCGATGTCTGTTTTCGTTTTTGGTAGCGTAATGGAATACAAGCCCCTATCATTTATTGATAAACGGTGTTCCTTTCCACCTGACCAATTATCAAAATCTCCGGTGACGAAAACAGTTGCATTTTCTGGGGTGTCATAAGGAATCTTGTTGAGCACCATAGTTACCTGACAGAGAACAAATTGGTTCAGGAGAAAAAAAGCAATAAGAGGCAACAGTCTTTTCAATGAAATCAATTAAAAATTACCAAATACGGATAAGCTAGGCCCCTGGAAAGTCAGATCAAAATTTCCGTTAACACGCTTTTTATCGACCTCCAGATCAACGTTAAAATAGTGGTAACTCAGCGTTGCTCCAAAGTTTTTAAAGGCCTGATAGGTTACGGAAGGAGCAATGTCCCACAAACCACCTGAATATTCATCTATAGAAATATAGAACCAATCCAGTCTCGCATCAAAAGACCATTTTGGATGTGGGGCATAGATCGCCCAGATACCAATATCAGGCAGGGGCGCGTTGAAGTCGGCGGTTTCCCTTCTAAATTCAGTGTTTTCTTCGACCTTAATTTCTCCTTCTATATATGATTGGTAAATGAGGGAATGAAGGCCTAAACCAGCTCCAATTTCATATTTCGGTCCGCCAACGATTTGCCGACCCAAAAAGATGCGGTAAGTTTCTAATGCGACTCCGCTTTTGGCATAAGTTCCTTCTTTAAAGATCACGTCCCGCCATGCGAGGTCTTCTTCCAGTTCATTACCGCTTTCATTTTTTACCTTAAAATATTCAGCCTGTAAGATCCATTTTTCCCAGAACCTCCATTGAGCGTAAAATAAAGGGGTCATTTTTTTATCTCCCCGCGTAAATACTTTATTAAAATCAATGACCTCATTTTCGGAAGTGCCATTGAGACCGATCTTGAAGTCCTTTGCGGGATAAAAGATTCCGCCACCGATGATAAAACGGTCGGTTAAAACCGGATTCACCTTCGTGCTGTCCTGTGCAAAGCCGGCTATGCTTATGAATAAACATAGATTGAGTAAGTAAAATTCTTTTTTCAATTGTATTTGGACCATTATTTAGTATCAACCAGTTCCACGTCAAATATCAAAGTGGCATTCGGTGGGATCACTCCCCCGGCTCCGGAGCTGCCATAGCCCAGATGTGAGGGAATTACAAAGCGGGCTTTGTCGCCCACCTGAAGTAACTGTATGCCTTCATCCCAGCCTTCGATTACCTGACCTATGCCCAAAACAAATTCAATAGGTTCTTTTCTTGTATAGGAAGAATCAAACACAGAACCATTTGCTAACTGGCCCTTGTAATGTACTTTAACTTTTTTTCCTTTCTGGGCTTTGTTACCTGACCCTTTTTGCAGGATTTTGTAGCGCAATCCTGATGGAGTCTTATCAAAACCGGCGGCAATTTTATCCAACTCGGCATTCATTTTTTTCAATTCTTCAGTCACTCTTTTTTCCCTGCCTCCCTCATGGGTTCTGAAGGCTTCAACTGCATTGAACTTTTCTGCTTCAACTCCTACACGTATGATCTCCACCGATTTTATTTCATCATTCTGCGCTATTGAATCTACTACATCCTGACCTTCGATAACATGTCCGAAAACCGTATGCTTGTTATCCAGCCAGGGAGTGGCCACATGGGTAATAAAAAACTGGCTGCCATTGGTACCAGGGCCTGCATTGGCCATAGAGAGAACACCGGGTTTGTCGTGTTTGAGATCGGGGTGAAATTCATCATCAAATTTGTAACCCGGACCACCGGTTCCGGTAGCTAACGGACAGCCACCTTGTATCATGAAGTTGGCGATGACACGGTGGAATTTGAGTCCGTCGTAATATTTTTGGCCCTGTGGTTTTGCATTGTTCTCGAGATTTCCCTCTGCAAGTGCGATGAAATTACCCACAGTACCCGGGGTTTTGTCGTGGGTTAGTTTGATCAGAATTTCTCCTTTAGTCGTATTGAACTTAGCGTATATTCCCTTATCCATTTTGAGTTTTTAAAAATTTGACCAAAGATAAAAGTTTCTTTGGAGAACAACGCAAGTTGTGCTGTAAATACTTAGGATTAAGTAATTTTTTAAAAGAAAAAATGGCAATTTTTCAGATGAGCCGGATTTGTTATAAAAAAAAGACCACTACGTTACGAATAACAGTAGCGGCCTAAAAAAAAAGGGATCGTAATGAGTTTTATTTTAAAACTCAAATATTGTAATTCATACAGAAAAATCCGCAGGTATTAAACCTCATGGAATCTTTTAGTAGGAAAAGGTTTTGATTTACTGGGTAATTTTATTCGGAGGGTTTGAACTTCAATTTCATTTAGAAATTCACGTTGTTTAACTAATTTAAAATAATATTCTTTCAGTTCAGACAATAGCAATTTGTGATACTTCATGAGCAATTTAATAACAATTCGTAAATTGAATTTGAAAAATGTTATTGTGAGGGCAACTTTTTTTTTCTGCTGGTGCTTTCCATTGCATCAACAATATCTTAAACGCAGGATTTAATTTTTTATTTCGGGCCTATTAAGGAAATGTTAAAATAAATTTAGTATTTAGTATTGAGTATTGAGATGTGAGATTTAAGACAGGTGTCTTAAACTATAATAGGCGGACAGTTGTCTATTTAGTTTTGGATTGCAAAAACAAATCGGCGAGAACCATGGCACTAAGGGCTTCTACGATGGGTACAGCACGGGGAACCACACAGGGATCGTGTCTGCCCTTTCCCTGCATTTCAACGGTATTACCCAGTGAGTCTATGGTGCTTTGTTTTTGCATCAGGGTAGCTACAGGTTTAAAAGCCACCCGGAAATAGATGTCCATGCCATTGCTGATACCGCCCTGCACCCCTCCTGAGAGGTTGGTTTTTGTGCTGCCATCGGTATTAAACTGGTCGTTGTGCTCGCTGCCTTTGAGTTTGGTTCCCTCAAAACCGCTGCCATATTCAAAGCCTTTTACTGCGTTTAGTGAGAGCATGGCTTTGCCCAATTCGGCATGCACCTTATTAAATACGGGTTCACCCAAACCAACAGGTACATTTTTGATCACACAGGTAATTGTGCCACCAATAGTATCCCCGGATTTTTTAATTGACTCGATCAGAGCGATCATTTTCTCTGCGATCACAGGGTCCGGACAACGAACAAGATTATTTTCAATCTGAGAAAAATCCTGCAGGTTTTGACCGTTGTGCAGTGAAATATCGCCTACACTCGAAGTAAAGGCAGTTATTTTAATATCTTTTATGATTTGTCTGGCTATGGCGCCACCTACGATCCAGTTGGCAGTTTCGCGTGCCGAACTCCTCCCGCCACCGCGGTGATCGCGGATGCCGTATTTTTTGGCATAGGTAAAATCGGCATGAGAAGGCCTGTAAACATCTGTATTGTGGTTGTAATCCTTGCTGCGCTGGTCGGTGTTGGCAATCTGGAATCCAATGGAAGTCCCTGTGGTAAGGCCTTCGAAGATTCCTGACAAAAACACTACTTCATCAGCTTCTTTTCTTTGGGTAGTGATCTTAGATTGCCCGGGTTTTCTTCTGTCGAGCTCCTGCTGAACGGCTTCGAAGTCAATGCTGATCCCTGCAGGGCATCCGTCGATGATACCACCGATTGCAGGTCCGTGCGATTCTCCAAAAGTAGTCAGTGTAAAAAGCTTTCCGAGTGTATTACCCATTTTGATAAAATATAAGGTGCGGGAGCAAAGTTAAAATAATTTGCGTGAATGGGAACACCCGAAAAGCTTATTGTTTATTTTTGAAAGAAGAATTAAGACTGATGGATATGAAACATTACAAAATAACGGTCAGGGGCAGGGTACAGGGAGTTTGGTTCAGGAGATATACGGCGGAAAAAGCTGTTTCGCTCCAGATCAAAGGCTTTGTGAGGAATCTTGATAATGGCGATGTGTATGTTGAAGCCGAGGGAGAAAACGGGCCCATGAAAATATTTACAGAGTGGCTTTACACAGGGTCACCCAATTCCCAGGTTTATGATGTTGTTCTTGAAGAAGGTGATTTGAAGCATTTCAGAACTTTTGAGATCACTCGTTAAAAAACCACAGTTTTACGGCCATGATAAGGATCATGATGACCATAAAAACACGCACTACGCCATCGCCCTTGTTCACAGACCAGCGGCTGGTGAACCATCCGCCCAAACCGGTTCCAACAGCCAGCATGAGGCCGTATTCCCAGTTGACCTTACCGCTAAAGATAAAAATGGCCAGGGCTGAGATATTATAAACAAGGGCCACCAGGTTTTTGATGGCATTGGCTTTTACCAGGGCATAATGATTGATTCCTGAAAGTACAATGAGCATGATCAATCCGGTGCCGGCCTGAATAAATCCTCCATAAATGCCTATAAAGAAAAAAGCGATGGTACTCAGCCACAGATACTTCCCGGTGAGTCTTTCTTCGCGGAACAAGGCTGGGTTGCTTTTATGGATCACCAAAAAGAGTCCGACCAGCACGATGACCACTGCCAGTATTCTGTTAAAAATTTCCGGAGCGATATCGATGGCGATTTTAGCGCCAATTATGGCCCCTAATAATGCTGAAAATCCGAAGTACAAACTAAAGGGAAAGGTTTTTACTTCTTTGGACCGGAAGCCGGCAGCAGTAGAAAGGCTTTGGACAAAGATAGCGATGCGGTTAGTACCATTGGCTACATTAGGAGGTAAGCCGAGGAAAATCAGAATAGGCAGGGTGAGCACAGAGCCGCCGCCAGCCATGGTATTGATCACTCCGGTAAAGAAGCCGATAACGATGAGTAATAGGTATTCCTGCCACATAAAAAACGATTCAAATGTAAGTTAAAATACAGAAATCAAAGGGCTTTTACTGGGATAAAAAAAAGAAAAAAATAATTTATGAAAA
>Ga0209391_10000305_pt1 | contig 22180 bp, 23 predicted proteins | sample PPLLak3March2015_FD_187246 | JGI IMG/M metagenome (GOLD analysis project Ga0209391, IMG submission 187246) | Freshwater sediment microbial communities from Prairie Pothole Lake near Jamestown, North Dakota, USA - PPLs Lake P7 Core (1) Depth... | ecosystem: Environmental > Aquatic > Freshwater >...
ACGGGGAACAGCCGCCGGGTCGCGAGATTGACGCTGCGGTCCGTCGCCTGCGCCGAGAGGATCACCGCGACCAGCAGCTCGAACGGCGTGGAGTACTCGAGCTCGGTCTTCGGGTGCGGATTGAGTGCGCGCAGCCGCTCGAAGAACGCCTGCCGCTGCGAAGCATTCACGTCGCCGATCCCGGCACGGCGGCAGGCTCTGCTCCGGGCCCGGCCGCTGCGCGCCGCCGTGCCGCGGCCCGCACGTTGCCGAGCGCGAGCATCAGCCCGAGCAGCACGAAGGCGCCGGGCGGCAGCAGTGCGATCAGCAGGCCGCGCGACTCCGGAAACGCCTGCCAGCCGCGCCCCTCGAACTGCGCGCCCAGCAGCAGGTGCAGGTCGGCGCCGAGGCTGCCGCGACCGAGCAGCTCGCGGCTGGCGCCGAGCGCGAGCAGGGCCAGCAGGAAGCCGAGCCCCATCGCCAGCCCGTCGAGCAACGCGCGCGGCAGCGGTTCTCGCGAGGCGAACGACTCGGCCCGTGCGAGCAGCAGGCAGTTCGTGACGATCAGCGGCAGGAAGATGCCGAGCGATGCGTGCAGGCCCGGCCACCACGCGGCCATCGACAGTTCGACGGCCGTCACCGCAGCCGCGATCACCAGCACGAACACCGCGAGCCGCACCTCGCGAGGCAGGTGCGGACCTGCGAGCGAGGCGACCGCGTTGCTCGCGACCAGCACCGCGAGGGTCGCGAGTCCGAGCCCGAGCGCGTTGGCCACCGAGTTGCTCATGGCGAGCAACGGGCACAGCCCGAGCAGCTGGACGAAGCCGGGATTGCGGTCGATGAGTCCGTTGCGGAACAGGGCGCGCGCGTCCATGGACGGATTCTAAGGCGTGGCCGGCTCCGCCGCCGCGAACAGCTCGTCGCGGTGGCGCTCCGCGTAGATGAGTGCCTTGCGCACCGCGCTGACGATGGCGCGCGGCGTCACGGTCGCACCGGTGAACTGGTCGAAGTCGCCGCCGTCCCGGCGCACGGCCCAGCGGTCCGGCGGCGGGTCGCCGAGCGAGCGACCGTCGAAGCCCCGGATCCAGTCCGAACGGCGCTCCTCGATCACGTCGCCGAGGCCCGGGGTTTCGCGATGCTCGAGTACGCGCACGCCGAGCACGTGGCCCGCGCCGTCCACGGCCACCAGCAGGCGGATGGGTCCGGCGTAGCCGTCCGGCGCCACGAGGTTGATCAGCACGGCGACCGTCGCGCCGGCGTGTCGCACGCGATGGGCCAGGAGCGGCTGCTCGGCACCGAGCAGCTCCGGGTCGCGCAGCAGCAACGTGTCGACGAGCGGGTCGTTGTCGTACGCGAGGTCACCGAGCACCGCCGTGAGCTGCGTGAGCTGCTGCGCACGCCGGCTGGCCTCGATCCGGGGCTCGGCCCGGTCGTGCACGACGGACACCAGCGCGACAGCGACGACCGCCGCCGCGGCCAGCACGGCCGCTGCGTGCAGCGCGCGCCGGGCTGCCGGTCCGGCGCTACGGGTGTCCATGGATCCTCGGCACCGTGACGCGGTCGAGCAGGGGTACGGCCAGGTTCATGAGCAGCACTGCGAACGCGACACCGTCCGGATAGCCACCCCAGCTGCGGATGATCCAGGTGACGAGCCCGATGCCTGCACCGTAGAGCAGGCGCCCGCGGTCGCTGGTCGCGGCGGAGACCGGGTCGGTCGCGATGAAGAACGCGCCGAGCATGGTCGCGCCCGAGGCGAGGTGGAACGTGGCGCCCGCGTGGGCACCGGGGTCGAGCCCGTGCGCCAGCGCGGCCGGCACGGCCAGGCCGGCGAGCATCGCCACCGGGATCTGCCAGCGGATGATGCGCCGCCCGAGCAGGTAGGCGCCGCCCGCCAGCGCCGCGAGGTTCACCCACTCGCTGCCCGCGGCGCCGAGCCGGCCGAACTCGGCCCCGGCCCGCACCTCCTGCATGGTGTAGCCCTGTCGCAGGCCCGTGCGCAGCGCGTCGAGCGCGGTTGCGCCGGTGAGCGCGTCCCATTCCGGACCCGGCACCGGCCAGCGTGTCATCTCGAGTGGGAAGGACACGAGCAGCACCGCATAGCCCACCATGGCCGGGTTGAACGGGTTCTGCCCGAGGCCGCCGTAGGCGTGCTTGCCGATCAGCACGGCGAACGCCGTGCCGAATACGAGCAGCCACCAGGGCAGCAGCGGCGGGACCGCGAGCGCGAGCAGGACCGCCGTGACCAGCACGCTGCCGTCGCGCAGCGCCGCCTGCGAAGGGCGGCGACGCAACGCGAGCGCCAGCGCCTCGCTGGCGAGCGCCGTGACGCATGCAACAGCGACCAGCCACAGCGGTCCCGGCCCGTAGAGGTAGACCTGCACGGCCAGCACCGGCGCGAGCGCGAGCAGCACCTGGAACATCACGCGCGGCACCGTGTAGCCGGCGATCACCTGCGGGGAGGCCGAGGTCGGGAATTCCATCGCTCAGGCGCGCCCCGCGCCGTCGCTCTGCGCACGTCGACGTGCGGCCTCGAACGCGCGGCGCTCGGCCTCGGCCTGCTCGCCCTGGCGACGGCGGTGACGTTCGTAGCGCGCCTTCGTCTCGACGGCGCGCCGACGCTCGGCCTCGTGGAGCTGCTGGCGCTCGCGCGCCGCACGGAACCCCGCGGTGAGCGGGATGGCGCTCGGGCAGACGTAGTCGCAACAACCGCACTCGATGCAGTCGGTGAGACCGAAGCGCGCGAGCCCCGCCAGGTCGTCGGCGCGTGCGGCGCGGTGCAGTTGCTGCGGCAGGAGTGCCACCGGGCAGACCGCCGCGCAGTCGCCGCAGCGGATGCAGGGCACTTGCGCTTCGCGCCAGGGCAGGTCGGCCGCCGTCGCCACCAGCACGCAGTTGAGGCCTTTGGTTACGGGGACCGCGTCGGTCGCGAGTGCGCGGCCAGTCAGACTGCCGCCGGCGATGAGTCGCGCCGCAGGCGGCGTGTCGCCGTAGCCGCCGCAGGCGGCAACGAGCTCGGCGACCGGCGTGCCGATCCGTGCCTCGAGGTTGGCGGGCCGCCGTACCCCGCTGCCGGTGACGGTCACGAGGCGGGTCAGCGCCGGCATTCCCGCGCTTACGTACCGGGCCACCGCGGCGGCCGTACCGACGTTCTGGCAGACGACGCCGACCTCGGGCGGCAGTGCGCCGGTCGGCACCTCCCGGCCGGTGACCGCGGCGATCAGCAAGCCCTCGGCGCCGAGCGGGAACACGGCCGGCAGCACGACGATCGCTAGGCGCGCGTCGCCGGCCGCGGCGAGCGCGGCCTCGAGGGCGGCACGGGCCTCGGGCTTGTCGTCCTCGAGCGCGATGGTGGCGCGCGTCGCGCCGCAGGCGGCGAGCATGACCCGCGTGCCGAGCACGACGTCGGATGCGCGTTCTCGCAGCAGTGCGTCGTCGCAGCAGATCCACGGCTCGCACTCCGCGCCGTTCAGGAGCAGCAGTTCCACGCCGGCAACGCGCGCCAGCGCGAGCTTGCCGGCGGTGGGGAACGCGGCGCCGCCGAATCCCGCGAGCCCGCCGCCGGCCAGGGCCTCGAGAAGGGCCGCACCGTCGAGCGTCGACCAGTTGAGCGGCGCGAGACCCGGTTCGCGCTCGTCGCGGCCGTCGCTCGCGACCACGATGCACGTGCCCTGGCCGCTGGCGGTGGGTCGCAGCTCGACGGCGCGCACCTCGCCCGACACCGGCGAGTGCAGATCGGCGGCCGCGCCGATTCCAGCGGCGACCCGCGTGCCGACCCGTACGCGCGTACCGGGCGTCACGACGGCCCGTGCTTCCTCGCCCGATCCCTGGTCGAGCGCCAGCACTGCGATCGACGGTGCGGGCAGTAGCTGCACGGAATGCTCGAGCGGCCGCGCCTTGTGGCTTTCAAGCCGCAGGCCGCCGCGCAGGACCGGCCGCGCGCTCATGCGGAAGCCGGCGCGGTGCACGCCCGATACGCCTCGCCAGGAGACGGCAGCAGCGCGATGCAGTCCACCGGGCAGGGAGGCAAACACAGTTCGCAGCCGGTGCACTGCGCCTCGATCACGGTGTGCACGAAGCGCGGTGCACCCACGATCGCATCCACCGGGCAGGCCGGCAGGCAGAGCGCACAGCCGATGCAACGCGCTTCGTCGATCACCGCGACCTGCGGCGGCCGGGTCTCGCCGTAACGGGGGTCCACCGGGCGAGGCTCGCGTCCGAGCAGCGTCGCGAGCGCGCGCGCCGTCGCCTCGCCGCCCGGCGGGCAGCGGTCCGTGCCCGCTTCGCCGCTCGCGATCGCCACGGCGTAGGGTCGGCAACCCGGGTAACGGCACTGGCCACACTGCGTCTGAGGCAGCAGTGCGTCGAGGCGCTCGACCAGCGAGTCGGGATCGGCGCGCAGGCGCGTGGCCAGCCAGCCGAGCGCGGCGCCGAGCACCACGGCGAGCCCCGCTGCCACGCCGACTGCCGGCAACAGGGTCGCGGCGTTCATCGTGCGCCGAGGCCTCCGAAGCCCATGAAAGCGAGCGCCATCAGTCCGGCCGTGACCAGCGCGAGCGGAGCGCCGCGGAACGCCTCGGGCACGTCCGCGGTGTCGAGCCGCTCGCGAATCGCGGCGAAGGCGAGCAGCGCAATGCCGAAGCCGGCACCCGCCGCAGCTCCGAACACCAGCGACTCGAGCAGCCCGTGCTGCCGGTCGAGGTTGATCAGCGCCACGCCCAGCACGGCGCAGTTGGTCGTGATCAGCGGCAGGAACACGCCGAGCAGCTCGTGCAGCAGCGGGCTCGTGGCGCGCACCAGCATCTCGGTGAGCTGCACGAGGGCGGCAATCAGCAGGATGAACACGAGCGTGCGCAGGTAGCCGAGCCCGAGCGGTTCGAGCAGCCAGTGCCAGGCGGCGTAGCTTGCGCCCGAGGCCAGCGTCAATACGAACAGCGTCGCGAGCGCCATGCCGGCCGCTGCCTCGAAGCGCCGGCTCACACCGACGAACGGGCACAGCCCGAGGAAACTCGTGAGGACGACGTTGTTGACGAGGCTCGCGCCGAGCGCCAGCAGCAGCAGGTCCGACATGCCGGGAGCCGATCGCGCCGTGAAGATGTCGGGGAGACTACTTCACTTTCATGCCGGGCTGGGCGCCCGAGTCCGGAGCGAGCAGGAAGATGTCGGCGCCGCCCGGGCCGGCGGCCAGCACCATGCCCTCCGAGGTACCGAAGCGCATCTTGCGCGGGGCGAGGTTGGCGACCACGACCGTGAGCCGGCCGACCAGCTGCTCGGGCGCGTACGCCTGGCGAATGCCCGCGAACACCGTGCGGCGTTCCTCGCCCAGGTCCACGACCAGCCTGAGCAGCTTGTCCGCGCCCTCGACAGCAGCCGCCTCGACGATGCGCGCGACGCGCAGGTCGACGCGAGCGAAGTCTTCGATGCCGATCGGCGCGGCTGCCGACGGCGTGCTGCTCGCGGCTGCAGTCGCCTCCGGCGCCGCTGCCGACGGCGCGTTCGCCGGGGTGGCCGCCGTCGGCAGGCCCGCGGGTTTGAGGCTCTCCGCAGCTGCCGCCAGCAGTGCCTCGATTGCCGCCGGGTCCACGCGCGTCGCGAGCGGCCGGTAGGCGCCGATCGTGCCGCCGACCAGGGCGTTCTCGATCGCGTCCCAGCGCTGGTCGCCGAGGCCGAGGAAGGTCTCCGCACCGGCTGCCAGCTGCGGCACGATGGGCTTGAGGTAGAGCGTCAGCAGGCGGAACAGTTCGAGTCCCTGCGTGCACACGCCCTGCACCTCGGCGGCGCGCGCGGGATCCTTGGCCATCAGCCAGGGCTTGTGCTGGTCGATGTAGAGGTTGGCGCGGTCGGCCAGGGCCATCACCTCGCGCACCACGCGCGCGAGGTCGCGGCCCTCGTAGGCTTCGGCGATGCTGACCGAGGCCGCGACGAAGGCCTCGTGCAGATCCGCATCCGGCAGGCGGTCCGCGAGCCGGCCGCCCGAGCCGCGCGTGATGAACCCGGCGCAGCGGCTCGCGATGTTGACGAGCTTGCCCACGAGGTCGGAATTGACCTTGCCCACGAAGTCGTCGAGGTTGAGGTCGAGGTCATCGACGCCGGGACCGAGCCGCGAGGCATAGAAGTAGCGCAGGTATTCCGGGGGCAGGTGGTCGAGCCACGCGCGCGCCGTGATGAAGGTGCCGCGCGACTTGGACATCTTCTGGCCGTTGACGGTCAGGAACCCGTGCGCGAACACGGCCGTGGGCGGACGGTAGCCCGCGCCGTGGAGCACGGCGGGCCAGAACAACGTGTGGAAGTAGACGATGTCCTTGCCGATGAAGTGGTAGACCTCGGCGTCGGAACCGGGCGCCCAGTAGCGGTCGAAGTCGGCGCCCGTGCGGCGGCAGTAGTCCAGCAGGCTGCCGAGGTAGCCGATTGGCGCGTCGAGCCACACGTAGAAGTATTTGCCCGGTTCCCCCGGGATCTCGAAGCCGAAGTAGGGCGCGTCGCGGGAGATGTCCCAGTCGCGCAGCCCGGCCGTGAACCACTCGTCGAGCTTGGCGGTGACCGCCGGCTGCAGGCGGCCCGAGCCCGTCCACGCGCGCAGCATCGGCTCGAAATCACCGAGGCGGAAGAAGAGGTGCTCGGAATCGCGCTGGACCGGGGGCGTGCCGCTCACCACCGAGACCGGGTCGAGGAGATCGGCCGGCGTGTAGGTGGCGCCGCAGCTCTCGCAGCTGTCGCCGTACTGGTCGAGCGCCCCGCAGCGCGGACAGGTGCCGCGCACGTAGCGGTCTGGCAGGAACATCCCGGCCTGCTCGTCGTAGGCCTGGCGGATGGTCTCGCGGCGGATGTGCCCGCCCTCGACGAGGCGCCGATAGATGCCCTCGGTGACCTCGCGGTTCTCGGGGGAGTGCGTGGTGTGGAAGTTGTCGAACGAGATGTCGAAGCCGGCGAAGTCGGCTCGCTGCTCGGCGCTCACGCGCTCGATGAGCGCCTCGGCCGAGATGCCTTCCTGGCGGGCCCGCAGCATGATCGGCGTTCCGTGCGCGTCGCTCGCGCAGACGTACAGGCAGTCGTGGCCGCGCAGCCGCTGGAAGCGCGCCCAGATGTCGGTCAGCACGTACTCGACGACGTGGCCGAGATGCGGGGCGCCGTTGGCGTAGGGCAGGGCGCTCGTGACGAGGATCGTGCGGCGTGGGGCGGGACTCATGGGGCGGGCCGTGCGGACGAGGGCCCGGGATTATGCCACGCCGTGTGCCACCGCCCGGCGGCGCGCCCGGGCCGGCGTCAGCCCATGTCCTTGAGGTGTTCGAAGCGCTGCTTGTTGATGGACTTCTCGAACGCCGCGCGGCCGGTGATCACGCCTTTGTCGAGCAGGTCCTGGATGGCGGAGTCCATGGTGCGCATGCCGTGCTGCGCGCCGCTCTGCATGGTGTTCTCGAGCTGGTCAAGCTTGCCCTGGCGGATCAGGTTCGAGACCGCCGGGGTGTTGATGAGGATCTCGAGTGCGGCGACGCGCCCGCGCTTGTCGGCGCGCGGGATGAGCTGCTGCGAGATCACGCCGCGCAGCGAGGTCGAGAGCATCGTACGAACGTGTGCCTGCTTGTCCGCCGGGAAGGCGTTGACGATGCGGTCCACCGTGGCCGCGGCACCGTTGGTGTGCAGCGTGCCCATCACGAGGATGCCCATCTCGGCGGCCGTGACCGCGATGCCCATGGTCTCGAGGTCCCGAAGCTCGCCGACCAGCACGACGTCCGGGTCCTCGCGCAGCGCCGAGTGCAGCGCCGCGGCGAAGCTCGGGCTGTGGGCACCCACCTCGCGCTGGCTCACCAGGCAGCTGCGGCGCGGGTGCACGAACTCGATCGGGTCCTCGATGGTGAGGATGTGGCCCTTCACCCGCGCGTTGATGTCGTCGACCATCGCCGCGAGCGTCGTGGACTTTCCCGAGCCGGTCTTGCCGGTGACCAGGATCAGGCCGTTGTTCGTGCGGCACAGGCTGCGGACCGACTCGGGCATGTTGAGCTGGTCGAGGGTCAACGCCTTCGAGGGGATCGCCCGGAACACGCCGCCCAGCCCGCCGATGTGGCGGAACACGTTGACGCGGAAGCGCGACACGCCGGGAATGCTGTAGGCGAAGTCCGCGCCGTCCTTTTCCTCGAGGCGGGTCGTCGCCTGCCGAGGCATGATCTCGGCGAGCGCATCGCGGACGAAGTCCTGGCTGAGCGGCTCCTCGCGCAGCGTCTGCAGCTCGCCGTAGACGCGGATGCGCGGCGGGTCGCCCGCGACGAAGTGCAGGTCGGAGCCCCCCTTCGCGAGCACCTCGCGCAGGAACCCGTCGACGCGACGGGATGCCTGCGGAGCGGTCTCCGCGGCGGCGATCTCGCTGCCCTCGGTACTCACGGGGCGAGCCCCTGCGTGACGTCAGCCTTGAGGATCGCCGTGCCGTCGGGCACGAAGCGCGTGAACGGCCGCTTGTCGAGCGCGTAGGTGAAGGCGTCCTCGGGGTCCACCTCGCGCGCCTGGATGGCCGCGAGCAGCGCCTGGTCCATGGTCTGCATGCCGGCGTCCCGACCGGTCTGCAGCTGCGACGGCAGCATGTGGGTCTGGTCGGTCATGATCAGCTTGCCGATGGCGCGATTCATCACCATCACCTCGCACACAGCCCGCCGCGCGCGCAGGTCCGGCGTGCGCACCAGCACCTGGGTCACGACGCCGAGCAGCCCCTGCGACAGAAAACTCTTCGTCTGCTCGCGCTCCTCCGCGGGCAGCGCGTCCACCATGCGGTCGATGGTCTTCACGGCGCTGGTGGTGTGCAGCGTGCCGAGCACCAGATGGCCGGTCTCCGCCGCGGTCATCGCCCAGCGCACCGTGTCCGCGTCGCGCAGCTCGCCCACCAGGATCACGTCGGGGTCCTCGCGCATTGCCGCGCGCACGCCCTCGGCGAACGACGGCAGGTGCGTGTGCAGCTCGCGCTGGATCACCTGCGAGAGGCGGCTTCGGTGCACGAACTCGATGGGGTCCTCGAGGCTGACGATGTTCAGCCGCCGCGTGCGGTTGAGGTGGTCGATCATGGCCGCGAGCGTGGTGGACTTGCCGGTGCCGGTCGAGCCCGTGACCAGCACCATCCCCTGGTGGAAGTCGCAGAACCGCTTGACGATGGGCGGCAGGTTGAGCGAATCGAGGGTCGGCACGTCGCTCGGGATGGTGCGGAAGACCGCCCCAACGCCGGTGTCCTTGCGGAACAGGTTGACGCGGAAGCGCGCGCCGTCGCCCGACACGTACGAGAAGTCGATGTCGTGGCCGAGGCGGAACTGCTCCTGCTGCGAGGGGCTCAGGATCTCCGTGACATAGCCCTCGAGCTCGGCGTCCCCGAGGTCGCGGAACTTGATCGGGAGCAGCTCGCCGTTCATGCGCAGCATCGGCGGCACGCCGACCGCGAGATGCACGTCGGAGCAGCCCTGCGAGGCGCCGAGCTTGAGGAACGCGTCTATGCGCGCCACGGCGACCTCATGGGTACTTCTCCAGGGCGGCCCGCATCTCGTCCATGCTCTGGAAGCGGCGCGCCTTGTCGACGGCCATCGCCTTGACGACGATGTCGGACAGGCCGGGCGGGATCGCGGGGTTGACCTCGATCGGCGGCCGGGCCTTGCCCTGCACGTGCTGGTACATGACGGCCATGTGGTCGCCGCGGTGGTAGGGCGGGCCGCCGGTCAGCATCTCGTAGAGGATCACGCCGAGGCTGTATATGTCGGCGCGTTCGTCCACCTTCTTGCCCAGGATCTGCTCGGGCGCCATGTACTTGGGTGAGCCGATCACGTAGCCGGTCTTGGTCAGCTGCGTGTCGCCCTGGTGCTGGGCGGCGGCGACGCCGAAGTCGACCACCTTGACGAGCCCCTCGTCGTTGATCAGCACGTTGGCGGGCTTGAGGTCGCGGTGGATGATGCCCGACTGGTGCGCGACCGACATGCCGGTCGCGATGTCGGCCGCGTAGCGGACCGCCTTGTCGATCGGCAGCGGCTTGTCGTTCACCTCGTGGCCGAGCGTGTGCGAGGGGAAGTACTCCATCGAGATGGCGTAGTTGCCGCGAATGAACAGGAAATCGTAGATGCGGATGACGTTGCGGTGCGTGATCTTGCGCGAGTAGCGCAGCTCGTGCACGAACCGCTTGAGCATCTCCTCGTCCTGGGAAACGTTGGGGTTGAGGAACTTGAGCACCAGCCGCTCGTCGACGACCTTATCTTCCATCAGGAGCACCGTGCCGAAGGCGCCCTTGCCGATCTTCTGCACGTAGGTGTATCGGCCCTCGAGCACGTCCCCGACCTGCATGGTCGAGATGTCGAGGCGCTGCTGCTCGCGCGACTGGCGCAGCATGCCGTCGAGCTCGGCGCGCTCGGCGAGCAGCAGTGTGCGCGCGGTCTCCGACGATCGCGCCGCCGCCGGCACCCGGCCGCCGGTGAGCACCGGCGCGGCGCCCGCGGCGAAGCGGCTGCCGAGGTCCTCCGCCGCGCGCAGCGCCGCGTGGCTGATGGTCGGATCGGGCACGTTGGCGCCGAGCTCTTCGAGGCGGGCGCGCACGGCGTCCGAATTGCGGTCGTCCACCAGCCGCGTCAGCGCGCCGATGACCTCGACGCGCACTTCCTTGGACGCGTGATCGAGCAGCGGCAGCAGGCGCGCGACCTGCGTCGAGCTGCCGAGCTTGCCGATCGCGCGCACGACGGTCGGCAGCGATCGCTCGTCGCCCGACTCGAGCATGGCGAGCAGCGCCGGCAGCGCGGTCGGGCTGCCGATCTCCGCGAGGGCATCCACGGCGCGCTCGCGGACCCACCAGTCCGGGTCCTTGGTCGCCTCGATCAGGAACCGGACCGCACGGTCGTCCTTGGTCTGGTTGAGGATCTCGATGGCCGCGCGGCGCACGTCCTCGTCCTGGTCGCGGATCAGCTCGAGGGCCGCATCGATGACGCGCGGTCCGCCGATCTTGGCCAGGGCGTCGGCCGCACGGCTGCGTACCCACCAGTCGTCGTCCTTGATCGACTGCAGCAGGAATCTAACGTGCTGCGGCGTGCCGATCTCGTTCAGCACCTCGACGGCGGCACGGCGGGCACTCTCGTTCTCGTCGCGCAACACGCCGGCGAGGTGCTGGATGGTGTCGGGATGGTTGACCCGCACGACGGCGTCGATGGCCTTCTGCTGCGTCTCCACGTCGGGGTCGCGCAGCACCTCGCACAGCAGGGCCGGGTCCACGCTGCCGCCGAGGCGTGCGAGCGCATTCAGCACCGCCTGGCGGATGAACTTGTTGCCGTCCTTGAGCTGCGCCTGCAGTGCCCGGGCGACCTCCGGCCGGTCGAAGCGCGCGAGGATGCTGATGATGTGGGTACGCGCGACCGGGTCCTTGCCCTCGAGCCGGCTGAGCAGTTCCGGGACGAGGCTCGCGTCGGCGATCTCGGCCACGATGCGAAACAGCGCCGCCTTTTCCGCCGGCTGCTGGCCGTAGGCGTGCTTGAGGACATCACGCGGGTTGAGCCGGGACTTCTGTGCGGCGATCGCCGTCACCAGCGGGCCCTTCGGCATGGCCGGGTCGTCCAGCATGGTGAGCAGCATGTGGGGGTTGTACTCGCGCCCGCCCGACAGCGCCGTGGTGACCGCGGTCACGGTGCGCTGGTTGCCGTCTACGAGCCCCGCCGCGACCGCCGGCAGTGACTTGTTGTCGAGCAACGCGCCCAGCACCGCCACGAAGCCCACGGTTTCCTGGTTGTCCGCGCTCGCCAGCGCATCGATGATGCGCGGGATCGCCGAGGGGCCGAGCGCGGCGAGTTTCTCGTATGACCTGACCGCCGCCGGGGCATCGGGGCTGTCCGCCGCCTTGATGGCCGCGATGAGTCGCTCGGCACGCAGGTTGGTGATGAAACTCATGGGTGGCGAGGGGGGCTTCCTTCCGCGGGCGCGTCCGGCGGGGTCAGCCCGCCGGGAGTCCGGCAGCCAGTCCGGGCGACACGGGAGTATGCCACGGCGACAGCGCAGTACCCGGTCGCGCCGCAACCGCGAGACCCCGGGTCAATTCCGCTACAATCCGCCGTCCGCGGCTCATGCCGTTCTCCCACCTCTATTGCGTTCACCAGCCATGACAGACGATCGCGTCCGCGAAGCCCGCCGTGTGGTCGAGAATTATGTCGAACCATGCCTCGGGATGCCTCTTTCGGAGGCCAAAGCTGTGACCTCGGTCCGGTCCGAGGGCGGCTCGACACTGGTCGAGGTCGAACTGGGCTTCCCGGCTCGACGCTACGGCCCCGAGCTCGCGGCCGGCCTCGAGCGGCTGCTCGCGGCCCAGCCCGGCGTCGGCCTGGCTCGTGTCAGCGTCGACTGGCGGGTGGCGCCGCAGGCTGTGCAGGGCGGTCTCAAGCCGCTGCCGGGCATCAGCAACGTGATCGCGGTGGCATCGGGGAAGGGCGGTGTCGGCAAGTCAACGACGGCGGTGAACCTCGCGCTGGCCCTGGCGCTCGAGGGCGCGCGCGTCGGCCTGCTCGATGCCGACATCTACGGGCCGAGCCTGCCGCGAATGATGGGGCTGCAGGGCGAGCGTCCGCTGTCGCGCGACGGCCGACGGATCGAGCCCCTCGCGGCGCACGGCGTCAAGGTGATGTCAATCGGCTTCCTCATCGAGGAAGAACAGCCGATGGTGTGGCGTGGCCCGATGGTCACGCAGGCGCTCACCCAGCTGCTGTCCGACACCGATTGGGGCGAGCTCGATTACCTGATCGTCGACATGCCGCCCGGCACGGGCGACATCCAGCTCACGCTGTCGCAGCGGGTGCCGGTGAGCGGCGCGGTAATCGTCACGACGCCGCAGGACATCGCGCTGCTCGATGCGCGCAAGGGCCTGCGCATGTTCCAGAAGGTGGCCATCCCGGTGCTCGGCGTGATCGAGAACATGAGTACCCACGTGTGCTCGAAGTGCGGCCACGAGGAGCCGATCTTCGGCACGGGCGGCGGGGCGCGCATGGCCGCGCAGTACGGCGTCGCGCTGCTGGGGCAGCTGCCACTCGACATCCGCATCCGGGAGGAGACCGACGCCGGCTGCCCCACCGTAGTGGCCGATCCGGACGGTCCCGTGGGCCGGGCGTACCTCGACGCCGCGCGCCGCACCGCGGCCCGCCTGTCGGTTGCAGGCGCCGCGGCCGGTCCGAGCATCACCGTCGAGGACACCTGAACGTGAGCATCAAGTCCGACCGCTGGATCCGCCGCATGGCCGAGGGCCACGGCATGATCGAACCGTTCGAGCCCGGCCAGGTGCGCACCGTGGACGGCCAGCGGATCGTCTCCTACGGCACGTCGAGCTACGGCTACGACGTGCGCTGCGCCGCCGAGTTCAAGATCTTCACGAACATCAACTCGACGATCGTGGACCCCAAGGACTTCGATCCCGATTCTTTCGTGGACTTCGGCGGCGAGGTCTGCATCATCCCGCCGAACTCGTTCGCGCTGGCGCGCACGGTCGAGTATTTCCGCATCCCGCGCAACGTGCTCACCGTCTGCCTCGGCAAGTCCACCTACGCGCGCTGCGGGATCATCGTCAACGTGACGCCGCTCGAGCCGGAGTGGGAAGGGCACGTGACGCTCGAGTTCTCGAACACCACGACGCTGCCGGCGAAGATCTACGCGAACGAGGGTGTCGCGCAGATGCTGTTCTTCGAGTCGGACGAAGTCTGCGAGGTGTCTTACCGCGACCGCGGCGGCAAGTACATGGGGCAGAAGGGCGTCACGCTGCCCAAGGCGTGAGCGGTCACGCTAGAGCCGCTCGAAGCCCACCAGCCGCAGCTGGGTCTCGAGCTGGCCCTTGCGGAACTGCACGGCCTGCACGGGCACGAAGCCGAGCGCGGGGGCGTGCCATGCCTTGACGACGCGGTCCGACCCGGCGCGCTGGTTCGCCCAGACGACCGTGTCGAACTGGCCGTAGGGCGTGACCACGGTCGCGCGCCCCTCGCTCCAGTAGCGGTACTCCCGGAGTCGGCTGCCGGTGAGGATGGTGAAGCCCTGCGGGGCGCGGCCGGCGAGCAGTTCCACGATCATCGCCGCCTGCACTGAGGCCGTATCCTGCGTGCCCGGATTGACCGGCAGGTCAAACGGATTGCCCTGTGCCACGCCCTTGACGCGACCCGCACCCCAGTCGAACGCGAAGCGCACGTCCTTGGCGAGGTCGGACTTGCCGTCGTTGAAGTCGAAGCTCAGGGGCCGCACGCCGTCGGCCGTGATTTCCATCACGCCCCGCTCGCCGGCGTGCGGGCTCACCGCGACGCGGCCAAGCAGGTTCGGGAAGGCGCGGGTCTCGTAGATCCACTGTCCGGGGCGCGTGCCCGGCCGCAGACCGTTCTCGATCTGGCCGCCGCTGATGCCGCGGAAGGTCGCCTGGTAGCGGGCCTTGAAGGGCTTGAGGTCGGGCGAGCCAGCCTCAGTCGCGACCGCGACCGAGGCGAGCCCGAGCAGCGCCGCGACGGCGAGCAGCGCCAGCGCAAAGCGCGGGCCGCGCGCGTCAGGCCGCGAGTTCATCGTGAGTTTCCAGCACCAGCGGTGCATCGAGCACGCGACCGTCGAGCAGCACCCGACCGTCACGCCATGCGAGGCGGCCGGCGGCGAACCAGCCGATGCACTCCGGGTAGATGCGGTGTTCCTGCGCGAGCACGCGTGCGGCCAAGGTGGTCTCGTCGTCGTCGTCCCGGACGGGGACGCGTGCCTGTAGGACCACCGGTCCGCCGTCGAGTTCGCGCGTCACGAAGTGGACGCTGGCGCCGTGCACGCGGTCGCCGGCTGCGAGTGCCCGGCGGTGGGTGTGCAGGCCGCGGTGATTCGGCAGCAGCGACGGGTGGATGTTGAGCAGCCGGCCGGCGAAACGATCCACGAAACCGGAGCCCAGCACGCGCATGAATCCCGCAAGCACCACCAGGCCGGGCGCGTGGCGCTCGACCTCGGCGGCGAGCGCGGCGTCGAATCCGGACCGGTCCGCGAACTCGCGAGCCGGCACCACCGCCGTCTCGAGACCCGCCGTAGCGGCCCAGTCGAGGCCGGGCGCGCCCGTGCGGTCGCTGATCACGGCGCGGATCTCCACGGGCAGGGTGCCCAACTCGGCCTGCCGGGCGATGGCGCGCAGGTTGCTGCCGTGACCCGAGATCAGGACGACCACTGGCAGCCGTTCGGCTGCGCCGCTCATCGCTCGATCACGGCGCCGCGCGTGCCGGAGCGCACCTCGCCCACGACGCTCGCCTGCTCGCCGCAGCGGCGCAGGATGTCGAGCGTCCGGTCGGCGTCGGCCTTCGCCACGGTCAGCGTCATGCCGAGCCCGCAATTGAAGGTGCGGTGCATCTCGTCGCGCTCGATGCGGCCGGTGCGCTCGAGCCAGTCGAACACGGCGGTGCGCGGCCACGCGCGTTCCTCGAGCACCGCCTCGAGCCCGTCGGGCAGGGTGCGCGGGATGTTGCCCGACGGCCCGCCGCCGGTGATGTGGGCGATGGCGTGCACCGGCAGCTCGGCCAGCACGGCGAGCACCGACTTCACGTAGATGCGCGTGGGGGCGAGCAGCAGGTCGTAGAGCGGCGTGCCTTCGAGCATCGTCGCCGGCGTGGCGCCGCTCACGGCGAGCAGTCGGCGGATGAGCGAATACCCGTTCGAGTGCGGCCCGGAGGAGGCGAGGCCGAGGATCACGTCGCCCGCGCGGGTCTGGCTGCCGTCGATGATGCGGTCCTTCTCCACCAGGCCGACGCAGAACCCCGCGAGGTCGTAGTCGTCGCCTTCGTACATGCCGGGCATCTCGGCGGTCTCGCCGCCGACCAGCGCGCAGCCGGCCTGCAGGCAGCCCTCGACGATGCCCTTGATCACGCGTTCGGCGACGTCCACCTGCAGGCGCCCGGTGGCGAAGTAGTCGAGAAAAAACAGCGGCTCCGCGCCCTGGACGACCACGTCGTTCGCGCACATGGCCACGAGGTCGATTCCGATCGTGTCGTGGCGGCCGGTCTCGATCGCGAGCCGCAGCTTGGTGCCCACGCCGTCCGTGCCCGACACCATCACGGGCCGCCGGTAGCGGTCGAGCGGCACCTCGACCAGGGCGCCGAAGCCCCCCAGGCCACCCAGCACCTCGGGGCGCATCGAGCGTTTCACGGCGGGCTTGATGCGCTCGACGAGCGCGTCGCCGGCGTCGATGTCCACGCCGGCGTCGCGATAGGTGATCGGTCGGGTGTCTGGCATCCGGGTCTCGCGCGGGCTGCTGGCCCAAGGGGGAAATCGAGGCTGTGCTATTTTACACGGCGCGTCCCCGCCGAGCCTGCTCCCCGACCGATGCGCCCACTCCCAAGCTTCGCCCGCCTGAACGGCCACCTCCTCGCGGCCGCACTCGTGCTCGGGACCCTGCTGCCGGGCGCCGACGCCCAAGCGGCCGAAGTGCCGCTGTACGAGGTGAAGGTGCCGCTGGGCGGCACGAGCGAGGCAGAGCGGGCGGCCGCCTTTGCAGAGGCGATGCGCGCGGTCGCGGTGCGCGTGTCGGGGCGACGGGAAGCGGCCGCGAACGCGACGGTCACCGCGGCCGATCCCGCTCGTCACGTACAGCGTTACGCCAGCGGCTCCGACAAGACGCTCACGGTCGGGTTCGACGGCGCGTCGGTCGACCGACTGTTGCAGCAGGCGGGGCTGACCTTCTGGGCGGCGGAGCGACCCCTGACGCTCGTGGACGTCGCGACCGCCGATCGCGCCGCGGCGATCGACGCGGCGCAGTGGCGCGGACTGCCGGTCGCGTGGCAAGCCGGCGCGGCTGCGATTGGCCCGGCGCAGGCCGTGCTCAAGGGGACGCCGAACGGTCCGCAGTTCGACTGGTCCTTCAGCCATGCGGGCGAGACCGTGCAGGCGCGCGGCTCACTTGCGGACGGCATCAACCTCGCGGCCGACACCCTTGCGGCCCGGTACGCGCCGCCCTCGTCGCGCGGCAATTCGAGCCTGGTGCTGCGCGTGGCGGGCATGGACGGCGTCGCCATGTACACCGGCGCGCTTGCGTACCTCGACTCGCTCAGCCTGGTCCGCAGCGTGGCGGTTGAGGCCCTGGAGGGCGATGTCGTGCGGCTGCGCGTGGTGGTGCGCGGCGACCGCGAACTGCTCGGGCGCATCGCCGCGCTGGAGGCGAAACTGCAACCGGCGGCCCGTGGCGCCGACGCGGCGTCGGATGCGGACTTCAGCTTCGTGCCATGAGCCTGCGACACCTGCCGAACCTGCTGTGCATCCTCAGGATGCTGCTCGTCTATCCCGTGGCGTCCGGGATCCTCGAGGGCCGGTTTCCCGCCGTCATGGTTCTGTTCGCGCTGGCCGCGTTCACCGACGCCCTCGACGGCTTCCTCGCCAAGCGCTTCGGCTGGACCAGCGAACTCGGCAAGGTACTCGACCCGGCCGCCGACAAGCTGCTGCTGATCACGGTCTTCGTGTGCCTGAGCGTGGCCGGCCTCGCGCCGTGGTGGCTCACCGCGCTCGTGATCCTGCGCGACCTCGTGATCGGGTTCGGCGCGCTCACGTTCCGGCAGTTGTTCGGGCCGGTGCGCGGCTCGCCCACGCCGGCAAGCAAACTCAATACCCTGTGCCAGATCTCCTTCTGCCTCGCGGTCGTGGCGACCGCGGCCTACGGCTGGCCGGGCGTGGAGGCGATCACGGCGCTCGGCGCGCTGGTGCTGCTCACGACGGCCGTGAGCGGCATCGACTACACGTTGATGTATTCGCGGCGTGCGGCCGCGGTGGTCAGGGCCCGCACCGTGGCCGCGGGCTGATCCGCCGTGCAGCAGCTGCCGCTCGGGGTGCGCCTCGCCGAAGCCGCACGCTTCGGCAGCTTCGTTGCCGGGCCGAACCGCGAAGCGCTCGAGCTGCTCGCGGGGGATTCGCCACCGCGCCTGCTCTGGCTCTGGGGGCGCACCGGGACGGGCAAGACGCACCTTCTGCAGGCCTCCTGCGCGGCGGTCGGCGCGGGCGGTGGCGCCGCGGCCTACGTGGACCTCCAGACCGTCGGCACGCCCGGCCTGCTCGAAGGCTTCGAGGCGCTCGACCTCGTCTGCCTCGACGCCCTCGATCGCGTCTCGGACGATGCCGCCTGGAATGCCGCGATCTTCCGCCTGTACACGCTGATGCAGGACGGCGCCGGTCGCCTGTACGTCGCGAGCACCGGACCGCCGGCCGCGCTGCGATTCCGGCTGCCGGACCTGCGATCGAGGCTGCTCGCCGCGCCAGTCCACCAACTTCACGAGCTCGATGAGCATGACCGGATCGCCGTGCTCGAGCAGCGGGCCGCGCGGCTCGGCCTGGTGTTGCCGAGCGAGTCCGCGGCCTATCTCGTGCAACGCATGCCCCGCGACATGCACTCGCTGTGCGCCGCACTCGACCGGCTCGATGTCGCTGCGCTCGCCGCCCAGCGGCGGCTCACCGTGCCGTTCCTGCGGCAGGTGCTCGAGGCTCAGCCCGCCGACGCGTCCTGACCGGGCGGCGGGGCCGGCGATGCCGGCCTCGACACGCGCAGGCAGTACACGAGACTCACGAACCACGCGAGGCTGGCGAACAGGATCGCCCCGGCGACGTTCCGCACGGCGGGATTGGCGATCACTTCGGTCGTGCCGTAGGCGAAATAGGGGGCGACGCACAGGGTCGCCCAGGCGCAGGCACGCCGGCTGCGCCGCCACAGTCCGCGCAGGGGAAGGAGCACGGGCAGCAGCAGCGCGGCCAGCCAAGGCAGGTTGGCCGGCCAGGGCGCGGAACGCAGCGCCGCCACGGCGACGCAGGCCCCGAGCAGCGCCGCGGCGGCAAGCGTCAGGCGCCATGCGCGCTCGATCCGCGCCGACGCGTCCCCAGGCGCGCTCACGTGCGCAACGGCCGAGCGGCGACCGCGAGCTCGGCAACCCGTCGGCCGAGCAGCCGGGCGAGCTCCCGCTCGTCCTCGCTCAGGCGCGACGGATCGGCGCTGCCGCGTTCGGCCCAGTGGCTCGCGCCGTAGGGCGTCCCGCCCGTGCGCGTGCGGTTGAGCGCCTCGGCGGTGAACGGCAGGCCGACCAGGTACATGCCGTGGTGCAGGAGCGGCACCATCATCGTCAGGAGCGTCGATTCCTGGCCGCCGTGCAGCGCGCCGGTGGAGGTGAACACGCCGGCCGGCTTGCGGTCGAGGCCGCCGTTGAGCCACAGCGCGCTCGTGCCGTCGAGGAAGTGCTTGAGCGGGGCGGCCATGTTGCCGAAGCGCGTCGGGCTGCCGATCAGCAGTCCGTCGCACTCGCGCAGCTCGTCGTGCGTGGCGTAGGGCGGCCCGTCGTCCGGCACCGCCGGAGCCACCGTCTCGGTTACCGGGGACACCGAGGGCACGGTGCGCAGGCGCGCGCGCGCGCCGGGCACCGATTCGACGCCGCGCGCCACCTGCCGCGCGAGTTCCGCCGTGGAACCGTGGCGCGAGTAGTAAAGCACCAGCACGTCCGCCATCTGTTTCCTGATTCCTTTCACATGTAGATGCCGAGCACTGCGCGTGCGGGCCGGCGGATTCTAGGTCCGTCAACCTTGACGGTACAGGGTGCAGTTGTTACGGTCCCGGAACACTGCAGTCTTCCCGTATGCCGTTCATGCGCCGTTACACCCTGCCCCTGCTGCTGGCCGCGCTGATGGTCGGCGTAACGCTCGCCGGTTGTGCAGGAGCCCCCTTGCAGGAGATGAGCGACGCGCGCCAGGCGCTCCGCGCTGCGGAGCGGGCGGGCGCCGAGAAGCATGCGCCCGAGCCGCTCGCCGAGGCCCGCCAGCTCGTCGAGCAGGCGCGGCTCAACATGCAGAAGGGCGAGTACAAGGCAGCGCGCGCGGACGCCGAGAAAGCGCGCGAAAAGGCCACGGAGGCCCGTCGCCTGGCCGAGGCCGCCGTCGCCCTCCCCGCCGGGGCATGATTGCGCATGAGCGACTGGGTCGCGCGGCGCTGCTTCGTTGCGGGCCGCGTGCAGGGCGTGTTCTTCCGTGCCAGCACCCGGGCACGGGCCGAGGCGCTGGGCGTGACCGGCCACGCGCGCAACCTTCCTGACGGACGCGTCGAGGTGCTCGCCTGCGGGGTTCCGTCGGCGGTCGAGGCGCTGTGCGGCTGGCTCTGGGCAGGGCCACCGGCCGCTCACGTGACCGCAGTGGAGGTCGAGCACGTCGCGACTGGGACGCTGCCCGGCCGGCCGGCCGGCTTCAGCACCGCCTGACTCAGCTCACTGGTCGTAGCGCCAGCGCGCCAGCATCCGGTCGATGACGAGGTCCGAGTAGTTTGGACGGCCCAGGCTGCCGTTGTAGCGCTGCAGTGCACGCGGGTAGTTGCCGCGCTCCTTGCGCAGGTAGTAGCCGAGGATGGTCGTGCCCATGCGGACGTTGTCCGGGATGCGCACCAGCTGCTCGTTGCCCATGCCGAGCTCGCGCGGCCAGAACGGCATCACCTGCATCAGCCCGACCGCGCCCGCCGAAGACACCGCAAAACGGTCGAAGCGGCTCTCGACGTCCATCACCGCGAGCACGAGCTCGGGCGGCACGTCCACGCGGCGGGCCTCGCAATGGACGTGGTGGAGGATCTGCTCGCGCTCCTGCTCGCTCTTCACGTAGCGCTGCAACCGCGGCTCCATGAAGGCGAACCAGACCGCGCGCTCGTAGCGGTCCGCGAAGCAATCGGTGGGCTGCAGGACCTCGGCGAGCACGCCGCGAAGCTCCGGGTCCATCTGCCGGTCGGCGTGCGCCGCCGCCGCGGGCAGCGCCGTCATCAGCAGCAGGGCCGTGAGCGCGGCGGGCCGCATGGCGCGTCAGCGGCGTGCGCCGCTCCGCTCCCGGAGGAACTGCACGACGGAGGCGACCGGCACGTCCGCGCCGTCCCCGCCGGCACGTGCCTTGTACTCGAGCGCGCCGCGCTCGAGGCCCTTGTCGCCCACCACGATGCGGTGGGGGATGCCGACCAGCTCGTCGTCCGCGAACTTCACCCCGGGACGGGCGTCGCGGTCGTCGAACAGCACTTCGAAACCGGCCGCCTGCAGCTCGACATAGAGGCGCTCGGCGACCTCGCGGACGCGCTCGGACTTCTGCAGGTTGATGGGGATCAGGGACACGTCGAAGGGGGCGATCGGTTCCGGCCAGAGGATGCCGCGCTCATCGTGGTTCTGCTCGATGGCCGCCGCCACGACGCGCGTCACACCGATGCCATAGCAGCCCATGAACATGGTCACGGCCTTGCCTTGCTCGTCGAGCACGGTGGCGTTCATCGACTCACTGTACTTGCGCCCGAGCTGGAAGATGTGGCCGACCTCGATGCCGCGTGCGATGCCGAGCGTGCCCTGGCCCGAGGGGCTTGGGTCGCCCGGCACGACGTTGCGGAGGTCGACGACCTCGGGTTCCGGCAGGTCACGACCCCAGTTCACGCCGGCGAGGTGCAGGTCGCGTCGGTTGGCGCCGCAGACGAAGTCCGCCACGCGGGCCGCAGCGTGGTCGGCGTAAATCCGCAGCTTCAGGCCGACTGGACCGATGAACCCCGGCTCGCACCCGGTCGCCTCGCGCACCTGTTCGGCGGTGGCCATCTTGAGCGGTGAGAACACGCCCGGCAGCTTCTGAGCCTTGACGGCGTTCAATTCGTGGTCGCCGCGCACCACGAGCGCCACCACGCCGCCGTCGGTACCCTCGACCAGCAGCGTCTTGAGGCACTGCACGGCCTCGACCTTCAGGAAGGAGGTGAGCTCGACGATGGTGCGCACGCCGGGCGTGGGCACTTCCTGCAGCGATCGGATCGCCGCGGCACGCGGGGCGGCGGGCGCGAGCGCCTCGGCCATCTCGAGGTTGGCCGCATAGTCGTCGCCGTCGGAGAAGGCGATGGCGTCCTCGCCGGAGTCCGCGAGCACGTGGAATTCCTGGGAGGCGTTGCCACCGATGCTGCCGGTGTCGGCGCGCACAGCGCGAAAGCGCAGTTTCATGCGCGAGAAGATGCGCGAGTAGGCCTCGTACATCGCCTGGTATCCCTGCTCGAGCGATGCCTCGTCGAGGTGGAAGGAGTAGGCGTCCTTCATCGTGAACTCGCGCGCGCGCATCACGCCGAATCGCGGGCGGATCTCATCGCGGAACTTGGTCTGGATCTGGTAGAAGTTGACCGGGAGCTGGCGGTAGCTCTTGAGTTCGCGGCGCGCGATGTCGGTGATCACTTCCTCGTGGGTCGGGCCGTAGCAGTACGGCCGCTCATTGCGGTCCTTGA
>Ga0209391_10000307_pt1 | contig 22106 bp, 19 predicted proteins | sample PPLLak3March2015_FD_187246 | JGI IMG/M metagenome (GOLD analysis project Ga0209391, IMG submission 187246) | Freshwater sediment microbial communities from Prairie Pothole Lake near Jamestown, North Dakota, USA - PPLs Lake P7 Core (1) Depth... | ecosystem: Environmental > Aquatic > Freshwater >...
CAGCGCTCCGGATTCAAGGCGTGCGATCGCGGACTGGGTCGTACCAACGCGTTCCGCCACCTGGGCCTGCGTCAGGCCGGCCTCCGCACGCGCCTTCAGCACTTCGGCCAGGAACGCGAACTCCGCATCCAATGCGTCATACGCCTCGCGCACATCGGGACGCGCAAGTGCTCGAGTCTTGAATCTCTTAAGGGAGCCAACCATTCTTCACTTCCTTAATTCGCCCGCGGGCCACTCCATAGCATATTTGCTATATGGAACGGGCCGGTTTCAGGGCTCTTTGAAATAGACCAGTTCATAGACTAGTCTGAATCCAGGAGGCACCCAGTCATGAAAACGGAGATCCGCGCCTGCGAGGCAGAAGCGCCCTCGGCCGACGGCGCGAGTGACCCTGGTCCCCGGCAACACCTGGAACCGCTTTGCACCCCCTCTGGATCTTCCTGATCGCCCTTGCGGTCGGTCTGGGCTCAATCTTCGCGCTGCAGGCCCGCTGGAGCCGGGCTCGGCGGGCCGGTTCCGCGCCCCGCGACATCGTGGTTCGAAATGCACTCGGCTGGCTCGCGGCCGTGGCGGCCGGCCTAGCTGCCTATGCCGTCATCGCTGGGCTGCTGCAAGGGATGTCGAATCGCAATTCTGCGAGCCTGTCCACGATAATCGGCCTCGCAGCGTTTACGCTCGTCTCGGGCCGCGCTACACGCGGCCCCGACGGGAGGCGGGCCGATTTCGCCAGCGCCGCGGTGAGCGGCCTGCTCCAGCTCGCGGTGCTGGTCGGCTTCCCGGTCGCCTTCATCTTCGGAATCTACTGGCTGTTCGGTAACTGATGCCCCCCCGCGCCCTGATCGTCGACGACGAGCCCGACATCCGTGAGCTGCTGGCCATCACGCTCGGCCGCATGCAGCTCGAGGTGGACACGGCGGGCGACTACGCGAGCGCCGTCCGCCAGCTCGGCGGGCAGCGCTACAGCCTCGTGCTCACGGACATGCGCCTGCCCGACGGCGACGGGCTCGACCTCGTCGAGTGGATCCAGACGCACCGCCCGGGTGTGCCGGTGGCGGTGATCACGGCGCACGGCAACGTCGAGGCGGCGGTGCGGGCGCTCAAGCTCGGCGCGTTCGACTTCATCTCGAAGCCGATCGACCTCGGTTCGCTGCGCCGCCTGATCACCACCACGCTGCGCCTCGGCGACACCGGCGAGGCGACGACCCTGCGCGCCACGCTCAAGCTGCTCGGCGACTCGAAGCCCATGCGGCAGCTGCGGGGCATGATCGCCAAGGTGGCGCGCTCGCAGGCGCCGGTGCACATTTCGGGCGACTCGGGTACCGGCAAGGAGCTGGTGGCGCGGCTCATCCACGATTCCGGTCCGCGGGCCGAGGGGCCGTTCGTGCCGGTGAACTGCGGCGCGATCCCCTCGGAGCTGATGGAGAGCGAGCTCTTCGGCCACACGAAGGGCAGTTTCACCGGCGCCGTGGCCGACAAGGAGGGCCTGATCCGCAGCGCCGAAGGCGGCACGCTGTTCCTCGACGAGGTGGCCGACCTGCCGCTGCACATGCAGGTGAAGCTGCTGCGCGTGATCCAGGAGAAGGCCGTACGGCCCGTGGGCGAGACGCGCGAGGTGCCGGTGGACGTGCGCATCCTCTCCGCCACCCACCGCAAGCTCGAGGAGCTGGTGAAGGCCGCACGCTTCCGCGAGGACCTCTACTACCGCATCAACGTAATCGAGCTGCACGTGCCCGCGCTGCGCGAGCGGCTCGACGACGTGCCGCAGCTCGTGGACATGCTGCTCGACCGCGTGTCGCAGCAGATCGGGGTGCCGCGCCCCGAGATCGGCGACGAGGCGATGGACAAGCTGCTCTCCTACGCTTATCCCGGCAACGTGCGCGAGCTCGAGAACATCCTCGAACGGGCGGTGACGTTGTGCTCGGACGACCGGATTGCGCCGGAGGACATTCAGCTCAAGCAGGGGACGGGGCCGGTGGAACTGCCGCCGCTCGGCGAGGAGGCCGGGGCCGACGGGCTTGAGGGGCAACTCGAGCACATCGAGCGCGAGGCGATCGTCAAGGCGCTGGAGCAGACGCGGTATAACAAGACCAAGGCGGCGGCGGTGCTGGGGATGACGTTCAGACAGTTGAGGTATCGGGTGAAGAAGTTGGGGATTGAATAGCCGCGTTATTGCACAGCAGTTCCGCATTCTCGTCGCGATCGGCGGCTGAGCCGATTCGCGTCGCGCAAGTGCCCGCTGATTCTGGATTAGTTACTACGCAAGTGAACTTCGCCGACTCGCATGTTGCTGCGTTAACGTGGCCGCAACCGGATCGGGGAGTGCCTCAGCAGTGATCATCCAACTCTGACTTTGCTGATCGGTATTTGATGAGCGAGACACCGCTAAAGATCCTGTTCTGGGGTACGTACGACCTCAGCAAGCCGCGGAATCGCATTCTGCTACGTGGTTTGCGAGAAGCTGGAGCAGCACTCGACGAGTGCCATGAACCGATCTGGGATCGGATTCGCGACAAGGGCGTGCTGAAGCCGCGCGAATTGATCGGCCACCTGCTGCGATCAATCTGGAGTTACCCTCGACTGATCCTGAGGTTCTTGCGAGCTCCGGTCCCGGACGTCGTTCTAGTCGGCTACCTGGGTCATCTCGATGTGCTGGCGCTCTGGCCCTTCGCGCGGCTGAGGGGCGTCCCGGTCGTCTGGGACCAGTTCATTTCCCTTCATGACACCGTCGTCGAGGATCGTGCCAAGTTGTCGCGACGCCACCCGCTGGCTTTTCTGCTCTACGCTTGGGAGTGGATCGCATGCCGAGCGGTCGACTGCGTTCTCATGGACACGGCCGCTCATGCCGCTCACGTTCGCGAAACGTTCGGACTTGCAAGCGATCGGGTGCAGTCCGTATGGGTCGGCGCTGAAACAGAAAAATTTCGGGAGCGGGCAATCGCGGGTGAACGTCACGGCGGCCCTCTGAAGGCCCTCTTCTATGGTCAATTCATCCCGTTGCATGGCGTTGACACGATCGTCCGCGCGGCGCAGATGCTGGTCGACGATGGCGTCGAATTCCTGCTCATCGGCACCGGACAGGAAGATGCGCGGATCCGTGAGTTCCTGGCGAAGGCTCGGCTCTCGAACCTGGAGTGGAAAACCTGGGTCGAGTACGAGTCGCTTGTCGAGTACATCCACCGAGCCGACGTGTGCCTCGGAATTTTCGGTGCGAGCGGCAAGGCGTCGAGAGTGATTCCGAACAAGGTATTTCAGATCATCTCTGCGCGCCGTCCGCTGGTGACTCGCGACTCCCCGGCGATCCGCGAAATGTTTCGGGGTGACGAAGCGGGGCTGTGGTTGGTTCCACCCGGCGATCCGCAGGCACTGGCCGACACTTTGCGGAAGCTCGCCAGGAGCCCGGCTTTGCTGGCAGGCGCTCCACACGCCGAGATCTCTCAGCACGTGACGCCGCTGGCCATCGGCCGCAGGACGCTCACGACCCTGCGGAACGCGATTGAACGCGCGCGGCGTCCTTGACCCTGTACCAGACGTAGAGAAAGCACGCCCCGCCGACAACTGCGGTTACGGCCATGAAGACGGCGCGATCAACCGTGCCGAGCAGGATGCCTCGCGAGAACGAGCCGCCTACCGCATACGTTGCGCCGCCCATCGCGGCTTCGCGGATGCCGAGGGCCCCGGGCGTCAGAGCCGCATAGCTCGCGAAGGAAGCGACTGCCGAGAGCAGCAGGAGTAAAGCGAACGGCGGTGGCGAGTGCCCGGTCGCCGTCGCTGCAACGTAGAACCGCGCCACGAGCGAGAACTGCTGCAGGAGCACTGCGATGAGGACTGCAGCAGCCGTTTTTGGCTGCTCGCGCAGCAGATCGGCGCCCTGGAAGAAGTCGACCGCGATACGTCGGAGCCGTCCCGCACCCGCTCGAACTTTCGGAACGCGGACGACCCACGCCACGACGGGCAGCGACAGCATGAAACAGAAGCAGATCAGCAACACCCAGCTCAGACGACCTCCGCTCGCCGCGACCGCTATGATGCCGAAAAGTCCGATCGCTCCCGTCGCAACGATCGTGATGAGAGTGCGAATTCCGACGATGCTCGCGAATCGGGCGTAGCGGAGCCCGTGCACGCTCTTCAAGTAGTGGGCGCGAATCAATGTACCGGCCCGCATGGGCATGTAATTGCCGAAGCCGGCGGCGCAGCTCAACGCGAAGCTCTCGCCGAATCCGATTGACAGGTCGGACGCGCGGAGCAGGAGCCACATCTGCAGCGCGTTGAAGACGAGGGTGGTCAGGATGATAGAGACAAGCAGCGCCAGCCAGGCGAACGAAACCTCGGGCACTCCCGCGAACTCCGCGCGGTGGTTCCATAGATAGACGGCGAAGCCACCCAGGATTACAGTGCCGGCGAGATTGTGCACCCAGGCGAACAGACGAGAGGTGCCTCGCCGACTACGCGTCGAAGGCGCGACTTGAGCCGCCGCCTCGGTCTCGCTACGCCCCCCCGTCTTCAGTTCCTTCAACCCGATGCTCCGCGAGCGGCTTCGCGGCTTCTCAGCAGCTCGACCGCGAGATCGGTCGTGCGGCGCGCTCGTTTCTGCAGCTCCGGGACGCGTTGCTCGAGATGCGCGATGATCTGCTGCCGCTGCCCCAGCAGCTCATCGGCCGCCTGACAGAGTCGATCGAGCCTGGGCTCGCGAATATCGAACGCGAAGCGCTCGAGACCCAGCTGTGTCATAAAGCCGAGCGCCTTGTGCTCGTAGTAGATGCAGATGCCGGGCGTGTAGCCGGTGTGGCCGAAGATCGCCGGGTGGTAGCGGCTCGCCACGTGCAGGTCCGCCATCGCGAACAGCCGGCGCTGCGTGTCGGAGTCCGATCCCGGAGCCACGACCTCGTAGCTCACGTCCGGAGGCAGTTTCGCGCCGATCTCGTGCAGGTACGGCGCATCGCCGTGAGCGTCGCCGTAGAGCTGCGGGACCAGCAGAAAATGGCAGTCCTTGCGGTGTGCCAGATGCTCGATCAAGCCCAGCATCGAGCGGTTGTATTCTTCCCGCAGCTGCACCGGGTTCGGGGCGCCCGGGTACTTGTAGTTGTTGAGCGAGACCGCGATGAGGAATTTCTCGGCCAGCGCGGCGCGATCGCCGCGAAAGTAGCTGCGCCGCTCTAACGGCTCGAAGCTCTGCTGGATAGCCGAGTCGGCCGTGACGTGCACCTTTGTCTTTTCGCCGAGCAGACCTTGCAGGCACTTCTGCGAGATTTCCTCGCGCGTAACCAGCACGTCGAACTTCCTGTAAAGCCAGCGCCGGATCGGATTCATCAACCGGCTCTCGAATGGGCCGGCCGAGGGCGCATACAGGAACAGCGGCTTGTCGAAGCGACTGGCGAGCCACACGTACCACCAGTGAACGATCTCGTGGTCAATGTAGATGTCCCCGAAATACGGACCTCCCGGCGCCGACACGACCAGATCCGCTGAACGATAGGCATCGATGATCGGTCGCATGGCATCGGAAAGCACCGGCTCGAGATCGATCTTCATCAGGTTCGTCGCGCTGTAGAGCAGGGCACGGATGTAGTGGAGCAGAGGCAGAGCGATCGGCAGGTCCTGGACCTGCTCGCGGAAGTTCAGGCGCAGCGAGCGATCCTTGAACTGATAGAGAAGAGTGAAGCGGACGTCGCCGAGCTCCTCTCTAAATCGTGAGAGCATGGCTCGCATCGCCGCCTCGTCGCCGCGATTTTCGCCATGCTGATTGATGATCAGGATGTGCTTCAAGTTAGGGCCGTTCCAGCAGCTCATTGAATCCGGCGTAGGTGGCGAGCAAACCGGCTGCAGGCGTCACGTAGCGGCTTATGCCGACCCTTTCGCGGAACACTCTTTCGGCGAGCTTCGGCGTGAGCAGTGATTCCGCGTAGCGGCGGTGGACCGGGAACGGCAAGTGCTGGAAACGAGAGAGCATGAACCCTCTGAGACTGGTCCAATACCAGTTGTCAACGGGCGCCGTCACCGGCGAACGCTTCTTCTGGTAGATCATCTCGAGAGGCAGGAGGCCCTTTCGTTCGATCATGGTCATGAAGGCGTACTTGCCCGTAGCCTTGCTCTTCGTTGTTCGCTCCGGGCGCGACAGGTTATCGGGGATGCTACTCGCCAATGCAGCCAGCCCCTGGTGCAGATAGGGTGAATTCAGGCTCACTCCGGCAAAGCTCGCCGAACCTTCGAGTTTGACCATGTTGAGGCCCACTCGCCCCTTGCCCAGGTACGCGAGACGGATCGGGCCTACGCTTTCCAGGCCCAGCGCGAGGTCCCGCAGGATGTCCTCGGCTTCGGCCGCTTGCAGGGGTCCCGGCTCGTCTCGAAGTAGATTGAGCGAGGCGGCGTCGAGCGTACACGCCGCCACGTGGCCGCGCGCCGGCAGCGGCCGACGCAGGATTCGGCTGATGTTTCTGGCGATGCGGTAAGGATGGCCGAGCTTCAGCTCCAGCCAGGGCGAGCTCGTCACCAGCTCCAATGGCTTGCCGATCACAGGCGTCATCCGCGACAGGCTCTGGATCAGCTTGGCCCTAAAATGCACCGTGGGGTAGCCGAGGAAGAGCCCATCGCAACCGTCACCGGTGAGGCAATGCACAATGCCTTCGGCTCGCGCCGCGCGGCAAGCGTGAGCCGTGGCGATGACGTAGTGCGGCTGCGAGAGCAGCTGGTTGAAGCGCTGCGGATACTGTTCGAGCCCTTCGCGAATTACCTCGGCCGTGATCGAAACCCAGTGATGCCTGAGACCGTACTTGCTCGCCAGTTCTTCGGTGTATGCCTGATTGAAGCTGTCGTCGGCGTAGCGAAAGGAGAACGTGTGCACGTCCTTGCCGATCGCCGCAAGCCGCGCAGCAATCAGGGCCGAGTCCACGCCGCCGAGAAGAACACCCACCTTGGGAGCGGCAGGAGTTTGCTCCAGGAGCGCGCTTTCTAACGCGCCGTGCAGCGCCTCGATCACCTGGTTCTCATCGCGATAGTCGATGCCGGCGAAACGCCCAGCCCAGGGTACGGGCTTCTTCAGGTCGTGGAAGGTGGCAGCGCCACCTCGCCACTCGAGCAGCCTGCCGGGCGCGAGCTCGCGCACGCCTTCGAGCAGCGTGCGCCCGCCGGGCAGGAACTCGTAGCCGAGCAGAAAGTCCTCATACGAGCGGTCCAAGGCGGCTTGCTCGCCGAGCAGCGGTACGAGATCCGCGAGCTTCGTAGAGAAGGCGAAGCGCCCCTCGCCCACGGCGTAATACCAGCGCGTCGCCGAACCGTGACCGCGCGCGAGTACCACTCTCTCGGCGCGCGGCTCCGCCACGATCACCGCAAAATGTCCGCAGATATCCGCAAGAAAACCGAGGCCCATGTCCTGGTAGCGCTGGAGCAGCGCGCGCGCCGTTCGGTCGGGGTCGTCGAGCGGGCTCCCGTCGCCGAAGGCGGGAAATGGATGGTGGATGCTACCGAGGTAAGCGAGACCGATGTCGGCGCTCTCGGCGTAGCCTAGTACGACCCCACCATTGGACGTGGAGCCCCAGGCAAGCCTGGCATTGCGCAGATGATGGTCTCGCGGTGCACCCCGCTCGGTCTTCGCGAGCCACGACCGGGCACGCGCAAACTCTTCGCCGAGGTCGGATACCGAGGCAATACCCAGAATTGTGTTCACTGCTCTGCTCGCTGCGCGTCCAAAGTCCACTTCAATTTCCAGTCCTCGCCATTGCGCCGCAATGCTGGCGTCACTCTCAGGCAAGGGGCGGGCCAGCTCCGGGGTGCGTCAGCGCGATCCAGCCGATCCCGCGCTGACTGCTCTCGAATGGTGTCTGCAGCCAGCGGAAAGGACGGGAGAGCGCTGCGTTCGCGTGTACGACAGCGCGACCCTTCGGCTGCAACCAGCGCCCGCTCCGACCGGTGCGGGCTTCGATCGTGGCTGGCAACGACGTGTCGCGCGCAGCGAGCTGATTCCTGATCGCTTCGAGCACGACGCCCAGCGGAAAGCCCCAGCTCCGCAGCCAGTCGACCTCGAGTCCACTTGCTCCGAGCAAGCGCAGAAAAGGCTCCCGGTCGTAGCGCCGAACATGCCCTACCGACTCGTCGCTGGCGCCGAAACGCTTCGAGTGTGCCGGCACGCTGAGCAGCAAGTAACCTCCAGCCGCCACGTGCTCGCGCCACTGTCCGAGTGCTCCGGCGTCGTCCTCGAGGTGCTCGAGCACCTCAAATGCACATACCAGATCGAATTTCTGATCGCCGAGATCTTGCACCCCCCCCCGAAAGATCCTGCCCCGACCTGCGCGGCCGAGACGCGCGCGCGCGGTTTCGAAGGACGCGGCATCGCGTTCGAAGCCGGTGTAGTCGTAACGCTCGGCAAGCCATGCTCCAAGCCCACCCTCGCCCGCGCCGACCTCTAGGATGGTTCGAGGCCGAATCTGCTCGAGTGCGTCTCGGATCGCATCGAAGCGTTGCCAGCCGCCGAGCGTGAGCTCGGGTATCGACTTCACAGCGCGTACGTCCTTTCAGAGGGCTCACGAGCCACCCACTCCTCCGAATCAGAACGAGCATCCCGCAACGACTCACGACTCCGCCTCAGCGCGCTCACTCAGCTGACCTCGGCCAGTTGCTCCCGACTATCTCCTTGCGCAATTCCCGCATGCGCAGATCCTCGAGCATCAATCGGTTGGCCGCGATCAGGTCCGACAGCACGCCAGCGGAATACACGATCACCGCCGTCACGATCAGGATTGAAGCGAGAATCAGCGACTGGACACGGCCCGTTCCGTCTCCGGTGAGGTAGCCAACCAGAAAGCGGAGGCCGAGTGCAATGCCGGGTAGAAGGAACAGGGTTCCAATCACCACGAAGAAGCGTAGCGGCTTGTACAGCACGAAGATCCGGCCGATGCTCAGAATCGAGCGAAATACGTATGACGGAATGCTCTTCACGAGCCGCGACGGACGCGTCGCCGGATTCACTTGTACTGGTACCGATGTGATCGGAATATTCTTGCGTCCCGCCTGGATGATGGTCTCCAAGGTATACGTGTAGTCACCGAACACGTTCATTCGCAGCGCCGCCTCCCAGTGCATGGCGCGGAAGCCGCTTGGCGCGTCGGGCACCGACGTCCCGCTCGCGAGCCTTACCACCAGGCTGCCAAGTCGTTGAAGGAGCTTCTTGACGAACGAGAACTCCGTGATCTGCGAAATCGGTCGAGCGCCTACGACGATCTGCGCCTCACCGAGCACGATCGGGCGAACGAGGTCGACAATGCTCGCCGCCGAATACTGGTTGTCGGCGTCGGTATTCACGATGACATCGGCCCCTGCCCGGAGGCTGGCCTCGATGCCGACCATGAACGCCTTGGCGAGCCCCTGATTGTGCCGCAGGCAGATGATGTGATCGACCCCTGCCAGATGCGCCACTTCGACCGTTCGGTCGCGGCTTCCGTCGTCGATCACCAGAAATTCGACTGCGTTGAAGCCCGGCACCGTACGCGGGAGACAGGCGAGCGTCGTTCCGAGGGTTTGCTCCTCGTTGTAGCAAGGTATCTGAATGATAAGCTTGCGGAAGGATGCCGCATTCGTCGCCGACATACTGACTTGTGCCTCGCGCGACCGCCCGGCTCGGGCGCCCTATTAGACGCTAACATACGGGCGGAATATGTCGAATTGCGCGCGCGGCTTCACATTTCAATGCCGCAGAACTAGGTAGCCTTCGGCAATGAACCCAATTGGTGACCTGATTCCCAGGGATACCTCGAATCTCACCGCGACCGGCTCGCCGGTGGCGTCGAGGACGGCTATCGATCGAATGGTCGCCGGCACTGTCTTGGTCGCGTGTCTGGGCCTGCTCGCTTTCAAGTTCGTCTTGAGCACACGACTCAATGTCAATTGGGACCGACGTCCCCCCGCTTTCGAGTAGCGGAGCGGTTTAGAGTCTAACCCCGGCTGACCTTGCCCCCATTCCTGTACGGCTTGCAGTTAGAGACCGGCCACTCGGACCCCATAGTCGATCGGTAATCCACATCCATCGCTGTCTCCTCTTGCAGGGATAGGTGGAGATTCTTCGATTACCGCACCTGGGGATTATTGGATCACCGATTACGGTCAGCCTTACCCCAGTCCTGCCCTGCCGGTCTCCGGGGTCACTCGCCCTTGGTCAGCCTGACGAGGTGATAGGGCCACCCCGCCGCCGCATTGAGCTTCGACTCCATTTCGATGCCTCGGCTGCGAAGATCATGCGCCATGCGCGAGCTTGCCGGGTCATTCTGCGGTGATGCGAGCCAATAGACTGGTCTTGTCTTCAATGCGCGCTCTGCCAGTAGTGGCGCAGCATCGGTCTCGGCCCTTTTATCGGCCTCGTTAGCGATGGATATTGATTTAGTGCTCCCGAGCAGCGGCCAGAGATAGTCGGGCTGGAAGGTGATGATTAGCGCGTTGTCCTCAATGACGTGCGCGATTAGCCCTGAGTTGTTTAGAAAGTGTGCCCGAACGCTGCTACTTCTCTGATAGTCGACACCGAAGGTGAGAGCAGAAGCCCAAACGAAACTGAATAGCAATGTCAGGACGAGCGCGGCTTGGCACCAGACGGCCTGCCGTTCCCGCAGCAAAGGCTCAATTGTCCGCAGGACTAACAGGAAACCGGCAAGTATCAAGCCTCCGTTAAGCAAGAGGTGTTCCTGCCGCTGTAAGTCGTGCGTGCTTTCCATAAAGACTCTGACCAGGCCGAGCCATACGGCGGCCGCTGCCGCCCACATCAATGACCGCCTAATTGGCATTCGATCCCAGATCCGCAACAATTCGTGCGACGCAAGAATGGCAAGGAACGGAAGTGCTGGGTTCAGGTAACGCATATTCCAACCGACGCTGCCGTGCCAAGCGAGATAGCCATAGAACCCAATGAAGCCGATCGGCACCAACCAGAGCAGCCCACGCGAACCGTAGCGTTCACCGAGAAGGCCACGCAGCGCCGGCGGCACGATCAGAACGAGGTAGGGACATGATTGCAAGAGAGCCTTCTTGACGACGCCCCAGTAGACGACAGCGCCGCCGGCGGAACGGCTGAGCGCAGGCTCAGTGATCTCCGGACGCACTCTGAGGTCCACCACAATCTGAAATACGCCGAAGGCGAGTCGACGGCCGAACGGCGTCAGTGCGACGGCCGCCAGCGCTAGGATAAGCAGCAAGGCCGCGCCGCGGCGCGTAAGGTGGAACGGATAAAGCCGATGCCAAACTAGCAGAGCGAAGCCTAGTCCGAGCGCAAGCGCGACTGGCGCGTAGAACGTCAGCGAGTCGGTGTAGCCACCGGCTCCAGCGCGGCCGTAGGAAAAAGGAAGCGGGTCTCCGAATTTCAGCAGATTGATCCAGGCGAGCGCAGCGAACGGCAGCAAGGCGCCCACGGCACACGCAAACAGTGGTCGCAATCCGAGGCTACGCGCGGTGACCAGCGGCACAGCCAGCGCGAGTCCGGCAAAAACCGAATCCAGCCGAACGCCGACCGCAACGGCGAACACGAACCCGGCAAGCGCGGATCGGACCTCTGGCGATTGCATCCGCGCGGAAACAGCTCCCCGCACACCCTCCTTTTCGAGCGCGGCGCTCCATACCAACCACACCGAGGTACAAATCAGAAATGTGCTAGTAAGGTGAGGGTATGATGATTGCGTAAACTCGATGGAATAAGTTGCCAGAGCATAGATACTCACGGCGGCGATCGGCGCATTCGGGTGGTCGCTGAACCAGCGGGACATACGCCAAAGTAGGAAGCAGGTGCCACCGAACGCTAGCGCATTCAGCACCATTAGCCCGCGGAAGCCGAACAGAGCGTAGAACGGCAGCGACAGGAAAGTGTAGAACTCGGGATATTGACTGACGATGTGGCCATGCTTGACCGTGGTTTGGCCGACCGCAAGCAGTGGCGACGACAGATCCTCATAGCCGTTTGGAATGAAAAAACTGCCAGTCTCGTAGAGGCCACGTACCATCATGTGGTACGTGCCCGAGTCCCAAGTAAGGGGGCCGGGTATCGCAAACAGCACCGTTGCGACGACTAGCGCCGAGCACAAAAGAACAGGCCAAAGAGGCGAGGTCGGGCGTAGTGCGAGCGCCACCTGCTCCCCCGTGCACCTCAACGTCTTCATGTCGTAGTCTCCGGTATCCAGGAACCGCGAAGTCAGGCTGGTCTGACCGGGCCTCAGCTTCAGCGCCATGGCAAGGTTCGTAGAGTCCGGGGGGTTGTGAACCGCTTGCTTTTCTCGGACCAAACGAAGGGTTAGTTTTCGGCGCCTCTGAACCGCTTGTGTTCTGCGGACCAATCCCAAGCTTAGGATGTCGGCACCGCAAAGTTCGTAACGTGAGCTGGGTCTAGGTTCCGCGTGCCTTGGAAGGATAAGTTAAGCGCCGGGATGCTTGCCCTGAATCAACGTCCGGTCAACCGCTAGTGACAAGTGAATTGTCTGCGACTGTAGACGGCCAACCAACATCGCGCGCCGTGCCGATGTCCGCGTGGCGCTGGCTGGCGCCTTACATCTTGGTAGTGGTGGCCGTCTGGAGCCTGCTCTTCCGATATTGGGGTATCCAGCATGACGCGATGGCCTACATGTTGCAGTTGGTGGCGCGACTGCAGCCGGAGCCGCTAGCCGGCGACATCTTCCTGCGGTTCACGTCGCAGGAGGAGTTCACGCTGTTCCCGACGCTTGGAGCGCCATTCGTGGCGATTTTTGGGATCGACGGGACCGGGGCTCTGCTCACCTTTATCGGGTTGGCCGCCTGGCTAGTCGTTGCGTGGCATTTGATGCGTCTGCTCCAAGGGCGTCAAATGGCGTGGCTCGCAATCGGGCTGCTGGTAGCCGTTCCCGGCTGGTACAGCGCCGGGCAGGTATTTCGCTACGCCGAGCCTTTCCTGACTGCCCGCACTGCAACAGAGGTCCTGTGCCTCGCCGCTTTGATCGCGTGGTTAAACCATAAAAGAGTCTGGTCGGCACTGCTCCTCGGCCTCGCTCTGCTCCTCCATCCGCTAATGGCATTCCCGGCAATTCTGGTGATCGGCGCCCTCGCCCTTCCACTCGATACTCTCAAACGCTGGGGTTGGTTTCTCGTCGCCCTGATCGTGGTCCCGCTGGTCGGTAGTCTCGTCCTGGCCGCACCAACGCCTTTCGTCGATGGTGACTGGCTGTCGGTTACTCGCTCCCGGAGCGGATTCCTCTTCGCTGGCGAGTGGGCTGCGCGCGACAGGGAAGTCTTCGCGACGACACTCCTGATGCTGGCCGTCGCGGCCCACGTCCTGCCGCGGTCACAGCTGCGGTGCGTCATGGCTGCTGCCCTGTGCGTCGGCACTGCGGGTGTATTGCTTGCGGCGATCGCCAGCGAGTTTCTGCCGCTGAAGATTCTTCTTCAAGGCCAGCCATGGCGATGGCTGTGGCTCGGCCGCGTGCTCTCGATCGGCCTAATGCCGTTGGTAGTTGCGACGCTATGGTCGAGCGGGCAAACGGGACGAGCAGCGGCCGCACTTTTGTGCAGTGCCGTGCTGCTGAACGGCGCCGGCTCGCCACAGGACCTCGAACCCGTCGGCGTCGGCGGCCTGCTTTGCGCCATTGCGTGGATCATCTGGGCGTTGCGTAGTCGAATTTCCGACCGTGCGGCAAGCACCATTGTCATCGCCTCCTTAGCTGCGCTGGTCGCGAGTTGTGCCTACCTGCTTTCGCTCGTCCTGAATGTCGCGCAGCATGATTTTTCATTCGGGCGGGACCCAATTTGGGTGCAGCGTGCCTATGAGTTGGTGCGCACACCCGGGCTGGCCGTGCTGATCATCGCGGCTGCCTGGTGGATCACCCAGAAGTCACGTCGACCAATTGCAGCGTTGGTCACGGCCATATTCGCCTCGGCTTTGATTTCCGGTTCCTGGAACGAGACTCTCGACACTTGGACACGACGGCCCTTCGGTGCGGAGGCGCAAGCGGCGTTTTCGACTTGGAGGGCCCAGATTCCGGTCGAGAGCGAGGTACTGTGGAGTGATGGGCCCCAGGCGGCCTGGTTTCTCCTGAATCGTCGGAGCTACCTTTCAGTCACACAGGCCGCAGGCACCGTGTTCTCCCCAGAGGTAGCGTCAGAGATCCAGCGCAGGGCCAACGCGTTGGCGGACCTGGTCTCCCCCGGCAGTTGGGTGCTCGCTCCTGAGTCACGCGGAGAAAAGCAACGGCCGTTGAGTGCAGCGATTCTGAGGAGCATCTGCCGGGACGAGGCGCTCGGGTTCGTCGTATCGAGGGACGACATCGGCACAGGCGTGCCGCGAGCAGAATGGCCTGGCAAGGCGAACTTCGTTTATCTCTATAACTGCCGGTCCTTCAGGGAACTGGCCCCGACATGAGGCACATCGTTCGGGAGGCCTTGTGGTACAGCGGTGCATCGGGCGTTGCGCTGGTCACCGATGTTGCGCTTCTTTGGACGCTGGTCGAGCACCTACATTGGCACTATCTGACTGCGGCAACGGTCTCGTTCGCCGCCGGAACGATGGTCGTCTACCTGCTGTCTGTCAGCTTCATTTTCCAGCACCGCAGTGTCGACGATCGGCGGCTGGAATTCGGGCTTTTCGCAATGATCGGCGTGCTCGGCGTAATTTTGAATCTCTTCGTACTGAAGGTCGCAGTCGACTTCTACGGCCTGCATTACCTGGCCGGCAAGCTAGCTTCCATCGCGGCGACATTCTCGCTCAACTTTGGGCTGCGTCGCGCTTTCCTGTTCTCGGCGCCATCGCGGCGGCGCCATGTCTCCACTCGTGAATCCAGGATCAAATAAATGAGCAAGGTTGCCGTCATTGCCGGCGCGGGCCCCGCCGGTCTCACAGCCGCCCTCGAGCTTCTGCGGCGGGCGGACTACAGGCCGCTCGTCTTCGACCTCGATTCGCAGGTGGGCGGTATCTCGAAGACGGTGAACTATCGCGGCAACCGCATGGATCTCGGTGGCCACCGTTTTTTCTCGAAGTCGGACTGGGTGATGAACTGGTGGCAGGAGATCCTGCCCGTATCGGCGTCCGCGGAAGAACTCGCCGGCCTAACCCTTGCGTACCATGGGCAGCGGCGAGAATTCGCATCGGCCACTCCCGGACAGACTCATGCCGACCGAGTCATGCTCGTTCGCCCGAGGCTGTCCCGGATCTACTACCGTCGCAAGTTCTTCGACTATCCGCTCAAACTGAACGGAACGACGCTCGGCAATCTTGGCTGGCTCGAAGCGGGGCTGCTCGGCACCAGCTACCTGCGCTCGCGGGCTCTACCTAGAAGTCCGGAGAAAACGCTCGAGGACTTTTTCATCAACCGCTTCGGTGACCGTCTGTACCGCACGTTCTTCAAGGACTATACGGAAAAGGTGTGGGGTGTTCCGTGTCACCAGATCTCGGCCGAGTGGGGCGCCCAAAGAGTTAAGGGACTTTCGATAACGTCAGCACTGGCGCATGCATTCAAGTCCGCGATCGGTCGGCGTGGGGACGTGGCGCAGAAAGACACAGAGACGAGCCTGATCGAGCGATTCCTTTACCCGCGCCTTGGCCCCGGGCAGATGTGGGAGGAGGTCGCTGCCCGCGTATCGAATGCCGGTGGTTCGATCCATCTCGAGCATCGGGTCGTTGGCCTCGAGCGTATCGGCACCCGCATCCGTAGCGTTGAGGTCCTCGACCAAAGGACGGGAGAGACTCGCCGAGTCGAATGCGACACGTTCATTTCGACCATGCCAATTCGCGACCTCATTGAGCAGTTGCAGGTTTCGGACGATGGCATCCGCCGGATTGCTAACGGACTCCCGTATCGCGACTTCATGACCGCCGGGCTGGTGGTCCGAAGGATGACGGCTCGCAGTCACGGCCGCACAGATGACAACGGCATGCCGGGGGACAACTGGATCTACATCCAGGAGCCCGATGTGCGAATCGGCCGACTGCAGATCTTCAACAACTGGTCGCCGCACTTGGTCGCCAATCCCGGCACGGTGTCGTTGGGCCTCGAATATTTCTGTGACGAGGGCGACGATCTGTGGTCCATGGCTGATCCGCAGTTCCTGCAGTTTGCCGCACGCGAGCTCGAGCAGATCGGCCTAATCGATCGACGCGACGTCCTCGACGGCACGGTGGTCCGAGTACCGAAGGCTTATCCAGCCTATTTTGGCGAGTACCGGGATATCGGCAGGGTGCGGGAGTACATCGACGGCATAGAGAACCTTTTTGCGGTGGGTCGGAACGGCATGCATCGCTATAACAATCAGGATCATTCAATGCTCGCCGCAAAGGCGGCCGTCGACTGCCTCGTCAATGGGAGCACCGACAAGTGCGGCATCTGGGCGGTCAACACGGAAGACGACTACCACGAGACGCGGGAATCATCGACTGACCACACGGTCGGCGGCGAGTACCAGGTCCAGAATCGCCGTGTGGCTTGACGGACACGCTCGCACCGGCGCGCAACCTTTGTCCAACACTGACAATGTTTGTCACCGGAATTCGGTCATGCTGCCTTCCACTCACGTTCCGGATTGATTTTTCTGTTGCAAATCGGATGCTTAGCTGTAGGCGCCCAATTGGCATGGAACTTGCTCACTTGGATACCGCGGGCCTGCAAAGGCCGCCGATTGACAACATACCCCAACGGAGCAACGCTGATGCTTAAAAAGGTTCAGAAAGGTTTCACTCTCATCGAGCTGATGATCGTCGTCGCGATCATCGGTATCTTGGCGGCCATCGCCATTCCGGCGTATCAGGACTATGTAATCCGCTCCCAGGTGTCGGAGGGCCTCGCGATGGCCTCCGCCACGAAGGCTTCGGTTGCGGAGTTCTTCGCTGATCGTGGTGAATGGCCTGAGAATAATGGCGAACTGGGCATCACGTCCTCGCCCACCGGTAAGTACGTTGCCGGCATCACCATCGACGAGGGCACGATCAACATCCAGTACGGTAATGATGCCAACCCGGCAATCACCGGCGCGGGCGCGGACACACTCTCGCTGCGCCCCGCAGCGACCGATAACCTGGATATAGTTTGGTCTTGCGGCAATCGAGACCTCACCGTGTCGGTCAGTATTGATACGGCTGGCGCCGACGCCAGCACTATTGCTGGCAAGTACCGGCCGAGCAACTGCCGTGGTGTTACGCCGTAACCGCCGTCGCTAACAGTTCGTGATTGGTACGGACTCGGAGAGGCCCGCGCGCAAGCGCGGGCCTCTTCACTTTTTGGGTAATCGGGTGGGTTAAACCTCTTGCGGATGAGCTTACAGTGCGTGCCCCGGGAACCGAGACAGACGGATAAGCGGAGTCTCTGCGAGATGCGAACGAGGATATCGCTCAGGCACGAGGAGACCCACAAGGAAGCGAAGCCGCCATAATCGCTGTGCCGGGTTCGAGCCCAACGTGACGCTCGCCGCTGTGAAGGGCGATGCAAAGTTGGCCAAGTAGGCGCAGCGCTTTTACGTTCATCCGAACCAGATCATGCAGTGGAAATCGCAGCTGCTCGAGCGGACCGCTGACGCGTAGGCCGCGGCCGCCGGGCGCCCCTCCGAGACCAACGCCGTACCCTTGACGAATCAGCGCGCCAAGGTCGGCCAGCAGGCCCTGGAGGTTGATTCTTTCGCCGGCGGGCCCGGACGGCCCAATAGTGATTCTTCAGGCCCTCCCTGACGCGATAATGTCGAAAGCGTCTCGATCCTTGGCCGCCAGAAGGCTCCGCACCGCTCCAAAAAGCTAAACTTTTGGTAGTCTCTGTCTATGTCTATGTCTATCTCTATGTCTATGCACACAAGCCTCGGCTCCAGCGGGACCGAATGGCTAAGTCCATGAACGACTTCGCAATATCAACCGGTAGCGCAAGTCGACCTGGCTTTCAAGGCCTTCCCCAGCGGCTGGTCTCCGACGGTCTCGTATCCGACACCGCCATGCTCGAGGCCCTGACCGGCGCCCGCGAGCGTCGCGTTTCCATCGTCACCTACCTCGTCGAGTACAACCTCGCAGACCCCCGCGAGATCGCCATTGCCGCCTCGCAGGAGTTCGGCGCACCGCTGCTCGACCTTGACGCCATCCAGCCCGATTTCGAGATCGTCCGGCTGGTCAGCGAGAAGACCCTGCGCCGGCACCGCGTACTGCCGCTCGTCAAGCGCGGCAAGCGCCTGTTTGTCGCCGTCTCCGACCCCACCAACCTCTACGCGCTCGACGAGGTCAAGTTCGCCACCGGCCTCTCGGTCGAAGCAATCGTGGTCGAGGAGGACAAGCTCGGCCAGCTGCTCACCAAATCGCTCGAGCAGGTGGACAGCACCATGCCCGAGCTGGCGGGCGAGGACTTCGAACTCGACAGCCTCGAGGTCACCTCCGAAGACGAGGCCACGGACGAGGGCGTGGAGCGCGCCGACGTCGAGGACGCGCCGATCGTCCGCTTCGTCAACAAGGTGATGCTCGACGCCATCAAGCGGGGTGCTTCGGACATCCACTTCGAGCCGTACGAGCGAGCTTATCGCATTCGTTTCCGTCTGGACGGCGTGCTGAAGGAAGTGGCCTCACCGCCCGTGCAGCTCGCCATCAAGCTTTCCGCCCGGCTCAAGGTCATGTCCCGGCTCGACATCGCCGAGCGGCGCGTCCCGCAGGACGGCCGCATCAAGATGCGCATCACCAAGAACCGCGCGATCGACTTCCGGGTGAGCACTTGCCCGACGCTGTTCGGCGAGAAGATCGTGATGCGCTTGCTCGACTCGTCGAGCGCGATGCTCGGCATCGATGCGCTCGGCTACGAGCCGTTCCAGAAAAAGCACTACCTGGAAACGTTGGCGCGACCGCACGGGATGATCCTGGTGACGGGCCCGACGGGCAGCGGCAAGACCGTCTCGCTCTACACGGGCCTCAATATCCTGAACACGGAGGACACCAACATCTCGACGGCCGAGGATCCCGTCGAGATCATGCTGCCCGGCGTCAACCAGGTGAACATCAACCCGAAGGTGGGCCTCACGTTCGCCGGCGCGCTGCGCGCCTTCCTGCGCCAGGACCCGGACGTGATCATGGTGGGCGAGGTGCGTGACCTGGAGACCGCCGAGATCGCGATCAAGGCCGCCCAGACGGGCCACCTCGTGCTCTCGACTTTGCACACCAACGACGCCCCGAAGACCCTCACCCGCCTGGTGGACATGGGGGTGAAGCCATACGCCATCGCCACCTCGGTGAGCCTGATCATCGCCCAGCGGCTGGCGCGGCGGCTTTGCAAAAACTGCAAGGTGAAGCTCGACATCCCCGAGGACGCGCTGCTCAAGGAAGGCTTCACCCACGAGCAAATCGCGACGGACCTCCAGATTTACGGGCCCGTCGGTTGCCCCCAGTGCACGGACGGGTATAAGGGCCGGGTGGGCATTTACGAGGTGATGCCGGTGACCGAGGAAATCGGCCGCATCATCATGGCGGGCGGGAGCGCGATGGACATCAAGGAGCAGGCGGCGGCCGAGGGCGTATGGAACCTCAGGCAGTCCGCGCTCAAGAAGGTCGCCGACGGCGTCACGAGCCTCGACGAGGTCAACCGCGTGACGGTCGAGTGAAGTCGTAATTCATAGGGTTTAGGACGCGAGACACCATGGCTGAAGTCATCGCTGGCAAGCAGTTCCCCTTCCTGTGGGAAGGCAAGGACAGGAAAGGCAACAAGATCAAGGGCCGGGGTCTCGCCAAGAGCGAGCAGGAAATGCGCGCCGACTTGCGGCGCCAGGGCATTGCGGCCTCCAGGGTCAAGAAGGAACGCAATCTATTCAAGAGCGACGGCAAGGTCACGGCGGAAGACATCGCAATCTTCGCGCGCCAGCTCGCCACCATGCTCACCGCCGGCATCCCGATGGTGCAGGCCTTTGAGATCATCGGCGTCGGCCACGACAAGCCGGCAATGCAGAAGCTGGTGCTGGCCATCAAGTCTGACATCGAGACCGGCAATGCGCTCAACCAGGCGCTCGCCAAGCACCCGCTGCATTTCGACGACCTGTTCGTGAACCTCGTCGAGGCGGGCGAGCACGCGGGCGCGTTGGAGACCGTGCTCGACAAGATCGCGACCTACAAGGAAAAGACCGAAGCGCTCAAGAAGAAGATCAAGAAGGCGTTGTTCTATCCCGCCGCGGTTCTTGCGGTGGCGGTGATCGTCACCGTGATCCTGCTTCTCTTCGTGATCCCACAGTTCGAGAGCCTGTTCAAGGGCTTCGGGGCCGACCTGCCGGCCTTCACCCAGTTCGTGATCGACATGTCGCGCTGGATGCAGGACAACGGCTGGTTCTTGTTAGGCATTTTAGTCGCCGCGGTATTCACATTTGCCTATTTTTACAGGCGCTCGCGGCCGATGCGGCAGTTCATCGACCGCATGTCGCTGCAGATCCCGGTGATTGGTCCGATCCTCAAGAAAGCCGCGATCGCGCGCTTCGCCCGGACGCTCGCGACCATGTTCGGCGCCGGCGTGCCGCTGGTTGAAGCGATGAAGTCGGTCGCCGGCGCCACCGGTAACATCGTGTACCAGGATGCCGTGCTCCGGATGCGCGACGAGATCTCGACGGGCCTGCGCATGCAACGCGCGATGGAAAACACGGGCCTGTTCCCGAACATGGTGGTGCAGATGATCGCGGTGGGCGAGGAATCGGGCTCGCTCGACGATATGGCTGCCAAGGTGGCCGACTTCTACGAAGCCGACGTGGACGCCGCCGTGGACGGCCTCTCGAGCCTGCTCGAGCCGCTGATCATGGTGATCCTCGGCACGCTCGTCGGCGGCCTCGTCGTCGCGATGTACCTGCCGATCTTCAAGCTGGGCGCGGTCATCTGACCGCGGCCGACGTGCTGCAGGAAATGCCCGCGCTGCTCATCGGCAGCGCGTTCCTGCTGTCGCTGCTGGTTGGCAGCTTCCTCAACGTGGTCATCCACCGCCTGCCGGTCATGCTCGACCGGCAGTGGCGGGCACAGGCGGAGGAGATGCTGGCGGAGTCAGGGACCGCCGCTCCGGAGCTTCAGTCCGACCCCGCGAGTGCGCCTCCGCCTGCGAGGTACAACCTCGTCACCCCCCGCTCCGCCTGCCCGCACTGCGGCGCGCCGATCCGCGCGCACCAGAACATCCCGCTCGTGAGCTGGCTGCTGCTTGGCGGCAAGTGCGCAAGCTGCAAGGCCCGAATTTCACCGCGCTACCCGATCGTCGAGCTCGTGACGGCACTGCTCTCGGCGGCCGTGGTGTGGCGCTTCGGCTACCACTGGCAGTCGGTCGCGGCGCTGTTCGTCACCTGGGCGCTGGTGGCGCTCACGGTCATCGACCTCGACCACCAGATCCTGCCGGACGTGATCACCCTGCCGCTGCTGTGGCTCGGCCTGCTCGCGAGCCTAGCGTGGCACGCCGGGCTGGCCCCGCCGCTGCCCACCGACCCGCGCTCCGCGATCCTGGGCGCCGTGGCGGGGTATCTCAGCCTGTGGAGCGTGTACTGGGCCTTCAGGCTGATCACCGGCAAGGAAGGCATGGGCTACGGCGACTTCAAGCTGTTCGGCGCGCTCGGCGCGTGGCTGGGCTGGCAGATGCTGCCGCTGGTGCTGCTGCTCTCGGCCTTCACTGGCGCCGTGGTCGGCATCGCGCTGATCGTGGCGCGCGGCCGCGACCGCAACATCCCGATCCCCTTCGGTCCCTACCTCGCCGCCGCCGGCTGGATCGCGATGCTGTGGGGCCCGCAGATCGTGGGTGGGTACCTGTCGTTCGCGGGGCTGGATCGCTGAGCGGACCAGACATGAACGGAAAATCTACGAAGAAGCTTAAGCCGACGCCGGACACGCTGCGAGCCGAGTACAAGCGCGAGGATCTCGGCAAGGGTGTCCGCGGCAAGTATTTCAAGGAGTATCGCAAGGGCACGAACCTGGTGCTGCTCGCGCCGGACGTCGCCAAGGCGTTCCCGAACGGGGCGGCGGTGAACGAGGCCCTGCGCTCACTGATCGAGATCGCGTCCCGGGCTAAACCGTGAGGATCGTTTGGCTCGTTACGCCGCTCGACTAACCGCCGACCTTATTCTGGCCAAAGCCTTTGTCTTCTTCAGGGATTCGCGTGCCTGCCAGAGATCGTACGCGGTCTGCTGCGCAAGCCAACGCTCTGCCGCACCGCCTCGGTCACGCC
>Ga0209391_10000309_pt1 | contig 22044 bp, 18 predicted proteins | sample PPLLak3March2015_FD_187246 | JGI IMG/M metagenome (GOLD analysis project Ga0209391, IMG submission 187246) | Freshwater sediment microbial communities from Prairie Pothole Lake near Jamestown, North Dakota, USA - PPLs Lake P7 Core (1) Depth... | ecosystem: Environmental > Aquatic > Freshwater >...
CTCGGATCGATGTATTTGAGGTTGAGCTCGATCTTCCGGTTATTGAAGTGCTCGATGATGCGGTCCTTGAGAAACAGGCCGATGTCCGCGTGGAGTTTGTTTCCCGAGGCATCGGTGGCATGGTTGGCATCGGTGATGAGATCCTGGCCGGCGCCTTCCGCGGTGATGATGACAGCATGGCCGCGGGTGGCGATGCGGTCCTCGATGACCTCCAGCAGCCCGTTTTTCCCCTCAAGCCTGAAGGGCACCTCCGGGATGAGCACGGCATTGGCCTCACCGGTGGCCAGCGCGGCGGAGCAGGCGATGAAGCCGGAATCGCGGCCCATCAGTTTCACCAGGCCAAGACCGTTGCGGGCACCGCGCGCCTCGGTGTGGGCGGAGTTGACAGCATGGAACGCGACGGCGAACGCCGTCTGATAGCCGAAACTCCGGTCCATGAACATGATGTCATTGTCGATGGTTTTCGGCACGCCGACGACTGCCAGGCGGTTGCCGCGGCGCTGCACTTCCTCATAGATCGCCTGCGCCCCGCGCTGGGAGCCGTCACCGCCGATGACATAGAGGATGTTCACGCCGAGGGCCTCCAGGCGGTTGACCATCACCTTGACATCCCGCTTGCCGCGCGAGGAGCCGAGAAACGAGCCGCCGAAGCTGGCGATGTTCATCACTTTTTCCGGAGTGAGCTCGATGGGCTTGTGGCCGAAGGCGGGGTCCAGCCCCTCGTAGCCGTATTGGATGCCCAGGATCTGACGCACTCCATAAGTGTAATAGGCCTGCATGACGATGGCGCGGATCACGTCATTGATGCCGGGACACAGGCCGCCGCAGGTGACGATGGCGATGCAGGTTTCCGGAGGATTGAAGAAAATCTCGCGCCGCGGGCCGGCCAGTTCGATGGACGGCGGATCGATGTCGATTTTCATCGCCTCACGGATCGAGTCCATGTGGTCGTTGAGCGCGATGCGGTCGCCATCGGCATGCCAGCAGGATCCCTCGGCCGGGAAATCCAGCTTGCATGCCGGTGAAGGAAGCTCACGCGGACCGAGGCTGGTGATGTTCAGATCGTCATTGGATACGGGATCATGTGGCATGGCAAAACTGTGGCGGACGGGCCGGATGCTAGGGAGGATTCGCCGCGGGGAAACTCCAATTTCCAGTTTCGCGCCGCCAATTGTCACCGGACGCCTCTCCCTCAATGGCCGCAACCACCGCTTCCGCAGCCGCAGCCCCGCCGCGCCGGCTGGGGAGCGGGTGCTTGCGGACGTTTTGACTTGCCGGTGATGAGCCCGAGACCGCCGAGAATCACGCGGCGGATCGGCGCGCCGGTCTCGGGATGGTGCGTCAGCGCCGCGTCGTGGATGCTCTGCTTGATTTCGTAACGGCAAACTTCGCCACCTTCACTGCCCGGCACCGTTTCGTAGAGGTAGATCATGATTTCGAAATGCGTTTCGCGGGGTGAGAATCGGGTCGGAATGCCCATGGAGCAAGCCGGAAACAAGTGACCGCAGTTCTCTTGAATCGGCTTCTTGAAAACCCGGCTCCCAAGCCCAAGACTCGGCCCATGTCCGAGCCGGACCTGTTTTCCTTCGCTGATTCGAAATCCCCCGCAGCCCGCATCCGCGAGCTGCGCGGGCAGATCCGCCATCACGACGAGCTCTACTACAACCAGGCCACGCCCGAAATCTCCGACGCGGAATACGACAAGCTTTTCCGTGAGCTGGAGGAACTGGAAAAGAAACACCCGGAGTTCCACGATCCCAACTCCCCCACCCTGCGCGTCGGCGGCACGCCTCTCAAGGCGTTCCAGCAGGTCCGCCACCTCGTGCCGATGCTTTCCATCGACGACGTCTTCGAGCTGAGCCCCGAGGCGCTGGAAAATTCCGGTGCCACACGCCCGGAGCAGGAACTCATCGAGTTCTATCAGCGCCTGCGCAAAAACCTCGGCCGCAAGGACATCACCGTCACCGTCGAACCCAAGATCGACGGCGTCGCAGTTTCCCTGCTCTACCGCGACGGCCAACTCGAACGCGCCGCCACCCGCGGCGACGGCAGCACTGGCGACGACATCACCCAGAACGTCCGCACCATCCGCTGCATCCCGCTGGAGCTCACCGTGGCTGGAGCGTCCCGCTCCAGTCCGTCCCCGGAGCGTCCTGCTCCGGCGGTTGACGTGGAGACCTTCCTTCCTTATCTTCCATCCCATGAACGACACCAATCAGACACGGCTACTCGCGGATCGTCTGCGCAGAGCCCGGAAGAAAGCCTCGGACAAAGGCTCATTGCTGACCTCGCAGCAAGTCATGGAAACAATCTTCAGGAACGGATCCGACAGGAAACCCAATCCATTCTTGACTGGGGAACTGAGACTGGTCGGCTCCTCTCTCCAGACGAATTATTTGAACTCGTCAAAAATTGGAAAGAGCTAGGCGGACAGTCAGAACATACGGTTTTTCACATCGAAAAACTGGCCAGGGTGATCAAGTTCACGCTTCCACCCAACTTCGGCGCACAAGGAAGCGTTGCGTATCTTAACAATATCACAGCTTCCAATCATCTCTTTGGGGACGATATTCGGTTTCATGGCATCTTGAGGACGGATAAAGGCCCGGCGTTTGTCATTTCCCAGCCTTATGTCGATGGATCCGAACCCACGCCGGATGAAGTGGCGTCCTGGTTCACCCAGAACGGTTATCAATCCACCGGCCACAACCGATGGAAAAACCCCGAAACCGGCATCGAGATTGCCGACGCCCACATCGGCAACCTCATCAAAACCGAAGATGGCGAACTCATCCCCATCGATCTCCAGGTTCTCTCCGAAGGCGAAGCCTTCTCCTCATCCAACATTCAAAATCCAACATTCATAATCCCCTCTCTACTGGAAGTCCGCGGCGAGATCTTCATGCCCAACGCCGCCTTCGCCGCGATGAACGCCGAACGCGACGAAGAAGGCCTGCCCACCTTCGCCAACCCGCGCAACGCCACCGCCGGCACACTCAAGCAGCTCGATCCGCAAATCGTCGCCAAGCGCCCGCTCGCCTTCCTCACCCACGGCCTCGGTGCTTATGAGGGCGAAGCGCTGGAAACCGAGCACGATTTCCATGCGCTGTTAGACAGCCTCGGCATCCCGCGCAACCAACCGGTCATCACCGCGCGCAACCTCGATGAAGTGCTGGAAGCCGTCGCCCACATCAACCAGCACCGCCACGACCTCGACTACGGCACCGACGGCGCGGTGATCAAGGTGCTCGACCGCGCCGAGCGCGAGCAACTCGGCTTCACCTCGCGCGCTCCACGCTGGGCCGCCGCCTACAAGTTCCTGCCCGAGCAGAAGGAAACCCTGCTCAAGGACATCACCATCCAGGTCGGCCGCACCGGCGTGCTCACCCCGGTTGCGGAACTGGAGCCCGTACTCATCTCCGGCTCCACCGTTTCCCGCGCCACGCTGCACAATCAGGATGAGATCGACCGCAAACAAATCCACATCGGTGCCCGTGTGCTGGTGGAAAAAGCCGGTGAAATCATTCCCGCCATCGTCAAGGTGACCCAGCCCGTTTCCGGCGCGAAGACCTATTCGATCTTCGATCACGTGCATGGCAAATGCCCGTCCTGCGGCGGCCCGATCTCGCAGGAGGAAGGCTTCGTCGCGTGGCGCTGCACGAATTTCCAATGCCCGGCACAAGCCGTCACGCGGATCTCGCACTTCGCCTCGCGCAAAGCGCTCGATATCGAGGGACTCGGCGAAACCGTGGCAGAAGCCCTCGTCCGCCATGGCCATTGCAAGACGCCGTTGGATCTCTTCGACCTCACAGAGGAAACGCTGGCAAACCTCAACCTCGGCACTGAGGAAGCCCCGCGCCGTTTCGGCGAGAAGAATGCGGCCAAGATTCTAACAGCGCTGGGGGAGGCGGAAGCCAAACCGCTCCAACGCTGGCTCTTCGCCATGGGCATCCGCCACCTCGGCGAGTCCGCCGCCAAGGAACTGGCACGCCTGCACAAGGATCTAACGGATGTTTCCGCATCACCCATTCTCGCCGAACTCCTCAAGGACACCCGCGCCGACGCGAAGAAGAAAAACGAAATCCTCTCGCCCTACGCCATCACCGGCGACGTCGGCCCGGCCGTGGCAGAAACCATCACCGCCTTCTTTAACTCCGAGGCCGGCAGGCAGGTGCTCTCACGTCTCGACGCACTCGGCATCCATCCACAATCCACGATCCACAATCCACAATCCCCGCAGGGACCTCTCGCCGGAAAAACCTTCGTCATCACCGGCACGCTGAGCATCGACCGCGACGCGATGAAAGAGCGCATTGAAAGTCTCGGAGGCAAGGTCAGCGGTTCGGTCTCCGCGAAAACCAACTATGTTCTCGCCGGCGAAGGCGGCGGTTCCAAGCGCGACAAGGCGGAGAAACTCGGGGTGCCTATCATCAACGAGGAAGAACTGGAGAGGATGACAAGCTAGTCTGAAGAGGTTTCCCGTTTTGCTGAGGATATTACGGCGACCGGTGATCGCCGCCACTTCCAAGCAGGTCCGCCAGCGCGGATTCGAGGGTGGGGAAACGGAAGCGGAAGCCATCCGCCTCGAGCACTGCGGGCACGGCGCGCTGGCTGGCGAGCAGCGCACCGCCGAAGCCGCCGAGCGCGAGCTTGAGGGCGAAGCCCGGCACCGGCAGCAGCGCCGGGCGGTGGACGGCGGCGGCGAACTTGCGGGTGAAGTCGCGGTTGGCTTCGGGATTCGGCGCGGCGCAGTTGGCGGCACCTGTTAGAGATTCGGAAACGACCGCGTGAACCAGCGCCGCGCGCAGGTCATCCAGGTGGATCCACGGCATCCACTGGCGGCCGGAGCCGAGCCTGCCAGCGAGGCCGGATTTGAACACCAGCCGGAGTTTTTCAAACGCGGGGCCGCCACGGCCAAGCACGACGCCGATGCGCGGGCGGACCACCCGCAGGCCGGGAGTTTCCGCAGCGGTGGCGGCCAGTTCCCATTCGCGGCAGAGCTCCGCCAGATAGCCGCCGCCCGGAGCCGCATTTTCCGTTAGAATCTCGTCGCCCCGGTCGCCATAGATGCCGACGGCGGAGGTGTTGACGAGCACCTTGGGCCGGGCATCCGCGGGCAATGCGTGGATGCCTGCCACCAGGCGGCGGGTCACGCCCACCCGGCTTTCATGGAAGCGGCGCTGGTTTTCCGCCGTCCAGCGGCGGTCGATGCGCTCGCCGGCGAGATTGATCACCGCATGGTGGCGGGCCAGATCGAGGCGGTCCGGCGCCTGCCAGCAGTCGATGCCCGGCACGGAGCCGCCGCCGGAGCGGCTGATGCCGGTGCAGGCGAAGCCTTGCGAAGCAAGCAGCGCGGGCAGGCCACGGCCGATGAAGCCGGTGACGCCGAGAATCGCAACCCGTGGTTTTTCGGACATGTGGAAAAGAATGGAGCGGAATCGCGCCGGGTAAACCGGATTTTCGTTCCCGGGCGGCGGGCGGCTTTCGACCTTTACTTTCAGGCCCGGCGGCATTCTGCTCCCGGCGATGCTGAGACCCGCTGCATGGCTTATGGTGCCGTTGTTGTTCCTGCCCGCGGGAATGGCCACGGCCCAGGATGCATCCGACCCCGGCGTGCTGCCCGCGGTGGATACGATCACGCCGGTGCCTGCGCCCGAGATGCCTTTCGGAAACCCCGCCGGCCTTGAGCTGACCATGCCCAAGGAGCTCAAGATCAACAACCAGGGCGGCAGAATCGAGGGCGACATCGAGACCGGCGTGCGCCTTGGCGGCCCGGTCAAGATCGAGGGCGACAACGGACTGGAAATGTTTTCCGACACCGCGGTGCTGGATTTGAAGGCGAAAACCGTGACCCTCACTGGCAACGTGACCGTCTATCAGGGAAACCTGATGCAGCGCGGCGAGCAGGCGATCTATCACTACGAGCGCAAGTTCCTCGACAACCGCGGCTTGAGGGCCTCGCTGGATCCGGTGTTGCTGGAAGCCGGCAAGTTCACCGCCGAGCAGCGCGGCAACAAGCAGGTGCTGGTGGGCTACGACGCCGGCATCACCACCCATGACGTGGAGGACCCCGGCTACTGGCTCCGCGCGAAAAAGACGACGATCTATCCGGGCGACAAGATCGTTTTCAACGATCTCAAGCTCTATGCCGGAGACACGCCGGTGTTCTGGTTTCCCTATCTCGCGCAGCCGCTGGATGCGGAGCTCGGTTATCATTTCACTCCCGGTGCCCGCTCGAACTGGGGGCCTTTCCTGCTCAATACCTACGGCATCATGCTCGGCGGCGAAACCGATCCGGACACCGGGGAAAAAGAGAACGCCTGGCTGCTTTCCCGCTGGCACTTCGACATCCGCACCTCCCGCGGCATCGGCACCGGCTTGGATCTGGTGGACACCCGCCTCGAACGCTCGGAGGAAATCACCGGGCTTTCCTTATATTATCTCAACGACATGGATCCCGGCGATTCCCGCAACGGCGTGCCCCGCGGCTTCGTCAATGAGGACCGCTACAAGGCCGAGCTCAAGCAGCGCATCAGGCCGGATTTCCCGGGCGGCGGAGACTGGTGGGTGGATGCCAATCTCACCTGGCTGAGCGACCGCCACTACCTCGAAGATCTTGAGATGGACCGCTACCGCACCGATCCCGCGCCGGACAATACGGTGGGAATCTACCGCCGCGACGACGCCTCGATGCTGTCACTCTTCGCGCGCTTCCAACTGAACGATTTCTACCGGGCGGACACCCGCTACCCGGAAATTTTTTACGACCGTGCACGCGCGCCGTTTTTCGGCCTGCCGGTGCTGCACGAGGGCAGCACATCACTGGGATACATCGGCGAGGAGGCGGCCGATCCGACGCGCGGCGCGATCATCGATCCACTGCGGGGCATGACGCTCTCCGATCCCGGAGCCCAGCGCCTGTTGGATCAACTCGGCGGCTACGAGCGCAGTCTTGCCGAGCAGATGCTCGCCCTGTCTGCCGATGACCCGCGGCGCGAGGCCATCGCCACCCAATTGTTGGATTCCGGCTACGGCCGTTTCCACACCTATCAGGAATGGTCGCTGCCGATGTTGCTGGGCGGCTTCCTGAGCGTCACGCCGGAGGCCGGCGTCGGCTACACCCGCTACGGCGCGGTGGATGGCCCGGAAGGCGGCTCGGAAGACACCCACCTGCACGTGGGCGTGGAAAGCTCCGTCAAGTTCTCGCGCGATCTCGGCGATTTCCAAAATCACGACTGGGGGCTGGACGGCCTCAGGCACGTGTTCCAGCCGTATGGCACCTGGTCGGTGGTTTCCAGCGATGACTTCGCGCCCGGCGATCCCGGCGTGGACCGCCTCACCCCGACCACCCGGCCGCGGCCGATCGACCCGCTGCGTTTCACGGCGCTCGATCAGATGCAAAGCTGGAATGTGCTGCGCCTGGGCGCACGCAACCGCCTGCTCACCCGGCGCGACGGCGGCAGCTTCGAGTGGTTCTATCTGGACACCTATTTCGACACCTTCATCGAGGACCCGGAGGGCGAGCGCGATTTTTCCAATCTCTACAACGATGCGCGCTGGCAGCCGCTGCCGTGGATGGGCGTCCATCTCGAAACCCAGTTCCCGATCGCGGACAGCGGCTCGGGTTTCAGCGAGTTCGCCAGCCGTGTGAATTTCCAGCCCAACGAGCGCTTCGACATCTCGCTGGGCTACCGCTGGCTCAACGGCCATCCGGTGTTGGTGGACTCCAGCCGCGTCGATCTGCGGACCTACATCCGCCTCTCGGAAAACTGGGGCTTCGGCACCCGCCACGAACTCGAACTCGATGACTCCACGCTCGAGGAGCAGATTTACTCATTCCACCGCGACCTCGGCAACTGGGTGGCCGGCATGGGCATCAGCAGCCGGGACAACCGCTTCGAGCAGGAATACGGCGTGGTTTTCAGTCTCACGCTCAAGGAATTTCCATCGGTCTCCTTGCCTTTCGAACTCGATGCGCAATAGTCCCGCGCATCATGACCCAGCTCACCACCGACCAACTGCTCGCCGCCCTGCGCTGGCGCTACGCCACCAAGCAATTCGATGCCTCGCGTAAAATCCCGGCCGATGTCTGGGACTCGCTTGAGGAATCGCTCGTGCTCACGCCTTCCTCCTTCGGCCTCCAGCCGTGGAAATTCCTCGTCGTCCATGATCCCGCCGTGCGCGCGCGGCTTCAGCCGGAATCATGGAACCAGCCACAAGTCACCGAGGCCTCGCATTTCGTCGTGCTCACCGCCCGCACCGACCTGACCAGCGCCGATATCGGCTCCTGGATCGCCCGCATGGCGGAAGCCCAGAACAAGAGCCCGGAGGACCTCGCGCCGCTCAAGGGCATGATCGCCGGCTTCGCCGAAACCATGAGCTGCGAGGCGCGCCACGCGTGGAACACCCGCCAAGTATACATCGCCCTTGGCCAACTCATGACATCCGCCGCCGTGCTCGGCATCGACACCTGCCCGATGGAAGGCATCAGCGCCAACGCCTACGACCGCATCCTCGGCCTTGAGGGCAGCGGCTACGCCACCGCCGTGGCCTGTGCACTCGGCTACCGCGCGGCGGACGACAAATACGCCGCCACCCCGAAGGCGCGCTTCGAGCGCTCGAAAATCATCCACCACATCGGCCAGGCTTAGTTGCCCTTCCTCGGCGGAGGCTCCAGCCCGAGAATCGGCCAGACGTCCTCCATCAGGCGCATCGCGATCTCGCCGGAAACCTCGCGCTCCTTGCGCTTGCCGGTCACACCGATGTGAATGGCGGGCACCTTGCCCATCGGCGTGTCCATCTCGCCGGCCTTCACGAACAACCGCCTGCCAAGCTCCGCGGCGCAGGCCTCGTCGGATGGCAGTTCCCATTTCTTCATGAGTCCGACGTCCGCGCTGACTTTGGCCAGCAGCGCGGGCTTGCCGAGCTGCTCCTTGAGCCTGGCGATGATTTCGTCACACTTCTCCGGAGGTAACTCCGGATTGACCGGCATGGGCACCCACACCGGGCCCGGCAGATTCTGCTTGTAAGCACGATAGGCGAACAACCCGCCGATTCCCATGCCGCAGAAAAGCAGCACCGCCACCACACCCACCACGATCCATCGTTGCATGATGGCGTTTCCTACTGCATGGACAGCCCGCCTCCAAGCCGGAAGTTTTCATGGAATACCCCGCCACCACCGCCACCGTCGAGACCCTGCCCAACGGCCTCACCCTGATCCTCGATCCGGATCCCACCGCGCCCGTCGTTTCCGCCCAGATCTGGGTGGAAACCGGCTCGATGCATGAGGACCGCCACCTCGGCTCCGGCATCTCGCATTTCCTCGAACACATGGTCTTCAAGGGCACCCGCGATTACGATGCCGACGAACTCGCCAACACAGTCCAGTCCGCCGGCGGCCATTGGAACGCCTACACCAGCTTCGACCGCACCGTGTATTTCATCGACGGACCGGCCGATTCGCTGCCGGTCTTCCTGAAATGCCTCAGCGGTTTGGTGTTCTTCCCGGTGATCCCCGAGAGCGAGTTCGAGAAGGAAAAAGACGTCATCCGCCGCGAGATCGACATGGGCCTCGACGATCCGGACAACGCCGCCACACGCCTGCTCTTCGCCACCACCTTCCAGCTCGATCCGCGCCGCCATCCGGTCATCGGCCACCGCCACCGTTTCGATGCCATTCAATACGGCGATCTAACGGCTTATCACCGCGAGCGCTACACCACCGATCGCTGCTTCGCGGTGATCTCAGGCGATTTCGATCCGGACGAGGTGAGGAAACTCGTCGTCTCTCTAACAGCCGAGTGCCGGCAAGGCTGTGGCCGCGAACCACTCGTCGCCATCGATCCCCCGCAGCTCGGCCCGCGCAGCGCCCGCCAAACCTTCGCGGTGCCCGCCAGTCGCATTTCGCTCGCCTGGAAATCCCCCGCCCTCGATCACCCGGATGCGCCCGCCTTCGATGTGCTCGCCGCCATGCTCGGCCGCGGCCGCGCCTCGCGCCTCCACCGCACGCTGCGTGAGGAACGCGGTCTGGCCCTGGAAATTTCCGCCTTCTCATGGACCGGCCCCGGCCGCGAGGGACTCTTCGCCGTCAGTGCGGATGCCTCGCCGGACAAGCGCAATGCACTCATCGAGGCGATTCACATCGAACTCGCCACGCTTCTAACAGATTCCTTGGAGGAAGACCTCGCCAAGGCGAAGCGCCAGATCGCCGCCAGCCAGTTCCGCAGCCTGACCACCGCCTCCGGCCGCGCGTCCGACCTGGCCTCAAACTGGCACGAGGCGCGCGACCTGGATTTCACGCGCCGCCACGTCGCCGCCATTCAAGCCGTCACCGTGGAAGACATCCGCCGCGCCGCATCCCGTCTCACCGACGAACGGCTTTCCCTCACAATCCTCGATCCGCTCGACGCGCCAGCGCCTGTTAGATCCGGGAAAATCCGCCGGCTGCGCGAGGAAATCCAGGTCCACACGCTGCCCAACGGCCTGCAAATCGCGCTCATCCCGGATCACCGGGTGCCGCTGGTCCACCTGCAGGCCGCCATCCGCGCGGGACTGCCCTCCGAGACACCGGAAACCAACGGCCTCAACCAACTGCTCGCCTCCACCCTGCCAAAGGGCACCACCACCCGCAGCGCGCAGGAAATCGCCATCACCCTCGAATCCCTTGGAGCCTCCGTTTCCGCCGGCACCGGCAACAACGCCCTGCTCGTGCAGGCCGGCGGCCTCGCGCCGGACATCGCCACCATCGCCGCCGTTTTCACGGAAATTCTCGTTTCCCCGAGCCTGCCGCAGGAGGCCATCGCCCGTGAAAAAGCCAGCCAACTCGCCGCGCTGGAAGAGGCGATGCAGGACCCGCTGCACGCCGGTTTCCGCGCCCTGCGCCACGCCGCATTTGGCGGAACCGGCTACGGCCTCGACTCGCTCGGCACACCCGCCAGCCTCGCCGCGCTTGATCGCGCCGCCCTCGCCGCCCATCACGCCCGCCATTTCAACGCCGCCAACATCACCCTCGCCATCGCCGGAGATTTCGAAGCCGCCCAAGTGCTCGATCTGCTCTCCGAAAATCTAACAGAACTGCCCGCCGGCAGTCCATGGCCGGTACCCGCGGGAAATCCCGGCCGCGGCGAATCCACCGTGCGGCTGCCGAAAAAACAGGCCGTGCTCGCCATTGGATTCCCCGGCACCTCGGTCAGCAACCCGGAGCGTCACGCGCTGGCCATGATCCAGGAATACGCCGCCGACATGGCCGGGCCCTTGTTCGCCCGCATCCGCGAGGACCTCGGCCTCGCCTATCAGGTGGGAGCCACCCAGTTCCTCGGCTACGATGCCGGGCTCTTCACCTTCTACCTCGCCACCGCGCCGGAACAGGTGGAACTCGCCCGCCATGAGATGATGAAGGAAATCGGGAAAATCGCCGCCGCCGGCATCCCGGAAGATGTCTTCGAAAGCGTCCGCTCCACCGTGCTCAGCGGTCTCGCCATCCAGCAGCAATCGCCTGCCCACAGCGCCCGCCACGTCGCGCTCGACCTGCTCTTCGGTCACCCCGCCGACCAACACCGCCGCATGGCCGCCATTTATCAGGCGCTCACCCCGCAGCAAGTCCGCGAGACCGCCGCCCGCATCTTCTCCGCCACCCCCACCATCGCCACCGTGCTGCCGGAAAGATAATTTGGGGCAAACCACATTGCCCGCCCGCCGGTGGCTTCGCCACCACCAAGATTGCCGAACCCGAGTGAGCGCAGCTTCGTGCCCTGAATGTGGAAAACACCGTGTTTTCCAGCAATTTACGCTTGGAGGCGGAGGTGGGAATTGAACCCACGCTTCTTTCAAAGCCGTTGATTTACAACAAATTAGGTATTTCCGCGTCGCTAATGACATTCCTGCCGTCGGTGACGTTGCCAGTTTTGTTGCCAGAATACGGAATGCAAGTCCGAAGCGACAGGGGCGCGGGAAACGTGTGGATCAAGCCTGTGACGGTGCAGTGGCAATTCCGCTTTGGATTGATTCGGCTGCGATCTTTTTTGGCAGTCCATGGCGAGATTTGACAGAAAGGAAAACTTCCAGGCCGCTGAAATGAAAACCCAGACGTTCGTTCGCTGCACCAGGCTGAAAAGCGCCAGTATCTTCCAAAGCCGCTTTAGCCGGGCGGTCTCATTATCGCTGAGTTCCCGTTTTCCCTTCAGTGCCCCTGAAGGAGAATCCTACTGCTGGGCGAGCTCCGTGTCTGTGTAGCACCGCGTCAGTTTCCAGGTCCAGCCATTGGTATATTCACGGAGAGTCCGCTGCGAAGTGATGCCCAGCCCCGTAAACAGGTATGAGCAAGGCCGCAGCGAAGCGACCGGCATGTATCATCCCCGCTCCCCGGAAATCCGCGGCAGGATCCCGCCCACAAACGCGCAAAGATAATGTGGCAGGTTGAGCAGCGAGTAAGCCACCGCTTGGCCCTGGGTGGTCGAAACTTCCATGGCTTGCAGGGTGGGCGGATTGCGGTCGAGGCGCAGCGCGAGTGGCAGGCCTTTGTCGTGCATGAACTGGTGCAGGCTTTTCATCGAGCCGGCGGCTCCGCTTTTCACCTCCACGGGCAGGATCGCGGCGTCGAGTTCTAGCAGGTAGTCGATTTCCCCGGTGCGGCCGCCTTCGCGCCGCCAATGGAACAACTGCCCATCGTGGGTGAAACCACCGCTGAGCAGATGCAGTTGCTGGGCGGCCATTTGCTCAGCGATGCCGCCACGGATGCCGGGGGCCAGCGATTCCCAACGCGGAAAATGCCGGAGGGCGGGAGTATTCCACAAGGCATGGGCCAAGCCCACATCCAGCAGGGCGGCCTTGCGCAGGCGGTCGTTTTTCTCCGCCGCCAGCGGCAGGCCGTTGGCCGCAGTGTGCGGGATGAGTTTGCAGAGACGGGCCGCCGCCAGCATTTCCAGCGACCGACGCGCGGGCTCCAGTTTCACACCGTCGCCCACGGCGCTATAGACGAACTTTTCACCCAGCGCTGCCACCACTGCCAGCAGCACTTGGCGCAGCACCCGGGTGTCGATGCGCCCGGCGTATTTGGAAAAATCATCCTGATAGGTGTGCAGCAAGTCGCGTTGGAGATCCCTGCAGGCTTTGGCATCGGCCCCCTGCGCGTCCGCAGCCACCACCGCCGGCATGCCGCCGACCATCTGATAGCGGTCGAACCACTCCGTGGCCTTCTCATGGACGGCTGCGGAAAGTTCCTTCCCCGGTTGCCATGCCCGCAGCCGTTCCAGCAAGGGTTCCTGCCCATGGGCTTCCAGATACTCGGGAAACCCGAGCGGTTCCACATAGGCATAACTCACCCGCCCCACCGGCATGCTGTGCGAGAAATCCGCCAGTGCGAAATCCAGCAGCGAGCCAGCCGCCACCACCGGCAGCTCCGGCATTTCCTCGGCAAACCAGCGCAGCCGCGCCAGCACCTCGGGCGCGACCTGGATTTCGTCGATGAACAACAGCGAGTCCGCAGGAGCCGCCCGGTGGTCCCGCAACAAGGCCAGATCGTCGAACACCCGCGAGGGGTCTGCCGTTTCAAAGGCCTTCGCCAGTGCCGGATCGCGCTCGAAGTTCAGCTCCAGCAGCGCCAGATTCCGCTCCCGCGCCAACTCCCTGACCAGCCAGGTTTTCCCGACCTGACGCGCCCCACGCAGGATCAAGGGCTTCCGCCGCTCGTCCGCCAGCCACGCCCGCAATTCCGGATAGATCGCTCGTTTCACGGCATGAAAATGAAATTAAACGGGTTGTTTTTCAAGTTTAATTTGAATCATAACGGGTTGTTTCGCGAGGTTTTCAGCCAGTGAGCGCGGCTGCGGCGGAGGTTGGCATGGGCGGCCAAGGGCTCAGACCGAGGCCAAGGCCGCCAAGCGTGGCTTGTGGAATGATGCCGCACCGATGCCGCCGTTGGGCTACCGGGCAAGCGAGGGGAAGAAGTGAGTTTTGATGGCGGGGGCAGCAGGCGGATGACTACCAGCGAACGCTAGACGCTGGCCCGCGCCGTGGAGGCAGCATTGCGATAAGGCCGGGGGACGCCCGCCCCACTCCTGCCGACAGCTAGCAGAATCCTAACAGGTCTGAATTCATTGCCCGTTTATTGCCCGTTTTGGACGCAATCGGGTGCGTTTCTGTGCATGGGGGAGGAAAAGCCACCGGAGGCGGAAAAGGCCGCAAACCCTTATTTTTCAAGGAATTGCGGCCTAAAAACCTGGAGGCGGAGGTGGGAATTGAACCCACGCATGACGGTTTTGCAAACCATTGCCTTACCACTTGGCTACTCCGCCGTGCGCTTGGCGCGGGGACGGGTAGTTACGTGCTGGCGGGGGCCCTGTCAATGCCCGGGTTTTGGCAAATTGCCAATTCGGGTTGTGCCGGAATGCAGGACAGGGAGGCGGCGAGAAGCCATCACTTCTTCGGCTCTGGTTGGCTTGGGCCCTGCGGAGCGTAGGGCTTGATTTCCAGCGAGGAGTTTCCGTCTGTGGCAGGCGCGGGTGCCGCAGGATTTTCCGGTGCTGGCACTGGTTCCACGGACTTTTCCGGGGCGGCGGGCGGAGACTCGGCAGGTTTTTCCGGTTCGGGAGCGGCGGGCGCGTCCACCGGCTTTGCAAGTGGAGGCGGCGGTGCCATCCGGATCGATTGGAACAATAGGTTGTAATTGTGGCGCAACACGGCGGGAAACGAGACGCGGCCGGCCTCGACGATTTTTTCGCGCAGCAGTTTCGCGGAAAGGTCCGCCACCAGATCCGTGCCGACCTGCACCGCGCGGTCCGCACCGGCGACTTCCTTGCCCACCTCGCCGGTGGCGCGGATGAGATCGCTGGAAATAGAGCGGCCCTGGATGGCGATGTTGGACTGGGCGGATGCGATGCCGCCCTGCGGGTTGACGGTGATTTCAAGCACCGCGTGGTCATCGGAGGATAACCAGCCGCGGACGTGGTCGATGCGGATGGAGACGAACAAACCGCCGTCCGGTGTGGGTGAGATTTCCGGCTTGTAGGTGCGGTAGGTGGAGCCCGAGAGCGGATACTCGGCCGCCTGCTTGCCGCGTTTGGTCCAGCCACCGAGGCTTTTGCCGAAGACCTCCTCATCGATCCTCACCTGCGCCGCTGCGCAAAGCAAAGTCGCGAGGATCGCAATGGCTGATAGAATGACGTGCTTCATGATGCAGATGCGGGATTGCGTCCCGTTGATACTTTTCGGGAGGCGGTTTTATTCAAAAAAATCGGCAGGCGGCGGGGGTTCGGGCGTTTTGAAGAAGCGTTCCACCTGGGCCCGCGCCTTGGTTTTGTGCTCATCCTTGATGTAGGCGGCGACGGTGCCGAGCGCGGCGATAATCGCGCCCCAATCATCGCCGAATCCGGCACCGGGGATCATGTCCGGAATCAAGTCCGTGGGCAGAATCAAGTAGCCCAATACGCCGACGATGACTGCCCTCGCCCAGGCCGGGGTGTCGCGGTCCTTGAGGCAATAGAACAGAATCAGGGCGGACATCAGTGTCTTGCGCCCGGCGCTGGCGGCCACCTTTTTCAAGATGCGCCACAAGGCCGGACCCGAATACCAATGGGCCGCGCTGCGCTGGTGGGGATTGTTGAAAGACTCTGACATGACTTGCCGCAAGGTGCGCGGAACGCTGGCCGGGAAAGACACCCGGCGCAAGCACAAGTCCCCGGGATTCCGGGTTGCGTTGTGCAACTTCGCGGCGAGAATTCCGCCACGCCAACGCAGGCCGCATGACCCAGCAAAGCACAGAGATCGAAGTTGAAGTGGTCGAGATCGACGGCGTGGCCCCCGTCGCGACCCAGGAACGCACCAGCGGGCATCCACCGCCGCGCGGCGACTGGCAGGATTGGCGGCAATGGCGCGGCCAGGTCAGCCGCCTCGACAGCCGTTGGTGGCCGCTGTGGGTGGTTTTGGGAATCATCGCCCTGACGCTTTTTCTCACCGTCGGCCTAGTGCTTGGCGTGCTTTTCCTGATCGTGCGAGTGTGCCTGAATCTGATCCGCGCGGTGCTGCGTTGAATTCTGGCAGTCATCGCCGGAATTGACAGCCGGGCGCATCCGCCGCCACCTTTCCGGCATGTCACGTTTTGCCAATAAAGTCGCCGTCGTCACCGGAGGAGGCCGTGGGATCGGCCAGGAAATCGCCCGCACGCTCGCTGCGGAGGGCGCCAAGGTAGCGGTGGTGAGCCGCAGTGCATCGAGTTGCGGAAAAGCCGCGGAGGAAATCAACGCCGAGTTCCCCGGAGCCGCCACCGCCTATGCCGTGGATGTGGCCGACCACGCGGCCGTGCAGGAACTCGCCAAGAAAATCGGCGACGAACTCGGCGCGGTGAACATTCTCGTCAACAACGCCGGCGTCACCCGCGACGGACTGCTCATGCGCATGAAAGAGGAGGACTGGGACACCGTGCTCGACACCAATCTCAAGGGCGCCTTCAACACCGTGAAAGCCTTCATGCGCCCGCTGATGAAAGCCGAGGACCCGCGCATCATCAACATCGCCTCGGTGATAGGCCTCATCGGCAACGCCGGCCAGGCGAACTACTCCGCCAGCAAGGCCGGGCTCATCGGCTTCACCAAAGCCGTCGCCCGCGAGCTCGCCGGCCGCGGCGTCACCTGCAATGCCGTGGCTCCCGGTTTCATCACCACCGACATGACCGACGAGCTGCCGGAAGCCGTGAAGGAAGCCGTTCTAACAAAAATTCCGCTCGGCAGCTTCGGTCAAACGAAAGACATCGCCTCGATGGTGGCCTACCTCGCCAGCAAGGATGCCCGCTACATCACCGGCCAGGTCTTCGCCGTCGATGGCGGCATGACGATGTGACGCCTCTTCTTTCAGCATTTCAGTTCTCAGCTTTTTAGCATTTACCAAAAAATGGATCTCCTCCTCCTGCGCCACGGCAAAGCCGAGGATTTCAACAAGGATGGCGACAGCGCCCGCGAGTTGACCGGGAAAGGCCGCGAGCAGGCGCGCAGGGCCGCCCGCTTGCTGAGGGGCACCAAGTGGCTGCCGGAAATCGTGCTCACCAGCCCGCTGGTGCGCGCCCGCCAGACGGCGGATGAATTCTGCGAGACCGCAGGCCTGCCCGGCGCGGTCATCCAGGGCTGGCTGGCCTGTGGCATGATTCCGGAACAGGCGCTGCGGGAACTGGCCGGATTCACCGAGTTCAAACGCATCGCCATCGTCGGCCACGAACCGGATTTTTCCGGGCTCATCGAGTGGATTCTCGGCACTTCCCACGGCGGCGTGGAGGTGAAAAAGGGTGCCCTCGCCTGCCTGCGCATCCAACCGCCATCGCGCAACGGCATGCTGAAATTCCTCATCCCGCCGAAGCTGGCGGATGATGCGGGGGAGTGAGCATTTCCCCCAGCCTGCCATAATCCAATCTGCGGATTGAGCTTGGCAGGCAGGGTGACTGCTTGGCATCACTTCACTGTGATGGCCCTGCCGCTCCGAATTCCGCCGCCAGCGCTCGGCATCTTCTTGTTCGCCGCTGGGGCGCAGGCATCCACCATCATCGCGCCGACGGATGATCCACTGGTCACGGAACAGATGTACCGCGATGAGGCCGCGCTGTATCCGATGGTTGGCAAGGTCACCGGCTCCGGCTTCAGCGGGTCGGGAGTTCTCATCTCGGACCGATGGGTGCTCACCGCAGGGCATGTTTCACTCTCGAAAGTCAACGGAACTTTCCGCGTTGGAGGCGTTGATCACACGATTCAAAGCTCCATCACCCATCCGGATTTCTCCTTTTCGGGGCCATCGTATGACCTTGGTTTGCTCTACCTATCCACATCGGTGGCCGGACTGGAAGCCGCCACGATGATCGATTTTGGCCCATCCACGTCCATCCTTGGAATGGATGCGGTCTGGGTGGGCTACGGGCTCGGCGGGAACGGTCTGACCGGCGCTCAATCGCCATTCGATTTCCGCGCCTTCACCAATGTCATTGATGTTTCAGGATCAGCCTACGGTTTATCCCCCAACTCGTTTGTCGCGGATTTCGACAAACCGGACGGATCAACCAACGCTCCGTTATCCAACCCGGCGGCGACGCGTCTGGAAGGCAACCTCACCAGCGGCGACAGCGGCGGCGGTGTCTTCGTCACCGTGAATGGGCAGACCTATCTGGCTGGCATCAACAGCTACACCGGCGGTTTCGTGCCAGGAACCAATTCCAAATACGGCAGCCTGAGCGGTGCCGCAAATCTCGAATTATTCCATGCGTGGATCTTTAGCCAAACCGGTATCGCCCCCATCCCGGAGCCCGCCACTTGGTGGATCGGCTGTCTTGCCAGCCTGCTTTGCCTGCGCCGACGCCGGTGATTTCCACCCGCCCGGCGGTTTCGATCACATGCGGGGTAGGGCATCCCTCCATCGTCCCCTTGATAATGGACCTAGCCGGCGTTGAAACGAGTTGCCCGCAGCGGTGTCGAGCCCGGATATCCACCGGAGCATTTGGGAGTCCTCCCGAAGCGTTTGGGACATTGGCAACTTCTTTGCAAGGGGACTGCAAGACCATTGCGGCGCCACGCATTTCTCTCCATCCTGCGGTTTTGATTGCATGCCGGGTGGGTTCCCGGGAAAGTCCGCGCGTTCCATGAAGGTCATCGCTGTCGCCAACCAAAAGGGAGGTGTGGGAAAAACCACCACCGCCCTGAACCTGTCCGCCGCCCTCGCGCTGCGCGGCCAGCGGGTGCTCCTGGTGGACCTTGATCCGCAGGCAAACTGCACCAGCGGCCTCGGCATCGAACCACCGGAAAACGGCAGCATGTATCCCGTGCTGATGGGCGAGGCCACGGTTCACCAGCAGATCCTGCCGACCGGGCGCGAAAATCTCTCGATCGTGCCTTCGGAAATGGACCTCGCGGGGGTGGAGATCGAGCTTGCCCGCAGCGACGACCACCTCACCCGCCTTCGCGGCATCCTCCAAGGCCTCAAGCCCAATGACCTGTTCGAATTCTGCATTCTCGACACCCCTCCATCGCTCGGCGTGTTGATGACCTCCGCGCTGGCCGCCGCCGATGAAATCCTCATCCCGCTCCAGTGCGAGTGGTTCGGCCTCGAAGGACTGGCGAAAATCGTCCATGTCATCGATCAGATCCGCTCCGCCGACGCCAACCCGGACATCCGTCTCGAAGGGATCGTAATGACGATGTATGATGGCCGCACGCTGCTGTCCCGCCAGGTGGTGGAGGAGGTTTCCAAGTATTTCCCGGATCAGATGTATCGCACCCACATTCCGCGGACCATCCGCATTGGCGAGGCTCCCAGCCATGGGAAATCCATCTTCGAGCACGATCCGCACGGCCTCGGTGCCCAGGCCTACGGCGCGCTGGCTGACGAGTTTCTAACCAGACATGCGGTGTGTGGTCCGTTGCTTGCCGGGACTTGATTCGCATTTCATTTGTCCGGCGCTCAGCTCATAGAGCGCCGCTACAAACACTTCATTCTCCCATGCTTGCGAAACGCATCATCCCCTGCCTCGACGTGACCGACGGCCGCGTCGTCAAAGGCGTCAATTTCGTGGACCTGATCGATGCCGGCGATCCGGTGGAATGCGCGCTGGCCTACAATGCGCAGGAAGCGGACGAGCTGGTGTTTCTCGACATCACCGCATCGTCCGACAACCGCAAGACGATGGTGGATGTCGTCCGCCGCACAGCCGAACATTGTTTCATTCCGCTCACCGTCGGCGGTGGCATCCGCAGTGTGGAAAACATGCGGGAAATGCTGCTGGCCGGGGCGGACAAGGTGGGCATCAACACCTCGGCGGTGAAGGACCCGTCGCTGGTCGATGCCGGGGCCAAGGCCTTCGGCAGCCAGTGCATCGTGGTGGCCATCGACGCCAAGCGCGAAGGGCCCGGCAAGTGGGGCGTTTACACCCACGGCGGCCGCACGCCGGTGGGGCTCGACGTGCTCGAATGGGCGCGCGAGGTCTGGAACCGCGGCGCGGGCGAAATCCTTCTAACCAGCATGGATGCGGACGGCACCCAGGCCGGCTACGACATCGAGCTCACCGCCGCCGTTTCCACTGCGGTGGGCATCCCGGTGATCGCCAGCGGCGGTGCGGGAAATCTCGACCACATGGTGGACGTGCTGGCCCGCGGCAAGGCGGACGCGGTACTGGCCGCCAGCATTTTCCACTTCGGCAAGCACACCGTCGGCGAGGCCAAACGCCACTTCGCCAGCCGCGGCATCCCGGTGCGGCCGCCATTCAAACGCGGTTAGAAAAAGTTTCCCCGTGAAACCGCTCGCCAGCATTCACACTCATTCCCTTCCACGGCGGCGGGAGGTCGTTTTGAAGGATCTCAAAAGGAGGTTGTCGTCACAGCAGGCCGCCGCTAGCCTTCCCTCCGTGCCGTAGCCGCCGCCGCGGCTCCACATCCCCAAACCGAACTTCACACCACCCTCCCATGGGCATCTTCAGCAAACCCCGCCTGCGCAGCCACGACCGCCGTGAAGACATGCCGGAAGGCCTTTGGAACAAGTGCCCGGATTGCGGGGCCATGATCCACAATCTGGAACTTCAGCAAAACCTGCAGGTCTGCCCGCACTGTTCCCACCACTTCCTGCTCGATTCCCGCGAGCGCATCCTGATGCTGGCGGACACGGATTCGTTCGAGGAAACCGACAGCGGCCTCGTTTCCGCCAACCCGCTCGGCTTCCAGGGCTACACCGAAAAAACCGCGATCCTGCGCGAGAAAACCGGCCTCGACGACGCCGTCGTTTCCGGCCGCCTCACCATCGGCGGCCACAAGGCGATGATCGCCGTGATGGACTTCAAGTTCTTCGCCGGCTCCATGGGCTCGGTGGTCGGCGAGAAAATCACCCGCACCATCGAGACGGCCATCGCCGAGAAACGCGGCGTCATCATCGTCTCCGCCTCGTCCGGCGCACGGATGCAGGAAGGCATGCTCTCGCTGATGCAAATGGCCAAGACCTGCGGCGCGCTCGCCCGCCTGGCAGAAGCGCGGCTACCCTACATTTCCCTGATGACGCATCCGACCACCGGCGGCGTCACCGCTTCCTTCGCCACCATCGGAGACGTCAATCTCGCCGAGCCCAAGTGCATGATCGGCTTCGCCGGACCGCGGGTGGTCAAGGAAACCACCCATCAGAACCTGCCGCCCGGTTTCCAAACCGCCGAGTTCATGCTCGAGCACGGCCTCATCGACGCCATCGTCCAGCGCGCCAAAATGCGCGAGCAGATCGTCAGCCTGTTAGGCCACATGATGCCCGAGTGAGGCCCAGCCTCACCCCTCGCCCGGCGGAGTGACGACCACCACGCGCTCGACGCCGTGTTTGGAAAACTCCTCCCAATAGCGCTTTTCCCATGCGGCGGTGCGGGCGCGGCGCTCTTCTTCGGTGAGTTTCTCCCATGCGGCGAATCCAATGGCGCGGGCCAGGTCGCGGTCGGCGAGGCGCACGGCGAGCTCGTCCCAGAAACTTTCATTGCGAAACTCATCGTAGCACTCGTGGTAAAACAGCCGCTCCTCGACCTCCTCCCGCACCCGGAAACGCTGGCTCTCCTCGTCGAATTCGATCCATTCGCCGAGACCGGAATGGCCGGCTTTTTCCAGAATCTTGCTCTCCAGATCCTCAAACTCGGCGATTTTCCCGCTGGCGGACTCCTTCTGGTTCCATGAGGCCACGTTGGCCGCGAGGCTGACCATTTCCACCAAAGTCGCAAGTTCCTGATCTGACAGCCGCAAGTGCATCCGTGGCGGGAGGAAACCACCTGCGCCCCCGGCCCGCAAGCCGCAACACTCCGGGCTTGATCCCGCCGCGGGCATCCGCCAGTTTTCCGCCCTGCCGTGCACGAGTAGCTCAGCGGTAGAGCAACCGGTTTACACCCGGTCGGTCGGCGGTTCGATCCCGTCCTCGTGTACCATTCCGCGCTCCGGTGCAGGTGGCGCGCTGTATTTACATCCGCCAGCAGATGTTCTAACACGGGGATTTTCAATTTGCGGGGGTGGGTATTATGCCCTATACGGCTCGGGCAGCGGACTTTGTGAAAGTCTGCTTCCGCTT
>Ga0209391_10000310_pt1 | contig 22006 bp, 17 predicted proteins | sample PPLLak3March2015_FD_187246 | JGI IMG/M metagenome (GOLD analysis project Ga0209391, IMG submission 187246) | Freshwater sediment microbial communities from Prairie Pothole Lake near Jamestown, North Dakota, USA - PPLs Lake P7 Core (1) Depth... | ecosystem: Environmental > Aquatic > Freshwater >...
CTGGGCCGCATCCTGGCCGCGGTCGGCTATGCCGGCATCGACGACCTGGAGCAGGGCCTGATCGACCTGTACCTGGACGACGTGCACGTGGCCACCCAGGGCGCGCGCCACCCGGCCTATGCCGAAGCGCAGGGCCAGCGCGTCATGAAGCAGGCGGAGATAACGGTGCGCGTGGACCTGCACCGCGGCGCGGCCAGCGACACGGTCTGGACCTGCGACCTGTCACACGACTACGTCAGCATCAACGCGGACTACCGGAGCTGAGTTCGCCGGGGCCCAGGCGGTCGACGGCATCGGTGACCAGGCCGTCGAGGCCCAGCGCCTGCAGCGCCTGCGCGCGCGCCGCGTCGTTGACCGTGTAGACCAGCGCCCGCATGCCCGCGGCGTGCACGCGGTCCACCAGCGCCTTGTCCATCATCTTGTGGTGGGTGATCAAGGCCACGCAGCCCAGCGCGGCGGCCACCTCGTGGGCTTCGGCTTGCGGCTGGTCGAGCAGCAGCGCGCGCTGCAGTCCGGGCACGCTGTCGCGCGCGGCGCGCAGTGCTTCCGGCTGGAACGAGCTGAGCAGCGGCGGGCGCGGTTGCCCATGCCACACCCGGGCCACCGCCTCGGCCACGGCAGCGCCGGTCTGCAACTCGGCGCCGGGCGTGGGCTTGATCTCCAGGTCCAGCCAGAAGCCGTTGGCCTGCAGGAAGGCGGCCACCGCCTGCAGGCTGGCCGGCGGCTCGCCGGCATAGGCGGGGCTGTGCCAGCGGCCGGCGTCCAGGCGCGACAGTTCGGCCCACGGCAGTGCGCCGGCCGGGCCGTGGCCGTTGGTGGTGCGCTCCAGCGTGGCGTCGTGCAGCAGGAAGGGCACGCCGTCGGCGCTGAGCTTGACGTCGCATTCGAAGGCCGTGTAGCCAAGGCGGGCGCCCAGGCGGAACGCGGCCAGCGTGTTCTCCGGCGCCAGCTTGCCGGCGCCGCGGTGGGCGATCCACCACGGAAAGGGCCAATCGCCCGTCATGCCACGCGCTGGCCGCTGCCGGCGTCGAACCAGTGCAGGCGCTCCGCCTCTACACCCAGCGGTACGACGTCGCCCGGGCGCGGTGCGGGCAGCGTGCCCTCGATGCGCACGGTGAACAGCGTCTCGCCGAGCCGGCAGTAGATCAGCCGTTCGGCACCCAGGGTCTCGACCACGTCCACCTGCATGCGCCAGGAGCCCGGAGTGTCCATGCCCCAGGCGGCGTGTTCGGGCCGCAGCCCGAGGACCATCGGGCCCTGGCGCGGGGCGGCCTCCGGCAGCACCAATGTCTGGCCCCCGGTCGTGAAGCGCGAGCCGTCGGCCTGCCCCTGCAGCAGGTTCATCGGCGGGCTGCCGATGAAGCCGGCGACGAAGGTGCTGGCCGGCCGCTGGTAGACCTCTTCCGGCGTGCCGAACTGCTCCATGCGGCCTGCGTTCATGACCATCATGCGCTGCGCCAGCGTCATCGCCTCCACCTGGTCGTGGGTGACGAACAGCGAGGTGATGCTCAGGTCGCGGTGCAGCTTCTGGATCTCCAGCCGCGTCTGCGCGCGCAGCTTGGCGTCCAGGTTGGACAGCGGCTCGTCGAACAGGAACACCGACGGCTGGCGCACAATGGCTCGGCCCATGGCCACGCGCTGGCGCTGGCCGCCCGACAGCTGTCGCGGCTTGCGTTCGAGCAAGCCGCCCAGCTCGAGGATCTTCGCCGCCTTGTCCACCCGCGCCTTGATCTGATCGGCCGGTACTTTGGCGATCTTCAAGCCATAGGCCATGTTGTCGAACACGCTCATGTGCGGGTACAGCGCGTAGTTCTGGAACACCATCGCGATGTCGCGCTCGCTCGGCTCGAGCCGGTTGACGACACGCCCGCCGATGGCGATCTCGCCGCCGGTGATCTCCTCCAGCCCCGCCACCATGCGCAGCAGCGTGCTCTTGCCGCAACCCGAGGGCCCGACGATGACCACGAACTCGCCGTCGGCGATCTCGGCGTCGACGCCGTGGATCACTTTCACCGCCGCCTTCGTTCCGGGGGCGTAGGTCTTCTCGACATTGCGCAGGCTGATTGCACCCATCTATTTCTCGCTGTCTACCAGGCCCTTGACGAACCAGCGCTGCATCAGGATGACCACCAGCGCAGGCGGGATCATCGCCAGCATCGCGGTGGCCATCACTGCGTTCCACTCGGTGGCGGCGTCGCTGGTCTGCAGCATGCGCCGGATGCCCATCACCACCGGGTACATGTCCTCGCTGGTGGTCATCAGCAGCGGCCACAGGTACTGGTTCCAGCCGTAGATGAACTGGATCACGAACAGCGCCGCGATGCTGGTGGTCGACAACGGCAGCAGCACGTCTTTGAAGAAGCGCATCGGCCCGGCACCGTCGATGCGCGCCGCCTCGACCAGTTCGTCCGGCACCGTCAGGAAGAACTGGCGGAACAGGAAGGTGGCGGTGGCGCTGGCGATCAGCGGGATCGTCAGCCCGGCATAGGTGTTGAGCATGCCGAGATCCGACACCACCTTGTAGGTCGGCAGGATGCGCACCTCCACCGGCAGCATCAGCGTGATGAAGATCATCCAGAAAACCGCGCCGCGGAAGGGGAAGCGGAAGTACACCACCGCGAAGGCCGACAGCAGCGAGATGGCGATCTTGCCGATGGAGATGACCAGCGCGGTGATCAGGCTCACCAGCAGCATCGAGCCGGCCGGCGGCAGCGTGCCGCCGGTGGTGGTCTTGCCGCCGAACAGCGCCAGGCGGTAGCTCTCGACGAAGTTGTCGCCGGGCAGCAGCGGCATCGGCACGTTCTGCACGATGGCCTCGGCGGTGTGCGTGCTGGCGATGAAGGTCAGGTACAGCGGCAGTCCGATGACGATGACGCCGATGACCAGCGTCATGTGCGCGAGGAAGGTGGCCAGCGGGCGGTTCTCGATCATGCTTCCGGGCCCTTCAGTAGTGCACCTTGCGCTCGACGTAGCGGAACTGGATCACCGTCAGCGCCACCAGGATGCCCATCAGCACCACCGACTGCGTGGCCGAGGCGCCCAGGTCCATCGCCTTGAAGGCGTCGAAGTACAGCTTGTAGACCAGGATCGAGGTGTCCTGCCCGGGGCCGCCCGAGGTCGTGGTGTCGATGATGCCGAAGGTGCCGATGAAGACATAGATGATGTTGATCACCAGCAGGAAGAAGGTGGTCGGTGTCAGCAGCGGAAACTGCACCGTCCAGAAGCGCCGCCAGGGGCCGGCGCCGTCGATCGCGGCGGCCTCGATCAGGCTCTTCGGGATGCTCTGCAGCCCGGCCAGGAAGAACAGGAAGTTGTACGAGATCTGGTTCCACACGGCGGCCAGCACGACCAGGATCATGGCCTGCGTGCCGTTGAGCAGGTGGTTCCATTCAATGCCGATGCGCCCCAGCGCCCAGCTGACCACGCCCACCGACGGCGCGAACATGAAGACCCACAGCACGCCGGCTACCGACGGCGCCACCGCATAGGGCACGATCAGCAGCGCCTTGTACCAGCGCGAGGCCTTGATCACGCGGTCGGCCATCACCGCCAGCAGCAGCGACAGCACCAGGCCGAGCGCGGCCACCCAGAACGAGAACACTGCGGTGACGCGGAACGACGACAGATACGACTCGTCGTCGAGCAGCGCGCGGAAGTTCTCCAGCCCGACGAACTCCGAGCTGGTGCCGAAGGCGTCCTCGCGCAGCACGCTCTGGTACAGCGCCTGGCCGGCCGGCCAGAAGAAGAAGACGAGGATGATCGCCAGCTGCGGCGCCACCAGCAGCCAGGGCAGCCACCAGTTCCTGAAGCGGACGCGTTTTTCGACGGCCATGCGATTGCGCTGAAACGGCAAAGCGGCCCGCAGGCCGCCCCGCCGCCCGCGTCAGTCAGCCCTTGAAGCCCGGGTTGGCCTTCTCGAACTTCTCCAGTTCGGCATCGGCGCGCCGCTTGGCGTCAGCCAGACCCTGCTGCGCGCTCTTCTTGCCCGACCAGATCTGCTCGAACTCCTCGTCGAGGATGGTGCGGATCTGCACGAAGTTGCCGAGGCGAATGCCGCGCGACTTGTCGGTGGTCTTGCGGATCATCTGCGTCACGCTGACGTCGGTGCCCGGGTTCTTCTTGTAGAAGCCGCTGGCCTCGGTGATCTTGAAGGCTTCCATCGTGATCGGCAGGTAGCCGGTCTCCTGGTGGCTCTTGGCCTGCACCTGCGGGTCGGACAGGTACTGGAAGAACAGCGCCACGCCCTTGTACTCGGCCGGCTTCTTGCCGCTGATCGTCCACAGGCTGGCGCCGCCGATCACGGTGTTCTGCGGCGTGCCCGGCACGTCCGGGTAGAAGGGCAGCGTGCCGATGCCGGCTTCGGCCTTCAGGTTGCGCTTGATGCCGCCATAGGCGGCCGACGAGCCGGTGTACATCGCGCATTCGCCCGACTGGAACACGGCATCGGCAGCGCCGCTGCGCCCCTTGTAGACGAACAGCCCCTGCTGCGCCATGTTGGCCAGGTTCTCGATGTGGCGCACGTGCAGCGGCGAGGTGATGTTCAGCCGCGCGTCCAGGCCGTTGAAGCCGTTGCGCTTGGTGGCGAACTCGGTGTTGTGCCAGGCGCTGAAGCTCTCCAGCTGCGTCCAGCTCTGCCAGGTGGTGGTGAACGGGCACTTGTGGCCGCTGATCTTCAGCTTGGCGGCGGCCAGCGCCACTTCGGGCCAGGTGGTGGGAGGCTTGTTCGGGTCCAGCCCGGCGGCCTTGAAGGCGTCCTTGTTGTAGTGCAGCACCGTGGTCGAGCTGTTGAAGGGCAGGCTCAGCATCTGGCCGTTGGGCGCGGTGTAGTAGCCGGCCACCGCGGGGATGTAGACGCTGGAATCGAACTTCACGCCGCCCTGCTTCATGACCTCGTTCACCGGGATGATCACGCCCTTGCTGGCCATCATCGTCAGCGTGCCGACCTCGAACACCTGCAGGATGTGCGGCGCGTTGCCGGCACGGAAGGCGGCGATGGCCGCGGCAAAGGACTCGGGATAGCTGCCCTTGAAGACCGGGACGACCTTGTACTCCTTCTGGCTGTCGTTGAAGCCCTTGGCCAGGCCGTTGACCCACTCGCCCAATTGGCCACCCATCGAGTGCCACCACTGGATCTCGGTCTGGGCGTGGGCCGGCAGCGCGGCGAGCAAGGTGCAGGCCGAAAAGGCCAGCGCGATCGATTTCAGTTTCATGACTTCTCCGTGACGCATGGGGGTGAAAACCGGCAATGTGCCCGCGTTTCGTGACAGACGCGTTTCTTTCACAGAAGCGTGTGCGTCGGCTACGGGGATTACCCGCCAGCCGCGCCCGGCGCGCCGCACGGGATTTGCTGCGCTGCGATAATTCAGCGTTCGATACACGCCTCTGGGGCGCAGACGACAGCGCTGCGGCCCGTTTTCCCGAATGAACGCACCGCTTCCCATCGAGCCGGCACTGGCCGGCGCCACCGCGGATGACGGCGCAGCGGGGGGCATGCCGCGGCTGCGCGAGATCCCCTACAACTACACCTCGTTCTCCGACCGCGAGATCGTGCTGCGCCTGCTGGGCGCTCGTGCCTGGGAGCTGTTGAACCTGCTGCGCCAGGAGCGGCGCACCGGCCGCTCGGCGCGCATGCTCTACGAGGTGCTGGGCGACATCTGGGTGGTGCAGCGCAACCCCTACCTGGAAGACGACCTGCTCGACAACCCGAAGCGCCGGCAGTTGCTGGTGGATGCGCTGCACCACCGGCTGAACGAGGTCGAGCGCCGCCGCGACCGGGCTGTCGAAAGCGAGCGCGACGCCTGGGTGGGCGAGCTGCTGGGCTTGGCGCGCCAGGCGGTGGAGGCCTTCGCCGCGCACTTCCGCCAGGTCTGGGACCTGCGCAAGTCGGCGCGCCGCGTGCTGGGCCGCGCCACCGCGCGCGACAACATCAAGTTCGACGGCCTGTCGCGCGTCTCGCACGTCACCGATGCCACCGACTGGCGGGTGGAGTTCCCGTTCGTCGTGCTCACGCCAGACAGCGAGGCCGAGACCGCCGGCCTGGTGCAGGGCTGCATCGAGCTCGGGCTGACGATCATCCCGCGGGGTGGTGGAACCGGTTACACCGGCAGCGCCGTGCCGCTGACCTGGAAGAGCGCGGTCATCAACACCGAGAAGCTCGAGGCGATGAGCGACGTCGAATGGGTGCGCCTGCCGGGGCTGGAGCGCGAGGTGCCCACCATCCGCACCGAGGCCGGGGTGGTCACGCAGCGCGTGGCCGATGCGGCCGAACGCGCTGGCCATGTGTTCGCGGTGGACCCGACCTCGGCCGAGGCCAGCTGCATCGGCGGCAACATCGCCATGAACGCAGGCGGCAAGAAGGCCGTGCTGTGGGGTACCGCGCTGGACAACCTGGTCAGCTGGCGCATGGTCACGCCCGAGGCCAAGTGGCTGGAGGTCACGCGGCTGGAGCACAACCTGGGCAAGATCCACGACGTGGCGGTGGCAAGCTTCGAGCTGAAGACCTTCGACGCCAGCGGCCGCAGGCTCGAGCGCACCGAGCGGCTCGACATCCCCGGCACCACCTTCCGCAAGGACGGCCTGGGCAAGGACGTCACCGACAAGTTCCTGGCCGGGCTGCCGGGCGTGCAGAAGGAGGGCTGTGACGGCCTGATCACCAGTGCGCGCTGGGTGGTGCACCGCATGCCGGCGCACACCCGCACCGTCTGCCTGGAGTACTTCGGCAACCCGAAGGACGCGGTGCCGAGCATCGTCGAGATCAAGGACTACCTGTTCGCGCAGGCCGGTGCCGCAGCGCAGGGGCAGGGCGGCTCCCCGGTCCAGCTCGCCGGCCTGGAGCACATGGACGACCGCTACCTCAAGGCGGTGGGCTACAGCACCAAGAGCAAGCGCGGCGGCCTGCCGAAGATGGCGCTGATCGGGGACATCGTCGGTGACGACCCGGACGCGGTGGCCCGCGTCACCAGCGAGGTGGTGCGCATCGCCAACGCGCGCGGCGGCGAGGGCTTCGTCGCCGTCAGTGCCGAGGCGCGCAAGAAGTTCTGGCTGGACCGCAAGCGCACCGCGGCCATCGCGCGGCACACCAACGCCTTCAAGGTGAACGAGGACGTGGTCATCCCCCTGCCGCGCATGGGCGAGTACACCGAGGGCATCGAACGGCTGAACATCGAGCTCAGCCTGCGCAACAAGATCGAACTGGCCGAGGCGCTGGAAGCCTTCTTCGGCCGCGGCAACCTGCCCTTGGGCAAGGCCGACGATGCGGCCGGGCTGCCCAGCGCCGAGCTGCTGGAAGACCGCGTGCAGCAGGCGCTGCAGCTGCTGAGCGAGGTGCGCGGGCAATGGCAGGCCTGGCTGGAGCGGCTGGACCTGCCCGCGCCCGAGGGCGGACGCACGCTGTTCGCGCAGCTGCAGGACCATTCGCTGCGTGCGTCGTGGAAGGCGCAGCTGCTGGCGCCGCTGCAGGCCATCTTCAACGGCGCGGCCTTCGAGCCGATCGTGCAGGAGTGCCGCCGCATCCACCAGCAGGTGCTGCGCGGGCGCGTCTGGGTGGCGCTGCACATGCATGCCGGCGACGGCAACGTGCACACCAACATCCCGGTCAACAGCGACAACTACGCCATGCTGCAGACGGCGCACGAGACCGTCGCGCGCATCATGGTCCTGGCGCGCCGCCTGGACGGCGTGATCAGCGGCGAGCACGGCATCGGCATCACCAAGCTGGAGTTCCTGAGCGATGCCGAACTGCAGCCCTTTGCCGACTACAAGGCGCGGATCGATCCCGAGGGCCGTTTCAACAAGGGCAAGCTGCTGCGCGGCGCGGACACCGGCGGCTGGGCGGCCGACCTCAGCGCCGCCTACACGCCGAGCTTCGGGCTGATGGGCCACGAGTCGCTGATCATGCAGCAGAGCGACATCGGCGCCATCAGCGACAGCATCAAGGACTGCCTTCGCTGCGGCAAGTGCAAGCCGGTGTGCGCCACGCACGTGCCGCGCGCCAACCTGCTGTACAGCCCGCGCAACAAGATCCTGGCGACCTCGCTGCTGATCGAGGCCTTCCTCTACGAGGAGCAGACGCGCCGCGGCGTCAGCCTGCAGCACTGGGAGGATTTCGAGGACGTGGCCGACCACTGCACGGTGTGCCACAAGTGTGCGTCGCCCTGCCCGGTCAAGATCGACTTCGGCGACGTGACGATGAACATGCGCAACCTGCTGCGCAAGATGGGGCGCAAGAGCTTCCGCCCCGGCAACGCGGCGGCGATGCTGTTCCTCAACGCCACCGACCCGCGGGTCATCAAGACGGTACGCGCCGGCATGGTGGGCATCGGCTTCAAGGCGCAGCGGCTGGCCCACGACCTGCTGCAGCGGCTGGCGCGCAAGCAGACCTCGGCCCCGCCGGCCACGCTGGGACCGGCGCCGGTGAAGGAGCAGGTGATCCACTTCATCAACAAGAAGATGCCGGGCGGCCTGCCGAAGAAGACCGCGCGGGCGCTGCTGGACATCGAGGACCGCAACTACGTGCCGATCATCCGCAACCCGGCGGCGACCACGGCGGAGAGCGAGGCGGTGTTCTACTTCCCCGGCTGCGGCTCGGAGCGGCTGTTCAGCCAGGTGGGCCTGGCCACGCAGGCGATGCTGTGGCACGCCGGCGTGCAGACGGTGCTGCCGCCGGGCTACCTTTGCTGCGGTTATCCGCAGCGCGGCTCGGGCCAGTTCAGCAAGGCCGAGAAGATCATCACCGACAACCGGGTGCTGTTCCACCGCGTGGCCAACACGCTGAACTACCTGGACATCAAGACCGTGGTGGTCAGCTGCGGCACCTGCTACGACCAGTTGCAGGGTTACAAGTTCGAGGACATCTTCCCCGGCTGCCGCATCGTCGACATCCACGAATACCTTCTGCAGAAGAACATCCGCCTCGACGGCACGGGCGGCTACCTTTACCACGACCCCTGCCACAGTCCGATGAAGCTGCAAGCGCCGCTGCAGACGGTGCGCGCGCTGGTCGGCGAGCAGGTGCTGGAGAGCAAGCGCTGCTGCGGGGAGAGCGGCACGCTGGGCGTCACCCGGCCGGATATCTCGACGCAGCTGCGCTTCCGCAAGGAAGAGGAACTGCGGCGCGACGAGGCGGCGCTGCGCGCCTCCGGTGCCGTGGCCGCGAGCGGCCCGATCAAGATCCTCACCTCCTGCCCGAGCTGCCTGCAGGGGTTGAGCCGCTACGGCGAGGACCTCGCCAACGGCCTGCTGGAGGCCGACTACATCGTGGTGGAGATGGCCCACCGCCTGCTCGGGCCCGACTGGATGCCGCGCTACGTGGCCCAGGCCAACGCCGGCGGCATCGAGCGGGTGCTGGTCTAGGGCGCGCAGGCCGACGGCGGTGCTCGGCGCTAAACTGACTGTTCCAAACTCAAGACATCGCCATGGCCGGACTGCAGCCGAACACGCCCAAACCCACGTCGCTGACACTGCATCAGGCATCGCGCGTGCTGGAGGTCGGTTTCGACGACGGCAGCCTTTACCGGTTGCCCTTCGAGTTGTTGCGCGTCTACTCCCCGTCGGCCGAGGTGCAGGGGCACGGCCCCGGCCAGGAGGTGTTGCAGACCGGCAAGCGCGAGGTGCAGATCGTCGCGCTCGAGGCGGTGGGGCACTATGCGGTGCAGCCGCAGTTCTCCGACGGGCACGACAGCGGCATCTTCTCCTGGGACTACCTGCACTTCCTCGGTACGCAGCAGGACGAACTGTGGAAGCGCTATGAGGAGCGCCTGGCCGCCGCCGGAGTCGACCGCGACCGGCCGATGCCGGCCGCGTCCGGCTCGGCCTGCGCTTCGCACGGGTCGCCGGGGGCCTGACGTGAGCAGGACGCACTTCGGCTTCACGCAGGTCGACGAAACCGAGAAGGCGGGCAGGGTGCGCTCGGTCTTCGATTCGGTGGCGTCGAAATACGACCTGATGAACGACCTGATGTCGCTGGGTGCGCACCGCGCCTGGAAGGCCTACGCGGTGGCCGTGGCCAACGTGCGCGCCGGCGACAAGGTGCTGGACATCGCGGCCGGCACCGGCGACCTGGCGCGGGCCTTCGGCCGCCGGGTCGGCGCGAGCGGCCTGGTGGTGCATTCCGACATCAACGAGGCGATGCTGCGCGCCGGCCGCGACCGCCTGCTCGACGAGGGCCTGATCGCGCCCAGCCTGGTCTGCGATGCCGAGCGGCTGCCCTTCGCCGACGGCAGCTTCGACCTGGCGAGTGTGGCCTTCGGGCTGCGCAACATGACGCACAAGGACCAGGCGCTGGCCGAGATGTGCCGCGTGCTGCGGCCCGGCGGGCGGCTGCTGGTGCTGGAGTTCTCGCAGGTGGCCGAGCCGCTGCGCAAGCCCTACGACTGGTATTCGTTCAACATCCTGCCGAAGCTGGGTCAATGGGTTGCGGGCGACGCCCACAGCTACCGCTACCTGGCCGAGTCGATCCGCATGCACCCGTCGCAGCAGGAGTTGAAGGCGATGATGCAGGCCGCCGGCTTCGGTCACGTGGACGTGCACAACCTGATGGCCGGCGTGGTGGCGCTGCATGTGGGCGTGAAGTGCTGACACGGCGCCGGCCGACGGCCCCCTCGCGGTGCGGCATGCGTCCCGCCGTCGGTGGGGCACCAAGGGTTCGTTGAGGCCCGATCGACAGCGTCGCCGGGTGCTTACACTCAAGCCAGGAACGCCTCCTGGCGTCCGCGGCGCCGCAATGCCGCGACGCTCCCCTCCCGAACCCGAGCTGGAGACAAGCGCAATGCACGACCCGAATGCACCCGCCCCCAAGTCGCGAGCCTGGCTTCTTGCGGCCGTGGCCGCCTGCAGCGCATTGCTGCTGGCGGGCTGCGACGAGAAGAAGGCGGACAAGTCCGGCTCGCCGGCTGCGGCCAAGGTCAACAAGGAAGAGCTCACCACGCAGCAGGTCAACTTCGTGCTGCAGCAGCGCGGCCTGAAGCCTGAGCAGGCCGAGGCGGCGTCCAGGCAGGTTCTGGAGCGGCTGATCGACCAGGAGCTCGCGGTGCAGAAGGCCGCCGAATTGAAGCTCGACCGCGAGCCGCGCGTGGTGCAACAGCTGGAGGCGGCCCGGCGCGAGATCCTGGCGCGCGCCTACCTGGACAAGGCCGGAGAGGCGGCGAGCAAGCCCACGCCCGAGGACGTCGCCAAGTACTACGAGGCGAATCCGGCGCTGTTCAAGGAGCGACGCATCTACAACCTGCAGGAGATCACCATCGAGGCCAGGCCCGAGCAGGTGGCGCAATTGCGCAGCCAGCTGGCGGCGGCCAAGAACATCGGCGAGTTCGTCGAATTCCTGAAGGCCAACGACTTCCGTTTCAACGGCAACCAGGCGGTGCGAGCGGCCGAGCAGTTGCCGCTGGCCAGTTTGAAGACCTTTGCCGCGATGAAGGATGGGCAGGCGCTGCTGAACGCCACGCCAGGCGGCGCGCAGGTGATCGTGCTGGCTGGCTCGCGCGCCCAGCCCGCGACGCTGGAGCAGGCCACCCCGGCGATCGACCAGTTTCTTCTGAACGAGCGCAAGCGTGAGCTCGTCGCCAAGGACATGAAGACGCTGCGCGACGCCGCCAAGATCGAATACCTGGGCAAGTTCGCTGCGCCCGCCGCGTCGACGGCACCCGCCTCGGCCCCTGCACCAGCGTCGGCGGCATCGGGCGGGTGACCTGTCCTTCGCCGCCGTCAGCGGCGTGATCCGGCCGGCGCGCGCCCTTCGCCCAGCAAGCGCTCGAGCAGCTCGGCAATGCGCTCGCCGGTGCGACCGTCCCACTTGTCGGGAACACCGCCCTTTTTCCACTGCCCAGCGAACAGCCGGTCCAGCGCCGGCTTCAACGCCGCCGGGTCGGTGCCGATCAGTTCGTTGGTGCCGATGGTCACCGTCTCGGGCCGCTCGGTGGTGTCGCGCAGCGTCACGCAGGGCACGCCAAGCACCGTCGTTTCCTCGGTCACGCCGCCGGAATCGGTGATCACGCCGCGTGCGTGCTGCACCAGGTAGTTGAACTCCAGGTAGGGCTGCGGGTCCACCAGCAGCAGTCCGGCGGGCTTGTCCGGCAGCGCGGAAAGCGTCTTGGCGGTGCGTGGATGCACCGGGAACACCACCGGCAGGCCGCGTACCGCCTGACCGACCGCACGCAGCAGGTTTGCGAAGCCTTGGCTGTCGTCGACGTTGGCCGGTCTGTGCAGCGTCATGACGAAGTACTGGCCTTCGCGGAGCCCCCTCTCGGACCAGAAGGCCGGTGCACGGAACTGCGCACGATTCGCCAGCAGCGTGTCGATCATGGTGTTGCCGACGAAGAAGATGCGCTCGTCGGCCACGCCCGCCTTGCGCAGGTTGGCGTTGGCCACCTCGCTGGTGGTGAAGAACCAGTCGGTGATGGCGTCGGTGACCAGGCGGTTGATTTCCTCGGGCATGCCCCAGTCGCCGGAGCGGATGCCGCCTTCGACATGCGCCACCGGCACGCGCAGCTTCTGCGCGGCAATGGCGCAGGCCATCGTCGACGTGACGTCGCCGACCACCAGGCACAGCGCACTGCGCGCATTCAGCAGCAGCTGTTCGTAGCGCACCATGATCGCCGCAGTCTGCTCGGCCTGCGTGCCTGAGCCGACCTCCAGGTTGACATCGGGGTCGGGGATGCCCAACTGGCGGAAGAAGTCGCCCGACATCCGCTCGTCGTAATGCTGTCCGGTGTGCACCAGGCGCACGCGCAGCGTGCTTCCCGCCGCCTGGCGCGTCTTCAGCGCGCGCAGGATCGGCGCGATCTTCATGAAGTTGGGCCGTGCGCCGGCGATGACGTCGATCAGTGGGCCGGTGCCGCTCGTCGTATGCATGCGATGGAAGGGTCGAAGGTCGGGTCATGTTAGTGCAGACCGCGTGCTGGGCGGCGGCACGAGTTCTCGGTTCGTCCCCCTGAAAGTGCGGGTGCCGATGGCGTCGACCGTGGCCTATTGCGCGGTCGCCGGCGTGGTTGCCGGGGGATAATCCCGAGCAACTTGGGCCACGGCGCAGCTCGCGCCATTCTCGCGAATGAAGATCTTGGTCACCGGGGCGGCAGGCTTCATCGGCATGCATGTCACCCAACTGCTGCTGGCCCGCGGCGACACGGTTGTCGGTCTGGACAACCTGAACGACTACTACGACCCGAAGCTCAAGCACGACCGCTTGGCGCGGCTGACGCCCGATGCGCGGTTCCGGTTCGTGCGCCTGGACGTGGCCGACCGTGAGGGCATGGAACGGCTCTTCGCCGAAGAAGGCTTCGAGCGCGTGGTGCACCTGGCGGCGCAGGCCGGCGTGCGCTATTCGCTGGTCAACCCGCAGGCCTACATCGACAGCAACGTCGTCGGCTTCATGAACGTGCTCGAAGGCTGCCGGCACCACCGCGTCCGGCACCTGGCCTATGCGTCCAGCTCCAGCGTGTACGGCGGCAACACCCAGATGCCCTTTTCGGAGCACCACAACATCGACCATCCGGTCAGCATGTACGCGGCGACGAAGAAGGCCAATGAACTGATGGCCCACACCTACAGCCACCTGTTCGGTCTGCCGACCACGGGGTTGCGCTTCTTCACGGTGTACGGCCCCTGGGGCCGGCCGGACATGGCGCTGTTCCTGTTCACCAAGGCGATGCTCGAAGGCCGCGCCATCGATGTGTTCAATCATGGCCAGATGGTGCGCGACTTCACCTTCATCGACGACATCGCCGAAGGCGTGGTGCGCGTGCTGGATCGACCCGCCACCGCCGACCCGGGCTTCGATCCGGCGCAGCCCGACCCGGCGCGCAGCAACGCGCCTTACCGTGTGTTCAACATCGGCAACAACAATCCGGTCAAGCTGATGGACTTCATCGAGGCCATCGAACATGCGCTGGGACGCACCGCCACGAAGAACTTCCTGCCGCTGCAAGACGGCGATGTGCCGGCCACCTTTGCCGACGTGTCGGAACTCGCGGCCTGGACCGGCTTCCAGCCGGCCACGCCGGTGCGCGACGGCGTGGCCCGCTTCGTGCACTGGTACAGGGACTATTTCCGCGCCTAGCGGCGTCGCTTCGGCGCGCCTTCAAGAAAGAGGAACATGAGCACCACCATCGCTGTCATCGGCCTGGGCTATGTCGGCCTGCCGCTTGCCGTGGAGTTCGGCAAGAAGTTCAAAACGCTCGGCTTCGACCTGTCCGCCGAGAAGGTGGCGGCCTACGGCCGCCACGTCGATCCGACGGGCGAAGTCAGTTCGGAGGACCTGCGCGCGGCCACCCGGCTGCACTGCAGCACCGACCCCGCCGTCATCGGCGAGGCCGATTTCATCGTCGTCGCCGTGCCCACGCCGGTGGATGACGCGCACCAGCCCGACTTCACGCCGCTCGTCAAGTCGTCGGAGAGCGTCGGCCGGCATCTCAAGCGCGGCGCCATCGTGGTCTTCGAGTCCACCGTGTACCCCGGGGCGACCGAGGAGGTGTGCATCCCGATCATCGAGAGGCATTCGGGCCTGAAGTGGAAGCAGGACTTCTTCGTCGGCTACAGCCCGGAGCGCATCAACCCGGGCGACAAGGAGCGCACGGTCACGAAGATCGTCAAGGTGGTGTCCGGTGACACGCCGCAGACGCTGGCCAAGGTGGCCGAGGTCTACGGATCGATCATCACCGCAGGGGTCTACCCGGCCAGCAGCATCAAGGTGGCCGAGGCCGCCAAGGTCATCGAGAACACCCAGCGCGACCTGAACATCGCGCTGATGAACGAGCTGTCGCTGATCTTCCACCGCATCGGCATCGACACGCTGGAGGTGCTGAAGGCCGCAGGCACGAAGTGGAACTTCCTGCCCTTCCGCCCGGGTCTGGTCGGGGGGCATTGCATCGGCGTGGACCCGTACTACCTGACGCACAAGGCCGAGATGCTCGGCTACACGCCGCAGGTCATCCTGGCCGGGCGGCGCATCAACGACGGCATGGGCAAGTACGTGGCGGAGCAGACGGTCAAGCAGATGATCGCCAGCGACCTGCCGGTCAAGGGCGCCGCCGTGATCGTGCTGGGCATGACCTTCAAGGAGAACTGCCCGGACATCCGCAACAGCAAGGTCATCGACGTGGTGCGCGAGCTGCAGAGCTTCGGCGTGAAGGTGCTGGTGCACGATCCGATCGCCGATTCGCAGGAATGCGAGCACGAGTACGGCGTCGCGCTGACGGCCTGGGATGCCCTGCCGCGCGCGGCGGCCCTCGTGGCGGCGGTGTCGCACGCCGAGTACCTGGCCATGGGCGTCGACGGGCTGGCCGCCAAGCTGCAGCCTGGCGGCGTGTTCGTCGACGTGAAGAGCGCCTACGACCCGGCCGCCGTGCAGACGGCCGGTGCCAGCGGCTGGAGGCTCTGAGGCTCAGCCGGGCTGCACGTTCCTCAGGCGGATGTGCAGCTCGCGCAGCTGCTGTTCGTCCACACCGCTCGGCGCGCCGGTCAGCAGGCACTGGGCGCGCTGAGTCTTCGGGAAGGCGATGACGTCGCGCAGCGACTCCGCCCCGGTCATCAGCATCACGAACCGGTCCAGCCCGATGGCGATGCCGCCGTGCGGCGGCGCGCCGTACTGGAGCGCATCGAGCAGGAAGCCGAACTTGGCGCGTGCCTCCTCGGGCCCGATGTTCAGCGCCCGGAACACCTTGCTCTGCACCTCCTCGCGGTGGATGCGCACCGAGCCGCCGCCGAGTTCCACGCCGTTCAGCACCACGTCGTAGGCCTTGGCGATGCAGCGGCCGGGGTCGGTCTGCAGCCAGTCCTCGTGGCCGTCCTTCGGCGCCGTGAACGGGTGGTGCACGGCGTTCCAGCGGCCGGCGGCCTCGTCGTGCTCGAACATCGGGAAGTCCACCACCCACAGCGGCGTCCATTCGCCCTTGAGCAAGCCGTGCGCCTTGCCGAAGTCGCTGTGACCGATCTTCACGCGCAGCGCGCCGATCGCGTCGTTCACGACCCTGGCCTTGTCCGCGCCGAAGAACAGCAGGTCGCCATTGCCCGCGCCGGTGCGGCGCAGCGTCTCGGTCAGCGCCGCGTCGTGCAGGTTCTTCACCACGGGGGACTGCAGCCCTTCGCGACCCTTGGCGATGTCGTTCACCTTGATCCAGGCCAGTCCCTTGGCGCCGTAGATCCTGACGAACTCGGTGTATGCGTCGATCTCGCTGCGGCTGATCTCGGCCCCGCCCGGCACGCGCAGCGCCACCACGCGCCCGTCAGGCTGCGTAGCCGGCCCGGCGAAGACCTTGAAGTCGACGTCGCGCATCACGTCGGTGAGTTCGGTCAGCTCGAGATGCACGCGCAGGTCGGGCTTGTCCGATCCGTACAGGCGCATCGCATCGGCGTACTTCATCACCGGGAAGGCCGGCAGTTCGACGCCGATCGCATGCTGGAAGGTGCTGCGGATCATGCCCTCGAACATCGTGCGGATCTCCTCCTCGTTCAGGAACGAGGTCTCGATGTCGATCTGCGTGAACTCGGGCTGACGGTCGGCACGCAGGTCCTCGTCGCGGAAGCACTTGACGATCTGGTAGTAGCGGTCGAAGCCGGCCACCATGAGCAGCTGCTTGAACAGCTGCGGGCTCTGCGGCAGCGCGAAGAACTGGCCGTCGTGCACGCGGCTGGGCACCAGGTAGTCGCGCGCGCCTTCGGGCGTGCTGCGCGTGAGCATCGGCGTCTCGATGTCGATGAAGCCGTTGGCGTCGAGGAACTTGCGCACCTCCATCGCCACGCGGTAGCGCAGCTTCAGGTTGCGCTGCATGTACGGGCGGCGCAGGTCGAGCACGCGATGCGTCAGGCGGGTGGTCTCCGAGAGGTTCTCATCGTCCATCTGGAACGGCGGCGACACGCTCGGGTTCAGCACTTCCAGCGCGTGGCACAGCACCTCGATCCTGCCGCTGGTCAGGTTGGCGTTCTCGGTGCCGGCCGGCCGCGCACGCACCAGGCCCACCACCTTCAGGCAGAACTCGTTGCGCACGCCCTCGGCGGTGGCGAACATCTCGGGCCGGTCCGGATCGCAGACCACCTGCACCAGGCCTTCGCGGTCGCGCAGGTCGATGAAGATCACGCCGCCGTGGTCGCGGCGCCGGTGGGCCCAGCCCATCAGGGTGACCGTCTGGCCCATCAGCGCTTCGCTGACGAGGCCGCAATAGCTGCTTCTCATTGGCTTGCTCCGCTTCGAATTGGATACGCTCGCTGCTGCCGCCGGTGCGCCGGTGCCGTGCGCCGCAGGCCCATCGGGGCCGGGCCCGGGCGCCGCCTGCAAGGGCGGCTCAGCCGTCGGGCTTGTGCGCGACCTGCACGGCGGCGGGCGCTCGACCGGCGGGTGCCACCACGCCCATCGAGATGATGTGCTTGAGCGCTTCGTCCACGCTCATGCCCAGCGGCACCACGTCGGCACGCGGCATCATCAGGAAGAAGCCCGAGGTCGGGTTGGGCGTGGTCGGCACGTACACGCTGACGCAGGGCGCCGGCAGATGCTGGGCGACCTCGCCGCTGGGCCGGCCGGTGATGAAGGCAATGGTCCACGACCCCTGCCGCGGGTACTGCACCAGCACGGCTTCGCGGAAGGCGTTGCCGCTGCTCGAGAAGAGCGTGTCGGACACCTGCTTGACCGAGCTGTACACCGAGCGCACGATCGGGATCTTCTGCCAAATCCGGCCCCACTGGCGCAGCCACCACTGACCGAAGATGTTGGTGGCGAACATGCCGGTCAGCAGCAGCCCCAGGGCCATGACCAGCACGCCCAGGCCGGGCACGTGGCGCAGCCGCTCGATGCTCGCCTGGGCCGAGGCCGGCAGCAGCGCCTGAGGTGCCGACAGCAGCCAGGCAAACAGCGAATCCATCGCGCCGAGCACCCATGTCAGCACCCAGACGGTGATGACCAGCGGCGTCCACACCAGGAGCCCGGTGATCAGGTACTTCTTCACGCCGCGTCCGAGCCTGGCGGTCGCGGCGTCGCCGGAGCGGCCGCGCTGCCGGCGCCGGACGATGCCGGCGCCGCCGCGGCGGGGGCCGGCACAGGCGCCGCCGCCGGTGCGGGTGCGGCATCGCCGGCGGGTTTCTTCGCGTCGTCGGCGGCTGCGGGGGCGTTGGCACCGCCGCGGAAGTCGGTCACGTACCAGCCCGAGCCCTTCAGCTGGAAGCCGGCCGCGGTCACCTGCTTGACGAAGCTCTGCGCGCCGCAGGCCGGGCAGGTGCCGAGCACCGGGTCGGAGACTTTCTGCAGCACGTCCTGCCGGTGTCCGCAGGACTCGCACTTGTAGGCGTAGATCGGCATGGTGGGGCTGGCGGCGAAAAACCGCGAATTATAGATTCGCCGGGTTTCCGCCGCCTGCAGCCCGACCCGAGGGGCCGGGCGCCGCAGCGACCTCAATGCGAGCCGTGCTTGGCGTGCGCCGGGTGGGCTGCATGCAGGGCATGCGCGATCGAATGCCCACGGTTGGCGATCAGCTGCGGCGCCAGGCTGCCGGCCAGCATGCCGACGATCGAGGCGAAGAAGCCGACCAGGTTCGGCGGCACCAGCGCCTCGGGCGCCACGGTATTGGCCGTGAACCAGCTGCCGATGCCGAGCACGATCGAGAGCAAGGCTCCCTGGGTCGTGGCCCGCTTCCAGTACGCGCCGGCGACCAGCGGCACGAAGGCGCCGGCCAGCGTTACGTTGTAGGCGTTCTGCACCATCTCGTACATGGTGCTGGTACTGTTCAGCGCGAAGATCAGCGCACCGGCCGTGAAGGTGACCAGGATCAGCCGCGTGTTCAGCAGCAGCTGGCGGTCGCTCATGTGCGGCACGAACGGGCGCAGCACGTTCTCGCTGAACAGCGCGGCCGGCGCCAGCAGCGCGCCGCTCGCGGTCGACAGGATGGCCGACAGCAGCGCGCCGAAGAACATGATCTGCGCCCACAGCGGCATCTTGCCCAGCACCAGGTCGGGCAGGATGCGCTGGATGTCGCGTGCGTCCTCGGCGTCGAAGAGGCCGCCCAGCGACGGGTCGGCCACCAGCGCGGCGTAGGCGATGTAGATCGGCACGAAGGCGAAGCAGAAGTAGACCAGCGCACCGATGAGCGTGCCGCGCACCGCGGTCTTCTCGTCCTTGGCGCTGGTCATGCGCTGGAACACGTCCTGCTGCGGCACCGAACCGAAGGCAAAGGCGAAGAAGGCGCCGGCCATGGCCCACCACGCGGCAGCGTCCATGTCCACCGGGAACATCACCAGCTTGCCCTCGGCCGCGGCCTGCGTCACCACCTTGTCGAAGCCGCCAGCCAGGTCGCCGACGAGCAGCGCCACCAGCGTCAGGCCGACCAGGATGACCACCGTCTGGAACAGGTCGGTGAAGGCCACCGACCACATGCCGCCGAAGATCGTGTAGACCACCACCACCGCGGCACCGATCATGATGCCGGTGCTCAGGTCCAGGGCACCGCCGGACAGCGTGGCGATGACCAGGCCGAGCGCCGTCATCTGCGCCGAGGTCCAGCCCAGGTAGGACAGCACGATGGCGATGCTCGTCAGCACCTCCACGCCCTTGCCGTAGCGCTGCTTGTAGAAGTCGCCGATGGTCAGCAGGTTCATGCGGTAGAACAGCCGCGCGAACAGCAGCGCCGCGATCACCAGGCACACCGACGCGCCGAAGGGGTCGCCGGGGATGCCGTGCAGGCCGTCCTTGGCGAAGGTGGCCGACACCGACAGCACCGTCTCGGCGCCGAACCAGGTGGCAAACACCGTGGCCACGTTCATGTACAGCGGCAGCGAGCGGCCGGCGACCAGGAAGTCCTTGGCGCCGTGGACGCGGCGCGCGGCCAGCAGCCCGATGGCGATGGTCAGGGCCAGGTACAGGGCGACGAAAGTGATGAGCACGACAGGCCTCCGGAAAACGGCGACGCGCAGTGTAAAGCGGCTGCATCCCGCCCGTTCAGGCAGGCCACCAATGCAGCCAGGCGCGCACCAGCAAAGCGCCGGCCACGAAGCCGGCCGCGGCGAAAGCCAGCCCCTGCAGCAGCCGGTTGGTGCGCCGCTGCTCGGCCAGCAGCGCCACCAGGGCCGCCGACTCGGCCGCCGACTGTGCCGGCGACTGCAGGGCCTGGTGCAGCAGCCGCGGCAGCTCGGGCAGCAGCTGAGAGTAGCGCGGCGCCTCGTTCTTCAGCCGGTCGAGCAGGCCCTGCCAGCCGATCTGCTGGTTCATCCAGCGCTCGAGGAAGGGTTTGGCGGTGCTCCACAGATCGAGCTCCGGGTCGAGTTGCCGGCCCAGGCCCTCGATGTTGAGCAGCGTCTTCTGCAGCAGCACCAGCTGCGGCTGGATCTCGACGTTGAAGCGGCGCGAGGTCTGGAACAGGCGCATCAGCACCTGGCCGAGCGAGATGTCCTTCAGCGGCCGGTCGAAGTGCGGCTCGCAGACGGCGCGGATCGCGTTCTCCAGCGCATCCACGCGCGTCGCCGGCGGCACCCAGCCCGATTCGACGTGCAGCTCGGCCACGCGCTTGTAGTCGCGGCGGAAGAAGGCGATGAAGTTCTGCGCCAGGTATTCCTTGTCCCACTCGGTGAGCGTGCCGATGATGCCGAAGTCCAGCGCGATGTAGCGGCCGAAGGTGGCGGCCTCGGTGCTGACCTGGATGTTGCCCGGGTGCATGTCGGCGTGGAAGTAGCCGTCGCGAAACACCTGGGTGAAGAAGATCGTCACCCCGTCGCGCGCCAGCTTCTGCAGGTCCACGCCGGCTTCGCGCAGGCGCTGCGTCTGGCTGATCGGGATGCCGTACATGCGCTCCATGACGATCACGGTGCTCGTGCACAGGTCCCAGATCATCTCGGGCACCAGCACCAGGTCCAGCCCCTGCATGTTGCGGCGCAGCTGCGCGGCGTTCGCCGCCTCGCGCACCAGGTCCAGTTCGTCGTGCAGGTAGACGTCGAACTCGGCCACCACCTCGCGCGGCTTCAGGCGCTTGCCGTCGGTGCTGAACCGCTCCACCCAGCGTGCCAGCGTGTGCAGCAGCGTCAGGTCGTCGTCGATGACCTTGAGCATGCCCGGGCGCAGGACCTTGACCGCGACCTCGCGCCCGTCGTTCATCGTCGCGAAGTGCACCTGCGCGATCGACGCACTGGCCACCGCTTCGGCGTCGAAGGAAGCGAACAGCTGGTCGATGCGCTGGCCGAACGCCCGCTCCACCAGCTCGGCGGCCTGCGCGGCAGGAATCGGCGGCACGCGGTCCTGCAGCTTGGCCAGCTCGTCGGCCACGTCCAGCGGCAGCAGGTCGCGGCGCGTGGACAGCACCTGGCCGAACTTGACGAAGATCGGCCCGAGCCGCTCCAGCGCCATGCGCAGGCGCACGCCGCGCGGCTGGTCGAAGCGCCGGCCGAGCGTCACGGTCCAGGAAAGCGCGCGCACCCAGCGCTGGCGGAAGCCCGACAGCGCCAGCTCGTCGAGCCCGTAGCGCAGCACGGTGAACACGATGAACACCAGCCGCAGGAAACGCCTCATGTCGGTGGAGGCGGTGCGCGAGGTGTCAGGCCCGGTGCCCCCTGCAGCGCCGCGCGCAGCGCCCGGGCCAGCGCCGAACCCAGGCGGTGCAGCGGGTAGGCCACGGCCGGGCCGAAGGTGCGCTCCATGTCGGCAGCGATGTCCCAGCGCAGGTTCAGCAGCAGCCAGTTCACGTCGCCGGCGAGCTGTGCGTCGCCGTCGATCGACACCGAGGGCCGCTCGCCGGCGGCCGCGCGCGCCATTAGCAGCAACGGGTTGGAGGCATCGACGCGCACGCTCAATTCGGCGCCCGGCGGTGCGTCGGCACCGCCGCACCATTCCAGCATGCCCGCGGGCGTGATGCGAAAGGCGAGTTGCGGCGGCGGCGGCAGCAGCGTGGGCCAACCCTGCAGCTGCAACTGGATGACCTTTTGCGCGTGGGCCTGCAGCCGCTGCATGGCTGCGGGTTCGGCGCCGAGCACGTGGTTCACGACCAACACCAGCCGCTCCATCAGCGCGGGCGCAAGCAGGGCATTCAAGTTGTGCAGCATTGCGCGA
>Ga0209391_10000311_pt1 | contig 21987 bp, 25 predicted proteins | sample PPLLak3March2015_FD_187246 | JGI IMG/M metagenome (GOLD analysis project Ga0209391, IMG submission 187246) | Freshwater sediment microbial communities from Prairie Pothole Lake near Jamestown, North Dakota, USA - PPLs Lake P7 Core (1) Depth... | ecosystem: Environmental > Aquatic > Freshwater >...
TGAAATACAGTAAAAATAAAATACAGTAATAATATATGGTAAAAACTAAAAAAATGGAAAAATGTAATACTAAAACACGCAGGCGTGCATATGAGACTTTTGAAGATAAAATAAAACCTGAAACTATTACATTAGAAAAAGAAATTAATGAGGTTTTCAAGACTCCGTTTGTTCCTTCAAAAATAACACCCAAAAATGATTATTATTCATATATTAATTACAAATGGATGAAAACAGCAAAGGCTCAAAAGGGGGCTGAATATATCATTCAATTAGATGATTTTAGAATTGTTCAACACAAGGTTTATTTAGAATTGTTAAATATTGTAAAAGATTTTACAAAAAACAATCATTCAAAAAAATCCACGGAAATATCTAATTTTTACAAATCGTTTATTAAAGGAAGTTCATTGAACGAAATAAAAGAATATGGTCGCTCTACATTGCAAATGATTGACACTATGAGAGAAAATCCTGCAAATTTATGGAAATTGTTGGGGACAATGAATAGAAATGAAATTATATCATGGGGGCTTCCATTTACTTATGATTTGTTTGGAGATGAAAAAAATCCAGATACATATAGATGCGTCATTGGATCGCCCAAGTTGACATTAATTGATGACAGTTTATATTTCCCTGATGATGATTTAACTGATAAAAAATACAAACATAATTATTTAAAACATTATTTTCTTTATTTAGAAGAATTATTTGTCTTTGTATTTGGACACAATCACGGATTTACTGTCTCCGATATTTATGATGTAGAAATTGCAATTGTGAATAATTTCAATTGTACAAGACAAAAAGAAAATGCGGAATATTACAATGTCATTACGAAAAAAGAGGCACTGACAAAATATAATTTTAATTGGGAAGAATTTAGCCATTCTCTCGGATATAAATCTTGTCCGGATTTTTTCATCACTTCTAGTTTGAATTATTTGGATTGTTGCACACAATTATTATTGAAAGAATGGACGAGCGAAAAATGGAGAACATATTTTATTTATGTTTATATAAGACAGTTAGTTCGTTTTAATCAACAAGGATACACTTTATATTATAAATTTAATGGTAAATTCGTCACAGGACAGGATGACGAACTGCCACATGAATTGGGTCCAGTCTTTGGTCTGGGTTATGCGTTCAACACCTTTTTTACAAATGAATACATTAATAAACATAAAAACGATGAAATGATTGAATATTTACAAGGAATGTCTGAAGATTTAAAACAGGTGTTTATAAGAATTATAGAAAAAAATAAATGGCTTCAACCAAAAACAAAAATTCATGCTTTGATGAAATTAAAACATTTAAAGTTAATTGTAGGGTCGCCAAAATTATTGAGAGAAGACCCATTGTTGAATTATTCTGATTCAGATGCATGGGGTAATTTGTTGAAAATCGCTGATTGGAGAATTAATCAAAATGTTTTATTAGAAGGAAAAAAACTTATTGATGTGCCTAACATTGATTGGTCATTGACACCTCCGAAATTTGTTGGAACTCAAGCATATGTTGTCAACGCAGCATATACTCCGTCTTTGAACAGCATTTATGTTCCATTGGGATATATACAAAAACCATTTATAGACTTGGATGAACGAGGGATTGAATATAATTTATCACATATTGGATACACAATAGGTCACGAAATGTCTCATGCGTTAGATGATTTAGGTTCTAAATATGACTATACAGGAAAATTATTTGATTGGTGGACTGAAAAAGACAAACATAAATTTAAACAAATACAACGCGATATAATTAACCAGTATGAAGCTTTTGCAAAATATGATGGAATAACATTTAACGCAGAACCTAGCATTGGAGAAGATTTGGCAGACATTTCAGGATTGGCGATTTGTTTAAAATATTTAAGAGATTTTCAAAATAAAAATGAAGACATTATTCCAATTCGTGCGTTGTCATATGAAGCAATGTTTATCTATTATGCTTCACAACAACGTCAAAAAGTGAGTAAAAATGCTTTAAATGCTCAGCTTAAAACAAATCCGCATCCTTTAGATAAATATCGTACAAATGTTCCATTGTCAAGAATGAAAATATTTAGGACAATTTATAATATAACAAAAAAAGATAAAATGTATTGGAATTCTACAAATACTGTCTGGTAATTTAGAATATAATATTTATTATATATATATACAGAATGGCAACTCGAAGAAGAAGCGTGGCAGCACAACGAAGCATGAGTCGAGGCATGGGACGAAGTCTAGGTCGAAGCAGAGGGCGAAGCCTGGGACGAAGCATGGGACGAAGTCTAGGTAGAAGCAGAGGTCGAAGCATGGGTCGAAGTCTAGGTCGAAGCATGGGACGAAGCATGGGACGAAGTAGAGGACGAAGTCTGGGATTGGGGCGTTCATAATTTAGGAATATTGAATATTGAATATATATTAAATTAAATGTTTAATATATATATATAATGAGTCAAACAGCAGGTCGTCGTCGTCGTGTTGGTCGTGGTAGCCGTAAACAGGGATTAAAGCGTGCAGCTGCAAGGTCAGCATCTGCAGCAGCTGCACGAGCAGCGTCTGCATCTCGTTCTGCGTCTCAAGCTGCTTCTCGTGCGGCAAAAGCTGCTCGTTCTTCGTCAGCATCTAGGGCAGCATCTGCATCTCGTTCTGCGTCTAAAGCTGCTTCTCGTGCCGCACAGGCTGCAAGAAGTGCTTCTCAAGCGGCGTCCGCGTCTGCTTCAGTTGGTCGTGCATAGTAAAATAATAATGTAACTAATTAGATTATTATTTTTTGTTTTGATGTTTTCTTGTCTTACGCTTTTTATGTTGTTTATTTTTTCGACGCGTTCTTTTTTTTTTACCTCCTGATGTGTCTTGCATAGGCTGTGGTAATGTTGATACCGTTGGTTGATAATTTTCATTTCCCTTTGCAGTAAACTGAGTAGCAGGAGGAGTAATGTTAAAAGTAAAAACATTGTTAGCAGGAGCAGGAACATTTACAGGAAAATTAAAAGAAGTAGGTTCAGGACTTGGTTCGACACTTGGTTCGACACTTGGTTCAACACTTGGTTCGACAACAGGTTCGACAACAGGTTCGACAATTGGTTCGACACTTGGTTCGACACTTGGTTCGACACTTGGTTCAGGTTCATTTGGTGTAATAATAGGTGTTGTTGGAGTTGTTGGAGATACAAAATCAGGAGTTGGTTCAGCAACAGGTTCAGGTTCATTTGGTGTAATAATAGGTGTTGTTGGAGTTGTTGGAGATACAAAATCAGGTTCAGGTTCAGTGTCATAGTCAGTGTCAGTCTCAGTGTCATAGTCAGTGTCAGGCTCAATATCAGAGACAGGTTCAGAAACATTATCATCAGGTTCAGAAACATTATCATCAGGTTCAGAAACATTATCATCAGGTTCAGGCATAGGTTCAGGAACAGGTTCAGGCATAGGTTCAGGAACAGGTTCAGGCATAGGTTCAGGAACAGGTTCAGGCATAGGTTCAGGAACAGGTTCAGGAACAGGTTCAGGCATAGGTTCAGGAACAGGTTCAGGCATAGGTTCAGGCATAGGTTCAGGCATAGGTTCAGGCATAGGTTCAGGAACAGGTTCAGGAACAGGTTCAGGCATAGGTTCAACTGCAGGTTCAACTGCAGGCATAGGTTCAGGCATAGGTTCAGGCATAGGCATAGGTTCAACTACAGGAACAGGTTCAGGAACAACAGGAGTAACAAAAGGTGCGGACAAGTTTTCTACAATTTCAGTTAATTTTTGTTCTTGATTTATCAATGTAGAAAATCCGATTGTATCAACAATGGCCTCGTATAATTTAACCCCTTCTAAATAATCAGTTTCACATTTAGAATACAAATCAATAATTATTTTTCTTGTATTTTTCACAACTATTGATAATTTAGCATCATTCAATTGAGGATTTATTTTAACTTTTTTATTTCCGGTGTTTTCATCAACTACATATGTAAATAAAAGGTTAATTATCTTCAACAATTCATCCTGTTTTTTATTTGCACGTGATATCATTATGTTAATGTTATTCGCATAATTCGCAAATAAATCATTTTTTATATTTCCGGTATATGAAGATTTAAATTTATTATTCAAACATTTTTCATTAGCCTGATAATTTTTCAATTTAATATCACTAAAATCCTTAATATCCTCCGGCATTTCTTCCTTTCCGGTAAAAGCAGTATAAAACTGTTTTAAATCAGAGTTATATTGTTCTTCAGTTGCTTTTGTCATTCCTTTAAACTTGCCAGTTGTATAATCATATAGCTCATCTAAATATAATTGTTTTAATTCAGGCATTCCTGGTTCATCTGACAATGATTTTACATTGCCGTCAGACATTAAATTAATACTACAAACATTTGGATAAACATTAATATTTCCAGATGGGTCTACCATTGGGTCTTGTCCTGATGTAAGATTATCTATGCGATTTTTACAAACATTCAATCGCTGAACAGTTGTAATGGCATCTTTGGGAATGTTATCTTTTTCATATATATTGTATTCATGTTTAACCCCATATTCGTCTACATATGTATAAATAGGATTAATTGTCATTACAATTGCGGCAAACACATGTGCTATGATAATATAAAATTTGGCAATTCCTAGACAGACCCTTTCTTTTTTATTTACATCAACATCTAAACTTTCAAGTTGTTCTTTGGACATATAAATAACCTTGTCATTCTCCATAACATCAGTTGGTTCTCCATTTTGTACTCGTTGATCTAAATATGATATTTGTTGTAATGTAAAATATTTGCCTATAATGTCTGATGTCAATACAAGCATTTTGTCACAGTGTTCTTTTTCTGATAATTTACTCAAATTTTTAAAATCCATTGTCAAAATATAATATGTTGCTATAGTATCAATTATATTTTTTAAATCTGCTGGTTTTTTATTTTCAGAAATTTTATTTCCCATATACCATAAATAGATAAAAAAACAAAACAAACATATAAATAAAAATTGAATTAAAAGTTTCTCATATATATGAAGGAACCAAAATGATGACAACTGATAAAAGTAAAAAGCGAAAAAATAACATTGTTAATAAAACCGAATTATGGAATATATTTGACAGTGAAATAGACAATGAACAAAAAAAACCTTTAGAATGCATTTACAGAGAATGCGGCGATAGAGAGAAATGCGAACGATGTGAACATAGTTTAGCATTTTCCGATGAAGGGTTTTTAACTTGTACAAATCTACAGTGTGGAATTATTTACAAGGATTTGTTGGATCAGTCAGCTGAATGGCGATTTTATGGTGCTGATGACAATCAAAATAATGACCCTACAAGATGCGGCATGCCTATTAATCCACTTTTAAAAGAATCATCTTTTGGTTGCAAAGTCATTTCATGTGGTCCAATGAGTTATGAAATGAGGAAAATTAGAAGATATACCGAATGGCAATCCATGCCATACAAAGAAAAATCGCAATATGACGAGTTTCAAATTATCACGACAATGGCTCAAAATGCAGGTGTTCCGAAAATGATTATTGATGATGCAATTAGATATCATAAAAAAATATCGGAATATGACATGACTTTTCGAGGAGACAATCGTGATGGCATATTGGCAGCATCTATTTACATTTCTTGTAGAATTAATAATTTCCCACGAACAGCCAAAGAAATCGCAAATATATTTAATTTGGATGCGACGAGTGCAACCAAGGGCTGTAAAAACGCACTCTCTATTATTAATAACATTGAAAAAGATGTATGCAACAAAGAAAAGACGGTTCTATGTAAAACCAAGCCAGAAGATTTCATTGAACGGTTTTGCAGCAAATTAAATATTAACAGCGAATTGACACAAGTATGTAAATTCATTTCCAAAAAAATAGAAAAACTGGATTTGATGCCTGAAAACACACCTCATTCAATTGCCGCAGGAATTGTCTACTTTATTTCACAAATATGCAATATTAATATTACTAAAAAAGATGTCAAACAGATTAGTGAAATTAGTGAAGTAACTATTAACAAATGTTTTAAAAAAATGGAACAAATTAAGGACGAATTGATACCGGCGATTATTCTTAAAAAATATGCCTTCGTTGCTTAAAGACAAATATTATACACTCTTATTATTATGACTACTTTAATAACATCAACAACCACACTCACAAACCCACCCAGACCCATTCCTAAAAAAGTATTTATTGTTCCATATCGAAACCGACCTCAACAAAAATTTTTTTTCTCAAAATACATGACCTTTTTACTCGAAGACATGTGTGAATATGATGTATATTTCTCTCATCAATCAGATGCACGACATTTCAATCGAGGTGCAACCAAAAATATTGGGTTTCTAGCAATGAAACAGAAATATCCCAATCACTATAAAAATATGACATTTATCTTTAACGATGTAGACACAATGCCTTTTTACAAGATTTTTGGTTATGAAACAGTGCCTAATGTGATTAAACATTATTACGGATTTAAATATACATTGGGAGGAATTGTCGTGATCAAAGGCGGCGATTTTGAGAAAATCAATGGATTTCCCAATTTTTGGGGATACGGCATGGAAGATAATTGTCTACAAAAACGAGCAGAAATGTTTGCATTGAAAATTGACAGAACTAATTTTTATCCTATTGGAAGTCCAAATATATTGCAGTTGTTTGACGGCGTCTCTCGCATTATCAATAAAAAAGATCCTTGGAGAATGAAACATGATAATGGTTCAGACGGAATTCGCAGTATTATGCAACTTCGGTATTCTATTGACTCTAAATCAACAAATGAAATAGACAATCAATTAGTTGTAGACAATCCAAATATATTCTTTATTAATATTACTCATTTTATTACTGGAATTGATTACGACAAGGAGGAATATTATAAATATGATCTGAGAGAACCTGCTAGAAAAATTATTGCACCTGGTCAAATTAAACGAACTCCTATGAACCCACATGATGCTGAATTAGTTGAGGATTGGACGAATATACCTTACTATCCGATGAAAAGAGAGAAAATAGAAATGGAACATGTACCTCAATTGCAAAGACAACATCAACATCAACAATTACAACATCAACCACAACATCAACCTCAACCAGAGATGAAAAAAGAAATAAAACAACAAAATAAAAGACTATTGTTATTTAACAATGGTAAACTTGTATTAAAATAATACAATAATATATGAGCCAAAAATCCATGTTTGGAATTAACGATTGCCACAAAGTGCGGAAAAACACCAAGAAGTCATATACATTTGGAAAAAGACTGAAAAAAACAAAAACAATGAAATTAAGACACATGTCAAAAAATAAATTCAAACATATTATTTTATTTTCACATAAACTAGGTCAAACAAAACAAGGTGTAGACAAAACTCCGGCTTACATGAAAACTTTTATCAATCGTAAAAATCATAAGATTATTAATGTAAAATCAACTGGAGACATGTTTAAAAACATTCAACATCTTTACAAGGCAAATAAAAAATGCGGCAAACAACCTATTGTAAATATTGGTGGAGACCATTCGATGTCTATTGCCACAATCGCACATACGTTAAACACTTATCCGAATGCTAAAGTCCTTTATTTTGATGCACATGGGGACATAAACACTTTAGCATCATCCAAGTCAAAACACTATCATGGCATGCCGCTCAGTTTCATGACAGGATTGGATCATGACACACGTTTTCCTTTTATTAAAAATAAATTGTCATTTGACAACCTATGTTATTTTGGCACGCGATGTCTTGATCCAGCTGAAAGGGATGTTATTTATGACAAGAATATTAAATATGTTGAAAGTTCAGAATTAAATGATGATATTAATGAGGTGATCCAAAAAGTAGATAATTTTATTGGAAATTCGCCTGTGCATCTTTCTTTCGATGTTGATAGCGTAGATCCGTCGTTCATTCCATCGACAGGGACAACTGTCAAACATGGAATTAAATATAGCATTGCAATACAAATGTTGAATTATTTATACACGAAAAATATAGTAAATGTAGATATTACTGAATTGAATGTTGGACTAGGAAGCAAAGAGGATATTAAAAAATCAGAGAAAAATACGTTGTCTTTATTCGGTGATTTTCTCTCTTAACAATAACATCAATCTAATGTTTTACCCATGCATAAATCATTTCTTTGTAATCATTCTGCCGCCGACTTTTTTTATAATGGTACACTTCATGTGCTTCACCGAACAAATCAATACAGACATTTTCGTAAATTTCTTTATTGATATTCAAAACAAAATTCCCATCGACACTCAATCCATCATACACTTTTTTGAAGAGAGGTATATAAAACACCGTGTCCATTTCTCTCTTTGATTTGTAGGCCGTGTTGTTCTCATATTTTTGAATGAAATAATATGGTGGAGAAGTAAACACAAGATCGTATTTCAACAAAGAATAATCCACCGTTAATGCATCGCGAAACATGATTTCAAAGTCTGTTGTCATATTTTCTCTCGTTCCCAAGAACTCTTGTAAGAGAGAATATGGTTCAACCAATGATGTATTTATTTCAATGCCAATAAAACGAGGAACATTCATGACAGCAGCTGCAACGACTGCCCCACCCCATCCACAACAGAAATCCAAGACGCAACTAGGTTTATATTTTGAATAAATTTCCATATAATTCAAAGGTCGAATGATATTAATCGAACTAATACAAATATTATAAATCTCTTTCAATACAACATATTTATTTTTCTGACCATTTTTGTTTTTCACGGTTGCGTAATAATGAAACATATTTTGAATGAATTTCTTTTCTTTAAATTCTTCAATTCTCTCTACAAACTCGTAAAAATTCACATTGTATTTGCCGCGAGTGTGTAGACGCTCCGTAAAAGTAAAATGATCAACAATTCCATTGCCGATAAGACATCGTTCTCCAGTGGTCTCTATGTTGCCTTGCCGCGAGATTTCTCTCAATTGTCCATATTCTTTGATGATTTGTTCTTCTGAAATATTCTTGATATTGAGAGAAATGGTTCGGTCTTCGTTAATCATAAAAAAGAAAAATATAATAAATACTGCATTTTAACATTTATTATATGGAAATTCAACACACCCTTTACATTAATTTGGAAGAGAGAACGGACCGACGCGTCCATGTGGAAAAACAATTGGCATCTATTGGCATTCCTCAGGATACTGTTCACAGGTTTAATGCTGTGAAAATGAAAGACGGAAGAATTGGTTGTTCAATGAGCCATTTAAGATGTCTTCAACTTGCTCAAAAGAACAATTGGAAGCATGTGTTGATTGTTGAAGACGATATTACTTTTTTAGATCCGGCAATGTTTAAAAGACAATTGTCAAATTTTGTTCAAGATAAAATTCCATATGATGTTCTTCTTTTTGGAGGGAATGTAGTTCCTCCTTATAAACCTGTGAATTCATATTGTGTTCAAGTGTTTAGTTGTCAAACTACAACAGGTTATTTGGTAAATCAGAATTATTATCATGTCTTGATACAAAATATACATGAAGGAATTCGCAAATTATTACAAGAACCTACACAACATTTTTATTATGCAATTGATAAATATTGGTTCTCTCTGCAACGACAACACAACTGGTTTATTATTGTGCCGTTGTCGGTGGTTCAATTGCAAAATTATAGTAATATAGAAGAGAGAGAAACTGATTATTCTCGTCTGATGCTGGATTTGGACAAGACTTATTTGAATAACACACGATTTATTAAACCGATGAAAAATTAACTCTCAACAACAAATAGTATTGTCCGCGACAATTTTATTCCATAAGGGCGGAAATAAATCTTTGGTTACATGTCCTACTCGTTTGCCAAACCAAATAGAAGGATAACAAACAATCTTATTTGGAAATGCGTTTAAATACGCAGCAAACCAACTAAACGTGCTATTTGCGATAATATTATATCGACAACAACTCATTAATATCAGTTGTTGCCAATCCTCCAATATTTCTGGTCCTCTTTTAAACCGTGTATCAGGGAATTCATGTTGTAGTCGTGTGATGCATAATTTCACACGTTCAGCATCATCCTCTTCGCAAAAATACAATACATTTTTACCGAAACCGTTCTTTTGTTGTATAAAAAGGAGAGAATTATAATAATAATCATACGACAAAATAGGATGTGTATCTGGATATTTTATAAAATCGCCGATCCTGAAATGCATGCTTATCATTTCATCAAACTGTTCATATTTCTCTCCATGCGAGTTTAAACAAGAATACATTTTTATTACTTTTGTGCGAGTATCTTCCAAACGAATTAATTTAAAGAGTGTTTCTCTGTATTCATCAAAATATTTATAACTTTGAAAATATCCGACTAAATTCACATATTCCTTTTCTCTCATTTTCGCGAAATCCATGTCTTCGTAATGAAAATGTTTCTCTTTCATCATAGTAGGTTGTGATACCGAATATGGAAAGGTTGCCATGTATTTAATCGGTTTCAAAAATGTATTCCAATAAGTAGGACGAATTGTGCATCCCCTTGTAAAATCTTCATATAAAAACACACATTTACGACACAATTTAATAGAAAATGCTACTGTTGTAAAAATCTGGAACAATTGATTTCCCAAACCTCCTGACAAAGAACAAGAGATCATATATAAGTAATTGATTATATTTTATGTAATTAAATATAAAATATAATAGTATGAGTTTGCATTAAGTATATCTGAAATTATAGGGGATTTTACATTCCATCTATAAATCCGCATTAAAAATCCGCATTAAATTCGAAAATATCCTCATCCTTGTCCTTTGTCGCTAATGCATAATCCGCCACGCGTTTTTCAAAGAAATTCGTTTTGCTTTCCAAACTAATTAATTCCATAAAAGGAAAAGGGTTTGCGGTGCCATATATTTTGTCATACCCCAATTGCAAACACAACCTGTCGGCAACAAATTGAATGTATTGCGTCATCAAATCCGAATTCATGCCAATAATACGACAAGGCAACGCATCGCAAATAAATTCCGTTTCTATTTCTACGGCTTCGCGAACAATCTCGTAAATGCGTGATTTATTTATCTTCTTTTGCAATTTACTATATAATAAAATGGCGAATTCAGTATGCAATGCTTCATCCCTAGAAATCAATTCATTCGAAAAGGTCAGTCCAGGCATGAGCCCTCGCTTTTTCAACCAAAAAATAGAACAAAACGCACCAGAGAAAAAGATGCCTTCTATACACGCAAACGCAACCAATCGTGTGGCGAAACTACTGCGATTGTCGGCAATCCATTTTTTCGCCCAATCCGCCTTCTTTTTAATACATGGAAAGGTGTCAATCGCATTAAATAATCGCTCCTTGTTTTCTTCATCTTTTATATAAGTGTCAATCAATAGACTATATGTTTGCGAGTGAATGTTCTCCATGGCAATTTGAAAACCGTAAAATGCACGAGCTTCCGAGACTTGGACGTCGCCCATAAATCTCGTTGCCAAATTTTCTAGGACAATACCATCGCTCGCCGCAAAAAACGCCAATATCATTGATATAAAATATTGTTCATCTTTTTCTAGACGGTCCCAGTCTGTCAAATCTTTTGTCAAATCAATTTCTTCCGCTCTCCAAAAACAGTCGATTTGTTTCTTGTACATTTTCCAAATGTCATCATGCTCGATTGGAAACATTACAAATCGTTTGTCGTTTGGTGTTAGTAGAGGTTCTGAATTGATTTTAGACATCCTAAATAATATATATCGGAGATTTTAAATTGTTTTATATTATTATGAATATGATTGTTGTTCAGATGAGCTTAGCAGATAGAGACAAACATATTATGCGAATAGAAGAGCAAATAGAAGCAAAACGGAAATTGTTGTTGGAAAAACAGAAAAAGATGAATGTTTTAGCAAAACAAAATGCTTTTTTGGTTGGGGTTCGTGATGATTATAATAGATATCATCAATACATTGTGAAACAAAAACAGGATCAAATACATGCAATGGAGACATTACATCAATATTTAGCAGATTTGGCGAATTCAACTGACATGACAGTGAATAATATTAAGGATGCAAAAATAGAACAAGATAAAATTTTGAGGGTTATGCGGAAAATTAAGGGAGAATTAGATGAAATTGTCAATGAAACAAAATAATGTCATTGTATTATATGTTTAACTTTCTTACTGGCAATCGTAAACAACAACCATCTCTGCCACAAAACGGACAATCGTTTAATGGAAAAGATATACAAAATAATATTTTAAAGAACATTGCAACAATATCAGGATATGTTGAAAGTGGGTTTTTAAAAAGAGTAAAGGATGATTTAACCAATATTTTGGTGGCAATTCAAGCTTTAAAAAAACAACGAGACGTTTTACAAAATTATGTTGATACTAATGCTAATAAAAATATTACACCAACCGAGCTTAAAAAAAAAATAGAAGAACTTGCCTCAGTGACTGAGAAAGAACAAGATGCGTTTCGTAGAGAACAGGCCAGATTACTACAAATCATTAAAGAGTTAGAGGCTGCTAATGTTGAGTTAGATAAAGTTAACAATCAATTGAAAAATAAATCATCAGACCCAGAATATATTAATGAATTAACGCGAAAACGCGATGAGTTAGGACAAAATATAGTAATTTTAGAAAATAAAATAGTTAAAGGACAAGCCGAAGTTTTACAAAATTGTAGTGAAATGTTAAATGATATAAATGACAAATTAGTAACCACAGTAACTTTATTTAACGAATATGAAACTGCGTTAAATGTTATTATCACGAAAATTAAAGATGAATTAGCAGTAGAAGAACAAGTGCCCATTAATGTCCCAGCTGCCCTAGATGAGTTGTTTCCCCCACAACAAAATAACGGAGCAGAAGAAACAAAAGAAAATGGACCTACAGGTGGCAAATTTATTAATAAAAAGGGTGGTTATTATTACCCAACAAGTTCTAGTAGTAAAAGAAATAAAAAATCCGTTGGTCGTCGTAAAAAACATAAAAGAACTAATAAAACAAGACGATAGATAACTAACATTCTATAAACTATTCTACAATCCATTCAACATTCCACACAGTCCAGGCATTGCACAAGACCATTTACCGCGTGTCTGTCTATAATATAATTCAGCAGGAGTGCTTCTTTTTTTCATTGTAGCCGTGCGTTCCAAGAAAACGCGTCGCCATGCTCGTTGGACAATGCGTATCCAAAATGTTTTCAATATAGCAACAGTTTCACCAGTAGACAAAATAATACATTCCGCGATTTCCGGTTGTATATATCCAGGACGCAAAACGATTTGCCGATAATTGCGAATAAATGGATGTTTATAACGCACTGTATTTCTAATAAATTGAGATCTATATTTGTCATTATGAAGTGTCATGATTTCTTCCATAGGCACATCATCTCTGTCATAATCATCATCATCATCATCATCTTCATAATCTTCATCATCATTATATCCAGAGTCATCATCTGAATAATAACTCTCGTAATAAGGATTAAATTTACCAATGATTAAATAATGTGAGTTAATCATTGGTTCTCCATCGCCATGAATATATTCATTGTATATTTCAGACAAGACAATTCGATATTTTGATAACATTGAGTTAAGTTGGGTTAATGTTGTTGTTGTTTGTTTTTCTAAATCAATTTTTTTGTAAGAATTATATATATGAAACTACCATCAACAATTTCAAAAATTCTAACAAATAAATATGTTTTATATTTTATAGCATTTCTCTCTTTAACAAATATTCTGGGATATATGATTAGTGGAGACATAAACCATATTATTGTCTTTATTTTAGTTGGACTTATAATGACTTACTTTAGCAAAAACATGGCAATTGTTTTACTAGTTTCTCTTCTTACGGCAAATTTATTTTCAGTATCCATTATTTTTAGAGAAGGATTTGAAACCGGTGAAAAAGGAAATAAGCCCAAAAATATGAAAAATAAAGATACATCCGTAGGTTCATCTGATGCAAAAACAGAAACAGAAACCGAAACAAACACAGATACAACAACAGAAGCAAAACCCCAGGTAAAAGGTGAATCATTTGAAGTAGGTAGAGGTAAACGCAATCCAAAAATAGATTATGCGTCTACTATAACAGATGCGTATTCTCAATTAAATGAATTGATTGGTAAAGATGGAATTAAATCATTGACAAATGACACACAAACATTGATGAAACAACAGTTGCAATTGGCAGATTCAATGAAAGCAATCGGACCCTTAATTGAAGGAATTACACCGCTTTTGTCACAAGTAAAAGGAATGATGGGAGGATTAGACGCGAACTCATTGGAAGGTATAAAATCTTTTGCGAAAACATTTAATGTATGAGAATTTTCTCTCTTTAATATAATATGAAGAAATGTCAGCCTGGGGTTATATGCATCGAAAACATGACATTGATAATTATACTGTTTATGTTTATGTTTATATTTTTCATCTATTTTTTAAAATCGGAAGAGAGAACGCCGATGCCACGGATGCAAATGCCGAGAACGCAAACGCAGATGATGCCGAGAATGCCATGGTTTGAAACAAAAGATGTATTGCGAGATCCATATGAACCTCCTTTAAGTGATGACAATCCAATGATATTTCCTCCACCATCACAATATAGAGTTCCAATTAACATTTCTACAAATTCTGGTGCGGTAGATGCGAGTTATAGACAAGTTGGTATTTTAACACCTCATTCTTCTCGTCATTCTTCTCGTCATTCTTCTGGTCATTCTTCTGGTCATTCTTCTGGTAAAGAAGCCAATAATAGAATTATTCCTTTAATGGGTCGTCCATTGTTTGTCTCTCGAAATAAATGGCAATATTATACAATGACTGATAAAACAAATAGTATAAAATTGCCTATTTTATATAAAGGAAGAAGTTGCACGAATGAATATGGTTGCGATGAATTGGTAGGAGGAGAACATGTTTATGTTGAAGGATATGGCGAAGCATTTAAAGTGACTAAATATGACAATGATACAATTCGGTACATTCCATTTCTCTAATCCAGCCATTTCTCTAAAATATTATATATTATTTATATAATGACAACAACAGAAATGAACATTTCAGCTGATAATGTAGTCGGTGAATGCGAATTAAAATGCATGTATAATCATAAATACTTGAATAGCAGTTGTATTGCCACAAACAATGGGGTAATGATATTATTGTCCTATGACAAAACCAGCACGCATCCTGTTACATATAACAATAATAAATATGATGTAGGACAAATAACAATTTATTCGCCATCATTTCACAAATACAATGGCGACTTTATGGATGCTGAAATAATTATTACGCATAATCCGATCATGGGAGGTGCACAAATGGCAGTTGCCATACCAATCATACAATCCACCGCATCAACAACGGCAACAACATTATTAACTCAAATTATAGACGGAGTTTCTACTGGTGCCCCAAACAACGGAGAATCAACCACTATTTCATTGTCGAATTATTCTCTCACCAATTTTATTCCTACAAAACCATTTTATAATTTTTCAGACACAACAACTAACATAGAATATATTGCATTTGACAAGGAAAACTCAATAGATTTATCACAACAAACATTGAATACATTGAGGTCTATTATTGGAAATTATAATGTCACCGCATATGGAGGCGATTTATTTTACAATAAAAAGGGTCCAAATACCGCATCATCCACAGAAGGCGACATTTACATTTCTTGTTCGCCTACCGGAAATTCAGAAGAAAATATAGATGTCGTGTATGATAAACCATCAGTGTCGGTGGATGTACTGTCTAATCCAATATTTAAATTTCTTGTTGGGGCATTACTTTTTATCATTACTTTTTATGTTATACATTTGTTAATTCTTTTTTTTGCAGGTAATGTGAAAAAAAAATAATTTATATCAGAAGAACCAACACATATTATTATGCAATTGGAGAAGCATCGTGTAAATTGTTAAGTAATGGTGTAAATGACACTTGATGTGTTAAACTATTAGTGTATGGTATTGGTGCCATTTTTTTCACCACTTCTTGTTCTAAAGTATACGGAAATTGGTTCATTGCATTAAATTGCGAATCCATGCGTGCTTGTGATGGTCCGTATTGTTTTAACGCATCAATGCCGGTCGTTGCTCTTGAACGCATAATTAAATCAAAGGCCACAAACAACCCAAGAACACCTAAAACAGGATTTGTATAACCAAACAACATAATTGCAATTGCAACAACCGCGAATTTGCCTGGGATTGTGTCAACCATGTCGGCAACTGGTTCTGGAATATGGAATTTCATAATTAAAAAAACAATGAAAAATAAGGATAAAATGTCCTCTTTTTTAAATTCAAATAATTCCGTCAATTTATTCATATATCATATGAACAGATTTTTATTCTTCTTTCTCTCTTTCTAAACATTTTGAGATATATTGTTTTCTGCTTGAATATAATAAAATTGAAATGAAATAAACCAATGTTCTTAATATAACAATACCAATAACAACATGTCATATTTAGGCTCAAAAGGATATACCATGTTTAAAACAGAATTGTCTGAAAAACAACAACAAGAAATCAAATCTGAATTGACAATTAAACCTCACATTCATGGAAGTCCGATGAATTCAACTCAACCGACTTTTCCAACATATAGAGAGTCGCATAGTAAAATATATATGCCTCATTATTATGGTGTTGCGAAATTCGGTGCACCAAAAGAAGTGAAAATACCATTAGGCACAACAATTCATGTGAATTTTAATGGAGAATTGCGAGAAACACAGAGAGAAACTGTCGCCGCATATGTAAATCATATTACAAAAACAGGAGGAGTTGGAGGTGGTCTTATTGAATTAAATTGTGGTGGTGGAAAAACAGTATGTGCACTTAATATTATTTCGCAACTACAAAAAAAGACTATTATTATTGTTCATAAAGAGTTTTTAATGAACCAATGGATAGAGAGAATACATCAATTCTTACCTGGAACAAGAATCGGAAAAATACAAGGTCAAGTGATTGATATTGATAATAAAGATATAGTTATTGGAATGTTGCAATCTCTTTCAATGAAAGAATATCCTGCATCGGTCTTTGAAACTTTTGGTCTAACTATTATAGACGAAGTTCATCATATTTCAAGTGAAGTCTTTTCAAATTGTCTCTTTAAAATTGTAACAAGAAACATGTTGGGGCTTTCAGCAACGATGAACCGTAAAGATGGAACAACACCTGTTTTCAAAATGTTTTTAGGAGAGGTCATTTATAAAGGAAAGAGAGAAGAGCAGCATCATGTAGAAGTGCGTGCGATTGATTATTTTGTTGCTGATGATGAATTTAATGAGACTGTCAATGATTATCGTGGAAATCCGCAATATAGTTCAATGATTACGAAATTGTGTGCCTATAATCATCGAAGTGAATTTATTTTGCAGGTTCTCTCTGATTTATTTGAAGAAAATCCGGAACAACAAGTAATGATATTAGCACACAACAAAAATTTGTTGAAATATTTATATGACGCAATACAGCATAGAAATATTCAAACTTGTGGTTATTACATTGGAGGAATGAAAGAGGCGAAATTAAAAGAGACTGAAGGTAAAAAGGTGGTAATTGCGACTTATGCAATGGCAGCCGAAGCACTAGATATTAAGACATTGACTACATTAATTATGGCAACTCCAAAAACAGATATAGAGCAATCTGTTGGGCGAATTTTAAGAGAGAAACATTCAAAGCCGATTGTGGTGGACATTGTGGATAGTCATGGTATTTTTCAAAATCAATGGAAAAAACGCCGTGCATTTTACAAGAAAGAAAATTATAAAATAATTCATACTACAAACCAAAAATACAGAGAGAAAGTATGGAACATTGTATATGATCCTTTTTCAAAACTGCAACCGACAAAAAAAAATGCCGAAGATGACGAATGTCTGCAAGGCAAATGTTTATTAAAAATAAAAAAGGCATGAGTGTTGTGAGAAATTCATATTTAATGTCCGAATGAATCAAACCCCTTACCTGTAAAATGATTATAATTGTCAATCACATTTTCGTATGGTTTATAAAGAGGAGGATTTGCCAATGCAGAATTGGACGCAGACAAATTGCCTCCTAATGAATATCCTTGGCTTAAAGGCATATTATTTTGATATTGAGAATAGCCTCCGCGTTGATGACGCCGACGTGCCGAGTGTCGTTTTGCGTAACGATGCGAAGAATGTCGTCGTTTGCCAAAAGTCATGGTTCTCAATTTTTTCTTTAATCTGCGAGTATGAGACCGTCGTTTCATTTTATATATATTACTTATATTTTTAATTTTGCGTTTAAGTTTTCTAATTTGCTGCAATGAATTAGAAGAACGACCGCCAGACATACAAATGCCAGGCACTTTTCCAGCCGCGGCATCTATTCCTGATTTTGCTCCAGATAAGCCAGGCAATCCTGGAATTTCATTGCTACTAAAACTGCCTGAATATGTTGAACTAGTTGAATTAACATATTCAGGATTTATATTACTGTTTGGAGCAACATCACCATAACCCAAAAAAGACATTATATAGTTAGTATTTATTTTTTTCCATTTCTCTCTGTGAAATGACCTTTGCACCCTTTTCTGCTAGTTTAATAGGAACCCATTTTTTAAATTTAGCATTATATACGCAAACCATATAACATGATTTGTCCAAATAAACGAATTTGTCTACATTATCGTTTTCAAATTCTTCTTCAGAATCGCTTTCTTCTAATTTATCTAAATTTGCGTTTTCTTTAATATTTCTAAATATAGAATTCATCATTACACTTGTGGTGTATGTTGGGATATAAGCCAATCCATAATAATAATCGTCTTTTGAATTATGATATGTATGTAACATATATATATCATTTTGAATATGTGGTTTTACATTAAATATGACTTCTTGTGATTGCCGTGATTGTGATTGTGGGTGTGGCTGTGATTGTGGATGTTGTTTTTCAATAGTTTCCGATAAAATGTGTGAATTAATGATTGTGTTGTCGCAAATATATTTGATATAAGAAATGTTGTATGCTACATTAGACATTGTAGATTTTCTCTCTATAACAGGCAATCCAAACCGCATAAAACCAAGGTCATCGCAATGTCCAATGTCATGTTTAAAAAAGGCCTTATACAAGGTTAATTTATCTATAAAACTATGGTTTTTTATTTGTGTTCCTTTGTAATAATAGATTTCTTCAATGCAAAAAGAATTAGATGTAAGTACCGTTCCATAAAAGATGGTACCAATTCCATAATTTAATTGACTGGATGCCATTACATTTACAATATAAATATGTTGTTTTTCCAAAATATAACATACTCTTTTATCTTTATAAACAGAAAACCATGCAAACGCTTTTATTCCAGAAGGCATCGCAATCATATAATTAAATGTATGAACTTTCTTATGTGTAATATGTTCATAAGAAAGTTTAATGTTTGGAAACCGTGAAAATATTTCTTGTTGGTTGAGCATTATGAATAATAATGATTATCTTTTTAATTGTGTTTTTAGAAAATGTTTTAGTTCGTTTTTCATTAGAAAAGAAGAGGGGTCGCCGCCGGTAGAATAAGAAGAAGACGATGCTGATGACGTCAACGACGGTAAAAAAGAAGAAGAACCTGCAAAAGCATCGGAAGTAGAAGAAGACGATGCTGATGACGTCAACGACGGTAAAAAAGAAGAGGTGTCATGGGTAGAAGAGGATGATGCCAACGATGGCAAAGCAGTAGATTGAGAATTTCCGATAATATTGTACATATTATCGTATTTTTGTGTTGGAGCATTTACTAAATCTTTCATTTTTGGAATGGTTAAGGTAGTTTTAAAAAAGTGTATTAAATGATGAACTACCAAAATAAATATGATAGACAAGAACATACTTTGTAATATCCAAAATAGCATATGATTAGTGTAAAGAAGATAAAAACTCATAAATACACATTTTGATTTGTTCATCGCATTTTTCTGCCAAAAAATAATAATTTTCTCCGATTTTATCATTCTTGTCATATTTTTCTTCAAAAACAAAAGAGAGACCAAGCTTTTTATTAATAAGAAACGAAAATAACAATGTGTCTACAAGTATGTGTATGTTTGGAATTTGATACACTATTTCTTTCGTTTCACTAGACAAATCCAATGTTAAGTCATCCATAACAATTGGGTCTACATCAATGACATTCAATTTATAAATAACATTTTTTTCAATAAAAAAAACTCCTTCTAGAGAGAAAATCTTAATGTGTTTGTGTTTCTCTCCTTTATAATTTTGCAAGAGGTTTAAATGAAACTTCGTTTCATCATGACCGACCAAAGATCGATTTAAATGACCGACCAAAGTACGGTCTAAATGAATAGATTGGTTTGTATATATTTTCATATTGTTAATAATATATATGAAAATGGTTTAAACCTATTCATTAATAATATTTTAGTAATGTCTTTATCTTTAACAATAATTTTGGTCGAAAAAAATGCAACTCTAAAAACTCTAACAGTGAAGGATTTTAAAGAAGCGGACTTGTTTAAAAAATGTGGATTTAAAAAATCCGAAGATTTTGAAAAGCAAACACAATGGACATGCCATGGTTATGAAGTATCTGTATATGGCAAAAAAAATGGACGAGCAAACAATGAAAATAAATATGATTTCCCTCCACCAATTGATAGTGTTATATTTTTTGGAACTTGTTGCATTGTTGCTAAAAAACTCGGAAAAATGGAAAATCTAACATTGGACTTGTGGGAAAAAATATATGAAAAATTATTCGGTGGATTTGAAGATTTATCATTGACAGCCTTGGCGGATGAAGAAGAAAAAGATGAGCTTGAATTTGTTGCTAAAGAGCATAAAACAAAACATGGATATCTTAAAGATGGGTTTGTTGTTGATAGTGATCCGTTTCTGTTTCCGTTTCTGGTTCTATTTCAGAAGATTCCTCTTCCGCAAGAAGAACAAGCGCACGGTGAATTAAAAATAAATGATACAACAGATGAAAGCAATCATAGTAATTCTGAATTAAGTGAAGAATCGTATGAAGAATAAAATAAATAAATAAATAATAATAAAAAATTGATTTATATTAATTTAAATGGTAATAACTAATTAAATTAATATGTCGCAAATAAAAATAAAAGAACCAGAGACATTTCGTTTTAACATGAAAACGAAATTAAATAATATAATTGAGAATGATAAGTTGGCATCAAACATGGAAAAGGGTATATTTAATTATTCTTTGAAAGAAGCCAACAATAAAAAAGTCGTTAAAAAATGGGACAATCCGTATTTTGTTCAAATTTATACAGATAGAATGCGTAGCATTATTTATAATTTAACTAAAAATGATATTCTATTAGAACAATTAAAAAATGAGTCAATTAAACCACAAGACATTGCTTTTATGACACATTATGAAATGTGTCCTGAAAAATGGAAAACAATGTTAATGGTAAAGTCTGAAAAGGATAAGGGTAAATTTGAAACAAATATTGAAGCGTCGACTGATACCTTTACTTGTAGAAAATGCAGAGGTAATAAAACAACATATTACCAATTGCAAATTCGTTCAGCTGATGAACCTGCTACAACATTTATTAATTGTATTGATTGTGGTAATAAATGGAAAATTACATAAATATTTTCCATTTCCAAAAAATGTTTGTTGGTGTTGTATTTAATTCCGTGTCTTTTACAACGTGTTCGTAATTAATGTCTTGTTCTTCTTCTAATTCTTTTTTTTCTTGTTTTTGTCGTTTTTCTAATACTTGTTCTTCACATTCTTCTTCTTCTATTTCTTCTAATACTTGTTCTTCTTCTAATACTTGTTTTTCAAATTCTTCTAATACTTGTTCTTCAAATTCTTCTAATACTTGTTCTTCAAATTCTTCTAATACTTGTTCTTCAAATTCTTCTAATACTTGTTCTTCAAATT
>Ga0209391_10000312_pt1 | contig 21985 bp, 19 predicted proteins | sample PPLLak3March2015_FD_187246 | JGI IMG/M metagenome (GOLD analysis project Ga0209391, IMG submission 187246) | Freshwater sediment microbial communities from Prairie Pothole Lake near Jamestown, North Dakota, USA - PPLs Lake P7 Core (1) Depth... | ecosystem: Environmental > Aquatic > Freshwater >...
GCCCTGGGCTCCCGCGATCGCCACCGTGCACGCGCCGCAGTCGCCCTCGGCGCAGCCTTCCTTGGTGCCGGTAAGCTGCCGTTGCTCGCGCAGCCATGCGAGCAGGGTGGTCTGTGGCGCAACGCCCTCGACCTCGACGGGCGCGCCGTTCAGCAGGAAACGCAACGGGCCGGAGCCGGGATCGGGCATTGCAGCGGGGAAGCTCGGACGGGCGGCGCGTCGGCGGGGATCGGCGCATCGTCGCGTCCGCCACCCCCGTTGTCAATCGCGCCGCGAACCTCCTCGGCACGCGACGGGGAGGGAGCTGCCCGCACCGCGCCGGTGCACTACTCCGGCGTGATGCTGAGCAGGTACATCGAGCCCAGCAGTTGCGACGGGCGCCCGAGCGTGCCGAACCACCGTGCGAAGATCCGGTCGAGCTCCGGGCTGCGGAAGACCTCGCCGAGCGCGCCGTTGACCGTGGCGCGCATCGCCGTGTCGTTGCGCGGCAGCGCGAACGCATAGGGCTCGAACGAGAGGTCGTCCGGAAGCAGCACGAACACCTTCGGGTCGCGCGCCTGCGCCGCGGCACCGACGAGCTTCAGCTTGTCGCCGGCGAAAGCGTCGGCGCCGCCCGACTCGAGGAGCGCGACGGCCTCGCCGGCCTCGCGCACCTTCACCACCGTGGCGGCGATCGAGTGCTGCTTCAGCGCCCGCTCGAGCGACGCCTCGTTGGTCGTGCCTGCGATCACCGCGATGCGCTTGCCCCCGAGCTCGGCGGCGCGACTGATCCGCGCGTCGCCCCGGACGAGGAAGCCGCTCGCGTCGACGAATATCAGGTTGGAGAAGTCCACCGACTTCATGCGCGACAGCGTGGGCGTCGTGTTGCCGCACTCGAGGTCCGCGCGGCCCTCGCCGACCATCGCGAGCCGCTCGGCGGTGGTCCCCACCTTCCAGCGGACGGCGAGGTTCGGCTCGTCGGCGGCGCGCCCGATCGCGGCGATCACGTGCTTGCACAGATCGATCGAGTAGCCGGCGGGCTGGTTGTCCGGGCCGACGAACGAGAACGGCAGCGAGTCGCCGGCGAAGGCGACGTTGATCGTCTTGACCGCCTTGATGCGGCCGAGGGTGTCGGCCGGGACGGCCGCGGCGGCCGCCGGTGTGGGTGCGGAGGGGGTCGCGCAAGCGCCGAGCGCGAGGACGAGGACCACGGCGACGGCGGGCATGGCGAAGCGGCGGATCACGGGAGCTCCCTGGGGTGGCGGCGACCGGCGATGGTATCGCACGCCTCCCGCCGGTCTCCCGTAGGCCCCGAACGTGCGTGCTAAACTCGCCGCGCCAAACTCACACGCAAGCCGATTCCATGCTTCGCGCGCTCGTCCGCCTCGCTGGTACCCTGCCGATCGCCGCCATGTGCGCGACGGCTGCCGTGCCTGCCGTGGCGGCGGACGGACCGACGCTCGAGCGCATTCGCTCGACGTCCACGATCACGCTCGCCTACCGCGAGGGCGCCGCGCCGTTCTCGTTCAGGGATCGCGAAGGACGCATCCGCGGCTACTCGGTCGAGTTGTGCATGCTCGTCGTCGCGAGCATCCAGAAGTCGCTCGGCCTGCCCTCGCTCAGGATCGACTGGAAGCCGGTGGACGCCACGACGCGGCTCTTCGCCGTGGCGAACGGCGAGGCCGACGTCGAGTGCGGCACGACGACGATCACGCTGTCGCGCATGGAGAAGGTGGACTTCAGCGTGCCGATCTTCGTCGATGGCGGCAGCTTGCTGGTGAAGCGCAACGCGAAGATCGGCAGGCTCGCCGACCTCAAGGGACGCAAGGTGGCCGTGATCCCGGCCACCACCACCGAGCAGGCGCTGACGCGCGAGCTCGCGGCGGCCGGTGTCACCGCGACGGTGGTCCCGGTCAAGGACGGCGCCGAGGGCATGGCTGCGCTGCAAGCCGGTCGCGTCGACGCGCTTGCCGGCGATCGCATCGTGCTCGCCGGGCAGCGCCAGCGCGCGCGCAACCCCGACGCGTTCGCCTTCGTCGCCGACGACTTCTCCTTCGAGCCCTATGCGCTGGTGATCCGCCGCGACGACCCGGACTTCCGCCTCGCGGTGAACCGCGCGCTCGTCGGCGTCTACAAGAGCGGCGACATCGACGCCGTGTTCCAGCGCTGGCTCGCGCCGCTCGGCCGCCCCGGTCGGCTGCTTCACGCGATGTACTACCTGCAGCGGCTGCCCGAATGACCGTGCGACGTCTGCTGGTCGCCGCGATGCTCGCTGCCGCCGCCGTGCCGGCGCTGGCGCAGGAAAAGTGCGCCAACTGCGGCCGCGTCGATTCGATCCGCGAGTCCACCGCCAAGACGAACTGGACGCCGCTTGGCGCTGCCGGGAGCACCGGGTACCGCGAGTCGGCCGGCGACGCGGGGCGCGTGTCCACGCAATACAACTTCTCGACCGGCAACATGGTGCTGCTCGGCGCCGCCGGCGGCGCAGGGTACGCCAAGCGCCCCAACAGCTACGAGCGCCCGCGCTGGGAGATCGTGGTCAGGATGGACGACGGCAGCCGACGCACCGTCAGCCACGACTACGAGCCCACGCTGCGCGAGGGCGACCGCGTGCGCGTCTACGGCACGCAGCTCGAGCTCATGTAGCCCGCCGGGCGCCCATGGCCGCGCTCGCGATCTCCGACAACCCCGACGGTCGCCGGGTCGTCACGCTTTCCGGGCGGCTCGACGGCGCGGCGCTCAAGGCACTCTGGGCACCGGTGCGCAAGGCGGTCGAGGAGGCCGCGTCGCGGCCGGTCACCGTCGATGCGTCCGCGATCGACTACCTCGACGGCGCCGGGGCGGCGCTCTTCGTCGAGCTGCTGCGGCATCCGCGCGAGCCGGCGGTCGAGGTCGCCAACCTGCGCGCGCCGTACGACGCGATGCTGCGGCAGTTCGACGCCAGGCGACTCGAGCGCGACCTCGACCCCGAGCCGCCGCGCGCGCCGTTGATCGAGGAGATCGGCAAGGCGGCCGCGCACGTCTGGCGCGACTTGCGGATCCAGGTCTCGTTCATCGGCGAGACCACCGCCGCGCTCTTCCACGCGTTCACCCACCCGCGCACGGTGCGTTGGCGCGACGTCTGGCGCATCGCCGAGAAGGCGGGCGTCGACGCGCTGCCGATCGTCGCGCTGATCAGCTTCCTGCTCGGCATGATCCTCGCGTTCCAGTCGGCGGTGCCGATGAAGCGCTTCGGCGCGGAGATCTTCGTCGCCGACCTGATCGCCCTCTCGATGCTGCGGGAGCTGGGGCCGCTGATGACCGCGATCCTGCTCTCCGGACGCTCGGGGGCCGCGTTCGCGGCCGAGATCGGCACGATGAAGGTGAACCAGGAGGTCGACGCGCTGACCACGATGGGCCTCGATCCGGTGCGCTTCCTGGTCGCGCCGCGCATCATCGCCGTCCTGATGATGACGCCGCTGCTCACGCTGTTCGCGAACCTGATGGGCCTGCTCGGCGGCGCCGTCACGATGCAGACGTTCGGCATCCCGTTCCTCACGTTCTTCCGCGAGGCCGACGCCGCCGTGCAGCTGCGCGACTTCCTCGCCGGCTTCGTGAAGACGTTCTTCTTCGCGATCCTGGTCGGGGGTATCGGCTGCCTGCGCGGCCTGCAGACCAAGGCGGGCGCGTCCGCGGTCGGCGAGTCGGCGACCAGCGCCGTGGTCTCCTGCATCATCATGCTGGTCGTCGTCGACGGCCTGTTCGCGCTCGCCTACTACATGCTGAACATCTGATGGCAACGGGCCCCGCCACCGCCGCGCCCGGCAAGGGCGAGCCGATCATCCGCGTGATCGACCTCGACACCGGCTACGACGGCAACCCCATCCTCACCGGCGTCAATTTCGAGGTCCGGCGCGGCGAGGTGTTCGGCGTGCTCGGCGGCTCGGGCTCGGGCAAGAGCACCATCCTCAAGAACATGATCGGGCTGCTCGAGCCGATCCGCGGCCGGATCCTGTTCGGCGAGGACGACATCTGGGCGGCCGACCCGGAGGCCCGCCGGCGGATCCTCGCGCGCTTCGGCGTGATGTACCAGTCGGGCGCGCTGTTCGGCTCGATGACGCTGCTCGAGAACGTGCGCCTGCCGCTCGAGACCGCGACGACGCTCCCCGACGACGCGATCGACCTGATCGCGCGCATGAAGCTCGAGCTGGTCGGGCTCGAGGCGTTCACGGGCCACCTGCCGGCCGAGCTCTCCGGGGGCATGCAGAAGCGCGCGGGCATCGCGCGCGCGATGGCGCTCGACCCCGAGATCCTGTTTCTCGACGAGCCGTCGTCGGGACTCGACCCGATCACGGCCGCCTCGCTCGACGCGACGATCCGCCGGCTCGCCGAGACGGTCGGCGTGACGTTCGTAATCGTCACGCACGACCTCGCGAGCATCTACACGGCCACCGATCGGGTCATCCTGATCGAGCGCCGCGCCGGGAGCATCATCGCCGAGGGCGACCCACGCAAGCTGCGCGACGAGAGCGAGGACCCGCGCGTGCGCTCGTTCTTCCGCCGCGAGCCGGAGCCGGTCGGTGCCTAGGCAGACCGTCATCGGGCGCCACGGCGCCGCCGCGGCGACGTGGTCGCTTCGCCATCCCCGGGGAAGATACGCATGAGCCTGCGAGCCAACTACTTCAAGCTGGGCCTGTTCGTGCTCGGAGCCGTCGCCTGCGCGGTGGCGATTCTGCTGGTGGTCGGCAGCGGGCGCTGGTTCACGGACAAGCTCACCTTCGAGACCTACTTCAACGAGTCGGTGCAGGGGCTCGACATCGGCAGCAAGGTCAAGTACCGCGGTGTCGTGATCGGCGACGTGACGAAGATCTCGTTCACGCACACGCGCTACCAGCAGGACCGGCCGATGTCCGAGCGTGCCCGCTACGTGCTCGTCGAGGCCGCGATCCAGCCGCGGCTGCTCGGCGGCCGCGCCGCGGCCGGCGATATCACGCACCCGGCCAACGCCGCGCTCGAAGTCGAGCGGGGGCTGCGGATGCGCCTCGCGCCGCAGGGCATCACCGGCACGAGCTACCTCGAGATCGACTACGTCGATCCCTCCGCGAATCCGGTGCTGTCGATCGACTGGACGCCGGAGAACATCTACATCCCGAGCGCGCCGTCGACGGTGACGACATTCGTGAACGCGGCCTCGGAGATTCTCGCCCGGTTGCAGAAGCTCGACGTCGAGGGTACCGTCGAGAATTTCAATCGGCTGATGGTCACGACCAACGAGCGCGTTGGCGCGCTGGACACGAAGGCGATCGGCGCGCAGACAGAGCGCACGCTGGCACGCATCGAGTCGGCGCTGAAGTCGATCGACACGAAGCGCCTGTCCGACGAGGGTACGGCGCTGCTCGCGGAGCTGCGCAGCAGCAACGCCGAGCTCAGGAAGACCCTCGCCAACCCGGCGCTGCAGAAGATTCCCGAGGACACGCACGCGGCGGTGCTGGAGATGAAGAAGCTCGTCTCGGACCCGCGGCTCGCCGCGAGCATCGTACGGCTCGAGCGCACGCTCGCCCGGCTCGATCGCCTGACCGGGGGCAGCGAAGGGAACCTCGCTACGACGCTCGAAAACCTGCGCGACATCTCCACCGACCTGCGCGAGCTCACCGAGAACGCGAAGCGCTACCCGTCGAACCTGCTGTTCGGGGAGCCGCCCTCGCCGCTGGAGCGGGGGCGATGAGCCCGAAGGGCCGCCCCGAGGGCGAGTCATGCCCGAAGCGCGTCAGCGCGGAGGGTAGTCCAGTGAGCCCGAAGGGCCGCCCCGAGGGCGAGTCATGCCCGAAGCGCGTCAGCGCGGAGGGTAGTCCAGTCAGCGCCGACCGTGCCCGCCCGCGCGCCGTCCACAGCGTCCAGGAAGGACGAACGATGAGCCCTGCCGTCCCGACCCTCCGACCGCAGCGCCGCCGAGTACTGGCGATGCTCGCGCCGCTTGCGCTGGCGCCGCTCGTGCCCGGCTGCTCGTTCACCCGGCCGCCGCCCGCGAAGCGCCGCTTCCTGCTCGAGCCGCCGATGCCGGCGGCGGGGGCACGCACGCAGCCGTACGCGCTGCGCATCGGCCCGATCGGCGTCGCCGCACCGTATCGCGACCGGGCGATCGTGTTCCGCACGACGGACCTCAAGTACGAATCCGATTTCTACAACGAGTTCTTCGTCTCGCCGGCGGCGATGATCGCCGAGGCCACGGGCCGCGCGCTCGTCGCATCGCGCGCGTTCGCGCGCGTGATCCCCGCCGGCGTCGCGGGCGACGAGGGCGACTTCACGCTCGAAGGCTTCGTCGACGCGCTCTACGCCGACGGCCGGGTGGCAGGCAAGGCGGAGGCCGAGGTGTCGATCGGCTACTTCCTCACGCGCGCGGCGTTCCCGGGCGGCGTGGCGTGGTCGGGAAGCTATCGCGAGCGCACCCCGATCGCCGGCACCCAGTCCGACGCCGTCGCCGATGCGATGAACGCTTCGCTCGGACGCATCCTCGCCGCGCTGGCGCGCGATCTCGCCGGCGCCGAGCTGCCCAAGCCTTGACCTTTGGAGGGGCTCATTTGATTCGCCAAGGCCTTGATGCCCGCGCGCTGCGCGGCCTGCCGCTGACGCTGATGGTCGTCGCCGCACTCGCCGGGTGCGGCACGGAGAAGCAGGAGGCCGCGAAGGGGCCGCCGCCGACGCCCCAGGTCGGCGTGATCGCCGTCCGCTCGGCCACGGTGCCGGTCATACGCGAATACGTCGGCAATGTCGCCGCCTACCGGTCGGTGGAAATCACTGCGCGCGTCGAGGGCATCCTCGAGAAGCGCCACTACACCGAGGGCACCGACGTGAAGAAGGGGCAACTCCTCTACACGATCGACCCGTCGCAGTACCAGCAGGCGCTCAAGAATGCGGAAGGCGCACTGGCGAACGCCCAGGCGGGACTCGCCAACGCCCGCGCCAAGGCCGCGCGGCTCGAGCCGCTGGTGAAGGAGGAGGCGATCAGCCGGCAGGAGTACGACGACGCCGTCGCCGCCGCCAAGTCGGCGCAGGCGCAGGTCGACTCGGCGACCGCGAATGTCGAGTCCGCGAAGCTCAACCTCGGCTACACAAGGGTGTACGCGACCGAGTCCGGCCGCATCGGCCAGACCCAGGTGCCGGAAGGGCGTCTGGTCGGGCGCGGACAGCCGACGCTCCTCGCCACGATCGACAAGATCGACCCGATCTACGTGACGTTCACCACGCCCGACCGCGACTCGATCGTGCTGCGCCGGGCGATCGAGAAGGGCGAGATCCGCGTCGGCGCCGGCGCGGGCACCGCGCGCTTCGTGCTGCCGGACGGGAGCGAACTGACCGACATCGGCCGCATCGACTTCACGGCCGCGGAGGTCAACAAGGATACCGGCACGATCACGCAGCGAGCGATCATCGGCAACCCGAAGCAGCAGCTCCTGCCCGGCATGTTCGTCAACGTCGAGTTGAAGGTCGGCGAGCGGCCGAACGCGGTGATCATTCCGCAGAAGGCCGTGGTCAAGCTTCCCAACAGCCACATCGCGTGGGTGGTGGGACCGGACAACAAGGTCGAGCGGCGCGACCTCGTCGTCGGCGAGTGGACCCGCGACGACTGGATCATCGAGAAGGGGCTCGCCGCCGGCGAACGGGTGATCGTCGACGGCGTGCAGCGCGCGCAGCCGGGCCTCGTCGTGGCCCCGGTCGACGCGGGCGCCGCACCGAAGCCCGCCGCCGCGCCCGCGCCCGTCGTGCCGGCGACAACGCCCGCTCCCGCGCCGGCCAGGTCGAAGTAGGCGACCGCAATGGGCTTCTTCGTCGACCGCCCGGTCTTCGCGACCGTCATCGCGCTCATCATCGCGCTGGTGGGTGCGCTGGCGCTCCAGCAACTCGCCGTCGAGCAGTACCCGAACGTGGCGCCACCGCAGGTGCAGGTGACTGCCGTCTACCCAGGCGCGTCGCCCGAACTCCTCGAGAACGTCGTCGCGGCGCCGCTCGAGCGCGAGATGAACGGCGTGTCGGGGCTGCTGTTCATGCAGTCGACGTCGTCGTCGAACGGCCTGATGACGCTGCAGGTGGCCTTCGAGCCTGGTACCGACCTCGACATCGCGACGGTCGAGGTCAACAACCGCGTGAAGCGCGTCGAGCCGCTGCTGCCGCAGGCGGTGCTGCAGAACGGCGTCAAGGTCGACAAGACCAACCCCGCGATCCTGCTGATCGTCACGATGCAGTCGAAGACCGGCCAGTTCGACCGCGACTACCTGTCGAACCTCGCCAACAGCAACGTCGTGCCGGAGCTGAAGCGCATCGGCGGCGTCGGCGACGTGACGCTGTTCGGCTATCCCTATGCGATGCGGATCTGGCTCAATCCGGACCACCTCGCCAAGTACCGGCTCACCGTCACCGACGTCGCCAACGCGATCCGCGAGCAGAACCAGAACTACGCGGTCGGCGAGATCGGCACCTCGCCGTCGCCGACGGGGCAGGTGCTGACCTTCCCCGTGCAGACCACCGGCACGTTCACCGAGCCGAAGGACTTCGCCGACATCATCGTCCGCGCGGCCGCTGACGGGTCGGTAGTGCGCGTGCGCGACATCGCGCGCGTGGAGCTGGGCGCCGAGGACTACCAGGTCAGCATGCGTCTCAACGGCCAGCCGGCGGCGGGCCTCGGCGTCTACCTGCGGCCGGGCGGCAACGCGCTGGTGACGGCCGAGGAGGTCCGCGCCAAGATGGCCGAGCTCGCCAAGACGTTCCCGCGCGACGTCGAGTGGCGCGTGCCCTACGACACCACGGTGTTCGTCAACGCCTCGATCGAGCTCGTCCTCCACACCTTCGTCGAGGCGTTCGTCCTCGTGCTGATCGTCGTGTACCTGTTCCTCGGCAACATCCGCGCCACGATCATCCCCATGCTCGCCATCCCGGTGTCGCTGATCGGCACGATGGCCGGCATGCTGCTGATGGGTTTCTCGATCAACATGCTGACGCTGTTCGGCATCGTGCTCGCGATCGGCATCGTCGTCGACGACGCGATCGTCGTCGTCGAGGCGGTCGAGAAGATCATGCACGACAAGGGCCTGGACGCGCGCGAGGCGGCGCGGGAGGCGATGAAGAGCATCGGCGGCGCGATCGTCGGCGTCACCGCGGTGATCTGCGCGGTGTTCGTGCCGATCGCGTTCCTGGGCGGGGTCACCGGCACGCTGTACAAGCAGTTCGCGATCACGATCACCATCTCGACGCTGCTCTCGGCGATCACGGCGCTGACGCTGACGCCGGCGCTGTGCGCGCTCATGCTCAAACCGGGCACGCACAAGCCGAAGCCGATCCAGGCGTTCGACCGCTTCTTCGCGCGTGTCACCGACGGCTACGTCGGCGTCGTCGGCTTCGCGATCCGGCGCTGGATCCTGTTCCTGGTCGTCTACGGCGCGCTGATCGCGGGCGTCGCGTTCCTGTTCAAGACGATCCCCGGCGGCTTCGTGCCGGAGGAGGACAAGGGCACGATGTTCGTCGCGATCGACCTGCCCTCCGGCGCGTCGCAGGAGCGTGTCGCGGAGGTGCTGAACCGGGTCGAGGGGATGATCAGGCAGGAGCCGGCGGTGCGCGACGTGATCGGCATCCTCGGCTTCTCGGTGTTCTACCGCTACGCGAACCAGGGCTTCGTGTACGTTACGCTGAAGGACTGGAAGGAGCGGGAGGACCCGTCGCAGCACGTGCTCGCGCTGATCGCGCGGATGAACGCCCGGTTCGCGGAGATCACCGAGGCACGCGTGTTCGCGATGAACGAGCCGCCGATCGCCGGGATGGGCAACATCGCGGGCTTCGACTTCCGGCTGATGGCGCTCGACGGCGATCGGCAGAAGCTGAACGACGCCGCCGCCGCGCTGGTGGGCGCCGCGCGCGGCGACGAGCGCCTCGCCGGGGTGCGCAACGTCGCGGCGCCCGAGGTGCAGACGCTGTTCGTCGACGTCGACCGCAACAAGGCCAAGTCGTTCGGCATCCCGCTTGCGGACGTCTACCAGACGGTCGGCACGCTGCTCGGGTCGTCGTTCGTCAACCAGTTCACGGCGTTCGGCACGAACCTCAAGGTCAAGCTGCAGTCGGAGCAGTTGTTCCGCTCCGACCCGGTGTACCTGTCGCGTTTCTACGTGCGCAACGCCAAGGGCGACATGGTGCCGCTGCCGGTCGTGACGTCGACCGACTTCCGCTCGGCGCCGATCGCGCTCACCCGCTACAACGGCTACCCATCGGTGCAGATCAACGGCGCGCCCGCGACGGGGCGGAGCTCGGGCGAGGCGCTCGCCGCGATGGAGGAGCTCGCGGCCGACAAGCTGCCGCAGGGCATCGGCTTCCAGTGGTCGGGCCAGTCGCTGCAGGAAAAGACGGCCGGGGGGCAGGCCGGCTTCATCTTCCTGCTGTCGTTCATCTTCGTGTTCCTGTTCCTCGCCGCGCTCTACGAGAGTTTCTCGCTACCCGTCGCGGTGTTCCTGATCGTGCCAATCGGCATCCTCGGCGCGCTGGTCGCGCTGTTCCTCCGGCACGCGCCCAACGACGTGTTCTTCCAGGTGTCGCTGATCACGCTGGTTGGCCTCGCCGGCAAGAACGGCATCCTGATCGTCGAGTTCGCGAAGCAGCGGCGGGAGGAGGGCCTGTCGGTGCTCGATGCCGCGCTCGAGGCGGCCCGGCTGCGGCTGCGTCCGATCGTGATGACCTCGCTCGCCTTCATCCTCGGCGTGCTGCCGCTCGTCAAGGCGACCGGCGCAGGCGCGGCGACGCAGCACTCCGTCGGCACCGGCATCCTCGGCGGGATGCTCGCGGCCACGCTGATCGGCGTGTTCTTCACGCCGCTCTTCTACTGGCTGGTGATGACCCTGTTCGGTGGCGGACGAAAGGACGCGTCGCCCGGCGTGCCGCCGGCCGCGCCGCCGGCGCAGGGGGCGACGTCGTGAGTGTGCGCCGATTCCCGACCGTGGCGGTGATCGGCGTCGCCGCGATGCTCGCCGGCTGCCAGCTCGCGCCGCCGACCAAGCCCGATGCCGTCGTGCCGACGTCCTGGCGCGTGCCGGCGACGACCGATCGCTCGCTCGGCAGCTTCCGCGGTAGCGAGATCTTTCGTTCCGACGAGCTCGACGCGCTCGTGCGCGAGGCGCTGGTGGCGAACGCCGACCTCGCGATCGCCGTGCAGCGCGTCGAGCTGGCCCGCAGCCAGTTCGGCGTCCAGCGCTCCTTCGTCTTCCCCCAGTTCGGCGGCGCGACCACGTACGATCGCCAGCGCTTCCCCGCGGGCAGCCTCGACGAGAACATCGTGACGTCGTCGGCGTTCCTGGGCCTGTCGCTCGCCACGTGGGAGATCGACGTCTGGGGTCGCGTGCGCGCCGCGGCCGAGGGCGCGCGCCGCGACGTGCTCGCCGCCGACGAGCTGCGGCTCGCCACCCAGGTGTCGATCGTCGCGCAGGTCGCGACGCTCTACCTGCGGGTCCTCGAGCTCGACATGCAGCTCGACATCGCGCAGCGGACGCTGCAAACGCGCCGCGAGTCGCTGCGGCTCGTCACGCTGCGCTACAAGGGTGGCGTCGCGTCGAAGCTCGAGGTGCAGGACGCGACCACGCTCGTCGCCGGCGCCGAGCAGACGATCGCCGAGCTGCGGCGCGCGCTCGCGCGCACCGAGAACGCGCTGTCGGTGCTGCTCGGCCGCAATCCGGGCCGGATCCACCGCTCGCGCAAGCTCCAGGAGTTCCCGATTCCCGCCGAGCTGCCCGCGGGGCTCCCCTCCGAGCTGCTGTTGCGGCGGCCCGATGTCCGTGCCGCCGAGCAGGCGCTGGCCGGCGCGGAGGCCAACGTCGAGGCCGCACGCCTCGCCTTCTTTCCGACGATCACGTTGTCGGGGCTGCTGGGCTTCGCGAGCCCGGCGCTCAAGGATCTGTTCGACAGCGGCCGCTACGCGTGGCAGGTCGGGCCCGCGATCGGGATACCGATCTTCACGGCCGGAAGGCTGTCGAGCAATCTCGAGGGCACACAGGCGCAGCGGGCGATCCTGCAGGAGCAGTACAAGCAGTCGGTGCGCGTCGCGTTCCAGGATGTGAACGACGCCCTGTCGGACTTCCAGCGCTATTCCGAGGAGCGCGCGGCGCTGGTGACGGCCGCCGACGCCAACCGGGAGCGCCTGCGCCTGTCCGATCTGCGCTACCGGGGCGGCGTGGCCTCGTACTTCGAGGTGCTCGACGCATCGCGCCAGTTGTTCGAGGCCGAGCTCCGGCTGACGCAGGTGCTCGGCTCGCAGTACAACTCGGTGATCGAGCTCTATCGCGCGCTTGGCGGCAGCTACGACATTCAGCAGGTGCAGGGTGACCTGCCGGCGACGCCGTTGTCGCCGCGCCGTGCCGGCAGCGCCGAGTGGCCGTGACCGCGTCGCGTCGCGGATTGACCTTCGCCATGGCAATCTGGCAGACTCGCGGACGCGAGCGATGCCCGAAACCGTTGGCTACCTCGCCTTCCCGCGTCACTTGCCCACTTCACTTTCCCACGCGACCGGACGGAGGCCCCATGACGACGATTGCCCTTGCCTCCGGTCGGCTGCGCCTCGCGATGCGCTTCCGCATCGCCGCCTGACCCGCTGCTGATTCGCGCGCCTTCGCGGCGCGCAACCGACACCGTTTGCGAACCCGCCGCTTCGCGCCGATGCGCGACGCGGCGTCACGGGCCGTGCACGCGCCAGGCGCCGTGCCACCCGCAACGAACGTGGCGGACTCATCATGATCGAAGTTGACTTCGAGGCCCTCTCCAGCGTGGGCCTCACCCCGGCCCTGGCGCAGCGCGCGGCCGGGCTCAAAGGCCTGCTCCCGGGGGCGACGCTCGTCCGGGTGACCGAGGTGTGCCGCGAGAGCGTGCGCGTGCACGACGGACACGCCGATCACACGGCGCGCGTGCTGCCGCGCCTCGCCCGCGAGCTCGCGGGCGACGACGGGACGCTCGCCGTCGGCGACTGGACGCTCGCCCAGCCGGACGCGCACGGAGCCCTGTGGCTCCATGCGCGCGTTCCGCCGCAGTCGCGCATCGTCCGCCGCGACGACCATGGCCGGCGGCAGCCACTCGTCTGCAACGTCGACGTCGCGGTGCTGGTGATGGGGCTGGACGGGGACTTCAATCCCAGGCGACTCGAGCGGTACCTGGCGCTCGTTCACGGCGACGGCATCCTGCCGGTGGTCGTGCTGACCAAGACGGACGTCGCGGCGCCCGACGCCGCCACGCTCGAAGCGCGGCTCGCCGCGCTCGCGGGACGCGTCCCGCCCCACGTGGACATCCTCGCCGTGAACGCGACCGAGGCGGCGACGGCCCTGCGCCTTGCGCCCTATGTGTCGCCCGGGCGCACGCTGGTCGTGCTCGGCTCGTCCGGGGCCGGCAAGTCGACGCTCACCAACACGCTGCTGGGCGCGGTCACGCAGGACACGGGCGCGGTACGTGCAGCGGACAGCCGCGGCCGGCATACGACGACCTCGCGCTCGCTTCACCGGCTGCCCGGTGGCGCCTGCGTGATCGACACGCCCGGCCTGCGCGCGCTGCGTCCGGACCTCGACGAAGCGACGCTCGCGTCGACGTTCGACGACATCGGCACGCTTGCCGCGCGGTGCCGCTTCCGCGACTGCCGGCATGCCGACGAGCCGGGCTGCGCGGTGCGCGAGCGCGTGCCCGCCGATCGCCTCGACAACTATCGCAAGATGCTGCGCGATGCGCGGCGCGACACGATGACCGCGCTGGAACGCAAGGGCCAGGTGGCGCAGTGGAAGGCGCGCGGCAAGGCCGCGCGCGCGTGGATGAAGCAGAAGCGCGGCGACGGCTGACCCGCCGCCGCGGGCGGTGCCGCGTCAGCGCGCGAGCGTCGCGACGAGGTCGTGCTCGCCTGCGGCGGTGACGGTTACCCGCGCGAACGCTCCCGGCTGCAGCTCGCCACCGCCCTCGACGTGCACGACGCCGTCGATCTCCGGCGCGTCCGCGCCGCTGCGCGCCACGGCGATCCGCCGTTTCGTCCTGCCGCGGCCGATCGCCTCGGTCCCGTCGACGAGCACATCGAGCGTCCGGCCGATCTTTGCGGCGAGCTTCGCGGTGCTGATGCGCGATTGCACGTCCATGAAGTGCAGGCGCCGCTCCTCCTGGAGCTCGGGCGCCACCGGGTCGGGCAGCGCGTTCGCCGCGGCCCCTTCGACCGGCGAGTAGGCGAAGCAGCCGACCCGATCGAGCTGCGCTTCCTCCAGGAATGCGATGAGTTCCTCGAACTCGGCGTCCGTCTCGCCGGGGAAGCCGACGATGAACGTGCTGCGGATCGCGAGGTCTGGCTTGGCGGCGCGCCAGGCGCGCACCCGGTCGAGCACCTTCTCGGGCGCCGCCGGCCGCTTCATCAGCTTCAGGATGCGCGGGCTCGCGTGCTGGAACGGGATGTCGAGGTACGGAACGAGTCCGCCTCCGGACAGGTCGTCCGCCATCAGCGGGATCACCTCGTCGACGTGGGGGTAGGGATAGACGTAGTGCAGGCGCACCCACGCGCCGCGTGCCCGGGCCAGCGTGTCGAGCTCGCGGGCGAGCTCGGTCATGCGGGTCTTCACCGGGCGGCCTTGCCAGAAGCCGGTGCGGTACCTCACGTCCACGCCGTAGGCGCTCGTGTCCTGCGAGATCACAAGGAGCTCGCGCACGCCTGCGGCGAGCAGCCGCTCCGCCTCGGCGAGCACCTCGCCGAGCGGCCGCGACACGAGGTCGCCGCGCATCGACGGGATGATGCAGAACGTGCAGCGGTGGTTGCAGCCCTCGCTGATCTTCAGGTACGCGTAGTGGCGGGGCGTGAGCTTCACACCCTGCGGCGGAACCAGGTCGACGAACGGGTCGTGGGGTCTCGGCAGGTGCCGGTGCACCGCGGCCATCACTGCGGCGGTCGCGTGGGGCCCGGTGACCGCGAGCACCTTCGGGTGGGTGGCGCGGACCAGTGCGCCATCCTGCTTCGCGCCGAGGCACCCGGTGACGATCACCTTGCCGTTCGCGGCCAATGCCTCGCCGATCGCCCCTAGCGACTCCTCGACGGCCGCGTCGATGAAGCCGCAGGTATTGACGACCACCAGGTCCGCCCCCTCGTAGGACGGCGCGATCGCGTAGCCCTCGGCCTTGAGCTGGGTGAGGATCTGCTCGGAGTCGACCAGCGCCTTCGGGCAGCCGAGCGACACGAAGCCGACGGCGGGCGCGGCACCCGCAGCCGGTGCGCCGGGGGGGCGACTGGCCGATCGTCGCGGCGTGGTCACGGAAACGTCACGATGGCATGGGGCCTGCGGCGCCGTGCCGTCGCGGCCCGGTCGGCCGTGCGCTGCAGCAAACGCGCGCCAAAACGGCGCGTTGTGCGGCGCATACGAAGCGCCTAGCGCTTCTTCTCGTCCTCGCCGCCGGTTTGCGGCGGTGCGAAGCCGGGGAAGGGGAACGCCGAGAACATGCCGCGCGTCTGGTCCTGCATGCGCTGCTGCATGTCCATGAACAGCTTGGCGCTCTGCTCGAGGTAGTTGCCGAGCATGCCCTGCATCGCCGGCGCCTGCATCTGCATGAACTGCTTCCACAGCTCGGGCGTGAGCAGCAGCTTGTCGCCGTAGATCTGCTTGGCCTGCTCCTGCAGCTTCTTCTGGATCGCGAGGAACGCCTTGACGTTCTGCTCCATGTACTGGCCGATCATCGTCTGCTGGGCCGTGCCGTAGAAGCGGATCATGTGGGAGAGCATTTCCGCGCTGAACATCGGCAATCCGCCCGATTCCTCATCGAGGATGATCTGCAGCAGGATGGGGCGCGTGAGGTCCTCGCCGGTCTTCGCGTCGACCACCTGGAACTCGATGTTCTCCAGCACCATCTGCTTCACGTCGGCGAGCGTGATGTAGCCGCTGTTCGCCGTGTCGTAGAGGCGCCGGTTCGGGTACTTCTTGATCGTGCGGATCGCATCGGCCATGGCGGGACTCCAGGGTGATTCAGCATTATAACCCACTGATTTATCTGCGGTTCAGGAGCGCGGATCGATCATTGCTGCAGCGCACCAAAAACTCCTTGACTTGGGATTTTCCTGTCCCTATACTTGATTTGTGCGGTGCAGCAAATCGGCCTGGCCGGGGAGGGTTCCCGGCGGGATTTCCGGGTTGACGGGAAATCGGAGGGGCCGGGGCGGCACCGGAGACAGGCCGTTCCGAGCCACGCTGACAACCGAAGGAGCCATCCATGTACAACCCCACCGAGCAGTTCGCCGAACTCAACAAGTCCCACGTCGAGCAGGCCACCCGCCTGGCGGCGATCGCTCTCGAAAACTCCGAGAAGTTGATGAAGCTGAACCTCGCCACGGCGCGCAACGCGTGGGCACAGAGCGTCGAGAGCGCGCAGGCCGTCGCCTCGGTCAAGGACGTGCAGGACCTCTTCGCGCTCCGCGCGAAGCTCGCCGAAGTGGGCGTCCAGCACGCGCTCTCGTACTCGCGCAACCTGTACGACCTTGCCTCGCAGGCGCAGGCCGACTACGCCGCCGCGTCCGAAGACGTGTGGTCGAACTACACGAAGGGCGTCGCCAACTGGGTCGAAACCGCGACGAAGTCCGCGCCGGCAGGCTCGGACGTCGCGGTCAACGCGTTCAAGTCGACGGTCGCCGCGACGACCGCTGCGTTCGATCAGTTCCAGAAGGCCACCAAGCAGGTCGTGAGCCTGGCCGACGCGAGCGTCCGCGCAGCGGCGGCGCAAGCGACGAAGGCTGCCCCGGTCAAGGGTCGCAAGGCTGCGTAACGCGGCTGCAAGACGCGCCGTGCACGATGGCGGGCACGGCGCGGGTTCTAAAGGAGGGGCGTGCCGCGCGCTTGAAATCGCGCGTGGGCGCCCCACCTGTGTCCCGACTCCCTCTGTATCTATCCCCTCCTCCTGATAGGTACAGCCTCGAGCCCCGGCCTAGCCGGGGCTCTTTTTTTTCCGGTCCCGGATGCGTGCGGACGCATGCCGGTGGCGCGATCGCATCCGGCGCGTTTAGTAGCACCGCTCTAATCCGCGTGCGGATAATCAATTCTGGTTACAGGACGCGCGCCACTCCTCGCATCCCCTGCGACGGCGCGAAAGTCGGCAACCGACTGTATCTTTAACCTCCTCCTGAAAGATACAGACCTTCGAGCCCCGGCCCTTGCGCCGGGGTTTTTTTTCAGGCCGCCGTCGCGTCACCAGGAACGGCGCTCAGAACATGTGCTGCCCGCCGTTGATCGAGATGTTCGCGCCGGTGACGAACGCCGCCTCGTCGCTCGAGAGGTAGGCGACCAGTCCGGCGACCTCCTCGGGCTTGCCGAGGCGCCCCATCGGGATCTGCGGGATGATCTTGGTGTCGAGCACGTCCTGCGGGATCGCCATGACCATCTTCGTCCCGATGTAGCCGGGCGAGATCGTGTTCACGGTGACGCCCTTGCGCGCCACCTCCAGGGCCAGCGCCTTGGAGAAGCCGTGCATGCCGGCCTTCGCCGACGAGTAGTTCACCTGGCCGAACGCGCCCTTCTGGCCGTTGACCGACGAGATGTTGATGATCCGGCCCCAGCCCCGGTCGACCATCGCGTCGCAGACCTGCTTGGTCATGTTGAACGCCGAGTCGAGGTTGGTGCGGATCACCGCGTCCCAGCTCGCCTTGTCCATCTTCTTGAACGTCATGTCGCGGGTGATGCCCGCGTTGTTGACCAGCACGTCGATCGAGCCGACGTCGGACACCACCTTCTTCGCGCAGGCGACGCAGGAGTCCCACTCGGCCACGTCGCAGGGATAGGCGCGGAAGCCGTAGCCCATCTTGTTCATCGCGTCGAGCCACTCCTGCGACTTCGTGTTGCCCGGCGAATACGTGGTCACGACCTTGTAGCCCAGGCCGGCGAGCTTGATGCAGATGGCCTCACCCAGGCCCCCCATGCCGCCCGTGACCAATGCGATGCGTGGAATCTTCAACGGCATGCCGATCTCCTCCTCGTGTTGTCGTTCGCTGCAACGGGTGGGCGCGCGCGGCCGCACGGTTGTGCCGCCCCCGGCGCCGGCCGGGAGGACGTCCCCCGGCCGCACCGGCCCTTGGGCAGCGATGTTAGCGCAGACCGCTGCTGCTGCGCTTCGCCGGCGGATGGGGATGCCCCACCGGGGATCGTCGCCGGTGGGGCCGTCGGGGACGCCGGACGTGCGCCGACGATTCCGTCAGCCCGGCGCTTCCCGCACGTAGCGGCCCGGGGCATCGTCCTGCGGTGGATAGCGCGCGCTGCCGAGCGCGGCGGAGGCGTTGCACCGGGTCCCGGAGTGGCCGGCAAGCCACGCGAACCAGTGCGGCCACCAGCTGCCGTCCACGCTGCGCGCGCCGTCGAGCCAAGCGTCCGGAGCGGCGGGCGCTCGCTCGTTCACCCAGTAGTTGCGCTTCGGCGGCTGCGGCGGGTTGATGACGCCGGCAATGTGGCCCGACGCGCCGAGCACGAAAGTGACGTCCCCGCCCACGAGCCGTGTCGTGCGGTAGGCCGAGCGCCAGGGCACGATGTGGTCGTCGCGCGTCGCGAGCACGTACGCGGGCGCGCCGATGCGCGTGAGGTCGATGCGCTCGCCCGCCATCGTCAGCGCCCCGGGCTCGCGCAGCCGGTTGCCGATGTAGAGCTCGCGCAGGTAGTACGCGAACATCGGACCCGGCAGGTTCGCCGAGTCGCCGTTCCAGTGCAGCAGGTCGAACGGCGGGGGCGTACGCCCCATCAGGTAGTTGTTGACGACGTAGTTCCAGACCAGGTCGTTCGCGCGGAGCGACGAGAACGCGGTGGCGAGCTCGCCGCCGTGGAGGCGCTGTCCGCCGAGGAGCGCCGGCTCCCGCGCCGCGAGGAACGCCTCGCTCACGTAGACGCCGATCTCTCCGGGGTCGGCGAAGTCGAGCATCGTCGTGAGGAACGTCGCGCTCGCCGTCGACGTGTCGCCGCGCGCGGCGAGCACCGCCAGCGCGCAGGCGAGCAACGTTCCGCCGACGCAGAACCCGAGCGCATTGATCGAGCTGCTGCCGGTGATGGCCTTTGCCGCGTCGAACGCCGCGAACACGCCGTCTTCGAGGTAGTCGTCCCAGCGCAGGTGCGCGAGGTCAGGGGGGATGTTGCGCCAGCTCGCGACGAACGTCGTGAAGCCCGCGGCGACCGCGTGACGCACGAACGAGTTCGACGGCTGCAGGTCGAGGATGTAGTACTTGTTGATGCACGGCGGGATGATCACCAGCGGGCGCGCGTGCACCGTCGGCGTCGTCGGCCGGTACTGGATCACCTCGACGAGCTCGTTGCGGAACACGACGCTGCCGGGTGTCACCGCGAGGTTCCTGCCCACCTCGAAGGCCGCATGCTCGCTCATCGAGATGCGCCCGCGGCGCAGGTCCGCGAGCAGGTTGCCCGCACCGCTGGCGAGGCTTTCGCCCTCGGTCTCGAGCGCCCGCGCGATCACGTCCGGGTTCGTCGCCGGGAAGTTGCTAGGACTCATCGCGTCCACGTACTGCCGCGTCATGAACTGCAGCCGGCGCCGGTCCTCCGGCGGCAGCGTCGCGGCGGCGGCAAGCTCGGCGAGGTAGCCCGCGTGCAGCAGGTAGGACTGCAGCAGCAGCGAGTGGAAAGGCTGCTCGCGCCACCCCGCGCCACGGAAGCGACGGTCGTCGGCCGGCAGCGGCACGACCTCGGGGAACTTCTCGCCCGGGCGCGCCTGCAGCGCCGCGTGCCAGAGCCGAGCGAGGTTGCCCTGGTAGTCGCGGGTGAGCTCTGCGGCGCGCTCGGGCGGCACCATGCCCGGAACGGCGGCAGGCAGGAGTGCGCCCGGCGGCGCCTGCGGCTTCGTCGGTGCGGCTTCTGCCATGGCGGCGACGGTCGGTCGGTCGGAGGGAACTGCGCGCATGGGCTTCGTCGAGGCGAGTGCGAGGCCGCGCGTGCGAATGCGATGGTATCGTGCGCGCGAAGGCCCTTCAACGCGCGCCATGCACATCGTCGTTCTCGCCTGGCTCTACGTGACGTTCACGATGGCGCTCACGATGCGCCCGGTCGTGGTCGGCGTGGCGTTCTTCCTTGCCGTGGGGCTGGGACCGGTCGCGATCCTCGCGGTGCTCGCCGCGCGCAGGCGCCGCGCCTCAATGGGCGTGGCTCGCGTGGACCACGGCGATGATCGCGACGCCGAGGCCGATCAGTAGCGCCTGCTTCGCCGTCTCGAGCGGCTCGGATCGGCGGTGCAGGCTCGGGATCAGGTCGGCGACGGCGACGTAGAGCAGGCTCGAGGCGGCGATCGCGAGCACCGTGGGCAGGATCTGCTGCATGCCCGCGAGCGCAAAGTGCCCGGCCAGGGCGCCGACGAGTGTCGCGAGGCCGGCCGCGACGTTGTAGGCGAACGCGCGCGTGCGGCGGTAGCCCGAGTGCAGCAGCACCGCGAAGTCGCCGACCTGCTGCGGCACCGCGTGGGCGACGATCGCCACGGTGGCCGCGACACCGAGCGAGACGTCGGCAAGGAACGCCGCGGCGATCACGACCCCGTCGCAGAAGTTGTGGACGGCGGTGCCGATCAAAATCATCAGGCCGCTCCGACCCTGGTCGTGCCTGTGGAGCGCGTGGTCGTGCTCCGACTCGTCAATGTCGTCGCGGTGCTCGCCGTGGCCGTGGCTGTGGCGCCACAGCACGAGCTTTTCCAGCAGGAAGAAGGCGAGGAGCCCGACGAGCACCGTCAGCATCACGCGCTCGGCGCTGCCTTCCTCCAGCGCGTGCGGCAGGAGCTCGAGGAACACCGCGCCGAGCAGCGCGCCGACCGCGAACGAGACCAGCCGCTGCACCCACGACGCGCGCAGCGCCAGCGTGAACGCCGCGGCGACCACCGCGAGCACGCCCCCCGCCAGCGCGGCGGCGATCGTGTAGGCGAGCGTGGTCATCGTGGGCGCCATCGCGCGGCGGGCGTCCGCCGCAACATGAAACTGAGTTGCATTATAGCCTGCGCGGTGCGAGCGCTACGGAGCCTGCCGCCAGACGAACGCCCCGAGGCGGGCCGCGGTGCGGTCGCGACGGAACGAGTGGAAGCGCCCGGCATCGGTGTACGTGCAGACGCCGCCGCCGCCGACCCGTGCGACGCCGATGGCCGCCAGCCGCCGTCGGGCGAGCGCCGGCAGGTCGGCAAGCCACGTCCCCGCGCTGCGCGGCACGAAGTGCGCCGCCGTGCCCCGGTCGTGCAACAGGAACGTGTCGCGCACATCGTCGCGCACCTCGAAGGCGAGCGGCCCGATGCCGGGACCGATCCACGCGGCGATCGCGTCCGCCGGCACGTCCATCGCGACCACAGTCGCCTCGAGGACGCCGGCGGCAAGACCGCGCCAGCCCGCGTGCGCGGCACCGACGACCGAGCCCTTCGCATCGGCGAAAAGCACCGGCAGGCAGTCGGCGACCCGAATGGACAGCGGCACCCCCGGCAGGCGCGTCACGACGGCATCCGCCACGCGCGGCGCGGCGCGCGACGCGTCGAGCGTGCGCTCGTCGATCACCGCGACGTCCCTGCCGTGCACCTGCTCGAGCCACACCGGCGGGGACGGCAGGAACGCGGCCACGAAGCGTCGGCTGGCGAGGATCGCCGCGCGCGCGGCCGCGTCGGCACGCTCGGGATGCGATGGGCCCACGTCGACGCCCATCGTGGTGGCGGAGCCTTCGCCCTGCGGCGCGCCACCGTTTCTGGTGGTGACGAACCCCTGTACCGTGGCCGCGACGTCCCAATCGGGGACGATCCAGTCGAGGCCCGATCGCGAAAATTGCGCGGCCAGGTTCACTGGACTACCCTCCGCGCCAACGCGCTTCGGGGCGGATTCGCCCTCGGGGCGGCCCTTCGGTTACTCACTGGACCACCCTCCGCGCTGACGCGCTTCGGCTGATTCGCCCTCGGGGCGGCCCGTCGGTTACTCACTGGACCACCCTCCGCGCTGACGCGCTTCGGCTGATTCGCCCTCGGGGCGGCCCTTCGGGCTCATGCGTCGCCTGCTTTCCGCGCGGTGCCGGCC